>WNFX01000074.1_pt1 | contig 67272 bp, 61 predicted proteins | sample 5400111 | NCBI WGS metagenome assembly WNFX01 (sample SAMN13153363, study PRJNA577476) | soil metagenome | isolation source: 40 cm soil or saprolite under grassland replicate 1 | place: USA:California | collected 2016-06-15
GACCCGAACAACGTCGTCTCCGGCAGCCCGCTGTGGCGGATGTCCGCGTCCAACTGGGCCCAGGTCTTCCGCGACTGTCTGGATTCGCCGGACAGTTCCCATCTGATCCGGGCGAACGTCTCGTTCGATTTCCGCGCCGTCGCCGGCGGGCTCGAGCTGACCCCAGATCTCGTGGCGATCCTGCGGGACGCGAAAAACCACCCGGACTTCCTGCGCCGACTCGCGCGCAGCGCGACGGATTTCAAGCCGCCGCTCGGCTTCCGTGGCGCCTTGCCCGACAAGCGCCTCGACCTCAAGAAGGGCGGCGCGATCCCGATCGCGAATCTCGCGCGCTTCCACGCCCTCGCGAACGGCATCACGATCTCGAGCACCCTCGACCGCCTCGTCGCGGCGCAGGAGCTCGGTGCGCTCGAGGCCGAGAGCGCGGCCGGCCTGCGCGAGGCGTTCGAGATCGTCGCGCGCGTCCGGCTCGACCACCACGCCGCCTGCATCGAGGCGGGCCGGGATCCGGACAACATCATCGACCCGAAGGACCTGCCCCCGCTCACCCGCCTCTACCTTCGTGAGGCGTTCCGGGCGGTCGCAGCCGCCCAGAAGCAGCTCGGGATCTACGTGCCGCTCGGCATGTGACTTTTTCGGCGAACGGGGTAGGCGGAGGGGATGAAGCTCAAGACCATCGTCGTCGGGTTCGACGACACGCAGGCCGCCCGCCGCGCTCTCGAGCGCGCCGCCGACCTCGCCGAGGCGTTCGGCGCGAAGCTCGCTGTCACGAGCGTCGCACCGCTCCTCGTCAGCATCGGACGCTCCGCAGGGCCGATCGACCCCGTCGATCCTCCCTCGGAGCACCGCGAGCAGCTCAAGGACGCACGAGAGCTCCTCGAGGCCCGTGGCCTCGACGCGGAGTACGTGCCGGCGGTAGGAGAGCCGGCCGACACGATCGTGGAGCTGGCGGACGAGCGGGATGCGGACCTGATCGTCGTCGGCACCCGAGAGCCCGGGATCGTCGGGCGGATCCTCGGCCACAGCGTCAGCGAGCGCGTCGCGCACGAGGCGCACCGCGACGTCCTGATCGTCCACTAGCCAACCCACGCACTGGACGATCGCCCTCACGGGCGTGCCGACCCCTGCGCTTCTTCAGTGGGAGACTGCCGCGGCCGCGAGTTCGGACACGAGGGTGTCGGTGTGAAACCGTTCGAGGGCGAACGGCGCGATCAGGTCAGGCGTCCGGCCGGTGGCGACGAGCTCCGCCAGCGTCGTGCCGACGATCGGCGCCGCCTTGAACCCGTACGTCCCCCAGCCGCACGAGATCAGGAACCCGTCCACTTCGGTCACGCCGAGGATCGGGCTGTAGTCGGGACTGAGGTCGCACAGCCCGGTCCACTGGCGCAGGATCTTCGCGCTCTCGAGCTGCGGGAACAGCTCGAGGGTGTGCCGCGCCGAGTACTCCAGGAACGGGAACGTGCTCGTCCCGAGGTAGGTCGTGTACGGCTCGATCTCGGCGCCGATCAGGAACTCGCCACGGTCTGTCTGGGAGATGTACACGTGCATCTGCGACGAGACGATGATCACGTCGAGAAACGGCTTCAGCGGCTCGGTCACGAACGCCTGCAGGATGTGAGTCGTAATCGGCAGCGAGACGCCGGCGAGATCGGCGACCAGTGTCGACCAGCCCGCCGTGGCATTGATCACCGTCCCGGCCTTGACGTCGCCCCGGTTGGTCTGCACGCCGGTGACGCGGTCGTTCGATCGCTCGATGCCCGTCGCCTTGGTGTAAGGGTGGATCTCGACACCGCGGCGGTCGGCTGCACGAGCGAGCCCCCAGACGACGGCGTCGTGGCGGATGATCCCGCCGGGCGCGTGGTAGAGCGCGCCCATGATCGGCCAGGTCACGTCGCTCGAGAGGTTGAGCTCCGGACAGAGGCGCCCGACCTCGTCGGCGTCGACGAGGCGGCTGTCGATACCGAGCATCTGGTTCACCTCGGCCCGCTCGGCCATCGTGATCATGGCGCGGTCGGAGTGCGCAAGGGTCAAGTGCCCCTGCTGTGAGAACAGGAGGTTGAAGTCCAGCTCGGCCCCGAGCCCTTCGTAGAGCTCGACGCTGCGGCGGTAGAACGCGGCGCCCTCTGGCGTGCGGTAGTTCGCGCGGATGATCGTCGTGTTGCGCCCGGCCGCGCCGGAGCCGATGTAGCTCTGTTCGAGGACAGCGACGTCGGTGATGCCGTGGTTCTTCGCAAGGTAGTAAGCGGTCGCGAGCCCGTGCGAGCCGCCGCCGACGATCACGACGTCGTAGCTCTCCTTCAGCTCCCTGCGGGGACGCCACATGCGCTCCAGGCGGAAGATGTCTTTCATTCGATGCCCTCGAGCACGTCGAGCACGACCTCGCCGACGTAGTGCGCGAACTCCTGTGGGAAAAAGATGCGGAACCGCGGGCCGTCGCGGAGCACGAGCGCCGACACCTCTGCGACCTTCCCGGCCGCCGGTAGGGCCTCGAGATCGAGGTCGGTGAGACGCCGCATCGCGCGCTCGCCCTCGAGCTCGAGACCGGCGAGGGCGCCGGTCATGTCGATCACCGTGCCCGGAAGGCGGGCCCGCAGCTCGGCACACTGCTCGTACGGACAGAGCACGAGCGCGCGCCGCGGCGTGATTCGAACGACCTCGGCGTCGACGTCGATCGCGTCGACGTCAGCCCGAACCTCGATCTTGCCGAGTTGCGAAAGGTCACGAACTGCTGTCGTCCCGGCCAGCACGCGCGCCAGCGGCGAGGCGAAGCGAGGCGCGAAGAGATCCTCGCTGCGGGCTCGGTCGGGGGAGAGAAAGGCGAGCTCGGTCACGACCGGAGCCGCTCCCCTTCAGGGTCGAAGAACGGCTTGAGCCGCACGCGGGCGCTCGCGACGCCGCCGTTGACTCTGATCTCGATCTCGGCGTCTTCATTCGCCAATTCTGGGCGTACCCAGGCCATCCCGATTGCGCGTCCCAGCTGCGGGCTCAAGCGGGCGCTGGTGACGCGCCCGGCGGGCCGGCCTCCGAGCACGATCTGCCCACCCTCGGCCGGCACGACGCCGTCCGTCATCTCGAAGCCGACCAACTGCTCGCGGAAGCCGCGCCCCTGCACGTGCTCGAGCGCCCACTTGCCGACGAAGTCGTCCTTGTCGAGCTTCGCGATCCAGGGCATGCCGGCCTCGAGCACGTTCGACTCGGAATCGGTGTCCTGGCCGATGAGGATGTGCATCTTCTCGAGCCGCAGGATGCGCTGGGGCTCGAGCCCGAAGGGACGGATCCCGAGGTCCGCGCCGTATTCGAGCAGGGTGTCCCACATGTATTCGCCGTACGGGCTGGAGAAATGCAGCTCGTAGCCGAGCTCACCGACGAACCCGATGCGCAGGATCAGGCACGGCACGCCTGCGACCAGTGCTTCCTTCGCGTCGAGGTACGAGATGCCCTCGTTGGATGAGTCGATGTCGGCGAGCCGGCCAAGCAGCTCCCTCGAACGCGGCCCGGCGACGTTCACGGCGGCGAGAGAGCCGGTGAGGTTGACGGTCTCGACGTCCAACCCCCAGATGGCGTTCCACCACTCGAACCACTCGATCACCGTGTCGGCGCCGGTGGAGGTGGTCGTGACGTAGTACAGCTCATCGCCGAGACGCGCAATCGTGCCGTCGTCCATGATGCGGCCCGCATCCGTACCAAGCACGCCGTAGCGGATCCGCCCCACCTTCATGTCGCCGAAGCGATTGGGGTAGAGCAGCTCGAGGAACCGTGCAGCATCCGGGCCCTGGACGAGGAGCTTGCCGAGCGTTGACACGTCGATGACTCCGAGCGCCCGGTGGACGTGCAGCGCCTCGTTCCCGGCGTGCTTGTACGAATGCGCGCGGCGCCAGAGGCCGGTCCACATCATCGTCGCGCCGGCCTCCTTGTGGCGGTGGTGGATCGACGTCCTCTTGGCGGGCTCGTGACCGCGGCCCGCAAGCAGGCCCAGCGAGACCGGCGCCCAGGGTGGGCGTGCCGTAGTCGTGCCGATCATGGCCTCGTCCGTCTCATGCTCGCGAGCGAACAGCCGGATCGCCGGCACGTGGCAGAGCCGGCCCTGACACGGGCCCATCGTCACGGTCGTGTAGCGCTTGGCGAGCTCGATCGAGTCGAAGCCTTCGGCGATCGCGCGCTTCATGTCCTTCTCGGTGACGTCCTCGCAGACGCAGACGAAGCAGCGGCCCACTCCCTCGGCGCCGTCGAAGCTGGCGGCAGGCACCGCCGCGGGCTCGAGCTCCCCGGCGACGGACCCGGCCGCTTCCACGTTCGGCGGCAAGTCGGAGGGCACGAAGATCCCCCGGTCGGCGTCGTACTCGATCTGCGCGCCGGCCTGAGCGAGGAGCGAGTACGCCGGCTGACGCCCGCCCGACATCACGAGCATGTCGCACTCGAGCTCGCGACCGTCGACGACGACGCTGCTCAGCCGGCCGCGGCGCCCGCGCGCAGCGAGTTGGCGCGGCGGAGCCGAGCGGAGGTCGATGCGCTCGACGATGCTCGTGCCGGCTCGCTGTAGCTGGCCGGCGACCGCAAGCCCGCGGTCGTCGGCGGACACGATCACCGCCCGTTCGCCCGGCTTCAGCGACCACTCGTCGACGAGTCTCCGCACGGCCTCCGGCAGGTAGACGCCGACGAGATCGTTGCCGGGGAACACCAGCGGTTGCTCGAGCGCTCCCGTTGCCACGACGATGCGCTCTGCGCGGAAGCGGTAGAGGACACTGCCGGCGTCGACGGGGACGAGACCGCCCTCGTAGATCCCGATCGCTCGCGCGGGAGCGAGCACCTCGAAGTCGCCCTTCGCACCGGCGGCGCCGCGCTCGTCGACGAGCACCACCTGCCGCCCCGCGGCCGCGGCGGAGCGGGCCGCCTCACGCCCCGAGCGGCCGCCGCCGATCACGAGCACCTCCGCACGGCGATGCTCGGTGTCGAACCGGCGCGAACGGCCCGCGTGCTTGTCCAGCCGCCCCAGGCCGGCGATATTCCTGAGGAACTTCTCGTAGACCGGCCACAGGCTCCGTGGGCGGATCATCGTGCGGTAGTAGAAGCCGACCGGAGTGAAGGGACCGCCGAAGTGGTCGACGGCGGCGAGCAAGTCGCGCTCGAGTGAGCCCAGGACGTTCTGCGCATGCACTTGCGCGCCCTCGCGCACCGGCTCCACACAGACGCGCACGTTCGGCTCGTCGTCCACCCGCATCATGCAGTTCGGGCACGCCCCGGAGCAGCAGAGCAACCCACGGCGGCGGTGGTACTTGAAGCTGCGGGAGAAGACGCGTCGCCCCGACGCGAACAGCGCAGAGCCGATCGTGTCGCCCTCGAAGCCCTCCACGGGACGGCCTGCGAAGAAGAACCGGACGGGCCGCTCGCGGTCGATCCGCTCGTTCGGCTGTTCCGGAAGCCTCACCCGGCGGACGACGTCCCGGCCGAGGTCGGCAATTCCGTCTTCAGCACTTCGTTCGTGCGCGTATCGCGCTCGGCGAGAAACCAGATCTCGCAGCCGAAACGGTGATACCACCACTCGCGCTGCACCCCGGCGACGTTGCGGCGGAAGTACACGTAATCGGTGAGCCCGCGCAGGTCAGGCAACGCCTTGGGCCGCGACGTGACTTCGCCCGCATACGCGAACTCGTTGACGTCGCGCGGCCCGCAGTTGGGGCAGTTCAGCAGGAACGACATGCAGGCCTCCGGATCGCCGCTAGGGAAATAGTATTGCCATTTTTTCGTAGCCGAGGCAAGCGCGCAACCACGACCCTCCGGGCGTCAATCGACTTTGGGACGCTATTGCCGGTCAGGCGATATAGGCTTGACAACGCCCACGCGGCACTCTAGACACACGCTGAATGCGTGCCAAACGAGGGAGGTCGGAGGCCTCCTCCCCCGACTCTCACGCGACGAAGGAGTTGGCTATGGCAGTCGTGGAATCAGGTCCGCCCGAGGTCCAGCGCGTCCTCGGCAAGGGCCCCGTCCCCGATCCCTTCCCGACGCTCGACCTGGCCCGGCACGACCCGGACCGGCAGGAGAAGATCCGTCAGATCCGCAAGGTCATCGACGAACGCGGGATCAAGTACATCTTCTTCCAGCAGGTTTCGGTCTCGGGGCACGTCAACGGCAAAGGCGTTGTTGCGACCCAATGGGAGAAGGTCGCCGAGGAGGGCTACCAGCTCGTCTACGGCGCGACCGCCGACCTGTTCGTCGATCGGCAGGACCGCTATATCGGCTTCGGTCCCGAGGAATCCGAGCTGGCTGCGATCGCCGATCTCGACACGTTTGCGCAACTCCCGTGGGACGATCGAGTCGCGCGAGTCTTCTGCGACTGCTACGACACCGAGACCGGCAAGCCCCTCGAAGCCGACCCGCGGCAGAATCTCAAGCGGATCACGAACGAGGTCGAGCAGGAGCTCGGCTACACATTCCTCTGCGGCATCGAACCCGAGATGATGTGGATGGCCAAGACGGAGGACCCCAACGACGCGCGGGGCCTGACGAAGCCGTGGTGCTACCACATCAACCAGTTCGAGGAGCTCCGGGAGATCATCCTCGACGTGGTCGACTACGGCGAGCGGCTGGGTATCAGCCCCACGTACGGCGATCACGAGGACTCACCCGGGCAGCTCGAGCTCAACTTCCTCTTCGACCGCGCCGTCCGCACGGCTGACAACCTGTCGACTTACCGCCAGATCTGCGCCGCCGTGGCTCGCAAGCACGGCGTGATCGCGAGCTTCATGCCGAAGCCCTTTACGGGCGTGTCCGCCAACGGCGCGCATCACCACTTCACGCTCGTGGACGAAGACGCCAACAACGTCTTCTACGACCCCGACGGGCCGGCGAAGCTGTCGGAGATCGGGCTCCAGTTCATGGGCGGCATCCTCGACCACTACCGCGGCCTCTGCGGTATCACCGCCTCGACGGTCAACTCGTACAAGCGCTTCTGGGACTTCGGCTTCTGGGCGCCGATCTACAAGGACTACGGCTGGCAGAACCGCACGACACTCGTCCGTGTGGCCAGCGGCGGACGCTTCGAGTTCCGTGCGGTCGACTCTGCGTGCAACCCGTACCTGACGCAGGCGGCGCTCCTGAAGGCCGGGCTCGACGGCGTCAAGCGGAAGCTCGACCCCGGCCCGCCGCAGCAGCGCAACGTCTACGACGTGCTGGCGGAGGGCGGCGAGATTCCACGCGTACCCGAGCACCTCGGGGAGGCGCTCCAGGCGCTCGCGGAGGACGAAGTCGTCCGTAGTGCCCTACCGGGCCGTCTTTACGATGTGTACATGCACTACAAGCGCGACGAGTGGGAGCAGTTCTTGGCAGCCGTCACGGACTGGGAGCGGGAGAAGTACCTGGACGTGCTCCCTTAATGTGCGGGATTGCCGGGATCATCTATCGGAATGGGAACGGCGACCACGCAGTCGGCCACGACATGACGGCGATGCTGCAGTCGATGAAGCACCGAGGCCCCGACTCCACCGGCTACGCGCTCTACGGGCGGGCCACCGAGCTCGTCATCATGCGCTACAAGCTCGCGGACGCCAATGACTCGCGCGACTTCGATTTCACACAGCGGCTCGAGCACAACAAGACGGACGTCGAGACACGGCTACGCATGCTCGGCGCGAAGATCCACGAGATCGTGCAGGAGACGGCGTACGCTTACCGGGTCACATTCGAGTACGACGGCGAGCTGAAGGCGGTCACCGACGTCGTCGAAGACGTCCCGCACGCAGAGGTTTTGTCGCTCGGGCACTCGCTCGAGATCGTCAAGGACCTGGGCGACGCCGAACAGGTAGCGAAGCAGTATCGACTCGACGGCTTCATCGGCACGCATGCGATTGGCCACGTCAGGATGGCGACCGAGTCTGACGTGGACATCTCGGGCGCACACCCCTACTGGGCCTACCCGTTCGGCGACGTGGCAGTCGTCCACAACGGCCAGCTGACGAACTACTTCCAGTGGAAGCACCGGCTCGAGCGAAGCGGCCATCGCTTCCAATCCGAGTGCGACTCCGAGGTGATCGCCGTCTACCTCGCCGAGAAGATGGGCGACGGCTACTCGCTCGAGGACGCGATGCGCGAGAGCCTCCAGGAGCTGGACGGCGTCTTCACCTATATCTGCGTCACTGGAGATGCCCTGGGCGTGGCCAAGGACGAGATGGCCGCGAAGCCGCTTGTCCTCTACGAGGCGGACGACATCGTCGCTCTCGCCTCGGAGGAGATCGCGATCCGCGCCATCGTCGACCACGAGATCGAGACCTGGGATCCCTACGAGGGCGAAGTGATGGTGTGGGCGCGCTAGCCGGCGAGCGCATGATCACCTACGACGCGCGCGGGCTGGTCGAGCCCGACGACACGGTCCCGCACGTCTCGGAGCTCGACGGCGACCGAGCCGTCTTCGATGCGAAGAGCCTGACAACGCGCCAGATCAATCTCGAGCTGCGCTGGCTGCTCTACGAGGAAGGAGTGAAGGACGTGACTGTCCTCAACCCCGGCGCGAAGCATTCCCTCGGCGTCGGCATCCTCACCCGCTGCCGGCTCACGTTCAACGGCAGTCTCGGCTACTTTGGCTGCGGCCTGATCGACGGCCCTGAGATCCAGATCAAGGGGCGTGTCGGCTGGTCGGCCTGCGAGAACATGATGTCGGGTGTCGTGACGATCGAGTCCAACGCCGGTTCGCTGACCGGGGCGGCGATCCGGGGCGGCGACCTGATCGTCAAGGGCCAGGTAGGAGCGCGCACGGGGATCGACCAGAAAGGCGGCACGATCATCGTGCTCGGGCGTGCCGGCTCGATGACCGGCTTCATGATGCAACGAGGCCGCCAGATCTTCTGCGACGACGTCGGCCCGGGTCTCGGCGACTCGATGTACGACGGCACCATCTACGTCGCCGGCAAGGTCAAGTCGCTCGGAATCGACTGTGTCCCCGGCGAGTGGAACGATTCCGACACGGAGCTGATCGAGCGCAAGTTCCGCGTCCACGAGCTCGGGAGCCCTCCCGAGTTCCAGAAGTTCGTCTGCGGCAAGAGGCTCTACAACTACGACAACCTCGAACCGTCCGAACGAAAGCTGGTCCTGTGATGGCCGACGAAGCCGCGCCGAGCAAGCGCAACGTCCTCGGGCAGTCGAAGATCTTCACGCCCGAGGTCATCAATGACATCCACGTGAAGGCCGAGCTCGGCCGCTACCGGATGCGCGGCTTCTCGATGTTCAAGGACATGCCGCACTGGGACGACCTGATGTTCCTGCCGGGAACGCTCACACGCTTCGTGATCGAGGGCTACCGGGAGAAGTGCGTGACGAAGACGGTTCTCGGCGCGCGCTTCGCGAAGAACCCGATCGAGCTCGACATCCCGGTCTACATCACGGGCATGAGCTTCGGCGCGCTCTCGCTCGAGGCGAAGATGGCGCTGGCGAAGGGCGCCTCGATGGCCGGCACCGCGACCTGCTCCGGCGAGGGCGGGATGATCCCGCCCGAGCGTGACCTCTCGACGAAGTGGTACTACCAGTGCATCCAGAGCCGGTACGGGTTCAACCCGCACCACCTCATGCTCGCGGACGCCTGCGAGTTCTTCATCGGCCAGGGGTGCAAGGTCGGGCTCGGCGGCCACCTGATGGGCCAGAAGGTGACGGAGCAGGTGGCCGAGATGCGCTCGCTGCCGGCGGGAATCGACCAGCGTTCGCCCGCGCGCCATCCGGACTGGCTCGGGCCTGACGACCTGTCGCTGAAGGTGCAGGAGGTCCGCGAGGCGACCGACTACCGGATTCCGATCCAGCTCAAGCTCGGCGCCGCGCGTGTCTACGACGACGTGCGCATGGCGGCCAAGTGTGGGCCGGACATCATCTACCTCGACGGGGCCGAAGGCGGCACGGGCGCGGGTCCGCACATCGCAACCGAGGAGACCGGGATCCCGCTGCTCGCCGCGATCCCGGAGGCCCGCCGTGCGCTCGAGAACGTCGGACTGGAGGACGAGATCGACCTCGTCGTCGCGGGCGGAATCCGCAATGGCGGCGACGTCGCGAAGTGCCTGGCGCTCGGAGCCACGGCGGTCGCGATCGGGCACTCCGCGCTGATGGCTCTCAACTGCAACAAGGAGATCCCCGGAGTGACCGACTACGAGGGGACGATCGGCGTGCCCGCCGGGCAGTGCTACCACTGCCACACCGGCCGCTGTCCCGTCGGGATCACGACGCAGGATCCGGAGTTGCGCAAGCGGCTCGTGGTCGAGGAGGCCTCGGAGCGCGTCTACAACTTCCTGCACACGCTGACGCTCGAGGTGCAGATGCTCGCTCGCGCCTGCGGGAAGACGAATGTTCACTCACTCGAGCCCGAGGACCTCTGCGCCTTGACCGTGGAGGCGGCGGCGATGGCGAAAGTCCCGCTCGCCGGGACCGAGTGGATCCCCGGCGTCAGCGAGGAACGCGCGCTCGCCGAGATGAAGCGAATGCTCGAGAAGCACCTCGAGTACCCGGTCGACTACCTGCCGTCGCAGGTCGAGGAAGCGGTGCCGGATTGAGCGTCCATGAGCCCGAGAAGACGACCGGGCTCGATGCCGAGTACCTCGCGGGCCGACGGTTTCCCTACCAGGAGGACATCGACCTCGTCGACGACATCGACCTCCTCGCAGCGACGCCGGGTCAGGACATCAACTGGCTCGAGGACATCGAACTGCTCCAGGAGGACGGGCTCCCTGCGGTCTTCGACCGCTACTCGAACTCGTTCTTGAAGATCTACTTCCCGATTCCCGAGGGTCGTGAGGACGAGATCGCACGCAAGGTGCTGATCAAGCACTTGCAGTCGGGCAACTCCTACGGCATCCAGCTCAAAGAGAGGCATGCAAAGTTCCCGCAGCCGGAACGTGGGCCGTGGGTCGACGCCTCACCGACCGTCGGCCGTGAATGGAAGCCCCCGACGCTCGAGGGCTGGGAGCCACCCGACCACTGAGCCTCGGCGCCTGGACGTGCTCCAGCAGGCGCGTTAAAATCACTCTATGCCCCAACTGGAGATAGCATTGCCGTCAGGGCGATAAAGTGACTCCGCCGCGTACATCGCCGTACGTCATCGTCGGGGCCGGCATCCACGGCCTCTCGACCGCGTACCACCTCGCCAAGGAGCTGCGGACACGCGGGCTTGGGTCGGGCGCGGACATCGTCGTTCTCGACAAGAGCTCTCCTGGCGCGGGCGCGTCGGGGATCGCCTGCGGCGTCGTTCGCAACAACTACTTCCAGCCGGCGATGAGCGAGCTGATGCAGGCATCCGTCGAAGTGTGGGAATCGGATCCCGCCGCGTATCACTACAACCCCGTCGGCTACATCGCCCTCGGCGCGTCGGTGCAGCAGGACGACCTGATCGCGACATACGAGCGTCAGGAGCAGATCGGTTACCGCTCCGAGCTGATCGTCGGCGCCACGGACGTCAACGAGCACATGAAGGCGCTCTTCCCTGACTGGCGCGCGCAGGGCGTCACGGTCTGTCTCCACGAGCACCAGGGAGGCTTCGCCTTCAACATGGCGTCGGTGCTGGGTCTGGCGGAGAAGTGCGAGTCCGAAGGCGTCACGATCTACTCCGGGGTCGAGGTGCGGGAGTTCGAGTTCGCCTCAGACGATTCGGTGAAGACGGTCGTGACCGAGGAGGGCTCGATCGAGGTCGGTGAGCAGCTCGTGCTCGCCCCGGGCCCGTGGGCGAAACGGTTTTGGGACCTGCTCGGCTTCCCTCCGACGATCGACGTCCGTACCCCCGACGGCGACGTTGTCAAGGACCGGCCGATGTGGACGTACTGGAACCTTCAAGAGGGAGAGATTCACGTCGATCCGCTCTCGTTCGCCACCGCCGACGGCGGAGCGCCCGCGGTCATCCACCTCGACACCGACGCGCCCTTGTACACCGACGACGGGAAGCTCGTCACCGACGAGCTCTGGGGCATCTACTTCAAGGGGGACCGGGACGGCGTCCAGGGAGGCGCCTCGCCGCTCGTCGTCGAGGAGGACGTCGAGCTCGACCCCTATCCCCGGACGACGAACGTCGATCCCGGTTTCCCGGACATGTGGTGCGCCGCACTCTCGCATGCGCTCAGTCGCTTCGAGGGTTGTCGCGCGCTCTACAGGAACGCGCGCTCGGGCGGCGTCGGCGCATTCACCGCCGACAACTTCCCGGTGTTCGACTACCTGAAGCCGAACCTCTACGCGATCCTCGATTCGAATCACGGCTACAAGATGATCGGCGTCGGGCGCGAGGTGGCGAAGGTCATCGTCGGCGAGCACTCGAGCCTCCTCTACCCGTTTCGGTTCGAGCGCTTCGCGACCGGCGACCTGCATCCGGTCTCGCACTCGCCCTACCCGTGGTCGTAATCCGATCCGCCCGAAAGCTGCGCTTTCGGGCGGGGTTGGCTACGGCGCTTCGCGCTGAACGTGCGCGGGCAAAGCCCGCGCACTCCTCTACGGGGGTGCTGGTGGACATCTGCAGTGGTCCACGGGCGGTGGCGCCTACGGCGTCACCGCCCGCGTGAGGTCGGCCTGCACTTAGCCCGGCTACGCCTGGTCTAAGCTCCGGCCCTCGGTGTTGCTGGTCGACGCGCGTCCAACCCGGACCACCAGGGCCGCAGACTAAGACCAGGCGGAGCCGGGCTTAGGCGAAGGCGAACCGATGCGGGCGCGGACGCGCAAGCGCCCGTGCCCGCACGGAAGGGAACAACCGACAAGCACCGACACCAAAGGAGTGCGCGGGCTCGGCCCGCGCACGTTCCGCGCGAAGCGCCGTACCTAATCACCGAGCGAAAGCGTCAGCTTTCGCTCGGTTAGGTCTCCTTCGCGCGTGTCCGCTTAGGGTCGTACACCGGATGAGGGACGATCTCGCCGGCGACGGTGTCGTCCCCGACGCGGGCCGTCACCTTCGTGCCCGCCTCGGCGTGCTCCTTGCGCACCTTGGCTAGCCCGAGGGTCTTGCCGCCCAGGTAGGGCGAGACGATCGCCTGCGTCACGAACCCGACCTCTGCGCCGTCGACAGACAGCGGCGCGCCGCTCGCATCGTCGCCGCCCGATTCGAGCACGACGCTCGTGAGGCGGAGCGTAGTCGCTGCGCGGTCATGCTCGAGGCCGGCGCGGCCCTGGAACTCTCCCTTGTCGAGCGCGACCGACCAGCCGAGACCGCACTCGTACGGAGACACGGTCGGGTCGTACTCGACCCCGCCGATGATGAAGCCCCCTTCGATCCGGAAGAGGTCGAGCGCTGCCATCCCGATGAGCTTCATTCCCTGCGGCTCTGTCGCCTCGACGAGGGCGTCCCACAGCTCCAGCGCACGGTCACGATCGATCCAGAGCTCGTACCCGAGCTCGGCCGTGTAGCCGAGCCGCGTCATGAAGATCGGGATGCCCGCGATCTCGACGTCCTCGCGAAAACGGTAGTACGGGAAGGAAGCGTTCGAGAGGTCCTGGTTCGCGAGCGGCTGCAGCATCTGCCGGCTCAGCGGTCCCTGCAGGCACAGGTGCGGCATCTCGTCCGTGAACTCGCGAACGTGGATCTGCGTTCCCTCGGCGAGTCGGGAGAAGATCTCGTAGTCGCGGTCGTTTGCGCCGCAGAAACGGACGTGATCGCCGGCGGCGTCCCGCCGCATGACAGTGCAGTCGTCGACCATCTTCCCGTCCTCCGCGCACAGCGCGCCGTAGCCGATCTGCCCCGGCTCGAGCTTCGAGACGTCGCGCGTGACGACGCGGTTCACGAGGTCGAGCGCGCCCGGACCATCGAGGTCCACCTTGCGCAGCATCGTGAAGTCCATCAGCCCTGCGCCCTCGCGGACCGCGCGGTACTCCTCGAGTGTGTCCGTCACGGTCAGCGGCGCCCAGTAGCCGAAGAGATCCATCCACTCGTCGGTCAGCGCCTTCAGCCGCGGATAGAAGGCGGTCTCCTTGCTCATCCGTGCTCCTCCTCTCCACCTCGGTCACCGGCGGCCACCGGACTCGCGAGGTCCAGCGACTCCCACACGAGCTCCGTCAGCTCGCGTAGCTCGATCTCGCCCTGATGACCGGAGGTCTTGATCGCATCCTCATACATCGTCACGTCTTTCGGGCAGCAGACGACGAAGTAGTCGATGCCGCCTAGTGCCACAGCCTCGTCGATCCGTTGCTCGCTCGGTCGAGGCGCGTCCTCACGCTTGAGTTCCGTCATCCAGATCCGTCCGCCGCCGGCGCCGCAGCAGAACGAGTTGTCGCGGCTCCTGGGCATCTCCACGAGCTCCGTGCCGATCACAGCGAGCATCTGCCGCGGCTCGTCGTAGACGCCGTTGTAGCGGCCAAGCGTGCAGGGGTCGTGGTACGTGATCCGGTAGTCGAGGGGCTTCCTCGGCGCGAGGCGGCCGTTGGCGACGAGCTCGAGCAGGAATTGCGAGTGATGCACGACGTTCCAGTCGACGTCGAACGCCCCGTACTCGTTCCGGAGCGTGTGGAAGGAGTGCGGGTCCCACGTCAGGATCCGGTCGAACGTGCAGTTCGAGATCGCCGCCACGTTCTCCTCGCGTAGGTGGTTGAAGAGACCCTCCTCGCCGACTCGCCGGACATCGCAACCCGCATTGCGCTCGGCGTCGTACAGGATCCCGAAGTCGACGCCTGCGTGGCGGAGCACGCGGGCGAGAGTCTGCGTCACGAGCTGGTTGCGCGGGTCGAACGATGCGTAATCGCCGACGAACCAGAGGACCTCCGCAGGCTCCTTGCGAATGTCCTTCACGTCGAAGTCGAGCTCCCTCGTCCAGCGCGCACGCTTACGGCGTGCTTCTCCGAAAGAGTTGCCCGTCTCATAGATGGATTCCAGCGTCTGCTGGAGCGTCGCATCCATCTCGCCGCGCTCGACAAGCCGTCGGCGCATCTGGTTGATGATCGGGACGTGCTCGATCCCTACCGGGCAGATCTCTACACAGGCCATGCACTGCATGCAGGACCAGAGCGTCTCAGGCCGGATCGGATCGCCGAGGATGCTCGCGTGCGGATCACGCAACGGCCCGACGTGCAGCTCGTGCCGGAGCCCGAACGCACCTTCGGCGACCTCACGCAGGTCGAGGATCAGGTCGCGGGGAGAGAGCGGATAACCGGAGTTCGTCGCGGGACACGCGGCGTGGCACTTGCCGCACTTCGTGCAGGCGTCGAGCTGGACCAGGTAGCGCGGCGGGAAGTCGAGGATCGTTCCGTACCCGACCTCGTCGGGCTTTGCGTTTGCTGGAATCGGTGCCAGCTCTCTCCCCGCCTGGTCGTCGCGCGACACGATACTCACCGGGCTCGTGAGCATGTGCACCGCCTTCGTGAACGGAATGGAAGCGACGAAGCCGAGCGCCGCGACGCCGTGCACCCACCACTGGACGAAGTGCGCGTCGGCAGCCACGGCGCCGGTGACACCGAGTCCACGGAAGGCCTTCCCGACGGTCCAACCGAGCGGCGACCAAACCTCGAACGAGGGGTTCGTCTCGGCAATCCGGAACGACTCGAGCAGGAATCCCGTCAGTGCGAGGAAGAAGAGGATGCAAAGAAAGGTCCAGTCACCGATGACGTACAGACGACGGCCGTCCTCGCCCTCGGCCCGGTCCGGTCGCCAGTAACGCAGCCGAAACGGCCTCTGAATTCCGCGCTTGTAGGCCATGATCGCCAGCCCGGCGATCAGGGCGGCGCCGAAGACGTCGAGAAAGAGCGAGTACCCCTTGTAGAACTCGTTGCGGAAGAAGTCCCAACCCAAGACCGGCTTTGCGAAGTCGTCCTGGAAGCCGAGGATGACCGTCCCGGCGAAGAGGACGAGAAATCCGTAGAAGATCAGGAAGTGCCCTGCACCCGCTACAGGGTCACGCCGCTTGATCCAGGAGTGTGTGAGGACGACAACCGCTGCGCGTCGTAAGCGCGTAAGGGGTCGATCGAAGTGGAAGGGCCCGCGGCCGCGGCGGTACTTGAGTACGAGGCGCGCGACACCCCAGACGAAGATCGCCGTGGAGACGGCGATCAGGAAATACCAGAAGACGATCTCCCAAGTCGAGAGGCCGGCGAACGTCGAGCGGGTCGGAGTCAAGACAGCTTCTCGAGCTCTGCCGCGACGTCAAACAGATCAGCGACGGCGCCGAAGTGCGCGACGTTGAAGATGGCCGCTTCAGGATCTGTGTTGACCGCGATGATCGTCCCACTCGTCTTCATGCCTGCGAGGTGCTGAACCGCGCCGGAGATGCCGAGTGCGAGATAGACCTTGGGCTTGACCGTCTTCCCGGACTGGCCGACCTGCCGCGCGTTCGGCATCCAGCCGGCGTCGACCAGTGGACGCGAAACCGAGAGCACGGCGCCCAGCTTGTCGGCGAGCTGCTCGAATTGCGGAATCGCCTCCTTGTCGCCGATACCTCGACCGACCGACAGCAGAAAGTCCGCAGTCGTGATGTCCACGTCGCCGGCCGCTGCCTCTTCGAAGTCGAGGTGGCGTGCGCGAACTGAGGGGAGCTCAACGGCGAACTCCGTTGCCGATGCGTTCCCACCGTCCGCGGTGGGCGCGAACGCCGTCGGGCGAAGCAGCAAGAGCACCGGACGCTCCGCGGGGAACTCGAGCTCGGCGTCGACCTTGCCCCCGTAGAAGGAGCGCGTCGCGATCACCGCTTCACCCTCCAGTGTGAGCCCGTGCACGTCGCTGGCAAAGCCCAGAGCGAGTTTTGCGGCGACCGCCGGTCCATAGCCCATCGAGTTGACGGTGAAGCCGAGCAGCACGGCATGCGGCTGTCGGTCCGCGATGAGTGCCTCGAGCGCCGCCTGGTAGACGTCGTTCTCGAACTCCTCCTGACCGAGGGCGACGTTGACGATCTCGTCCACTCCCTCGAAGCTCACGTCGAACTCGGTCGGGTCCCGCGCGATCACCGCGACCGTGACCGGCCGGCTGAGCTGCTGCGCCGCCGTCACGAGCTCGCGAGTGAGTTCGCGCAACTCGCCACGCAGGTGCTCGGCGACGATCAAGGTGCCGTTCAAGGAGCGCGCACTCACTTCAGCCGTTCCTCGACGATCTCCCTGATCCGCCGTGCGATGTCGGCCGGACCGCCGGCCAAGATCTGCGCCCCCTCACCCTTCGGCGGCGCGAACATACGGCGAACCCGGTACGCAGGCTCGCCCTGCTCAGGCGGCGCCACGACCTCGATCTCCTTCTGCTCGGCCTGCTTGATCGCCCGCAAGTTCGCGTAGCGCGGCTGGTTGATGCCCGTCTGAATCGTCAACAGCGCCGGCGTGTCGACCTCCGTCAGGTCGAGGAGGCCGCCCTCCAGCTCACGCCGGACAGTGGCGTGGCCGGCACTCGGATCCCACTCGATCCGGGTCACGACCGCGACACGCGGCAGACCGAGGAGCTCGGCGAGTGCCGTTCCCGTCGCCGCTTGCACCCCATCGCTCGACTGCACGCCGCAGAAGACGAGGTCGGGCGATTCGCGCTGCGCGACAGGCGCGAGCAACCGCGCGACGGTGACCGGGTCGGCCGATCTTGCGTAGTCGACCCGGATCGCGCGATCGGCTCCCATCGCGAGACAGCGTCGCATCGCATCCTCGACCTGCGCGTCGCCGACGGAGACGACGACGACCTCGTTGCCCTCGCCGCCGAGTCCCTCCCGGATGCGCAGCGCCTCCTCGGTCGCGTACGAGTCCCACTCGTTGAGCGCGAAATCGAGGTAGTCCGGGTCGACATTGCGTGCATCGGCGGTGAACTCGACCTCGTCGCCGAGAACCGCGACCTGCTTGACGCAAACGACGATCTTCACGGCGCTACGCCGCCTTCCGCGCTCCTATGCCAACGCAAGCTCGCGCTCGATCACTCGCCGCTCACGGATGAACGGCTTCGGAACCTCCGGGTTCTCAGAGTCGATCTCGCGCGCGAGGCGGTGGCCGGAGAACACGCAGTCGGCGATCAGGCGGGGAGCCTCGCAGTCGCCGATCCGGTAGCAGCCGGTGATCCCTTCCTCGCCGAGCGCGTCGAAGCCGATCCGGTCCTTGAGCTCACGATAGAGCGCTTCGTCTGATCGACGCTGCGTGACGAGCACGACCGCGTCCGCCTCCCACGTCCGCGCGTGCGCCTCCTCGTCGTACACGTGCGTCGCCGTGACAGAGCCCTGCTCGATCCGGCTCGGGATGTGGTACGTGACGATGTCGACTCCGAGCTTGTGGAGCTTGCGGTGCTGGTTCGGCGCCTCGAGGGTGAAGTGCATGTAGGGCGCGATGTTCCCGAGGTGCGTCATCAGCGTGACCTTCTTGCCTTCACTCGCCAGCTTCTCGGCGAGCGACACGCCCATCAAGTAGCCGTCGTTGTCGACGATCACAACCTTGTCCCCGGGGACCTCCTTGCCGTCGCGCATGATCTGCTCAGGCGTCAGACACCAGGGCTGAGCCGCATCGGCACCGGGAATGGTGTCGTGCGTGCAGCCGTTGAGCCCGTCTGTCGCCCAGTACGCGCCAGTCGCGATCACGACGATCTCCGCCCCGTACTCCTTCACGCCGTTTGCGTCGAGCGTCGTGCCGGACACGAACTCGACGTTGCGAAGCTTGTCGATCTGGATCTTCCGGTAGTTGACGAGGCGGGCCCATTCACCGAGCCCGGGTAGCTGCGGGATCCAGCGCATGATCCCGCCCATTTCGTCGTTGGCCTCGACGAGGTGCACGCGCCGCATCCCCCGCTTGCCGAGGATCATCGCGCACTCCATCCCGGCGGGCCCCGCGCCCACCACGAGCACGTCGTTGTCGGCGTTCTCGGCGGGGTCGAACTTCTCCGGGTGCCAGCCTCGCCGGTACTCCTCACCGGCGGTCGCGTTCTGCGTGCAGATCAGCGGCGGGCCCCCGATCTCCCAGCGCGAGATGCAAATGTTGCAGCCGATGCACTCGCGGATGTCGTCGAGTCGGCCTTCGTCGATCTTCCTCGGCAGCCACGGATCCGAGATCGACGGGCGGCAGGTGGCGATGATGTCCAGCTTGCCTCCGTTGATCGCCTCGATCATCAGGTCCGGGCTCGTGAAGCGCCCGACCCCGAGGACGGGCTTCTTCGAGACCTTCCTCACCGCTTCCTGCCAGGGCAGCATGCGCCCAGAGGGGTAGAAGCGCGACGGCGTCGCATCTTCGCCCCACTCCGAGATGCCCGAGACGTTGATGTCCCAGACGTCGACGATATCGTCGACGAGCTCCACGAACGGCAGGCAGTCGCGCTCGAGCTGAGTACCGCTCTCGCCCATGAACATGTCGGTCGACATGCGCACGGCGATCGCGGTGTCGTCGCCGACGGCCTCTTTAACTTGCTCGATCGTCTCGCGCCAGAAGCGGGCGCGATTCTCGAACGAGCCACCGTACTCGTCGGTGCGCTTGTTGTAGTACGGAGTCAAGAACTGCTGCGGCAGATACGAGTGGGAACCGTAGACGTAGACGATGTCGAAGCCGGCCTCGCGTGCGCGCTTGGCGGCGTCGACGTAGAGCTGCTGCACCTGGCGGATGTCGTCCTTGTCCATCTCCTTCGGATAGGTGAGATATTCGAAGTCGCTCGGGATCTGCGAAGGTCCGCGCGGCACGCAGCGCGACTCCATGCAAGGCGCGTGCGGCCCGCCGTACCACAGCTCCGCGGCGGCAAGGGCACCGTGCTCGTGGAGCATGTCGCACATGACGGACAGGTTCTTGATGTCGTCGTCGTCCCAAAGCCGTGCGGAGACGCGGTGGGTGTCGTCCGACTCCGGTGAGATCGAGCAGTACTCGGTACAGCAGGCGCCGTAGCCGCCCTCGGCCTTCATTGCGCGGAAATGCGCCTGGCTGAGTGGCTTCTCCGACCCGAAGCCGTTGCAGTGCGGGATCTGGTAGAAGCGGTTCTTCATCGTCTTCGGCCCGAGCTCGATCGGCTCGAAGAGGATGTCGTACTTCGGATCACGCGCCATGTCGCGAAGCCTCCTTCAGAGGACGGGAACCACCGCGATTCTCCAACCACCACGCTTGGGTTGCAAGTGGCAGGTAGACGCCGAGAGGGGGCGGGTGGCCGCCCCCTCTCTGGCAGGTCGATGTCAGGTCGCGGAGACCACCGGTGCTTCGGGAGCGGGCACTTCGTCCGGCAGCCGCGGTGTCTCCTCACGCCAATGCGGCGTCTCCTTGTCCTGCACGATTCGCCGGAACAGGAAGAGGAGCAAGGAGATGGCGAGGACCGAGAAGCCGATGATCTTCTCTTTGGTGCCGCCGTAGACGGCCCCGCCGCCGGCGATCTGGAACCAGCCGATACCGACGATGCTGAAGAGGACGAAGGCCGCAAACAGCACGACGGCGATGGGCACCCAGTAGGACGGGAGCTTGATCGGTCGCGGCCAGTTCGGGCGGTCCCTGCGCAGCAGGACGAACGCGGCGATGGCGAAGGCGTTCGCGAGTACATAGCCGATGTTGCTCGCGACGAGGATGCCAAACAGGTTGCCAACGAAGAGGACGAACAGGATGTTGACGCCCATGTCGAGCGTCATCGCGTTTCCGGGCACCTTGAAGCGGTTCAGCCGCCCCAGCTCCTTGATGGTCAAGCCGTCTCTCGAGATGCCGTACAGAGCGCGGCTGCCGTCGGCGGTGGCCGTGTTCATCGAAAGGATGAAGCTCGCGCAGATGACGACGACGAAGAAGTTGGTCGCCCCTTTGCCCACGAGCGAGTTGAGGGCGCCGACGTAGTCGAACGCCTCCACGGTCTTGGGTCCGACTCCGCCGGTGAGAGCGACCGGCACGAGCGTATTGATCACGAGGATGAAGGCAGCCGACGACAGCAGGGCCTTTCTCGTGTCGCGGACGGTGTCTTTGAATTCGGGCGCGAAGGTCGCACAGGCTTCAGGAGCCGTCGACCAGATCATGATCCAGATCCAGACTAACGCGAGCTGTAAGCCTCCCCACGCGAGGCCGGAGTCGTTGAGCTTGTAGGTGAGGTTGGACGAGTGGAAGTCGCCGTTCAGGAACGGCAGCAACGTGAAGCAGAAGAGCGGCAGCATGAGCAGGATGCCGGCGAGGTAGTTGAACGCCACGGCGATCCGCGTACCGAAGATGTTGAAGAGCCAGACACAGACGATCAAGCCGATGGCGATCAGGTGCTGGAGCCCGATATGAACGCTGCCGGTGCTGAAATACCCGTTGTCTAGCTTGGCACCGCCGAACGCGTACGTTCCGTAAGGCTCATGCGGGAACCACGCAGCTTGCGCGATGTAGCCCGTGAACAGTCCAAGGAACGACAGCACGACCGACCAGCCGATCCAGTAGCCGAACGTCGCGATGGGCCCCACGACCGTCGTGTATTTTCGCCAGCCCTCGTTCGCGTAGATCGACAAGCCACCGGACTTATGCGGGAACATGGCGGCGAGCTCGGAGTAGATGACCGTGACAGGGAAGACGATGGCCGCCGTGATTCCCCAGATCATCATCGCGCCCCAGCCGCCCATGTCCAAGACTGACCAGCCGAGCGATCCCAGCAGGAAGCCGGGATTCGCGAGGCAGATCACGAACCCGTCGTACCATCGCAGCGTCTTTAGGAGCTCGCGTTCCTCAACGACTGCCTCAGCCACGCTCCACCTCCTTGTCGTGGGCCAAGCTGCGGCCGGTGTTGGGCCGCGCGGCGACCGTAACACCCGGCCGGGACACTTTCAATGTCCCTCCGCGAACTTGGGCATGCGAACGGTCGTACAATCGGTACACGATGCGCAGGCCCCCGATCAGGATCACGTGCGAGTGCGGCGAGTCAAAGGAGGTTGCCTACGGTGAGCGGTGGCGGTGCGAGCGCTGCGGGCGTTCGTGGAACACGCAGCACATCCCGGCCGAGGAATACGACGGCCTGCTGCGCCGGATGAGGCGCCACAAGCTCGAGGTGCTCGCCGCGGCTGGCTTCCTGGCCGCCGTCCTCGTGCCGCTGATCGTCGTGGTCAGCTCGCGCTTCATCGCGGTGGTTCCGATGGTGATGGCGATTTGGCTCTTCGTGTTTCTGCCGTTCTGGCGGCGCAGGTACAGCCGCACGGCGCGCGGCGCGCCCCGGTGGGATCTCCACCCCGATTAGCATGCTGACCCTTCGACGCAGCGGTCCAGGCACGGACGTATCGTCCCTCTCCTCTGCCAGTAGGCCCGTCCTCCTCGCCACGCTCGACGTTCCTTTTGCGGACGAGGCGATCGCCTTCGCAGTCGACTCGGCCGTCGAGACCGGGCAGCCGCTCGTCGTCGTCAACGCTGCGGAGATACAGCCCACGCCGTGGAGCCTCCTCGGATACGGCTACATCGAGAGGGAGGACCTTCAGGCCGAACTGCGCAAGCCTGCGGAGCTCGCCCAGTCGCTGGCCGTATGGGTTGAGAGGCTGCGCGTGTGCAGCCCGCACCCGATCGACGCCCTCCTGGAACTTGTGGCCGAGCGCAACCCGGGCCTGCTTGTCTTCGGTCCCGACTGGTCCCTGCTCAAGCCGCGACGGTACCGCCGGGCGGCGAAGAAGATCCGCGAGCGCGCCACGTGCCTCGTCTGGCTGGCCTAAAGGCCTGATGTGAAATTCCGCCGGGCCGGATGACGCACCAGACACGCCGCGCCGGATCAGCACGTTCGCCCGCGGCACGTAGCGCCGCTACGCACCGCGAACGACCCCACTGCCCGGCTTGGTCTGGAGCGCCCCCGACGTCGGCCGAATTTCGCATCAGCCCTCTAGCTGGCGGCCGGCGCGGCGGCGAGCTTGGGGAGATCGGCTAGCCAGCGGCTTCGGCGTCCGTCGCGCGTCCAGACGATCGGGAAGTACGACTCGTCCATCGTCGTATCGCCGGCGCGACGGTAGCGCGAGTACACGGGATGGACGTGCTCCGGGTGGAAGTGGGCGTCCGCACGACCGAGGTGCGAGATGAGAGCGCGCCGGTCAATCGAGGCCGTGTTCGGCCCGGAGCCGTGAAACGTGTTGAAGTGGTGGAACGCCGCTCCGCCCGCCTTGACCTCCAGCGGGACGAGACGAACGTCTTCGCCGGCCGGCGCGGCCCGCCTGACCGGCGCGAGCCAGTCGGCGGGGGCATGGAACTCGCCCCTGCTCTCGGGGGAGCGCGGCCACCGATGCGAGCCGGCGGCGTAGGTGATCGTGCCTGCCTCCGCCGACGTGTCGTCGAGCGCGATCCAGCACGTGATCATCTCCGGCGGCAGGATGTAGTCGAGGTAGCTTCCGTCCTGGTGCATGCCGAGCGACTTCGCACCAGGCGGCTTCCAGATGCAGTTGTCCTGGACGACCCGCACCCCGTCCCACGCCATCAGCGCCGCGGCGAGCCGGCCCGTCCGCTCCGAGAGCGTCTGGGCGGCGATGCGTGGATCGGCCTTCCAGCCGTTGCAGATCTGACGAGTGCGATCCTCGGGATCGCGTCCCGGGACCCAGTTCACCTCGTCCGGGCGAATCCCGGTCTCGTAGCGGCCGGCGAACAGTGGCTCGAAGCGCTCGCGGAGGAGCGCGACTGAATCCGCGCCGACGAAACCTTCCTCGACCACGACGAAGCCGTCCCGGTTGAAGCGGCCGAGTTGCTCGTCGCTCCAACCCTCCACGGCTCCGAAGGCCGTGCCCACGGTCTCGGTGCTCATCTCTCCACTGCCTCGCTAACCAGCCCGGCCCACCCTAGTTCCAGCGAGACCTCTCGCGCGTGCTCCAGCAGTGGCTCGACGACGGCCTCCATCGCCTGACGGTCGAATCGCGACGCCGGTCCCTGCACACCGATGATCGCGGCAAGCTCGCCATGGTTTCCCCAAACCGGGGCCGCGATCGCGTGCAAGTCGTCTTCGCGCTCCCCGAAGTTGTAGGCGTAGCCGCGTTCCCGCACTGCATCGAGTTCCGCCGTCAGCTCCGATCGCTTCGCGATCGTCCGCTTCGTGTACGACTTGAGCGGGCCCGGCGGCAGGGCACGCCGACCGAAGGCGAGTAGCACCTTCCCCGTCGCGGTCGCGTGCGCGATGCTCGGCCTTCCAAGCTGCGCGACGCTCTGGACCGAGAACGGGCTCTGCGCGAAGTCGACCGTCACGGCATCTGGTTCGCCCGCCGCCGACAGTGTCGCCGTCTCACGGGTCGAGTCGACGAGCGCGAGCAGGTGCGGCCGCGCGATCTGGCGAAGATCCAGGCGGCCGAGAACGACGTTCCCGAGCTGAAGAAGGCGAGGACCGAGCCTGTAGCGACCGGACTCCTGCACGTGCTCGACGAAGCCGCCTGCAACGAGGGTCGCGAGCAGCCGGGAGACTGTGCTCGGGTTGACGCCGGTGCGTCTCGCGATCTCGTTCGTTCCGAGCTCGGCGTCGACCTCCGCGAGAGCGTCGATGACGGCGAATGCGCGCTGCACCGAGCCGACGAGCCTGATCGCTGGTTGTCCCGTCCGCGGCACGATCGCGCCAACAATAAGGGATCGCCCATGTGCGTCATGGCGGCGGTGAACCGCGCCGAGCAGCGACCAGAAGCAGCACGGTGCCCGCGATCGCCAAGGCGGTAAAGCCGGTGACGGCGACGCCGTCCCAGGCGTAGCGCTCCCACGCGAGCCCCGGTAGATAGGCGCCCAACGATCCGATTCCGTAGTAGAGGGAGAAGTAGACGGCGCTCGCGGCACCGCGGTCGACTGTGGCTGCCTCCGCCACGCCGAGTTGCGCCGCGGTGACGCCGCTGAAGTTGGCGAGGGTCACGAGAGCGAGCCCGGCGACGAGGCTCGGCACGTTTGCAGGCAGGGACAGGGCCAGTCCAAGCGCGGCGAGCGCGAGCGCCGACAGCGCGAGCCGTTCCCAGCCAATCCGATCTGCGAGCCGGCCGATTGCGGGCCCGGCGGCGCCGAGGATCCAGAGCACGAAGACGAGGCTGCCGACAGCGGGACCGAAGCCGAACGGCGGGCGCTCGAGCCGGAAGACGACGTACGAGAAGCAGCCGACGAACGTGAAGAAGAAGGCTGTCCCGGTCACAGTCGCCCGAAGGAGGGTCGGGTTGCGGACCTGACGCAGAGCGCCCTGGAACATGCCTGCGCGCGGCAGCTCAACCGGCAGGTCGACGAGCGAGCGCTGCATGACGACCGCCGCCGACAGAGGGAAGACCACCAGGACCCCGATCGCCCAGCGCCACCCGACCACGGCGGCGAGCAGCCCCACCCCGACACGGCCGATCAGGCCTCCTGCGACGAGCGACGCGACGTAGTACCCCATCGCCCGACCGCCGATCGTGGGCGCGAAGGCCTCCGCGACATAGGGGACGCCCGCCGTCAGCAGGCCGGGCATGCACAGACCCTGCAGCGCACGGAACGCAAGCAAGAGGCCGAAGCTCGGCGCCAGCGCCGCTCCGATAGTGGGCGGGACGAGCAGCGCGCAGGCGAGCACGATCGAGCGCTTCCGGCCGTACCGGTCCGAGAGAGGGCCCCAGATCCACGCGCCGCAGGCGAGCGCGAGCACGACGACCGAGATCGTCAGGCCGGCCTGCGCGGGACTGACACCGAAGGATCGTCCGAGCTCGGGAAGGATCGCCTGGGTCGAATACGTGACGGCGAACATGCCCGCCGCTCCGAGCAAGAACGCCGCCATCCCTCTCGATTTCGCCGGCGGTTCGGCTCGTCCGGCGGCTCGCATCATCAAGCGCCGCGAGGCGAGGTGTCGCCGAGCGTGACGCGCATCAGGTCCCTGATCGAGACGATCCCGACGACCCTGTCGCCGTCAACCACGGGGAGGTGACGGAAGCCGCCGTGGATCATGAGAGCGGCGGCTTGGTCGGTCGTATCCGAGGACTCGACGGTCTCTGGATGCTGTGTCATGCAGTCTTCGACGAGGGCGCTCTGGTCCCGATCGGAGGCGACAGCCAAGAGGACGTCCCGTTCCGTCAGGATCCCGACGAGACGTTCGCCGTCGAGAACGATCGCGGCGCCGACTCCGCGTTCCACCATCCGGCGTGCCGCCTCGCGGAGCCCGAGCCCGCGCTCGACCGTGAACACGCCTCGGGTCATCACATCGGCCAGGACGCGCATGCGCGGATGCTACTGACCTCGCAGGAACGACATGTCTCGCGCTACACCGAGTGGCGTCCCGGGATCCAGTCGGTGCCTGCGAGCGGCACGCGCGCCATCGCCGCGGCCTCGACCGTCAGCGCGACGAGATCCTCCGGCTCGAGGTTGTGAACATGCGACTTGCCGCAGGCGCGGGCGAGCGTCTGCGTCTCGAGCGTGAGGACGCGCAGGTAGTTCGCGATCCGTCGCCCGCCGAGCACAGGGTCGAGACGGGCCGAGAGCTTGTCGTCCTGGGTCGAGATCCCTGCCGGATCGCGGCCCGCCTGCCAGTCATCGTAGAAGCCCGATGCGCTGCCGATCTTCCGGTACTCCTCGTCGTACTCGGGGCTGTTGTCACCCAGAGAGATCAAGGCGGCCGTCCCGATCGAGACCGCATCGGCACCCAGGGCGAGTGCCTTTGCCACGTCGGCGCCGGTGCGGATGCCACCGGAGATGATCAGCTGCACCTTCCGGTGCATGTCCAGCTCCTGGAGGGCTTGCACTGCAAGGCGGGTCGCCGGGAGCGTGGGTATGCCGACGTGCTCGATGAAGACGTCCTGCGTCGCGGCGGTTCCGCCCTGCATGCCGTCCACGACGATGACGTCGGCCCCCGCCTTGACCGCCAGCTGCACGTCGTAGTACGTGCGAGTCGCGCCGATCTTGACGAAGATCGGCTTCTCCCAGTCGGTGATCTCGCGCAGCTCGTGGATCTTGATCTCGAGGTCGTCCGGCCCCGTCCAGTCCGGATGGCGACATGCGCTGCGTTGATCGATCCCCTTCGGCAGAGCACGCATGGCCGCGACACGGTCGGAGATCTTGTGTCCGAGCAGCATCCCTCCCCCGCCCGGCTTGGCGCCCTGGCCGACCACGATCTCGATCGCATCCGCCCGCCGCAGGTCGTCCGGGTTCAGGCCGTAGCGCGAGGGCAGCACCTGGTACACGAGCGTCTTCGAGTGGCTGCGCTCCTCCTCCGTCATCCCGCCGTCGCCCGTGGTGGTAGCCGTCCCCACTTCGGTGGCCCCGCGCCCGAGCGCCTCCTTCGCAGGGGCGGACAGTGCGCCGAAGCTCATCCCGGCGATCGTGACCGGGATCTTCAGCTCGAGTGGCTCCTTCGCAAAGCGAGTTCCCAGCACGACGTCGGTGTCGCAGCGTTCACGGTAGCCCTCGAGCGGATAGCGCGACACGCTGGCGCCGAGGAAGAGCAGGTCGTCGAAGTGCGGCAGCCGCCGCTTGGCGCCGAAGCCGCGGATGTCGTAGATCCCCTCGCGCGAAGCGCGCTGGATCTCGGCGATGACGTTGCGGTCGTACAGGTACGACTCGCGCAGGCCCGGGTGCCAGGCGCCGTTGGACATCAGTAGGCCGCCGCGTTGTCGACGTTGAAGTTGTAGAGCCGGCGCACCGACCCGTAGCGCCGGAACTCCCGCGCATCGATTCCGTCCACGCCTGCCCGCGCGAGCAGGTCGGCCAGCTCAGCGAGGTGCTCGTCGCGCACCTCCTTTTCGACGCAGTCAGCGCCCAGGCCCGCCACCTCGCCGCGCACGTAGAGCCGCGCCTCGTAGATCGAATCGCCCAGCGCCTCGCCCGCGTCGCCGCAGACGACGAGGCGGCCGGTCTGGGCCATGAATGCGCTCAGGTGACCGACCGAGCCCCGCACCACGATGTCGATACCCTTCATCGAGATGCCGCAGCGAGCCGAGGCATCGCCGTGCACGGCCAAGAGCCCGCCGTGGCCGCTCGCGCCGGCCGACTGGCTTGCGCTCCCGTCGACGATCACCGCGCCGGACATCAGGTTCTCGGCCAGCCCGGTGCCCGCGTTACCGCGCACGTGCACGGTCGCGAGCTTATTCATGCCGGCGCAGTAGTAACCGACATGGCCCTGAATCTCCACTTCGATCTCGGAGTCGAGCCCGCAGGCGACCGCGTGAGCCCCATTCGGGTTGAGGATGCGCCAGCTGCGCGAACCATCGTCGCACTCGTGCAGTCGCCGGTTGAGCTCGCGTAGAGACGTCGACGCGAGGTCGACGACCTCCACGCTCGTCAGATCCGCCGTCCCCACCGGATCAGACGAGCGCCTTCTCCCACGCGCAGAGGCGTCGCTTTGCGACGCCGACCGTAGAGGGCGTGCGGGCTCTGCCCGTGCGCCCGTCTGCTTTCCTCCAGCCCCACCACCTCGCGGCATCAGACGAGGGCTTTCTCCCAGGCGTACACGACGGCCGGCTCGGGCTCCCAGAGCCGTGCGTCGGACGCGCCGGGAAGAACGGCGATGGCCCGGTACTCCGAAGACATCGCAACCCAGTCGTCGGTCTCGGCGAGCACCGCGGGCTTGCACGCGATCGGGTCGCGCAACACGGCGAAGCCGTCGGCGGTCCCGACCAGGAAGGTGTAGAAGCCGTCCAGGTCGGCGAGCGCCCCTTCGAGCGCCTCCTGGAGCGTGGCACCCTCGCGCATCCGCCACGCCAGGTAGCCGGCCGCCACCTCGGTGTCGTTTTCGGTCTGGAACTCGATCCCCTCGCGGCGTAGCCGCTCCCGCAACCGGTTGTGATTGGAGAGCGAGCCGTTGTGGACCAGGCACAGGTCGAGCCCGGTCGAGAATGGGTGCGACCCTTCGGTGGTGACCCGGCTCTCGGTCGCCATCCTCGTGTGGCCGAGGCCATGGCTCCCTTCGATGTCCCCGAGCCGGAACTGCTCCACGAACGCCTGCGGGCGGCCGACCTCCTTGTAGATCTCGATCGCCCGGCCCGCGCTCATGACCCGCACGTCGGGGCGATGACGCCGGATCCAGTCCTCCACGTCCTCCGCCTCGCCCTCCACTACGAACACAGCGTGATTCGCGCGAACTCCCGTTTCGTGCGCGCCGCCGAACGTCACGGCCAGCTCGGCGCAGAGGGCGTCCCAGGACATCTCTGGGTCGAACGAATAGAGCGTGAGCTTGCTCGACCCGCTCGGCGCCGGATCCCGATAGACCGCCACGCCCGCGCTGTCGGGCCCGCGATCGCTCATTTGCTCGAGCATCGAAGCCAGGTACTCCCCGAGCCGAGGTTCGAGCTCCGGGGATTTGCAGAAGAGTCCGACGATTCCACACATATGGTGACTTCCTACACCTGGTCGCCCGAACTTTAGGCGTTCTGACCCGGTCAAGCGCCCACTGTTCCGTCGGGTCGTATGGAGCTTTCCTCCATACGATTCAGAAGCGTGTCAGGTACTCCTTGATCTCCCAGGGGGTGACCTGCTCGTGGTAACGGTTCCACTCGTCCCGCTTCACCCGGATGAAGTAGTCCACGTAGTCCTCGTTCCTCGCCTCGCCGAGTGCCTCCCGGATCACCTCGTCACGCTCGAGCTCCATCGTCGCCTGCATGAGGTTGCTCGGCAGCGTGTCGAGTCCTCGCGCCCGCAGCTCGTCGTGCGGGATCGAGTAGAGGTTGTCCGAGTTCGGCTCGCCGGGGTCGATTCTGTTCTCGATTCCGTCGATGCCCGCCGCGAGGATCACGGTGGCTGCCAGGTACGGGTTGGTGGATCCGTCCACCGTCCGGTCCTCGACGCGGCCGGGGGCAGGAATCCGAAGCATCTGCGTGCGGTTGTTGTAGCCGTAGCTGATCCAGACCGGCGACCACGTGGCGCCGCTCGAGGTCGAGCCGAGCTTGAGCCGCTTGTACGAGTTGACCGTCGGCGCGGTCACCGCGCTGTAGGCCTTCGCGTGCTTCTTCAGCCCGCCGATGAAGTGGTACGCGGTTTCGGAGAGCCCGAGGCCGCGGGCGTCGTCTTCGTCCAGGAACAGATTCGTGTCCCCGTCCCAGAGCGACATGTGGAAGTGGCAACCGTTGCCGGTGAGGTCGGTGAACGGCTTCGGCATGAACGTCGCGAGCAGGCCCTCCTGTTGAGCGAGCGTGTGGACCATGTAGCGGAAGAAGATCGCCCGGTCGCAGCTGGTCAGGGCGTCGCTGTACGTGAAGTTCTGCTCGAACTGCCCGTTCGCGTCCTCGTGGTCGTTGGCGTAGTTCCCCCACCCCATGCCGTTGACATAGTTCGACACCTTGCGGAGGAATTCGTAGTTGCGCGTCAAGCCCCTCAGGTCGTAGCAGGGCTTGTCGAGGTCGTCGAGTGCGTCGGCGATCTGGATGCCGCCGTTCCCGTCGCCCTTGAGCAGGAAGTACTCGAGCTCCAGACCCATGTTGAACTCGTAGCCCTTCGTTCGAGCCTTCTCGAGCTGGCGGCGCAGGATGGTCCGCGGGTCGTACGGCCATTCCTCGCCGTCGACGGTGACGTTGCACGCGAAACGCGCGAGCGACGGCTCCCAGGGCACGGGCGTAAAGCTGTCCAGGTCGGGAATCGCGGCGATGTCGGGGTCACTCGGCAGCTGGCCGATCTCCCCCGCGGCGAAGCCGGCGAAGCCCGCTCCGTCGGAAACGAGATCGTCGAGGTACTCGGCGGGAACGAGCTTCGCGCTCGGACGCCCATACATGTCGACGAACTGTGCGAAGTAGAACTCGACCCCGAGGTCTACCGACCTCGAACGAATCTCCTCGACAGTGGTCCCAGTAATCGTTGCCATTGCTCTCCCTTCGGTTCCTCCCATGTCCGCTTATACGCCGTCCGCAGCGGCAAGGGAAGGGAGAGTTCCTACATTCGTTCGGGCGCGGAGATGTTCTTTTCCGAGTCGAGAACCCGCTCCAGCGCGGCCAGCTTGACCCCGATCTCCACCATCAGCCAGTCCTCCCGCCGGAGGTCGAGGCCCGTGAGCTCCATGATGCGGCGCAGCCGCTGCCGGAGTGTGTTCGGGTGGATGTAGAGGGCGCCTGCGGTCGCACTGATCGTGCCGCGCCTGGCCAGGAACTCCTCGAGCGTCGGCAGCAGCGAGGTGCGGTGGGCCTCGTCGTAGTCGGCGAGCTTGGCGATCGCCTCGCGGTGTTTGTCGCGCTCCCCCGCATCCCGCGACATGCGCAGCAAGTACTTGTAGACGCCGAGATCGTCGTAAGTGAGCACGCGTGGACGGGTGCGGAGCACGCCGGTGCCAAGCAGCGCGTGGGCGGCCTCCTCGAAGCCGGCCGCGAAGCTGTCTACTCCTTCGCAGGGATTCGAAATGCCGATCGCGACCTCCGGCGCAACCTCCGCGTGGACTCGGCGCACGGCCTCGACGAGGCTTGCGAACCCCGCGGCCGGAATGCGAAGCAGCGCACGCGACGAGTTGTCCTGCCGGTCGAACACCGACCGCGGCGCGATCCTGGCGAGCGCGCGCTCCAGCCCGTCGCTGGCGGGCACAGCGGCAAGCACGACGTGCGGATCGTCGAGATCGACGGCCAGCCGCTCTGCTCGGACCTGGATGTCGCCGAGCACCGCACCGCCCGCGAGCTGCTGGAAGAAGTCCTTGATCAGATTCTTCTCCGCGAGGCGCTCGATCGCCTCGATCTTCTTCACGGCGACTGCAACCTGGTTCGCGACTGTGCGGGCGAGATCGAGCTTCGTCGTGCCGTGCGCGACGAGAGCGCCAAGTAGCTCTCCGCCCGCCACGAGCGAGACCGACACGCGCGCGCGGCGTCCACGACGCCCGAGCTCCCCACCGAGCTCGCTCAGACCGAGCTCCTGCGGTGCGTCGGCACCTTGCGGCGCCGACCAGCGCAAGAACAGCCGCTCGCCGTCCTGCTCCGCGAGATAGAGGTGCACGGCCGAGGCGCCGAGGAGATCGAGCGCGCGACGAACGGCAAGCGGGCCCAGCTCGTCCAGCGTCTCGGCCACGGCGACCTCCTCGCCGAGCTCGGTCAGATGCTCGAGCTCGAGCACGCGCTCGCCCATCTGCTCGTAGAGCCGGGCGTTCTCGATCGCGCCGGCGACCAGTGCCGCACTCGAAGCGAGGAAGTCCGCTTCGGCCTCGGTGAACTCCCGGGGAGCCTCGGTGTGAAGGCTGATGACGCCGATCGGGTTCTCAGCGCGGCCGAGCAGGGGTACCGACACGAACGACTGGAACCGTTCCTCCTCCAATTCCGGGACGTGGTGGAAACGCGGGTCGTCTAGCGCGTTCTCGCGGATGAACGCCGACTCGCGACGTTCGAGCGCCCACCACGCGAGGCCCTGTCCTCGGGTCAGGCTGATCTGGCCGGCGAGGTCCTCGTACGGCTCTGACGCAGCGTAGAGATCGAGACGGTCACCGTCGGCGTCGAGGAGGTACACGAAGCAGGCATGGACGGCGCTTGCATCCGAGAGCAGGCGCACGACCGAGGCGAGCACCTCCTCGAGGTCGAGCGAGGACGCCACCGTTGAGATGATCTCGGCAAGGAATCGCTCCTCGCCCCCCTGCACGTCGTCCGCTGCGGCGATGTGAAGAATCGTACTCGGCGAACTGTCCTACAGCTAGAAGTGGAGGTCAGGCCTGCCAGGGCAAGAGCGATGAGTTTCGCGTCGGCGCGCCGTCTAACAATCGAGAACCAACCGAAAGATTGGAGTAGCCGTGGGAAGGATTGTCGTAACGGAGTTCGTATCGCTGGACGGCGTCATGGAGGACCCCGGCGGCGCCGAGAGCTTCAGGCACGGAGGATGGAGCTTCGAGATCAGCCGCGGCGAGGAGGGCGACAAGTTCAAGCTCGATGAGGCGTTCTCGTCCGAGGCACTACTGCTGGGACGGGTGACCTACGAGGGCTTTGCCGCGGCTTGGCCGTCGCGGGAAGGCGAGTTCGCCGACAAGTTCAACAGCATGCCCAAGTACGTCGTCTCCTCGACCCTGCAGGAGCCGGAGTGGAACAACTCGACGGTGCTCAAGGGCGACGTTGCGCAGGAGGTTGGGAAGCTGAGGCAAGAGCAGGATGGCGACATCGTCGTCCACGGGAGCGCCCGGCTCGTGCAAACGCTGATCGAGCATGACCTCGTCGACGAGTTCCGGCTGATGGTGTACCCGGTTGTGCTCGGAAGCGGCAAGCGCCTCTTCGGCGAGACGAGCGACAAGAAGCCTCTGCGTTTGGTCGAGTCGAAGGTAGTCGGCGACGGTGTGGCGATTCTCATCTACGAGCCGGCGGGCTCCGAGTAGCTCCCTGCACCGCGACTAGACAGTCCGGTGCAAGCACGCTGGCGACACGCTGACCGCTCGGGGAGAATGAGCGCGTGCGGATCGCTCCGCGTCTATTTGCCTGGGGGTTTGCGCTTGTCGCAGTCGCCTTGATCACAGGTGGGCTGGTGCTCGATCGGATCGCTGCCGTGGAGCACGTCCCCGAAGCCGGCGCGATGTGGCTCTACCCCTTCCTCTTTTGCGCGGTCTCGATACCGGCCGCTGTCGGCGTCCTGATCGCAACGCAGCGGCCGCGCAACCCGATCGGATGGATTCTCGTCGTGGGCGCGCTGTCGCTTGCGCCTGTGCTCGCCGCGTCGCCCTACGCCTGGGTGGCGCTGAGGGCGCATCCAGGATCGCTCCCCGGCGGTTCGTGGGCCGCGCTGCTCTCGTCGCTCTGGCCGGTCTTCTTCGCTTGGCCACTGGCGATTGCGTTCGTGTTCCCGGACGGACGACTGCCGTCTCTGCGCTGGCGCCCATACGCGCTCTTCGCGGCCGGTTCGTTCGCACTCCTCTTGTTCGTGCTGGTGACGGCGAAGCAGCTCGAGCGTCCATTCTCCGACGTGCCGAATCCGTTTCCTGTTCGGCTTCCGGATGCCTTCGGTCCTCTTCGCTCATTCGCCTGGCTGGCGATGTTCGCGAGCCTCTTCGTGGGCACCGCGGCCGTGCGCAGCCGCTACAAGCGTTCCGCGGGAATCAAGCGCCTACAGATGCTCTGGCTGGCGTACGCCGCGCTGCTGATTCCCTTGGGTGTTGTCTGCTTCCTTCTCTGGGGTCTCGTGTTCGGCGAGCCCGGCGACGCGGTGATTGCGTTTCTGCTCGGAATGGAGGCGGCCGTAGCGCTCGCCGTCGGCGTCGCCGTGACGCGCTACCGGCTGTACGAGATCGATCGGCTGATCAACCGGACGCTCGTCTACGCGCTCGTGACTGCGTCGCTCGGTCTCGTCTACGGCGTCGTCTCGGTAGTGGCAGGCGTGGTCGTGGGCGGAGGTTCGGCGTGGGCGACCGCCCTTGGTGCGGTCGTCGCCGCGCTTACCTTCAGGCCGCTGCGGACTCGGGCGCAGGCCGTGGTCGACTGGCGATTCGCGCGCCCGCGTTTCGAAGGTCTGCGACGCGTGCGCGCCTTCGTCGACGACGTCCGCGACGGGCGACGAGAGCCAGAGGAGATCGGAGCCGTGCTCGCAGCGGCCCTGCGCGATCCGGGCGCGGAGCTGCTCTTTCGGCTCCCGGCGAGCGACACATACGCCGACAGCGCGGGCCGCGTGGTCGCGGCGCCGCCCGACGGGGAGGGTGCATTGACGCCGGTCGAACATCGAGGGCAGGAGATCGGGTTGCTCCGGCACAGGCGCGACCTGCTCGACCGTCCCGACCTCCTCAACAGCATCCTCGAGGCAGCGAGCCTGGCAATCGAGATCGCCAGGCTCCGAGTGGAGGTGAGGCTGCAACTCGTCGAGGTGGACGAGTCGCGAGCCCGGATCGTTCAGGCCGGCTACGAGGAACGCCGTCGCCTCGAACGCGACCTGCACGACGGAGCGCAGCAGCGGCTCGTGACCCTCGGGATCGTGCTGCGGCGGCTGCAGCGCTCGCTTCCGCGAGAGGCGAAGGTGCTCGGGCCGGCTCTCGACTCGGCCGTCGACGAGATCGGGCACGCGATCGCGGATCTGCGGACGATTGCCTCAGGCGTGCGGCCGCCACGGCTGGACGACGGGCTTGCCGCAGCCTTCGCCGATCTCGCACGCGCGGCGCCCATCCCGATCGACGTCGAGGCGACCGGGGAGAGGCTTCCTCCTCACGTCGAGGCGGCCGCCTACTTCGTCGTCTGCGAGGCGGTCACGAACGCGGTCAAGCATGCATCCCCGTCACGCGTCCGCGTGGAGGCCACCTCCGCGGGCGGAGGGCTCCGGCTGCTCGTCGCCGATGACGGCGTCGGCGGGGCGGACCCGAGAGGAACCGGGCTCGTCGGGCTGACCGACCGGGTGACGGCCCACGGCGGGACGCTGCTGATCGAGAGCCCACTCGGGGCGGGCACTCGGATCGAGGCGGAGTTTCCGTGCGGATCGTGATCGCTGAGGACACCGTCCTGCTGCGCGAGGGGCTCGCAGGACTGCTCGAGGATGCAGGGCACCAGGTCGTCGCGCGTGTGGGCGATGCCGAAGCGCTGCTCGCCGTCGTGGCCGAGCACGAGCCGGACCTTGCCGTCGTCGACGTACGCATGCCGCCCGACTACGAAGACGAGGGCATGCGTGCGGCGGCCGCGATCCGCCAATCGCACCCGGGCACGGCCGTGCTCGTCCTTTCACAACACATCGAGACGCGCCATGCGGTCGAACTCGTCGCGGCCGGGGGCGGCTTCGGCTATCTGCTCAAGGACCGTGTGCTCGACGTCGACGACTTCCTCGACGCAGCACGGCGCGTGAGCGAAGGAGGCTCCGCCATCGATCCGGAGGTCGTCACCACGCTTTTCTCGTCGAAGCGGGCGGATGACACGCTCGGCGAACTAACGCCACGCGAGCGCGAGGTGCTTGCGCTGATGGCCGAGGGGCGAACGAATGCGGCGATCGCGAAGCGGCTGTGGCTGACTGAAAGGACTGTCGAGACGCACGTCCGGTCGATCCTCGGCAAGCTCGGTCTCTCGATCAGCGGTGACGACCACCGACGCGTGCTCGCAGTCTTGACCTACCTGCGCGCTCCTACCGTCTGACATCTCCGCGCTCGCACTGAAGCACGTTCAGTGCCTGCGACGACGAAGTGCCGGCGGAGGTGCCCTACCGTCCTGAGGCAAGGGCGAGATCGCCATCCACAAGGAGGTCGAGACGTGTCCGCGATAGCTGTCGAGAGTCCCACCCTCAACCCGGCCAGAGCGCCTGAACGACCGCAACGTTTTCTGCCGATCTCGGGGATCCTCTTCGGCATCCTGCTTGCGCTTGCGCTCTGGCTCACCTCGAAAGAGCCGGGCGACACGGCGTCGGCCAAGCAAGTGTTCGCGTACTGGAGCGACCACGGCGGCGGGAAGATGTGGCTCTCGATCCTCGGCCTCGAGCTCGCTGCGGTCCTGCTCGTTACGTTCGGAGCGGCATTGCGCACGGCGATTCGCTCCGGCGAGGGAGCGACCGCGACCTATTCGTCACTGGTGTTCGGCGGCGCGATCCTGGCCGCAATGGGATTTGCGACCACGTCGATCCTGCCCGCAGCCGCCGGTCGAGCCTCCGCCGACAAGGCCGCTGAACCAGGCGCTCAAACAGCGGTCTACGCAATCGAGCAACTGCGTTCCTGGGATTGGTTGATGTGGACGCCGGGCCTCACGGTGATGATGGTCGCCGCCGGTCTCGGCGGACTGCGGACACGCGCGCTACCGAAGCCACTGTCGTGGACCGCAGTCGTGCTCGGCGTCGCATTCTTCACGCCGCTCGGCTTCTTTGCGTTCTTCATCTTCCCGCCCTGGATGATCGCCACCGGAATCGTGCTCTATCGCCGGCAGCGGATCGCGGAGGCAGGCGTTTCCGCTTAAGGGATCCCTCCTACAGAACGAGCAGAGCCCGCGCGCCCCCGTCGAGCGCGCGGGGTCTACCCCATCGCCTAGTGGATCCCGCCGAGCTCGACGTTCGTGAAGATGTCCGTCTGTCCGAGCGGTCGGCCGGCACTGTTGCGGCCGTCCGTCCACACCGGGTAGACGACCTGCGTCGACGCGGCGATGGCGTTGTAGTCGCCGATGAAGCTGCCGCTGTTGAAGAAGGCGTCGTCCGGGTTCCACTGGACGCTCGAGATGTCCCAGTTGCGCCAGGTGCCCCCGTCGTCCGACGAGAACGCCTGGAACGTTTCCATCATGGTGTTCTTGGGGTCGTTCCGGTTGTCGAACCAGATCGCGTGCAGGTTCCCGGCCTCGTCGACCGAGAGCCACGGGAAGTACTGGTCGTTCGGCGCCGCCGCGCCGTCTGCGGTCGTGCTGATCGTCTTCGCGTCCGACCATGTCGCGCCAAGATCACGCGACTGCTGGAACGAGATGTCCGCCCCGGACGTCTGACGGTTCACGTTGTTCTGATAGGCAAAGCTCAGCGATCCCGTCACCGGGTTGAAGACGAGCGAAGGCGAGATCGGCGCCCTGAACTTCTTGGGGTTCAACTTGTCCTGCGGATTTGGGTTGTCGGCGAACTGGCCCGGCTTGTCGATCTGGACCGCCAGCGAATACGTGGCTCCGCCGTTCGTCGACCGCTTGAAGAAGAAGCCGCGATCGAACGCGGTGTTGCAGTCCTCGAGCGCGTACGCGATGTCGAGGGCGCCTGTGCTGTCGACGACCGGCATCGCCCACTGGTTCGCGCCCGCGCCCCGGCCGTTCCCGGCCGGATCGTTCGCGACGACGGCAACGTTCGTCCACGTCGCGGCCGACGCATCCGCTGGGATGGCGTCGGTGTACGCGGCCTGCACTGGGCAGTAATCGCTTCGCCCGCTCGGCAGCGTCATGTGGAACTTGATGTACGTCATGTAGAGCCTCCCGTAATGTGGGCTCGACGGGTTGTTGTCGACTGCGAGCAGCTCCTTGTCGTAGAAGACCGTCTCGTCCCAACCGTCGCCGGCGCGGTTGGTGTTGACGAGCGACGCCTTCGTCGAGTCCGTCCACGTGGCGCCGTCGTCCGTCGAGCGCCAGACCTGCACCTCTGACTCGCCGGCGCCGAAGTAGCAGAGCGTCGCGAGGTAGAACGCTCCGTCGCGCACGCTGTAGACGACGGAGGGATCGCCGCCGAAACAGCGCGTACCGACCGACGTCTTCGGGTCCTTGAACGTGCTCGCCCACGTCTGGCCGCCGTCACTTGTGTTCCCGATCCAGTCACCGTCCCCGACGTAGTCGTTCGCGGCCGCAACCGCGATCATCGGGTTCGACGGCTTGTACGCGACCGAGGTTTCGTTCTGCGGCAGCGGCGGATCGCCGTCTGCGTTCATCTGGACGTTCTGGAGCGTCGCAGCCACGGCCGAGACGAAGCCGCTCACGCCCACTTCGCTCGCCGCGAGCCGTGCGCGCACGCCGTTCGAGATGCCGCCGTCGTAGTTCTGGATGTGCTTCACCCAGAGCGGCGGGCTCGCGCCTCGTGCGGTCGTGCCGGTTGTGAGCGCGGCGACGAGAATCGCGCACGCCAAGGCCCATCTAAAGCATCTGAGCATGAAAACCTCTCCTCTCCCTCGGGAAGCTCCCCACCCTGCTGCACGGACCCTATTCCCCGAGCGCGCTAAGCGGGAACCGGCAGACCCTCGATCGCGCGCAGGGCGCGCTCCATCTCGTCCTCGTCCAACGCGACATCCTCGAGCTTGCCTGCGAAGTAGTTGTCGTAGGCCGCCATGTCGAAGTGGCCGTGGCCGGAAAGGTTGAACAGGATGGTGCGCTCCTCGCCTGCCTCGTCAGCGGTCTTCGCGACCTGAAGCGTCCCGTGGATCGCGTGCGCGGCTTCAGGCGCCGGGAGAATCCCCTCGCTTCCCGCGAAGAGCACGGCAGAGGCGAAAACGTCGTTCTGGAGATATGCCTCGGCCCGGATCAGTCCGTCGCGCACCAGCTGCGAGATCAGCGGAGCAACTCCGTGGTAACGGAGGCCGCCGGCATGGATCGGGGCCGGGACGAAGTCGTGCCCGAGCGTGTGCATCGGTACCAGCGGCGTCAGCTTGCTCGTGTCGCCGAAGTCATACGCGAACGGGCCGCGCGTCAGCGTCGGGCACGCCGCCGGCTCGCATGCGAGCACGTCGATCTCACGGCCCGCGATCTTTTCGCGCAGGAACGGAAACGCAAGGCCGGCGAAGTTCGAGCCGCCGCCAACGCAGCCGATGACGACGTCCGGGAAGGCGCCTGCGAGCTCCATCTGCGCGAGCGCCTCCTGGCCGATCACGGTCTGGTGGAGGAGAACATGGTTGAGGACGCTCCCGAGCGAGTAGGCGGTGTCGTCGCGTCCAGCCGCGTCCTCGACCGCTTCGGAGATCGCAATCCCGAGACTCCCCGGCGAGTCTGGGTGCTCTTCGAGAATCGCGCGGCCGGACTGGGTCTCATCGGAAGGGCTCGGCACGATCTCGGCGCCCCACGCCTTGATCATCGACCGCCGGGCAGGCTTCTGTTCATAGGAGACCCGAACCATGTACACCTTGCATTCGAGCCCGATCAGCTTGCACGCAAAGGAGAGCGCACTTCCCCACTGGCCCGCGCCGGTCTCGGTGGCGAGACGCGTCCGCCCTTCCTTCTTGTTGTAGAAGGCCTGCGCGACCGCGGTGTTCGGCTTATGGCTGCCCGGGGGGCTGACGCCCTCGTACTTGTAGAAGATGCGCGAGCGGGTCCCGATTGCCGCCTCCAGTCGCGACGCACGGTAGAGCGGTGTTGGGCGCCAGAGGCTGTAGATGTCCAGGACCTCTTCCGGGATGGCGATCTCCGCCTCCTCGCTCACCTCCTGGCCGATCAACTCCATCGGGAACAGGGGCGCGAGATCGTCCGGCCCGACGGGCTGCCCGGTGCCCGGATGCAGCACCGGCTGCAGAGCCGTGGGCATGTCGGAACGGATGTTGTACCAACGCCGCGGAAGCTGCGATTCCTCGAGGAGGAACTTCGTCTGGGTCCCGGCGCGACTGCGCATCTGCTGCACGCCGCGAGCATAAAGCGTCCCTGGGATCAGTGCAGAGAATCGACTCCGAGCCCGCTAGCCGAGACGGTAGATGTCGAGGACCCCACTCAAAGCGTGCTGGTTTGCGTCTCCTTCGGGAAGCGCAATGCGGCCGTCGGCGACGATGGCGCTGTTCCAGTGCCCGCCGGCGGCAGCGAGCGTCCTGAGTCTCTTGCCGCTCCGCGGCAGGTAGATGCCGAGGCCGCCGTTCGGGCCGTAGACGTACAGCAGGCCGCCGGCGACAACCGGGCTCGTTCCGGGAGTACTCGTCGACCACGCGGACCGAAGGTGGCCTCCACCGAGCGTCCAAGCCGCGAGACCGGCGTTGTCCGCGACGAAGAGCCACGTCTGGCCGTCGGCGTGCCAGACCGCCGGGGCGGTGAACAGATCGGTCGCCCCGGGTGTCGAGATCGTCTGTAGCTCGCCGCCTGTACGCCCGGCCGGCGAAAGCCTGCCCAGACCGAGGAGCCGGATCTTGCCGTCCTTGCCCCCCTGCGCGATATAGCCGCTGCCAAGGAGCACCGGAGAGGTCGAACCTAGGTCGAGGTCGCTCGACTGGAGCGCCGCCTCGACCTTCGGCGTCCAGCTGCCAAGGACACGCGAAGCATCGGCGGACAGATACACGGTCGAATCTCCCCAGTTGGTTCTGCCATTCCAGTCTCCGTTGCCGGTCGCGACCAGAAGCCCTCCGGTGGCGGTGTCGACGACGGCGCCGGCCCGCCCCCAGATCGCGGAGTCGCTCGAGGCGCAGCTGCTCGGGGAGATCAGCTGATGCCGGTTCGAGCAGAGCGAATTCCAGACGCTCAAAAGCCTGCCGTTGCTCGCGACGAGCAGCGCCACGTGACCCTGGTAGGGCGGCGTGTCGCCGATGTAGCCCCCTGTGGTTGCGATCACGCGCCCGCGCCAGAAGTTGAGCGCAGAGGCGATCTTTTCCCGCGACGGGAGCAGAGTGATTCGGGTCCGCCAAGCGAGGTGACCGTCAGCCACCGAAAGCTTCTGGATCCGCCCGTCGGGCGACGCCGCGTAGATCCACTTGCGGCCAGGATCAGCGGCGGGTGTCGCGGTCGTGATCTGTGCCGTCCCCGCCCAGGAGGAATAGCCAACCGGCGTGTAGCGCCAGAGCACGCGGCCGCCGGACGCGTCGATCGCTTCCGTACGGCCATACGTCGTCGTGACGAAGAAGACATCCCGGACTACGCCGCGAACTCGAACGGCGTGCAGGTAGATCGGCGACGAATCCACCGTTCCGTCGAGCAGCACGCGCTGCCGCCGTAAGCGGCCGACCTCGGCGGCCGTGATCCCCGTCGCAGAGGGCCCGCTGTTCGCGCGTGCTGCCGTGTACCCGAACAACGGCCAGTCGCTTGGGGAACTGGCAGAGATCGCGCCAGACGTCGTTGAAGCGGTCGTCGTCGCTGTCAGAGTGGGCGAGGCCGATTTTCCTCCGCTGCAGGCGGTGGCCGCGAGCCCTACAGAACCGATCAGCACCATGCGCCTGACCAGCTCGATCGTGCGCCGCGATGGCATCACCGGTGCAGGCCACGTTGGTCAGTGGTTGCCAGCGCGGGCCTTCGGGCTCGCCGCCATCGAGTATCGAGCGCCTGAGCCTGAGGGCGCGCTCCCAGCGTGCGTGTTCGACGCGAAGCGGCGTGTTCAGCGCATCGCGCCGTAGCTATTAAGCGAGACGAAAGATCTCCTCGAGCGGCGCCGGGCCGTGATCCGGAACGCGTTCTTCCAGCAAGTCGGCCATTGCGTCCTGCCACCGTGCGTTGACTTCCTGCGCGCTGAGGTACGACTCGGCGCGCGCGAGATCGTCGGTCTCGAAATACCCGAACATCTCGTTCCCCGCACGAAAGATCGTGTAGTTCCGGATTCCTGCGTCTTTCAGAGCCTCGAGCATCTCCGGCCACACCTCGCGGTGGGCAAGAACGTACTCGTCAACGCGGTCTTGCTGGACCCGCAGAACGAACCCCACCCGTTGGGTCATCTCAGTTCGCCTCCTCCACGATCACGACGATGAGCGTTCGCGGTCCGTGGACGCCTTCTACTCGTTCCAGCTCGATGTCGGAGGTGGCCGATGGGCCGGACACGAGTGTGAGAGGGCGATGCTCGCGACCGAGAAGTGCTGCGAACGCTTCGGGCACCGTCTCCACGATCTGGTCCGTGCGAACGACGCAGATGTGGACGTCGGGGACGAGCGTGAGCGCGCGTCTGCCTTCCATCTCTCCACCGGCGAGGACGAGCGTGCCGGTCTCGGCGATCGCGACTGTGCACCCCGTGACGACCCCGTCGAGGGCATCAAGCTCGTGCGTGCTCAAGCCGTCGTCTTCGACTGCGTTCGCCGGTCGCCACGTCTTGGGGAGACCCCGAGGGACGCCGATGCGGCCGCCGCGCGCAATCTCGTCGAGCAGGTCTCGCAGAGCCGTTGCCGTCGTGTGCTCGACGCGTGCGCGATAGTCGAGGAGTCGCTGAGTCAGGAGTGCCACCCGGCGCGGGTCGTCGAGCAAACCCGTCGTGCGATATTCACGTGCGACGGCGTCGGGCGGTGTGCCTTCGCGGATCGCGGCGCGCGTCCGCGCCAGAATCTCGTCACGCGCCTCGTTCACGGCTCCACCACTCCCGGAAGGTCTCCTTCGCAAACGGCTTCAGATCGCGAGTCTGTGTCCATGAAGCGAGCGGACCAGGCACGCGCCGCGCCGGTCCCTCGCCGGCGCGCGCGAGCCTCTGCGCCCACTCGTAAAGCCGTACGTTCCCGAAGATACGAGCGAGGGAGCGCATCGCGATCCGCTCCGCGACATCCTTCTCCGTCTGTGCTCGCAGATGCAGCAGCACGCTCGGAATGTCGATCTTCACGGGGCAGACCTCGTAGCAGGCGCCGCACAAGCTCGACGCGTACGGTAACGACTTTGCATTCGCGACACCGCGCAGCTGTGGCGTGAGGATCGCGCCGATCGGGCCAGGGTAGACCGAGCCGTAGGCGTGGCCGCCCGTCCGCGTATACACCGGGCAGACGTTCAGGCACGCACTGCAGCGGATGCAGTGGAGGGCCTGCCGTCCCACTTGGTCGGAGAGAACGCGCGTCCGTCCGTTGTCCAGTAGGACCACGTGGAACTCTCGAGGTCCGTCGCCGATCGTCACGCCAGTCCAGAGCGACGTGTACGGGTTCATCCGCTCGCCGGTCGACGACCGCGGCAGGAGCTGGAGGAAGACCTCGAGGTCGGCGAACGTCGGGAGGAGCTTCTCGATGCCGAGCACCGTCACGAGCACCGGCGGCAGTGTCGTGCACATCCGCCCATTCCCTTCCGACTCGACGACGACGACGGTCCCGGTCTCCGCGATGCCGAAGTTGGCGCCGCTCACTCCTACTTTCGCGTCCAGGAACTTCTCGCGTAGGTAAAGCCGCGCCGTGTCCGCGAGCTCGCGCGGATCGTCCGAGAGCTCCCGCCCGTCCGCAATCGTGCGTATGAACAGATCGCGGATCTCGGAGCGGCTGCGATGAATCGCCGGGACAAGGATGTGCGAGGGCCAGTCGCCGTCGAGCTGCAGGATCAGCTCCGCAAAGTCGGTCTCGATCGCGTGCACTCCACCGGCGGCGAGCGCTTCGTTGAGACCTATCTCGTCTGTCGTCAGCGATTTCACCTTGACGACCTCGGTCGCGTCGTGCGAACGGGCGACATCGAGCACGATCGCGTTCGCCTCGGCCGCGTCGCGCGCCCAGTGAACGCGGCCGCCCGCGGCTTGCACCGATTCCTCGAACTGGAGCAGGTACTCGTCCAGCCGTCGCATGACGTCCGCTTTGATCGCGCGGCCCGCTTCGCGCAACTCATCCCAGTCGGGCACCTCGGCGACAACGCGCGCGCGCTTGTCGCGAATCGTGGTCGTCGCGTTGCGCAGGTTGTGGCGCAGCTGGCTGTCGCCGAGCGCGATTCGCGCGGCCTCGGGAAACGACGTCACGACGCGAGGATCTCCGCAAGGTGCATCGTGCGGACACCGGTACGCTGCCGCGAAAGGCCGCCGCCGATCTGCATCAGGCACGACCCGTCCACGGCCGTGACAACCTCTGCACCAGTCGCGAGCACCGACCGGCACTTGTCGCCGAGCATCGCCGTCGAGGTGTCCGCGTTTTTGACCGCAAACGTCCCGCCGAAACCACAGCATTCGGCTGCTTCCGGAAGTTCGACGAGCTCGAGGCCGCGTACCGCACCCAGCAGCCGCAGCGGCGCGGTGCCGACCCGCACTACCCGGAGCGAGTGACACGTCGGGTGGTAGGTGACGCGATGCGGGAAGTACGCGCCAACATCCTCGACGCCGAGCTGCCCGACCAGGAACTCCGACAGCTCGAAGACGCGCGGTGCGATCTCCGGGCTCAGTTCGCGCACCGCGCCGACGCACGACGACGACGGTGAGACGACGGCGTCGAAATCCCCGAAGATCCCGGCGAACCTTCGTGCGAGCGCGCGCGCTTCGTCGAGATACCCGCTGTTTTGATGGAGCTGTCCGCAGCAGGTCTGATCGCGCGGGAACACCACGTCGTGCCCGAGGCGCTCCAGCACGGTGACTGCCGCTCTGGGCGCCTCGGGGAAGAGCGTGTCGCCCAGACAGGTGACGAAGAGCCCGACGCGCATTCGCGAGTTCACCGAGCTGGACCGCCGTCCTCCAACCAGCTGAGCTGGTCGGGCGTCAAGCGGATCCCGCGTGCGGACAGCGCCTCTTCCAGATGCGCTTGGGAGCGCGTGCCCACGAGCGCGAGCACATGTGGCGGCTGATGGAGTACGTACGAGAGAGCGACCGCCGCGGGAGAGGAGCGGAGTTCTTCGGCCAACTCCTGCGCGCGCAGTCTCCGGCCCTCGTTCGCGGGGCTGTCCCAGCTCGGCGCCTCGCGACCGGCAAAATAGCCGGACGCGAGACTCGCCCAGGCGAGGGCCTGGATGCCGCCCTCTGCGAGTTCGGACATGTCCGCCTTCGTCATCGCGAGGCAGCCAGGCCAGGTGGGCGTCACCATCTCCCCGAGTGAGAAGTGATTGCTGAAGGCGACGAGGCGGTCACGACCACCGTCCAGACAGTCGGTCAGCGCGCGCAAGCGCGGCATCGTCCAGTTGGAGACGCCGAACCCGGCCAGCTTGCCGCTCTCCACTTGCTCGACGAGCGCCTCCGCGAACGCCACGACAGGGACGTCCGGGTCATCCCGATGCAGGCTGAAGACATCGAGCCGGTCGACGCCCAGGTCAGTGAGCGCCTTGTCGACCTCGGCCGCCACGAGCGAAGGCGAGCAGTACGGAGGGTGGCAGCCCTTTGCGTAGAGGACGATCTCGTCGCGCACATCACGGGAGGCGAGCCACGCGCCGACGGCTCGCGCGGATTCCCCGTCCGCATACACGTTGGCGACGTCGAGGGAGCGCCCGCCCGCCTCGTAGAAGCGGTCGAGGAGCGACCACGTGGCCGAGTCGTCGCGGAGATCGGCGGTGCCGAAGACCAGCCGGGAGCCGATCGTCACGTGTCGTCCCCTTTCTCGGGCAACTTCTGCTCCTGGAAGCCGGGGCGGAAGCAGTCGCTCCCACCCCGGCTCGCTTTCCTAGAAGTGGTACTTGTCGATGTTCTTCGGTGTGAACACGAGCGGCGGCCCGAGCACGACCACGGGCTTGTTGCCGTCGCTTGCCACGACCTTGTACTTGCCCAGCCGACCGGCGGTGAACGTCTGGCCGAGGCTGCCGTCGAGCTTCTTCGCTACCACGTAGTGCGCGACGTAGGTCGCCAGGTACCCCAGGTCCTTTTCGTTCCAGAGCCCGAACTTCTTCGCGCAACCCTTCTTGACGTACTTGCGCATGTCGTTCGGCAGGCCGAGCCCGGTCAGAGCGACGCTCTTGCACTTGCCCTCCTGCTGGAGCTCCTGAGCTGCTGCCTGGATGCCGACTGTCGTCGGGGAAATGATCCCCTTGAGCTTCGGATAGGCCTGCAGCAGCGATTGGGTCTGTTTCGCCGAGTCGGTCGGGTTGTCGTTCCCGTACGCGATCTTGACGAGCGTCATGTTCTTGTACGCCTTCTTCTTCAGCTCCAGCTTCATGAACTTGATCCAGGTGTTCTGGTTCCCTGAAGTCGGAGTGGCGGAGAGAATGGCGAACTGACCCTTGAAGTGCATCTGCGACGCGATCCATTTCACCTGGTACGCGCCGATGCCCTTGTTCGTCGTCGGAGCGACGAAGATCGTCCGCGCATCCGGAGTCGTGTCGCCGTCGTAGGAAACGACTTTGACTCCCTTGTCGGTTGCCCGCTTCAGTGCGGGTGCGACCGCGGCAGGGTCTGGCGTCGAGATGACGATCGCGTCGTATCCCTGGGATGCGGCCGAGTCGATGAACGGGACCTGCTTCGCGCCCGACACGTCGGTCGGGCCGTTGTAGGTGACCGTGTCACCGAGCTTCGTCGCCGCTTCTTTCGCGCCGATCCCGTTCTGGGTGAAGACCGGGATCGTCGTGGTCTTCGGTATGAAGTAGATCTTGAACCCGGCAAGTTCGACCGCCGGGCCGGCGCTCTTTGCCGGCTTGGTCGTTCCCGCGCTCGCGGTCAATCCCACCGTCGACGCGACGGCGAGCACGAGTCCGATGACCAAGCCGAAGAGGCCGAGCTTCCTCTTACGCATCCTTACCTTCCTTTCGGTTCTCCGTTGCTGGACATGACTGCGCCTGCTGCGCCGGTTCCGACCACCTCCCTTCGCGGTAACCGAAGCCGTCCGACCCGCAGCCCGCCTTCTCGCGCATTGCGGACGAGGTTTCCGATCACGATTGCAGTGAGGAGCAAGACGCCGATGACAATGTCCTGCGTGTAGCCCGCCACGTTCGCGAGCTGCATGCCGTTGCGTACCTCGGCAACGAGGACGAAGGCGAGTAAGACGCCGAGCATCGATCCTGCCCCGCCGAAAATGTCGACGCCACCGAGGACGACAGCCGTGACGACGTCCAGGAGTGAACCGGTCGCCGCGTCCGCACGGGCGGATCCGAAGTAGCCCGTGTAGACGATTCCCGAGATGCCTGCCATCAGACCCGAGAGGGCGAACACAGTCACGCGAACACGTGTCACGGGGATGCCCGAAAAGCGCGCTGCCTCGCGGTTGGAGCCGATCGTGAACAGATAGCGGCCGAACCGCGTCGAGTGGAGGAGTAAACCGAGCGTGAGAGCCGTGCCGAGAAGGACGAGCAACGCGACGGGGAGTTGGTTGCCGGCGAGATAGCCGCCGCCGATCTTGGTAAAGCCCGAAGGGAAGGCGGCGACTTCCGCGCCTCCGAGGACCACGAAAGCGAGTCCTTGGTACGCCGCCAGCGTGCCGAGTGTGATGGCCAGCGACGGCAGATTCAGGACTCCGACGAGAACCCCGTTGACGAGACCGAGCGTCGTGGCGATGGCCAGGCCCGCGAGCGCCGAGAGCCAGATATTCACGCCGGCTTCGAAGATCTTGGCGAAGCAGACAACGGAGACGGCGAGATTCGAGATCAAAGAGATATCGATCTCGCCGGCGATCACAACAAAGGCGAGTCCGAAAGCCATCAAGCCGATGAAGGCGTACGGGGTGAGGAGATCGAGCAGGTTCGCGCGACGCAGGAAGAAGGGCGAGAGCGAAGCGCTCCACACACCGACCCCGAGAATGCCGACGACCAGGAGCGTTTCCCAGCGCGCGACAAGCCGCAGGGCAATTCGTTTGAGGCCACTCACGAGCCAGCCTCCAGATGGCGAGCGGCGAGAACCTCCGCGCGCCGACGTCGCAGAGCGGTCTGGAGCCGTCGCGTGACCAGCGCGTCGATCGTCACGGCCACCACGATCGCGAAGCCGTTGAAGAAGAGGCGCCAGAACTCCGAGATCCGCAAGAGCGTGAAGCCGCTTTGAATCGTCTCGACGAGTAGCGCGCCGAGGACCACGCCCAGGACCGTGCCGGCGCCCCCGAACACGTTGACACCGCCGATCACGGCGGCAGTGATCACGTCAAGCTCGAAGTTCTTGGCAGCGACAGCATCGACCGTCGGGAACCGCGCGGCGAACATGAACCCACCGAGACCCGCGAGTGCTCCGCAGATGGCGAAGGCTGTGATCACCCGCCGCACCGTGGGAATGCCGGCGAAGCGGGCCGCGTCGGGATTCGAGCCGATTGCATAGAAGTCTCGAGCCCATGGCGCCCAGCGGAGCACGAGCGCGCCCAGCACCGTTATGCCGATAGCGATCCAGGCCAGCGCAGGGACACCGAGCGGCTTCGACGAGGCGAGGTTCAGGAAGGAGTCCGGGAGCTGGTACGCGGTGATGTTCTTGCCGCCTGTGATGCGGACGTCGATTCCGCGGTAGATCCCGAGTGTCGCGAGCGTCGCGATGATCGCGGGGATCCGGGCGACAGCGACCAGCAGTCCGTTCACGATCCCGAGGCCGAGACCGACCGCGATCGCGATCAGAGCGACCACGGGCAACGGAAAGTTGCTGTGGTGAACGAAGGTCGCGGCCGACAGGTATGCGCTGAGGCCGACGATCGAGCCGACGCTGAGGTCGATGTTCCGTGTCAGGATGACCATCGTCTCGCCGACGGCGACTACCAGGACGATGGCTACGTTCTGGGCTATCCCTTGCCAATTTCCGACGGTCAAGAAGTTCGACGCGCGGGCGGCGAAGAAGACGATCGTGACCGCGAGCCCGATCACGAGTCCGATCTCGCGCATTCGAAAAGCCGCGGCGGAGATGTTCCTGGCGCTCATCCTGCCGCGGCCGATCACGCGGCCTCCGAAACGCCGGCAGCAGCTTGGATCACACGTTCCTGGGTTGCCTCCTCGCGCGAGAGCTCAGCGACGAGCCGCCCTTCGCGCATGACGAGAATGCGGTCACTCATGCCGAGGACCTCGAGCAGCTCCGACGAGATGAGCAAGATGGTCAGCCCCTGCGCAGCAAGTCCGGAGATCGTCCGATGTACTTCTGCTTTTGTCCCGACGTCTACACCATGGGTCGGCTCGTCGAGGATCAGGATGCGCGGATTCGCGGCGAGCCATTTCGACAGGACGACCTTCTGCTGATTGCCACCGGAGAGGCTGCGAACGACCTGCGCGACGGACGTGGCACGGATGCGCAGCTGCTCCATGAATCGCCGCGCGAGCGCCCGCTCACGCCGTGGTCGCAAGATGCCGCCCGGTGTGAGCTCTGGCAGTACCGCCATCGACGTGTTCTGCGCGATCGACATCGGCTGCACGAGGCCTTGATTCAGCCGATCCTCCGGTAGATAAGCGAGTCCACGACGCAGCGCGGCGCGCGGGGATCGCGGTCGAAAACGCCGTCCTTCGATCGCGACGGTCCCTGAGTCCAAACTGTCGATCCCGAAGATCGCCTGCGCGACTTCGGTGCGCCCCGAGCCGACGAAGCCGGCCAACCCCACGATCTCGCCGCGTCGCAACTCGAACGACACGTCGGAGAACACGCCTCTTCGTGTCAGACCTTTGGCTTTGAAAGCGACAGCGCCTATCTCTGCCGGTTCCTTCGGGAAGAGTGCGTCGAGCGATCGGCCCACCATCAACCGGATGATCTCGTCGTGTGGGAGCTCGCCTGCCGGCCGGGTGGCGACATGTCCGCCGTCGCGGAGGACGGTCACGGTGTCTGCGATTGCCGTCACCTCCTCGAGGCGGTGACTGATGAACACGATCACAACCCCGCGATCACGGAGCCGGCGCACGGTCGCAAAGAGGTTGTCCGCCTCGTGCGGTGACAACGCCGCCGTGGGCTCGTCCATGATCAGGAGGCGCGCGCTCGAGGTGAGGGCCTTCGCAATTTCGAGGAGCTGCCGGTCGGCCACACCTAGCCCGCGCACAGGCGTGTCGGGCCCGAAGTCGACACCGAGCTCATCAAGAATCCGCGACGCCTCCGACCGCAGCTGCCGCCACGCAACCGTGCGGAGACCGCTGCGGGGGTGTCTCCCTGCGAAGACGTTCTCGGCCACCGACAAGTCCTGGAAGACCGTCGGCTCCTGATACATCGCGACGATCCCAAGCTTGTGCGCGGTCTGCGGATCCGCGATCCGTCGGGCCTGTCCGTCAATGAGCAGACTACCCTCGTCGGGCTGAATGACCCCGGTGAGTATCTTCACGAGCGTCGACTTGCCGGCGCCGTTTTCGCCCACCAGCGCGTGAACCGTCCAGGGCTCGATCACGAAGCCGACATCCGAGAGCGCGTGGACGCCCCCGTAGGTCTTTGTGATCCCCTGCAGCTCCAGGAGTGGCGCGGTTTCGGCGCTCATCGCGGATATGCGGCAGGAACGCCGCCATCCACGTTGATGATGTTCCCGGTCGATTTCGCCGACCGCGGACCGGCGAAGAAGGCGATCGCTTCGGCGACATCCTCCGGATAGACATTGACACCGAGGCGTGTGCGGTCTCGGTAAAACGCCGGGAGGTCCTCTTCGCTGACCCCGTACGTCGTCGCGCGTTCCGCCTTCCAATCCGACGACCAGATGCCAGAGCCGGCGATGACCGCATCCGGATTGACGGTATTGACCCGGATTCCGTGAGGGCCACCCTCCTCTGCAAGACACCGTGCGAGGTGGAGCGACGCCGCCTTGGCAGACGAATACGCCGCGGCATTCGCTCCCGCGACGAGCGCGTTCTTCGACCCCACGAACACGACGGAACCGCCGCGGCCCTGCTTGACCAGGACGCGAAACGCTTCACGGGCGCAGAGGAAGTAGCCCCGTGCGAGCACTGCGTAATTCAGCTCCCACTCCTCGAGCGTCGTCTCCGTGATCGGCGCGCTCGTCGCGAGCCCGGCCGAGGCGACGAGGATGTCGAGCCCTCCATATTCGAGAACCGTCCGCCCGATCATTTCGGCGACCGCGTCCTCGTCTGTTACATCGACGTGGGCCGCAACGGCGCGGCGGAGACCGCACGCACTGACTATCTCCTCGGCGACCGCGTCGGCTCCCTCGCGGTTGAGGTCGGCGACGACAACATGCGCGCCAAGGCGGGCGAGCAACCGAGCGGTCGCACGCCCGATGCCGCTCGCTCCGCCGGTGATGACGGCGATCCGGCCTGCGAGCTCCCGGGGAGGCGGGGCCTGTGCGAGCTTGTACCGCTCCAAGGGCCAGTACTCGATTGCGAATGCCTCGGGCTCGGTGAGGGAGCGGAATCCGCCGATCGCATCGGCGGCGTCCTCCACTGCGATCGCGCGGTGGTAGAGATCACGGGCCGTCCGCGCCCGTGTAGCGTCGGTGCCGCTGGTGACGACGCCGACGCCGGGGATCAGAACAACCCGGGGACCGGCCGGATTCATCGCAAAGGGCCGGCTCTCGTCGCTGACGTTGCGTTCGTAGTACTTGCGGTACCACTCGGCGTACGCGGCGACACCGTCGCGAAAAGCATCAGTCAACTCCACGGCTCCATCGCTCGACGGATCGAACTCGACCACCAGTGGCTTGTGTTTCGTGTTGATCAAGTGATCGGGGCACGGTGCACCGACTTGGCTCACCTCGGGGCCACCCGTCGAAGAAGCGAACGCGACCGCCTCGGGACTACGGTCGACTTCGAGCACGACGCCATCGGCGTCGTCCAACAGTGCTCCGCGGAGTGCGGGGAGCGACGCCAGGAGGAGGAACTGAGCGTCTTGCTCACCGCACTCCGCGACCTTCGGGCCTCCCAGCCCGAAGCGTCCGGCGCCGGCCCTCTCGATCGCGCTCGCGGCACGGGAGACGAACTCGATCGTGCGCCGGTAGCTCTCTTCACCCGACTCACCCCAGGTCACGAGCCCGTGCTTCTCGAGCAGCACCGCGCGGGCCGATGGGTTGGCGTCCAACAGCTCGGCAATGCGCCGTGACATATCGAAGCCTGGACGCTGGTAGTCGAGCCAGACTGCCTCTTCGCCCAACGTCTCCTCGGCCAGCTCGCGGCCGTTCGGTGAGGACGTCAACGCGATGATTGCGTCGGGGTGGGTGTGGTCGACTTGGGGCGCTGCGATGAACGCGTGTAACAGCGTCTCGATCGACGGGCGCGGTTGGTCGGGATCGAGTGCGCAGCGGCGCAGAAAGTCGACCATCGCCGCGTCGTCCATCTCCACGCGCTGACGAAGGGGGGTGATCTCGTCGAGCCGCAGGGCGGCGAATCCGGCAGGGGTGATCGAGGCGAGGTCGGTGCCAGAGCCCTTCACCCACAGCACGCGCTGCTCGTTGCCCGCATGGTCGACCGCCGTCCCCTTCGAGGACGTGTTGCCGCCACCCTGATTGGCCAGAGCACGGTCCGATCCGAGCAGATTCGAGCGATAGACGAGCGCGTCGAGGGAGCTCAACCCCGCGGAGCTTGCGTCGTCCCAGCGATCCTCCGGCGCGGGAATCCTGTCGAGCACTCTTGCGGCGCTCACGCCTGCACCTCCAACGTCGGCAAGGCGACGGCCCTCACGAAGCGCTCCCGAGCCTCTCGCCAGACCGCCGTGTCCTGCGGCTCGTAGATCGTCGGTGCGAACGAGGTGCGCACGAGCTCGCGCCCTTCGTCGATCGATGCAAGCTCGCCGAGCGACATCGCTTGGACGAGGAAGTTGCCGAGGAGGGTCGCCTCTTCGGGCCCGGCCAAGACGGGGAGCCCGGCGGCGCTTGCGGTCCAACGACACAGCAGCTCGTTGCGCGAACCGCCACCAACGAGATGAATCTCCTCCGGCACGGCGCCGGTGACCGAGGCGAGTACGTCGATCGTCTGCGCGTGCTTGAGCGCGAGGCTCTCGAGGATGCAGCGCCCGACCGCGCCCGGCTCGACAGGCTCGGGCTGCCCTGTGTGAGCGCAGAACGCGCGCACGCGTGCAGGCATGTCGCCCTGATCCGAGAACGCGGGGTCGTTCGGCTCGATCAGCGACCGCAACGCGGGCGCTTCCTTCGCAAGCGCGACGAGTTGGTCGAACGAATAGTCATGTCCCTCGAGCGCCCAGGCGCGACGGCACTCATGCAGCAGCCACAGCCCGGTCACGTTGCGCAGGAGCCGGAACGTCGAGCCGACGCCGCCCTCGTTGGTCAGATTTGCGGCGAAACTTGCATCGCTGATCACAGGCTGCTGAACCTCGAGCCCCACGAGCGACCAGGTGCCGGCGCTGATGAACGCGGAGCTCGACCGACGGAACGGCACCGCGGCGACAGCGGAGCCGGTGTCGTGGGTCGCGACGGCGACGACGACCGCGCCACCGAGCCTCGTGTCGTCCGCCACCCGGTCGCTAAGCCGTTCGAGCTTCGTCCCGGGTTGCACCACATCGGGCAACAACCGCGTGGGGACATCGAGCCGCTCGAGCACGTCGACCGCCCAGATCCCCGCACGTGGATCGAAGCACTGCGTCGTCGTCGCGTTGGTGAGCTCGGACGTGCGCGCGCCGCAGAGCCAGTAGTGCATGAGATCCGGGATCAAGAGCAACGTCTCGGCGGCCTCGAGCGCACGATCGCGTTCCGCAGCCATTGCGCCCAGCTCGAACACCGTGTTGATCGGGATCAGCTGGATGCCCGTGCGCTCGTAGAGATCCCGCGCGGGCACCTCCGCCAGCACGCCTTCCACCGCGCGGGCACGACGGTCGTCGCGGTAGTGGACCGGATTCTGCAAAAGCCGGCCGTTCTGGTCCAGCAGGCCGAAATCGACGGCCCACGAATCGGCAGCAACCGAGTCGACGCGACCGGCCTCCCGGGCCGCTGCCCGCAGACCGTCGGTCACGTCCTGATAGAGACGAAGGATGTCCCAATTGAGCGTGTTCCGCGTTCTCACCGGGATGTTCGGGAAGCGATGCACCTCCGAGACGCTCAGACGCTCACCGTCGAAACGCCCCACAGCCACCCGCCCGCTCTGAGCGCCGAGGTCGATCGCGGCGAACGTCGCCATCAGCCGCCGGCCTCGTCGTTGCGGACTGCGCGACGAAGGTCGCGCGGCCGCAGTGGCGGCGGCTCCCGCGGACCCGGGTCGACGGTGAGGACGTCGACGCCGGCCGCACGCCACTCCTCGACCTCGGGGGCAGGCGCGCTCGAATCCGTCACGATCCCGGCCAGGTCCTCGACCCGGACGAATGCCAGCAGTGCGCTGCGATGCCACTTGGTGCCGTCGAAGATCCCATACACCTGCTCGCACGCATCCGCCATCTCTTGCTTGATGCTGACCTCGTCAGGATTGAGGTCCATCAGGCCGCGGGAGATGCTCAATCCACGCGCACCGAGAAAGCCCTTGTTGATCCGCGTCGTTCGCAGGACGTCCGCGCCGAGATCCCCGACGAGAGACATCGCCGAGAGCCGCAGCATCCCGCCCGTCACGAGCACCGTGATTCCCGGCGCATCGGCGAGCGCCGTCGCGACGAGCAGGCCGTTCGTCACGACTACCAGCTCCCGCTTGGAGCGAAGCTCGAGGGCGAGGTAGTAGGCGGTCGTGCTCGCGTCGAGGGCGACGGCCTCACCCTCGTCGACCATCGCCGCCGCGGCGCGGGCGATCGCGCGCTTGCGCTCGACCTCGAGGCGTAGCCGCAGATCGAACCCCACCTCCGACTGCCCCAGCTGCAGGGCCCTGACACCGCCGCGGATCCGTGCGACGAGTCCCTGCTTGGCGAGCGTGGTCAGGTCGCTCCGGACGGTCACCTCCGAGACTGCGAAGGCTTCCGAAAGTTCCGCAACCGGAAGGTAATCGCGGCTCTCGAGCAGATGCAAGACGTGCTGCATGCGCTCCTGCTGCGTCAAATTGCGAAGATCTTCCGAGGCGCCGATTGAGCGACCCTACTCCCGCCCCTGTGGGCAAGTCAAGAGATACGAGCTACTGACTTACGAAATGATTCAAAACGAAAGCGGACTCGTAATTCGACCGCGGATACGTCAGACTCGCCGCTGATGAACAGCGACGCCGTGTTCTCCCGCCTTGATGGCCTCGAGATCGAGACCCCGTCGTGGGGGTACGGAAACTCAGGTACACGCTTCCATGTCTATCCGTGGCCAGGCGCCGCCCGCACCGTCTGGGAGCGGATCGACGACGCAGCACTCGTCCACGAGTTGACCGGCTGCTGCCCGAGCGTGGCTTTGCATATCCCATGGGATACCGTCGACGATTGGAACGCCCTCGGTGACTACACGCGCGGTCGGGGCATCCGGATCGGTGCGATCAACCCCAACCTTTTCGGGGATGACTGCTTTCGTCTTGGGAGCCTCGCCAATCCCGACGCGGCTGTTCGGCGGCGCGCACTCGCGCACTGCCTCGAATGCGTCGAGATCGCGCGACAGCTTGGTTCGACGATCGTCAGCCTCTGGCTGGCCGACGGAACGAACTATCCCGGGCAAGACGACCTGCGAGGCCGTCACGCTCGGCTCCTCGCAGGGCTCGAAGAGCTCTACGCCGCCCTGTCCCCCGATCAGCAGTTGCTTATCGAGTACAAGTTCTTCGAGCCCGCCTTCTACAGCACCGACCTGCCCGACTGGGGGACAGCAGCCCTCGTCTGCCGGCGTCTTGGCCCTCAGGCGCAGGTGCTCGTCGACACAGGACACCATGCGCAGGGCACGAACATCGAGCAGATCGTGGCGCTGCTGGTGGCCGAGGGGCTGCTCGGCGGCTTCCATTTCAACAACCGGAAGTACGCAGACGACGACCTGATCGCCGGGTCCGTCGACCCGTTCGAGCTGTTCCGGATCATGCATGAGATCGCGCTCGCGGAAGTCGAGGCGTCGACCGCATTCATGATCGACCAGTCGCACAACGTCGAGGGAAAGATCGACGCGATGCTCCAGTCGGTCATGAACATCCAGACGGCGTACACGAAGGCGCTCTTGATCGACGACGCCGTCCTGACGACCTCGCAGGCAGAAGGGGACGTGCTCGGCGCCCACCGGGCGCTCACCGACGCATCTGAGACGGACGTGCGTCCGCTCCTCGCCCGGTGGCGGGCGGATAAGGGACTCGACCCCGACCCGGTCCGGGCGTTCCGGGACGGCGGTCACGCGGAGCACAGGGCGCGCGAGCGTGGCACTGCTTCGGTCGAGAGCGCCTACGAGAAGCGGTGACCGAAGGTCACGCCGAGCCGATGCGTGTCGGAGCGATCGGCGTCGGCACCCACGCGCTTACCTCAATCTTGCCGAACCTGCCAGGCGCGGGAATGACACTCTCTGCGACCTGCGCACGACACCTCGACCGGGCCGAGGCTGCCGCGGCGAGGTTCGGGGCCCGGGCAGGGTTCGACGACGCCGAGCGGATGCTCGACGCTCTCGCCCTCGACGGTGTCGTCGTCGTCGTGCCGCCCGATCAGTTCTCGAGCGTCGTTCGGGTGTGCATTCGCCGAGGGGTTCCCGTCTTTGCCGAAAAACCTGCGGCGAACGACGCCGCCGAGGCCGCCGATCTTGCGGCGGAAGCCGCTGAGTCTGGCGTTCCTGTCGTCGTCGGTTACATGAAGCGGTTTGCGGGCGCGTACCGTCTAGCGAAGGAGCTTACGGGGAAGCCCGAGTTCGGCGCCTTGACAATGGGCTCCTTCACGTGGTCAATGGGGCCATTCGCAGACCGGTTCGACATGCGCGATTGGCTGTTCGAAAATCCCGTGCATCATTTTGATCTGGCGCGATTCTTCTTCGGCGAACTCGAGGAGATTCACGTCCGGCGAGGCGAGGGAACCGAGCACACCGTTGTCGTCCTCGCCACGTCGGAGTCAGGTGCGCTGGTGAACATCCGCGCAAACACGACGGGCAGCTGGGAGCAACATAACGAGGCTGTGGAGATCTTCGGCGAAGGCCACTCGCTCTTCGTCGACAACATCGACACGTGCACATGGCGTCCGCCGACCCGTCCGGAGCACACTTGGCGGCCCAACTACACGGTGCCGGTCGCCCTCAACATGACGAGTGCCACAATGGGCTTCGGACCGGAGCTCGAGCATTTCCGCCGGGTGGTGACGGAGGGCATTCCCAACGAGTCCGGCATCGCGAGCGCGGCAGCGACGCTCGCACTCACAAGCCAGATCGCGGAACAGGCCTTGCAAGCCTAGGCCGAGGAAGCAGCTCCGCCAACCGCCAAGGGAAGATGGAGGGGACATGAGCCCGACGGTGCTGGGCCAAAGCGGAACTGGCGCTCACCTGGCGCACACCCCGGATTTGCAGCAGCTCTCGGCGAGTCTGGGCTACGCGAGCCGACGCACCTGAGCGCTCTCGCTAAAGGTGTGACGTGAGACCGGCGCCGGTCGCGTCGCCATCAACCGCGGCTTCCGCCCCCGCGACATCGGGGGCGTTCTCGTACCACGAATGAGCGTACTGCCCGTCATCCAGATCTTTGGCGAACTTCGACAGCTTCAACGGATGGAAGGTGTCGCACATGACGGCTAGCTCAGACGTCTCGTGGATGCCGATCGACTTCTCAGCCAGCCCGGGGTGCGGTCCGTGCGGCAGGCCCGACGGGTGCAGCGTGATCGACCCATGCATCGTCGTGTTCTGGGATCATGCATCTCGGGAACTGAAGGACGCGGCAAGTCACTTCGTTTCACTCGACTCGTACCTGGACGATCTTAGGGGAGAGTTTAGGATCGAGTGCGCCTAGGCCGAGGCGCCCGGGCGCTTTCAGCGCTGGACATGGGAGCGCGATTGCGAACTCGAGCGTCAGCAGCCGCTCGGCCCGCGATGTCGCCACCTTCGCGGGGAGCTCAGCAGCGCGCTACGCGCAACGGCCGCCAAGAATTCACTGATCGTCCAAAGCTGGCCGCCCGACAACGAGAGCCAACGTCGCAATCCGAGCCGCGAAGCGCTCTCGCCGCGAAAACACTGAAACGTAGGTTTAGTGGCCTGGCTCTGCGAGGCGCACTGTCGCGTTTTGGCGGAAGAACGACACGAACCTCTGCCGGACCGGCGGAGGCACCGGTACAGACGTCTCAGGCGGCTGTGTCGGAGTCGGCGAGGCCGCCTCTCATCAGACTCGTGAGGCGCCAGCGCAGGCGTTCGATCTCCAGTCGGTGCTCCTCGAGCTCGACCTCGGTGGCGCCGCGCTGCTCGAGAATCGCGCGCGCGAAGATGAGACCTCTGATCCTTAGCAAGAGCTCTTCGACATCATTCGTAAGCGTCGCGTTGCGGGTGGCCGAGTGCTCAGTGCTTCGGTCCATCGCCTCGCTCCCTTTCGTTTACTGAGTCGGCGCCCGCACCATATGTCGCGCACGCTGCGCCATCGGCGATCCGGCGTCGCGGGAGGCGCGCCCAGCGCCGACGCCACCGTGCAAGAAGCACTGTCATCGTGAGTCCTTTCGTCGAGTCCTGCATGTATCGAACCAGGGGGTCCTAAGAGCGCTCTGAAACCTTCTTAAGAAACCGCCAAGAAGTCCCCCGATGTCGCGGTAGAGCCGGAAAGCGACACGCGGCTAGGTGTTCGCGTGGTCTCCAAAGGCCGGGGCGGAAACGACGAACAGCGAAACCGCCTGGTTGCTTCAAGTCTGTGGCCGGTCTGAGGTCAGTGCAAGGTTTCTGCTGCCCCGCGTTGACAACGCCTTTCGACGGTGACATCGTTGACCGAAGGGAAGGGAGCAGGCGTGCCGTTCGGTAGGTCAGCTCTGCGGCATCCACCGCCGCGCGGGCCTCCCCGTCTGCCGTCTCTGGTTTCTGTATAGACGACCCCGGTCGACTGCGGCAACCGGAGAGGAGGCATCGCTATGGCTCTTGGAAGATTGAACGTGTTCGTCAGCGAACTCGACCACGGCTGCAAGGTCGACAGCAGGACGTGGTACGTGACGATTTACGACTGCGACGGCCGCGTGCTCGAGTGGTGTGGTCGCCGCTACGTCGCCATCCCCGCCCGATGCGGACACCTCGAGATCGAGCTGCCGCCCGGCTGTTACACGCTGCTCGCAACCTGGAGCTTCGCCGTCGGCCCAGGTGGGATCATCTACGGCAACCACTTCACCGATCATGCGGTAGCTCACGTCTGTTGCGGCGAGGAGACGTGCGTGACGCTCTTCACACCGAGCGCACATCGCTGCGGAATCCTCTTCGACATTGCCCTGCGCGTGATGGAAGCAAGGGGCGAAGGCGCCCCGGCTGAGCTCGTCGGCCGGGCGCGCGAAGCGATCCGCGAGCTACTCGAGCACCTTCCGCGCCCCGCTCGCCCGTTCGAGCTCGGCCATCTCGACGAGCTGCTCGAGGTAGTCGAGAAAGGGCCGAAGGAAGACAAGGAGCCGAAGAAGCGGAAGGGAGAGACGCGGGAGCACGGCGAGGAAAGCTAGGCCTCATCGGTGAGAGAGCAGGCGAGGCCGGCCGAGGAACCGGCCTCGCCTGCCACGCGCCCAGGGCTAGGAAGGACCTGGTGGCCGCAGTATCCGAGTTGGCTGGAACCGTCGGGCGAATCGACGAGGTCTAGAGTCGAGGGGTTTCGCCTCGACGGCGCCGGCGGCGCCGAGGCAGTGCCCGGTGGCGCCCTTGGTGGAGGAGACCGGCGTCTTGCCGGCGTTGTCCTCGCCGAGCGCGCGCTTGATCACGCGGGTCTTGCTCGCGTCGCCGAGCGGCGTCGACGTGCCGTGCGCGTTGATGTAGTCGATCTCCTCGGGTTGATGCCGGCCAACGCCATCTTCATCGCCCGGGCCGGATGTTCGCCGGTCGGGTCGGGCTCGCTGATGTGCTCGGCGTCGGAGGAGACGCCGTATCCGAGCAGCTCCACGCGCCGTCCCACGACGCACGTAATATTCGCGCACGCGCGTACTTCACTTCACTCTCGACTCGCTCGACCCCGCGAATGTCGCTGTTTGGCGGAAAGGCGACAGTTGTGCTCGCGTCGTTACTACGTTTCAACGTTTCGTGGGTTCGGGGTCTCGTAGCGCGATTCGCCGTCCTGCCGGCGTCGGACGACGTTTCGACATTTCGGGTGGGGTGGTCTGCCCGCGACATCGTTGGCATCATCGTGGTCTATGCCGCTGGGGCGACGGCTGAGTGAGAGCTTACGGTGTGCTGCTGTTCACGCTAGGGCACCTGGAAAGAGCCTGACGTCGGGCGCGGGCGCAAGCTGCTCACCCCTGGCCCGACCGCCCGATACCTGTAGGTGGCGCGGCGGAGCCGCACCGTCCAGGATGTGTTCGCGGGGGCAAACAATCTCTGCCAGCACGGAACGGAACCTGCTCCGCCAAGACACGTTTTTGTGCGGCGACTGATGCCGTGGCCGATGAGCTCGAAGCCAAGCGCCTCGGTAGCGAGGATCGTGATTCGGTACATCCCGGGCGGAACGTGTTTTGTGACGCGCAACGGGTGGATGTAGCCATGCGTCGTTACGCCAACGGCGGCCTGTCGGGCCACAGCTCCCGCCAGCGGCGGATCGCGCGCAGGATTAGCGGAAGCCAGTCGTTCGCGCTGCTCGTCTCGGACTGCGGAGCTGTCGCCCTTTGGCGGAAAAGCGACACGCTGCCTCACCCATTCTCGAGGATCCGAGACCGTTGCCACCCGCGACCAAGGCGCTCGAAGGCCTCTACGATTGAGACATGCTCAGCGTGATCGCGCTGCTCGTCGCCGTCTCCGCCTCGTTCAAAGCCACGCTTCACGCGCCGACGCACACGCCTCGGACCAACACGCCGTGGGTGATCTCGATCCGGGCGACGGATCCGGAGGGACGGCCGATTCGCGCGCGCGTGACGATGCGATTCCTCTTTGCAGGCGTGCCGGTCGGCAAGGTGGACAACGGCCGCGTCTACACGTTCACGGGAACCTGGCGCGAGAAGAAGGGCCAGGAGATCGAGTTCCCTGCAACATCCAGGGGGCAGCGGCTGACCTTCCAGGCGCTCGTGACCGCAAGGCGCCACACGATCAAGCTGAACTACTGGGTCCAGCCCCGGTGAGCGGGGGCGTCGACGTCGCCGTCGACGGCGTCAGCAAGGCGTTCGAGAGCGGCAGGATCCGGGCGCTGATCGATGCTTCTCTGCGCCTCACGCCGGGCGAGTTCGCCTCGCTCACGGGACCGTCGGGAAGCGGCAAGAGCACGCTGCTCAATCTGATCGGCGCGCTCGAGCGGCCGGACACAGGAACGATCTCGGTCGACGGCGCAGCGCTCGACACGCTCGATGCGGCCGAGTACCGCGCCGGGACAGTCGGCTTCGTCTTCCAGTTTCACAACCTCATTCCCACCTTGACCGCCCTGGAGAACGTGCAGGTGCCGATGTTGGGTCGCGGCGCGGGTCGCTCCGTGCGTCAGGAACGGGCGCGCTCGCTGCTGCACGAAGTCGGCCTGGAACGGCGCGAGCGGTCCTTCCCCGGGACGCTCTCCGGCGGTGAGCGCCAGCGCGTCGCGCTCGCCCGTGCGCTCGCGAACGAGCCCCGGCTCCTCCTGGCCGACGAGCCCACGGGCTCGCTGGACTCGGAGACTGAGGCCCAGGTGCTGGCGCTGATCGAGAGAGTCCGCGCCGAGCGGGGGATGACCGTTCTGCTCGTCACGAACGAGGCGGGCGTGGCCCGTTCGGCCGACCGGGCCCTCCATCTTCTGGACGGACATGTGCAGGAGGTCGAGGGCGAGCAGGACTACTCGCGGCGAAGCGCGTCGACCGGGGTGAGCCGCACCGCACGCCACGTCGGGTAAGCGGCGCCGATCACGGCGACCCCGAGCGCGAACGCAAGGCCCCACGCGAAGACCCCGGCGGTGAAGTCGGGTTGCACGAGCCCCGACGTGCTCGTGTGCTCGCTGAACTGCTTGGCCGCGAGCACGCCGAGACCGAGCCCAATCCCGAGCGCCAGCAACGAGATGCCGATCGCCTCGCCGACGATCAGCATCGCGACGCGCCACGCGCGCCAGCCAACCGCACGCAGAATCCCGATCTCCCTGACGCGTTCCACGACCGACATCGCCATCGTGTTCGTCACGCCGATGCCTCCGACGATCAGTGCGAGCAGAGAGATGATCCAGCCCGTGTCCACGATCAGCCGGCTCGAGGTGTCGACCTTGATCGCCTGCCCGGGCTCGTAGACGGCGACCGTCCCCGGAAAGCGGCTCTCGACCCGCGCGGCGACGGTCCGCGCGCGCAGGCCGGGTCGGAGGGCGACGGCGACCGTCGTGATCTCCCCGGGACGGTTCGCGAGACGCTCGAGGACGCCGAGCGGCAACACGGCTCCCGAATCCTCGAAGACGTTGCCGCTGTGGTAGATCCCGACGATCGGGAAGCGCTTCCCCTGCGCGACGGCGAGGTCGTCGCCAGGGCCGAGGCCGAGTCGGCGCGCGCCGTGGTCTCCGAGCAACGCCTCGTTTCCGCGCGGCCGGCGGCCCTGGATCAGCACGAGCCGCCTCCAGACGAACTCCTCTGGCCGGAGCCCGAAGACGAAAAAGGAGGATTGTCCGTGCACGTGGGTCGCGAAGAGCTTGAGCCGCGCGGTCTCGGCGACGCCCGAGATCCTCGCGACGCGCTCGGCCATGCTCTCCGGCAAGAGCGAGCGGCTGAAGTCGGAGACGTCGGCCTGGAAGACGCCGAAATCGGAGCGTCCAACATGGATCAACTCCCCTGCCGTCCTCTCCACCCCGGCGGAAAGCGAGAGCAGCGCCACGATCAGCCCAACGCCCAATGAGACGCCCGCCGTCGTGAGCGCCGTTCGCGCCGGCCTCCGCAGCAAGTTCCGCCAGACCAGGGAAACCCAGGTCACGAACCCGGATACTGCTACGCCAGACGAGCGTCATGCAGCCGAACCGCAACGAGATCCTGCGCGCCCTCGGCTTGACGACGAAGCTGCCACCACGTCGGATGAAAATAGCGGTCGGCCCGCGACGTTGAGCACGCCCATCAGGAAGATAACCCGCCATCTGTCGCTCCTCAGTTCGCTGAACGAAACCGCTCAGTCGAGCAAATCGGAGCGCAAGCGGTCGACGATCAGACGCTCTCTGCACCTCGCCACTCCCCCACGATGCCGGAGTCCGCGCACTGGCGGCGTCTTTGGGACACGCGCAGGGCCCAGGCCTCTGTTGCTCTTCCAACAAACCGCGACATGTCGCATTGACGAGGCGAGTGAAGACGCTCGGGACGCGCGACCCACTTTATCTCTACTCATTCGCGAACTTGTCGGCCGACCTGACGTTGCGGTTGCTGCGCAGTTCTCTTTCCGTGAGTTGTGCTTCGGTCGCGAGCGGGTCGAGCGCACGCTCGAACGCAAGCCAGCAGCGATGGCGGAACTGGAGGGAAGGCCTGGCCAAAGACGCCTGACGGAGACTCTGCTGCGCAAACTGCTCGACTTCACGCGGCGGCGGGGACTTGGCCACCCGATCACCTCTCTTCGGAGCCTGTTCCCTAGATAACTCGATCGGCGACGATCCGGTTATGGCTCCGCTCTAACCAGCCGCCGCCGGTGCGTCAGAGGTCTTCGTTGTCGCGTATTCGCGGAGAGGCGACGCGACGCTCTGAGTGACGCGCGCAATTATTGACCAGTAGTCAGGGAGAGAGAGTTTGACACCATCGTCACGATCGTGAAAGAGAGCGGACCCACATCCAGCTTGGTCAGACGAGGCGAACCGCAGGTGGAGCGAGGCAGCGGCCAAGACCCTGAGCGTGCGCGTCGTTCCTCCCTGCGACGAGGCTACCGAGATTGTGCTCGAGGGAAGATGCCCGCGTTGTCTCCATCAGAACGTCTCGACGCACCCGATCCGAGCCATCATGTCGGACTCCGCAGCGAGGGGCGCTCGCGGAGCTAGACGGCGTCGCTCCGCCCGAGACGTACGCGATCCGCCGCGTCTCTGCCGAGTGCTGCTGCCTTCATGAACACCCGGACACCCCGGAGGGCGGACGTGGGTGCGGTGTTCCCTTCGCTCTGTGGGTCTCATGGTCGCGACCCAAACCTGCTCAAGGTCGCGTCTTCGGCGGCTGCAGCGCCGACTGTTAGGAAAGTCCGCGGGAGCGAAGCGCGAGGTCGAACCCCTCAGACCGGCCGGTGAGCCAAGCGCGCTCGAGGTCGAAGAGGAGCGTGAGCTGCGGGAATCCGCGGCAACGCAACTTGCGGATGTCCGGAAGGCGGCTGAAAGCTGGCGAACCGGCTCGCGGGTTTCCTCGCGATCCTGGTCGCCGTCTTCTTCATCAAAGGCAAGGACTCGTTCGACGACATCAGCGGCACCGGCTGGAAGACGACGCTGGCGGTGCTTCTCCTCGTGTCGGCAGCACTTGCCCTCTTCGGTGCCTACCGCGCTCTTCGCGCCGCCTACGGAACTCCGCGCGACGAATACCTGGGCGAGATATCGCCACTGTTCCGACGCTTGCCATCGACCACTCCGCGGTACATCTACGACTACGGCACAGTGAGCGCCTGGCATCACGCCGCGGCACAGACAGCGGTTAACGACCTGCGCTTGGCGAAAGGAGCCACCATCGGCTCACTCCTCGCGTTCGCAGCAGCAGCCAGCGTCACCTGGTTCGCGCCAGGGCCGCCCGCACCGGCCTTCCTGAAAGCCACCTATCAGACACTCGAAACAACAGCGACAATCTGTGGGGAATCGATCGCGAGCCCCACCGGCACACTCACAATCAAACCGGCCGAAGGCGAGGCGCAGAAGATCCAACTCCCTGAAGTCAACTCCATCAAGGTCGTCAAGAGCTGCGATTGAGCTTTCGGCATTCGGATAAACGCCGCGCCCGCTCTCCCTGCCGGGCGTTATCGTAGACGCGTGCGGCGAGAAGCATTTCGGCAAACGCCTTCCCACGCCATCGGATCCAGATTGTCTAACCGAACCCTATCCGTCAGCCACGCGCCGAGTCGTGTGACGCCCGAGTTTCCGTGGCGCAGGGCAGCGTCCGGAAGAAGTCGAAGTGAATCAGCCCGAGGCGCTGGTGATGGGCAACCTCACGCGGTCCCTCCTTGTCTACCTGGCCAGCCGCGCTGTCGGCTCGGCCTAGTCTGGTCCGCCGTTGGGTGTCCTCACCGTGGATCTCACCGCCTTCGGCGTCGTAATGACCGCCGATAGTCAACCCGTCGAGGCGCTGGACGGTCAAACGCGCATCCTCGGGCATGCGGGCCGTTGGCATACGCGGAACCCGATACTCGTACGCGATGCAGGCGGGTTTACTGGCTTCGTCGGCTATGTCGGCACCGAGGAGATCGGGAGAACTGGCACGCGGGATTGGCTCGGCTCCTTCGGTGCGAGGCATCCAACTCAGACGCTCGCTGAATACGGAACCGCGCTCGGGCACGAGTTGACGGATGAGTGGCAGCGTCACGGGCTAGTGTCGGTGTTGGAGATCCTCATCAGCGGAGTCGAAACGGCGACGTGCGTTTTTGGTTTGTACGGAACAGCCAAGGGCTGAACGCGGACGGGACTTACATGGCACCAAAGGCCACGTTCGACGCCGTGGACGATTTCGACGGGAACTACGTTCCGCGCGACTTGCGGCCAGAGCAGACGAAGGAAGACCTCTTGCGCGAGCGCATCTACTCCTTCAGGCAGGGCGCGCTCCTCCCTGCGGCCGGGATCTTTGACATGTTCAGGGACATCCTCGGGACGCTGTACGCCCACATAGCGGCTTCACGCCAATGGCGTCGGTTGACGACCTTGGCCACTTCGCGCGTCAACGACTGGAGTTCGTAAAGCGGCTGTACAGCAAGAAGCACGGGATCTACCGCGGTCCAGTCGCTCCTAACGGCGGCAAGGTGCATGTGCTCGGAGTTGGTCCTAACGGCGTCGTGCAGAAGTACTCGAAGATCCGATAGCGAGCTACTCTCGCTCTCCACCGCCACGCCGCTACCTACTCGCGGTCTTCGACGACGACGTCTGCTTCGACGCCGTGCGCGGCAGTCCAGGTGCGGACGTAGGCGCGGACCTCACGCGCCTCCTGTCCCCGCGTCGGGGCGTCAGGGACGGCGACGTCGAGCGTGTCCGGGCCCATCTGCACGGCGATGCACCCCGCGCGCCGAAGCTGGTCGCGGAGGTCGATGACGAGAGTGGGATCGCTGACTCGAATGAACATCGCCGCAGGGCGTTACTTCGTCTGTCGGTCGCCTGAGCGGTCGAGACGATCCCTCAACAGGAGCGGCCGGCCTTAGTGGGCGAGGGCAGCGTCCCGCCGAGATCCTCGTCCGACGCCCGCCGTCGCGTTTTTGCGGAAACCCGCCACCCTCCCTCGATGGTGCTGATCTGGGTGAGTTAGGTGATCGACGACAGGCGCATCGATCCGTGGGGGCTGCCTATCCAGCATCGCCCAACCCTTTCGCCGCTTAAGTCGTTCAGGGCGAGGGTCGATCTTCTAGTTGGGTCCGGGCGGCTCGCGAACAACGGAGGCTGGAGACAGCCCGGGGAGATCGTGAGCGCTCGGGCCCCACTTGCGCTGGTTCTCGCAAAGAGCGAAGATTTCGAAAGCGGCGGGTCTGCGGCCAGGCGACGTGGCCTCGGCTTCTCCCCCCGACGCGACGCGCCCAGGACTGTGGGGCAGTCACCCAGCCTCACCCGCGCTACCCGCCGCCCTTTCCGGTCCTACGGCCGGCGCAAGGCGGCGGCCGGGCCGCTTGCGGAACAGTCGCCGCTTCGGTCCCGGCATCCGTTGTTTAGGCCGTTCGGCCCATTGAACTCGGCGGGCGAGGGCTGGAGGATGTTGGCGCGCGCATCGGCAAGCCTGCCGCTCGGGTTAGGGGAGAGCGTCCCGTCTGCGGCCTAGCTTTGAGAGAAAGCTGCCGATGCGCGCAACCTTCTCAACGGGCGGCGAAGAGGGAGCGGCGACTGCGGCGACGCCACCCCCTTCGAAGCTGCCGCCCGTTTGTTGTGGAGCGCGGGACCACGCTCCGGCCCAATCGTCTCAAATCCGGACGCCGACGGGGCGCCGACGGGCGTCGCACTCCCGCCAAAACGCGACAGCTCCGCAGAAAGGTCGTCAGCGGCTCCTAAAGTTGCGGCCTCGCCGTGACTACTGCAATGCGGCCATGGAGATCAATTCTGCCGCTTGCTCGACAGAGACGGCATCCGTGTTGACGACGAGGTCGTAATGTGTCGGCGACTCCTCGCTGATCCCATAGAAGCGTTTGAGGTAATCCGCACGTCCGGCATCTGAATCGTTGACAGTCCGCGCGCCCTCGGCCTGCTCCAGTCCCTTCGCGCTGACGAGACGAGCCACGCGCGTGTCCGGTGAGGCGGTCACGAGCACGCGTAGCGCGTCCTTACCATGGCCGACAGTGTAGGAAGCTGCGTGTGCCACGATGACGGCCCATCCGCGTGCCGCCGTCTGCTCGATCGCCTCCAAGATGAAGGCGCGGACGTCGTCGCTTGCCCTCTCCCCGCCCACTCCCTGGGAGGCAAAGCCAACCCACGCCTCGGAGCCACCTTGACCCAGTCCCGTGAGCACGCGCTCGAGCAGCGACTTGCGGCGCTCCTCGTCGGCGACATCCGCCGGATCGATCCCTCCTCGCGCGGCCGCGCGAGCAACGATCTCCTCGTCGACGTAGAAGAAGCCAAGGCGATCAGCAACGAGTCGGCCGACCTCCTCGCCACCCGCGCCTTCTGCATGAGAAATGCACACCAGCTTGCGCCTCACGACGATCGACGCTACGACTCGCGCTCGATCAGGTCAAGCGACGCCGACGATCAGCCGGCGGCAGCGCGAGGGCGGGGGGGCCCCGTTTACATTCAGCGGTGGCCCCGTCGCCGCCATGTGGGAGCGTCCCTTCTCGCGGAGGGCCGCTCTCCGACGCGTTCACCACCGACCACGGGCTGCTGATCTCTCCCAACGCTGAGTCCCTGGGCTGGACAGGCCGCCTCTTCTGCGTAAGTTGAGAGAGGG
>WNFX01000660.1_pt1 | contig 67209 bp, 60 predicted proteins | sample 5400111 | NCBI WGS metagenome assembly WNFX01 (sample SAMN13153363, study PRJNA577476) | soil metagenome | isolation source: 40 cm soil or saprolite under grassland replicate 1 | place: USA:California | collected 2016-06-15
CAGGACCCGCCCCGGCGGGGCCTTTCAACACCGCCAACATCGGCACTGCCAGTGACGCACTCGTCGGCATCCTCAGCGCCGGGCAACACCCGCATCACGTCATGGCCTATGACGATGGCGAGGTCCGTCAGCAGTGCTCCATCTGCTTCACCACGCGGACCATCGGGGGGGAGTTGCGCACCAGCAGCGAGACCAAGGAAGTTCGCTACGTCGCCCCGGCGGAGCTGAACCGGCTCAACATGCACCCCTCGATGCGGCTGCGGATCGAGCATTACCTCGAACGGCGCCCGGCGCCCTACATCGGCTGAGCGGCGAGCTGCCGGGCCGTCCGGTCGACCGCTGCGGCGAGCACCGGGCGGGACCGGCTGATCGCCCGGTGTACCGGATCGTCCGGCGGGTAGCGGCCGAAGATCTCGGCAATGCGCGCCTCAAAGTCGAGCGGCTCGCCACTTGGCCCCGTGGTCATGTCGGCGTAGATCAGCGCGTCCATGACGGGTCCGTGCTCCTGCTCGAAGGCGCCGAGCTCGTCCGCGAGCCCGCGCTCATCGGCCTCGAAACAGGCGCCGGAGTGATGGGCGACTAGGCAGCAGAGCCGACGGTCAACACCGAGGGCCTCCAAGTACCGAGCGCCGTCCAGCGGGTGAAGCCCCGTGGTCGCCAGCATCGGCGCGTAGCCGATGTCATGCAGCCAAGCAGCGGCGATCAGCGTATCCTGCTCGTTCTCGGGTAACACGCCAGCGACCCGACGGGCACGCTCGGCGACCGCCTGGACGTGCGCCCAGCGAGTGCCGAGCGGAGCGAGCAGGTCCTCGGCGTGGTTGCGTGCCCACTGAACAAGCGCCATGGGGACACGATACCCGGCGACGGGCGCGGTGGGGGACACGCGGCCGCGCCGACCGAGCGGCCAGGCAGCGGGAACGGACAGTAGGCGACGACGAACAGCTCGCCGCCACCTAGTGGCCCGTCGCTGAGGTGCTTTGACACTTGAAGGCGCCTTGAGACAACAATGCTTGCCCGTGACGCGGTTCGTAACGTTCTCGGGACGGTCATGGTGGATGCTGCCTGCCGGCCCGGCCGAGGAGCACGCCCGCGAGGTGATCCGCCAGTGCGGCGACGGCCGCTGGTCCACCCGGTACGCCAATGCCCACGTCGACCTCGGCCTCGCCCGCGCCCACCGCGGCGAGATCGACGGCGCGGTCGAAGCGGGCCATCGGGCGCTCGCCGTGTTCGACACCCCGCCCACGGCGACGCTGTGGCGCGCCGCCGATCTGCAGCAGGCGCTCAGCCCCTACGGGGACGTGGCCGAGGTCCGGGACTGGCGCGAGCGGTACGCCCTCGCGCGCCGGGCACAGGCGGGCTTGACGCCCTGACCGCTGAGAGCCCGGCCACCGTGATCGCGGCGGTACGGCGGCCGAGGCTGGCGACCCGGACGAGCACCGTTGGCCGAGGACCAGGCCGAGCGACGGGGCGACGGCGCTCGTAGGCGCCCTGGCCGCGCTGCGCACCCGGTCAGGCCGGCGGCTGGGGGAGAGCGCGATCCAAGCCGACCCGGCCGCCTGGTGGCGGGCCTTCGCCCGGGGACCCGCGCCGACCGAGCGGCCGGGTAGCGGGAATGGGCAGTAGGCGACGGCCGAGCCACGAGAGCCGCTCTGCCGGTTCGGGGGTAGCGCAGGATGCGCCAGGCCGCCTACGCGGCTCCTGCGTCTCCCACGCGCCGGGGCGGCCGTCCTGCGTGCAACAGCCGAGGGAAGGCCCTCTCGACTACTCCCAATTCACGTTGTTTCACGATAGGCTAACCACCGCTAACTGTGGTGATCGACCGAGCGAGGGCGGCCGATGAGCGACCGGGACGACCTGGAGCAGTCCCATGAGGAGCTGCTCCGCGTTGAGCGCGAGCGGCGCAACTGGACAGACTTCGGGCGGTGGCTCCAGACGACCCGCGTCAAGCGGGGCTACACCCAGGCCTTCGTCGCCCGCCAGGCCGGCATCGGCGCCCAGACGCTCGTCTCGCTCGAGCACGGCGGCTTCCGCCGCGAAGCGGACGGGCCATGGATCACCCCCAACCCCAAGGACGAGACGCTCATCTCCCTAGCCCGCGTCCTGGGCCTTGACGCCGAGGAGATGTTCGCTGTGGTCGGCCGCTACAACGAGCGCCAGCGGACCCAGGCGAGCCTGCGCCGCCCCAGCGGCAAGCGGGCGGGCCGGGAGCGGATGGACGAGCTGGAGCGGCGCGTCGCCGAGCTTGAGGAGCAGGTGCGCCAGCTCGCCGACGACACCCATGAGCAGCCTGCCCGCCGTCGGCGGCGGGCCCCCTGACCTCCGGTCCGTCTCGGGTCCGTACCGGGTCCGTACCGCCCATAGAGTCACATAGATTCAGACGGGGCTGTGGAGGGCCAGGCGAGGGGGTGTCTTCGCAGGTCAGCGGGCAGATTCGAACACTTGTGCTGCATGCCGCCGCTGCCCCTCCACGACGCGCCCCGGAAATGCTGACCTTCCTGGTCGCTCCGACCGCGCCAGCTCAGCCCGAACGCTGACCGGCGGTGGCCACCGTGCGCTGGTCGTCGGGCTGGGCGATCCCGGTCCGTCCGTGAACGGCCGCCCGCCGCGACCGAGCCGGCGGCGGCGCGGTCGAGTGCGTCGTCGCCGGAGGCCCGACGCCAACATGGCCCGGTTCAGCGGGCGGAGCCGCTGAGCGCGAGGGTGCAGGGCGCGTTGGCGGCGAGCGTCACCACGTGCGCATAGAGCGCCTGCCCGTGCAGGCAGGGAGCAGGCTGGTCGCACGGGCAGGCGATGCGGGTGGCCCGGCTGCCGAACGCGCAGGGCTCGGGATCGTGCTCGGAAAGGCCGAGCGGATACGGATAGGGGCGGTCGCCGCCGATGATCAGCACCGGCAGGCCCGCCACCGTGGCGGTGGCGTACACCGGCCGCCCCGCGCGACCGCTCCCGGCGACAGGCCGCCGTCCAGCGCCGCCGGTCCATCCGGAAGGGCCCGCGAGCGCGCTGGCTCCGGGCCGCCAGGGGGCGCGAAGATCGCAGGGTGAGAGCCGGGTCCGTGGCAGCAGGTAGCGGCCGTAGCGCGGGTCGGCGACGGCGAGCCGGCGGGCGGCCGGGTCGATATCGGCCAGGCGAAGCAGCACCGCACTGACCCGCGGGCGGAGATGGCCGTGCTGGTTCCAGTGCCGGCAGTACGCGCAGCGCCAGACGTGGGTGGAGCCGACCCCGATCGCGGGCCAGTGGCACAGCTCGCACGACGGGAAGCGGAATTGCCCATCTGGAATGTGGGGGTAGATTGGGCAGCCGGGGCATGGTATGCCGCCAAGTTGATTCGTCGAGCCCTTCATGATGAAAAAAGCTATGCCTCCGGATGCAGGCCGTCAACGCAATTATTACTGAGGAATTCCGATGAACGGATCGGGAGATGGCCTCGGGACGCCGAGCGCGCTACGCTATGGGCCGGTGAGGCGGGGGGACGTGGGAACTTTACCCATTGACCGGAGCTCACGTGGCTTCGGGCCCAGGGTTTCCGCCGATCACCCCCGCCTCACCGAAACTCGCTGTACCGGGCGCGAACCGACCTGCGACACTGGGCTGCATGAACAGGTACATGGCGGCCAATCGGGCGCTCTGGGACGAGTGGACGCCGATCCACGAGCGCTCGGAGTTCTACGACGTCGAGGGTTGGAAAGCTGGACGTCGTCCGCTGCGCGACTTCGTGGTCGACGAGGTCGGCGACGTCGCCGGCAAGGACCTGCTCCATCTCCAGTGCCACTTCGGCCTTGACACGCTCGCGTGGGCGCAGCGCGGCGCGCGCGTGACCGGGGTGGACTTCTCCGAGCGCGCGATCACGCTCGCCCGGTCGCTGGCGGTCGAGACCCGGCTGGAGGCCCGCTTCGTCCATGCCGACGTGCTCGAGCTGGACCGGGTGCTCGACGGCGACTTCGAGGTCGTGTTCACCTCGTTCGGGGTACTGTGGTGGCTGCCCGACCTGACCCGCTGGGCCAGGGTTGTCGCCCGCTTCGTGCGCCCCGGCGGCATGCTCTACCTGGCGGAGTTCCACCCGTTCTCGCAGGTCATGGATGACGGGGACGTGACAGCGCCGACGCTGTTCCATCCCTACTTCCCATCGCCGGAGCCGCTCGTCTTTCCGACCCAGGGCTCCTACGCCGACCCGGACGCCACGGTCGAGCAGCCGGTCGAGTACGGCTGGTCGCACAGTATGGGCGAGATCGTCACCGCGCTCGCCGAGGCGGGGCTGCGCATCGAGTTCCTCCACGAGTTCCCGTTCACCGTGTTCCGCTCGATGCGCTTCCTGGTCGAGTCGGAGGGGAAGGACGGCTCCCGGAGCTGGCGCCTCCCCGAGCCCTACGACGGCAAGCTCCCCCTGATGTTCTCGCTCAAGGCGACCAAGCCCGGGCATTGACGCGGGAGACCCGCCGCAAGCGGCGCGGGCACGTCCCGGCGCGGGCCGGCCGGCTGGTCAGTCGGGCGGGAAGGCGCAGAACTCGTTGTGCTCGGGGTCGGCGAGGATCGCCCAGGGGGCGCCCGGGATGGAGCCGAAGGGGTGGAGGACCTCGGCGCCGAGATCGACGAGCTGCTCGATGGTGGTTCCGGGCCGCAGGTTGACGTCGATGTGCGTGCGGTTCTTGACGGTCTTGGGCTCGGGAACCCGGACCAGCCAGATGCGCATGGAGCCGTCGCCGGGGTCGAGGCAGGCCTCCTCCTCGTCCTGGCGGATGACCGGGTAGCCGAGCACCTGGGTCCAGAGGGCGGTGCCGGTGGAGGCGTCGAAATACGTCAGCTCTGCCACGTCGACGTCCACCTCGACGGGATCGCCGTGGCGGATGGCGGAGCGGACGGGGAAGCGGGCCTGCAGGCTGGCGCCCCGCGACATCGGCAGGGGGTCGGCGCCGGCGTCCCGCACGACCACCGCGGGAGCGTCCACGGCGCAGGTGACCAGCAGCTCCGGGCCGAGGTGCTCGACCCGCTCGGCGGTCAGCCGGAGCCGCCGCAGCGGCCGCGGGACTTCACGAGCGGCGGACACGTGCTCGGGACGCAGCCCGATCACCACCGGCCTGCCGGCATGGCGGCGCAGGGCACCGGCCGGCTCGCCGGGGAAACGCAGGCGCTGGCCGCCGACGCCGATCCAGGCCCCATCGCTGTCGCGTTCGATGGTGGCGGGCAGCAGCGACATACCGGGCGAGCCGAGGAAGCTGGCGACGAAGGTGTTGTCCGGCCGGCGGTACAGCGCGCGGGGCGTGCCGACCTGCTCGAGCCGGCCGCGCCGCAGCACGGCGATCCGGTCGCCGACGGCCATCGCCTGCGCCTGATCGTGGGTGACGTAGACCGTGGTGACCCCCATCCCACGCTGGAGGCTGCTCAGCTCCTGCCGGAGCTGGTCGCGTTTGGCCGCGTCCAGGTGGGTGAGCGGCTCGTCCAGCAGGAACACCTCGGGCACCCTGACGGTCGCCCGGCCGAGAGCCACCCGTTGCCGCTCCCCTGCCGACAGCGAGCGGGGGAGGCGGCCGAGCAGGCGCGCGACCCCCAGGACGCGGGACTCCGCCTGCACCCGCAGGTCGATCTCGGGCCTGGGAACGCGCCCCATCTCCAGACCGAAGCGCAGGTTGCCGCCGGCCGTGAGGTGCGGATACAGCGAATCGCCCTCGAAGACCATGGCCACGTTGCGCTCGTGCGGCTGCAGGCTGTTGACCACCCTGCCGCCGATGGCGATGGTCCCCGAGGTGACGGGCTCCAGGCCGGCGACGAGGCGCAGCGTCGTGCTCTTGCCCGAGCCGGACGGCCCCACCAGGGCCAGCAGCTCGCCGTTGCGGACGTGAAGCGTCAGGCGGGCGACCGCGACCGAGCCGTCCGGATACACACGACTGACGTCTTCGAGATCGAGCTCCGCCATGACCGGCCTCAGCACGTCCGACCTGGTACTGGGACATGCTACGCGGCTGTCCGGGTTCGTCGAGGCCTTTGTCGGGCAGGAGGCCACGCCCACGGCACCAGTACCCAACTTTCATCAAGAAGCTGGGGGTCGGTCTCTCGGAGCCCTTGAACGTGGCCCGGAGGGCGGGCAAACTCGAACCTCATCTCGTTCCGGTCGAGGGCAGGAGGATGCGTCATGGCTGCCATCGGAGACCGCGTCCAGATCGAGTCCGAGAAGGTTGGCAGTGCGATCAGGACGGGAACGGTGACCGCGATCGACGGCCGGATGATCACCGTCCGGTGGGACACGGGCGACCAGTCCGTGTTCGTGCCGAGCGCCGGCTGCCTGCACGTCATCGGCCGCCAGCCGTCCACGGACCAGCCTTCCATCGAGCCCGACTGACCTGACGCCGCTCCTATTCCCATTTCGGCGGGCGGACCTTCACCCGCTCCGCCGAGACCTCGAGCACCGCCCCGGCGGCTGCCCAGCAGACATGACCACGACGCTGCAACATCGTCGCCACAACGACATCGACGTCGTTGTCCAGAAAGAACCGCATACGGCGTGTCCTACGCCGCGCCGGTCTGCCTGCGCGCGACCTCGATATCGTCGGGTGTCAGCGTGGGGAATAATTCGAGGATCCGATCGGTCGAATAGCCGCGCTCCAGGTACCCGACGATCGCCTGCACTGGGATGCGGGTTCCTTCGAACACTGGTTGGGACCCGGCGATCCTCCGGCGACGCACCGTCTTCCCGGCCGCCTCTGCCGGTCGCTGTGGTGCCCGTCGGATCCGGGCGCGGATGTCCTCCAGTGGCAGAACGCGATGCTCGACCAGCTGATCGGGCGCATGCCCTCCAGCCCAGTTGCCGCGATCATCCTGAAAGAACACCTCACCACCGGCAACCGCATACCGCAGTTCCCGTAGGGGGGCGAGATAGCCGCGATTGCGCAGATAGCTCACGACCTTGCGAACATGCTGAAGAGAGACGCCCCGGGAGCGAAGCATCGTCGCGACGACGAGCAGTTCGATCAGATCGCCGAACCGATAGACGTCCCGTGGTCCGCTGGTCAATCGGCTGCTTGATGGACGGCACGACCAGACCGGTCTGATCCCAGTACCGCACCTGCCGGACCGACACCTCAGCGAGCCGCGCCGCAGTCTCGATCGGGACTGCGAGCAACTCCTCAGCGATAGCGCGATCCTGGCTCATAAGGGCTATCGTAGCCAACCAATCGTTCCCGAACTGGCGATATAGGGGTCAGGAAGGTCTGGATGACTCCGGCCGCTAGATGTCCGGGATGGTCTCGGGGCCGAGCAGGTCGTCCCAGGTCTCGCGGCGGCGGGCCACGGCGGCGACCCCGCCCGAGACGACGATCTCGGGTGGCCGCGGATGGGTGTTGTAGTTGGAGGCCATGGTCATGCCGTAGGCGCCGGCGTCGAGGATGGCGACCAGGTCGCCAGGCGCGAGGTCGGGGAGGTCGGCGGCCGCGGCCAGCACGTCGGTCGACTCGCAGATCGGCCCCACGACCTCGGTCGGATTGGCCGGACCGGCGGCGCGCACCGGCACCACCCGGTGCACGGCCTGGTAGAGAGCCGGGCGCATGAGCTGGTGCATACCCGTGTCCACCACGAGCATCCGGCCGGCGCTGCGGTGCTTGCGGTAGAGCACCCGGGCGACCAGCGCACCGGCCCGCCCGACCAGGTAGCGGCCAGGCTCGATGCCGAGCCGGATGCCGCGGCCGGCGACCAGCGGGGCCAGGGCCCCGGCGAAGACCTCCGGCCCGAGCGGCGGCCGGCCGCCGTAGTCGATCGGCAGGCCGCCGCCGACGTCGAGCCAGTCGAGCGGCAGCCCGGCGGCACGGCCGGCCTCGATCACCTCGACGCCGATCTTGGCGCCCGCCGCCATCCCGTCCGGGTCGGGAAGCTGCGAGCCGACGTGCACGTGGACGCCGGCGGGATCCAGATCTGGGAAGTCGCCCTTGGCGGCGCGCGCCAGCAGCTCGTCCGCGACCTCGATGGCCACGCCGAACTTGGCCTCGTCATGACCGGTCCGGATGTAGGCGTGGGTGTCGACCTCGACGTCGGGGTTGACGCGCACGGCGAAGCGTGCGCGCCGGCCGAGCCCGGCCGCGACGACCTGGAGCGCCTCCAGCTCGTCGGCGGATTCGACGTGGACCATCACGCCGTGCCCGACGGCCAGGGCCAGCTCCTCGGCGGTCTTGCCGACGCCGGCGAAGACCGTCCGAGCGGGGTCGCCACCGGCGCGCAGCACGCGCAGCAGCTCGCCACCGCTGACCACGTCGAAGCCGGCGCCGGTCCGAGCCAGCCGGGATAGCACGGCGAGGTTGGAGTTGGCCTTGACGGCGTACAGCACCTCGCCGCCGAGCGACTGGAAGGCGGCGGCGAGGTGGCGCCAGGCGGCGGCGACCGCGTCGAGGTCGTAGACGTAGGCGGGTGTGCCGGTGGCGGCGACCACCTGGTCCAGCGGGAGGTCGCCCACGTGGAGCAGGCCGTCACGGTAGGCGAAGGGCTGCTCGTCAGAGCGTTCTGGGAGCCGCCGCTGGATCATTGGACGGAGCAGGGGCGGGGATGAGCGGCCGGTACGGGGAGGCGCGCCGGTTGGCCGTCGGCGCTGTGGCCGGCGAGGTCGAGCTCGTAGATCAGGCCGATCTCGTCGCCCCTGGCCTGGCGCGCCGAGCCGACCAGCCGAAAGCCGGCCCGCTCGTACAGGCGGATGGCCCGGCCGTAGCGGAAGCGGGTGCTCAGGGTGACCCGCTCGAGCCGGCGGGCCCGGGCGGCGGCGAGCACCGCGTCCAGCAGCGCCCGCCCGATGCCGTTGCCGCGAGCCTCTGGCAGCAGGAACATCTTGCGGACCTCGCCGCTGGTCGGTCCGGTGCGCTCCAGGGCCGCCGTGCCGACGATCCCGCCGCCGGCGTCGGTGGCGACGTAGAAGGCGCCGCCACCGGCCGAGTAGTGGGTCTGGGGAGCGAGGATGTCGGCGTCGACGCCCGTGGGCTCGAACGGCAGCCCGTGCTCCAGGAGCACCTGCCGCACGAGCTTCGCGGCGTCGGCGGCGTCCGCGTCGGTTCCGGGCCGGACAGGCATCGTGGCGCTGGCTCCTGTAGATCTCGTCGCTGTGGTCGTCGCCGGCCCCAGGGATCTTGGGAGCAAACCCAGGCCGACGAGGACGGCGGACCCGTGGCCCGGGCTCACCTCGCCGAGCGTTGCATAGACCCGGCCGAGTTCGCAAGCGAATATTGGGCCTCTATCTGGGAGAACGGTGGGCGACAACGAGCCGCTTGCATATTTTCAGAGGAAAGTGAATAGTTATCCCATGGCTGACACAGGGGTCTCTGGAGGGCATGGCACCAGGACTGTCGGGGTGCTCGGGGCATCGGGCTATGCGGGCGCGGAGCTGCTGCGCCTGCTCGCGCCGCATCCCGGTCTCGAGGTGATCTGGGCCAGCGGCGAATCCAGCGCCGGCCAGCCGGTGGCCGCCCGCTACCCCGGCCTGGCCTCGGCCTATGGAGCGCTGACCTTCAGCTCCACGGAGGAGGCGCTCGACAAGGGCGCCGACGTGCTGTTCATGGCCCTGCCGCACGGCCAGGCCGCCACGCTGGCGACCCGCGCGCTGGCCGGCGCCGGCCTGGTCGTCGACCTCTCCGCGGACTTCCGGCTCCACGAGCCGGACGCCTACCCGTCCTGGTACGGCGCCGCGCACCCCGTGCCCGCCGAGCTGGGCTCCTGGCGCTACGGCCTGCCTGAGCTGCACCGCTCGGAGCTGCGGGGGGCGACCAAGGTGGCGGTGCCGGGCTGCTATCCCACGGCCGCCCTGCTCGCGCTCGCGCCGCTGGTCGCAGCCGGCCTGGTCGAGACGGACGGCATCGTGATCGACGCCAAGTCCGGGCTCAGCGGGGCAGGCCGCTCGCTCAAGGACGCCAACCTGTTCGTGCAGGCCAACGAGAACGTCAACCCCTACGCGGTCGCCACGCACCGCCACACGCCCGAGATCGAGCAGGAGCTGGGCCGCGCCGCCGGCCGTCCGCTGACGGTCCTGTTCATCCCGCACCTGGTGCCGCTCGGCCGCGGGCTGCTCGCCACCTGCTACGCGACCGCCGCGCCAGGCGCCGGGCCGGCGGAGCTGTCCGCCTGCCTGGCCGACGCCTACGGGGAGGAGCCGTTCATCGACCTGGTCGGTCCCCAGGGGCTCCCGGGCCCACAGACGGCCTGGCCGTCGACGCGAGCGGTGGCCACCACCAACCGGGCGCAGGTCGCCGTCACCGCCGATGCCCGCACCGGCAAGGTGGTCGCGGCCGCCGCCATCGACAACCTGGTCAAGGGCGCCGCCGGCCAGGCGCTGCAGTGCGCCAACCTGGCGCTCGGCCTGCCGGAGACGGCCGGCCTCGAGCTGGTGCCGCCGGGACCATGAGCGTCCGGCTGCAGCCCGTCGACCGCTCGCTGGGGGTCACCGCCGCCGCCGGCTTCGCCGCGGCGGGGGCCACCTGCGGCATCAAGCCCTCCGGCGGGCTGGACCTGGCGCTGGTGGTGGGGCGGCCGGGCACCATCGCCGCCGGCACCTTCACCACCAACCAGGTGGTGGCCGCGCCGGTGGTCTGGTCGCGGCGCCGGCTGGCCGCCTCCGCGGACGCGCGCGTGGTGGTGATCAACTCCGGCAACGCCAACGCCTGTACCGGCCCTGCCGGCGACGAGGCGGTGCTGGCCAGCGTCAGGCGCGCCGCGGCCGAGCTGGGCTGCGAGCCGGAGCAGGTGCTTGCCTGCTCGACCGGGGTCATCGGGGTGCCGCTGGAAGTCGCCAAGCTGACCGACGGGATCGCCAAGGCCGCCCGCGACCTCGGCCCCGACGGCGGCCAGGCCGCCGCGGAAGCGATCCGCACCACCGACACCGTCTCCAAGCAGGCCGGCGTCGTGGTGGACCGGGTCACCGTCGGGGGGATGGCCAAGGGCGCGGCGATGCTCGCCCCGGCGCTGGCCCTGGCCTGGCCACCCAACGCCGGGCCGCCTCACGCCACCATGATCGCGGTGCTGACCACCGATGCCGTGGCCGAGCCGAGGGTGCTCCGCGGGGTGCTCGCGGACGCCTGCGAGTCCAGCTTCAACCTCGTCACCGTCGACGGCGCCCAGTCGACCAACGACACCGTGCTGCTGCTGGCCTCTGGGGCCAGCGGGGCCCGGCCGTACGCCGACGAGCTCGCCGAGGCGGTGCAGGCGGTCTGCCACGACCTCGCCGGGCAGATGCTGGCCGACGCCGAGGGTGGCACCAAGGTATTCGCCGTCCGGGTCGGCGGGGCGGGCACGGTCGACGCGGCGGTCGCCGTGGCCAGGCGCGTGGCTGACAGCCCGCTGGTCAAGACCGCCGTCTACGGGGGCGACCCCAACTGGGGCCGCATCCTGCAGGCCGCCGGCGCGGCCGGCGTCCCCTTCGACCCCGCGCGGGTGAGGCTGGAGGTCCGCGGCGCCCCGGGCGCGGCGGGCATCGAGCTGCCGGATCCGGTGGGCCCCGGGCCCCAGACCGCGTGGCGGGACCCGCCGGAGCGGGTGGTGCTGGTGCGTGACGGCGCGCCGACCGGGGCCGACGCCAGCGCGGCGTTCAGCGCCAGGGAGATCGAGGTGCGGCTGCACCTGGGCGGCACCGGGCCGTGGGGGTCGGTGCGCTCAGCCGACCTCACGCCCGACTACGTCCGCTTCAACTCGGAGTACACCACGTGAGCGCATTGCGGGAACGTCCAGAGGAGCTGCAGGCCAAGGCGGCCGTGCTGCACGAGGCGCTGCCGTGGATCAAGCGGTTCGCCGGCCACACCGTGGTCATCAAGTACGGCGGCGCCGCCATGGCCCCGCCGGTCCTGCCCCAGAACGGCCAGGACGACCAGACCGCCCCGGGCGCCGCGGACCTCGACTCCTTCGTCGACGACGTGGCGCTGCTGCGCTACGTGGGCGTCGACATGGTGGTGGTCCACGGCGGCGGCCCGGAGATCAGCCGCGCCATGGAGCAGCTCGGCAAGCGGCCGGTGTTCGTCGAGGGCCAGCGGGTCACCGACGCCGAAACCATGGACCTTGTGCGGATGGTGCTGGTCGGCCGCATCAACAAGACCCTGGTCGGCCGGCTCAACCGGCACGGGCGCATGGCCGTCGGCCTCTCCGGCGAGGACGGGCTGCTGGTCACCGCCAGGCCGCGGCGCGACCCCGGCGGGCGGGACCTCGGCTTCGTCGGCGACGTGGACGCGGTCGACCCGACCGCGCTGCGGGCGCTCACGCAGGTCGGCCTCATCCCGGTCATCGCCACGGTGGCGGCCGGACCACTCGGCCAGCCCTACAACGTCAACGCCGACGCCGTCGCCGGTGCGGTCGCCGCCAGCCTCGACGCTGAGAAGCTGGTCTACCTCACCGACGTGGAAGGGCTCTACCGCGACCTGTCGGACCCCGCGTCGCTGTACTCGCGGATGACCCTGGCCGAGGTCGAGGAGCTGCTGGCCGGCGGCGGCCTGCACAGCGGCATGATCCCCAAGCTGCGCGGCGCGGCCACTGCCTTGCGGTCGGGTGTGCGCAGCGCCCACATCCTCGACGGCCGGCGCCGCCACGCCCTGCTCCTGGAACTGTTCACCGATCGAGGTGTCGGGACCATGATCCGGCCCGAGGGGCCCGGGGAACCGCAACCGGACGCCCCGCCGGGTGGGGCGGCAGGCGAGGAATCGACAAAGGATCTGAGGACGTGATGGACATCGCCACCAGGGAAGCGGCCGTGCTGTGGCCGACCTACGTGCGCCCGCCCGTCGAGTTCGTGCGCGGCGAGGGCGTGCGCCTGTGGGACGAGCACGGGCGCTCCTACCTCGACTTCCTCGGCGGCATCGCGGTGGTGGCCGCCGGCCACGCCAACCCGAAGGTGGTCTCGGCCGTCGCCGGCCAGCTCGCCACCCTCGGCCACACCTCCAACCTGTACTTCACCGGCCCCCAGGTCGACCTGGCCGAGCGGCTGGTCGACCGCTTCGGCGGCGCCGCCAAGGTGTTCTTCTCCAACTCCGGCGCCGAGGCCGTCGAGGCCGCCATCAAGCTGGCCAGGCGCTGGGGGAGGGCCAACCGGGGCGAGCGGGCGATCGGCGTGGTGGCCTGCGAAGGCGGCTTCCACGGCCGCACCCTGGGCGCGCTGGCCGCCACCGGCAAGCCGGCCATCAGGGAGCCGTTCGAGCCGCTGCCAGCCGGCTTCAGCCACGTCCCCTTCGGCGACGCCGCCGCGCTGGCCTCAGCGATCGGCCCGGACACGGCCGCCGTGCTGGTGGAGCCGATCCAGGGTGAGGCGGGCATCCGCGTGCCGCCCGACGGCTACCTCGAAGCGGTGCGTGAGCTCACCGCCCGCGCCGGCGTGCTGATGATCGTCGACGAGATCCAGTCGGGCATGGGCCGCACCGGCCGCCTCTTCGCCTACCAGCACGCCGGCATCCGGCCTGACGTGGTCACCATGGCCAAGGCATTGGGCAGCGGCTTCCCGATCGGCGCCACCATCGCGGTCGACGAGGTCGCCGCGGCGATGCGGCCGGGGGACCACGGCACCACCTTCGGCGGCAACCCGGTCGCCTGCGCCGCGGGGCTGGCCACGCTGGACGTGATCGAGCCGCTGCTGGAGGGGCACGTCGCGAGCGTGTCGCGGCGGCTCGGGGACGGCCTGTGGCGGCTCCGCGACCGGATGGACAGCCCCGGGGCGGCGCTGCGCGGCGCCGGGCTCTGGTTCGGGCTGGACCTCGGGCAGCATGCGCCCGCCAGCGCCAAGGACGTCGCGACGGCGGCGCTCAGCCGCGGGCTGGTGGTCAACCCGGTGACCGACACCGTGCTGCGGCTGGCGCCGCCGCTGGTCATCGAGGAAGCCGATATCGAGGAGGGACTGCTGCGGCTCGGCGGCGCGCTCGAGGAGGTGGGCGTATGTCGGTGAAAGCTTCCCGCCAGCGGGTCCTGGAGACGCTGCTGCGCAGCCGTCAGGTGTCGAGCCAGGCGCGCCTGCTCGACCTGCTTCGCGTCCAGGGCTTCGACGCGACCCAGGCCACGGTCTCACGGGACCTGGAAGAGCTGGGCGCCACCAAGGTCCGCGCTCCCGACGGGCAGCTCGTCTACGCGCTTCCCGACGCGGACCCGAGCCCGCAGGTGAGCCGCGACCAGCTCTCGCAGGTCCTCTCGATGTTCATGCTCTCGGCCGTGCCGTCCGGGAACCTGGTGGTCCTGCGGACCCCGCCGGGCCACGCGCAGGCGCTGGCGTCGGCGATGGACCGAGCCGGCCTGCCCGACGTGGCCGGGACCGTCGCCGGCGACGACACCGTCCTGGTGGTCTGCGCGGACCGCACGTCGGGCAGGGCCATGGCACGCCAGCTTCGTGAGTTGATCACCGCGCGGCCCGCCGGATCCACGGACGGCGCGGTTCGCAGTCCGGCCCGCCTCCACTTGATCAATAGGGGAGAATCCGCATGACCGACCCGAACCCGCACGCGGCCGCCGATCCCGGCCCGGTCCCGGACCCGGGCCCACCGCCCGACCCGGGAGCGCCGCCGGACCCGGGAGCGCCGCCCGACCCTGGCCCGGCACCCGACCCCGGCCCGGCACCCGACCCCGGCCCGCCGCCCGACCCCGGCGCGGAGCGCCGGCCAGTTGCCTCGGGCTCGCCGCCCGACCCCGGCCTGGTCGTGCTCGCCTACTCCGGCGGTCTGGACACCACCGTGATCGTGCACCGGCTCACCCACGAGCAGGGGCGCCGGGTGGTGGCGCTGCTGGCCGACGTCGGCCAGGGCGAGGACCTGGCGGCGGCCGCCCGCCGTGCCCTGGACGCCGGCGCCGTGGACGCGGTGGTGGTGGACGCGCGCGAGCGCTTCGCGGCCGAGTTCCTGGCCAGGGCGGTGGCCGCCAACGCCCTCTACGAGGCTCGCTACCCGCTGGTGTCGGCGCTCTCGCGCCCGCTGATCGCCCAGCTCCTGACCGAGGAGGCGCGCCGCCGCGGTGCCGGAGCGATCGCGCACGGGTGCACCGGCAAGGGCAACGACCAGGTCCGCTTCGAGGTGAGCTGCGGCGCGCTCGCGCCCGACCTGGAGGTGCTGGCGCCGGTGCGGGACTGGGCCATGAGCCGGCCTGAGGCGATCGCCTACGCCGACAAGCACGGCATCGACCTCGACTGGATCAGCGCCGACAAGCCGTATTCGGTGGACCAGAACCTGTGGGGCCGCACCATCGAGGCGGGCGTGCTCGAAGACCCCTGGATCGAGCCGCCGGCGGACGCCTTCAACTGGACGGTCGCGCCGGCGGCGGCGAGCGGGGCGCGCGAGGTGGTGGTCCGCTTCGAAGCGGGCGTGCCGGTGGCGTTGCACGACGGCGACGGCCGGGCGCCAGAGGCCAGGGGCTTTCAGGAGGTCGTGGCCGCGCTCAACCGCCTCGGCGGGGCGGCGGGCTTCGGCAGGGTCGACATGATCGAGAACCGGCGCGTCGGGATCAAGAGCCGCGAGGTCTACGAGGTCCCCGGCGCGCTGGCGACCATCGCCGCCCATCGCGAGCTGGAGACGCTCACCCTGGACCGCGACGTGCTGCACGAGAAGGCGAGGCTGGAGATCCGCTACGCCGAGCTGGTCTACGACGGGCTCTGGTTCTCGCCGCTGCGCGAGGCGCTGGACGGGTTCATCGCCGAAAGCCAGAGAGCCGTCACCGGCGAGGTGCGCCTGGAGTTCTCGCCCGGCCGCTGCCAGGTCACCGGCCGGCGTGCCCCGCACGCCCTCTACCGGCCGGACCTGGCCACCTACGACGACGGCGACGCCTTCGACCACGAGGCCGGGCGCGGCTTCGTGGCGCTGTGGGGCCTGCCCGCCCGCACCTGGGCCCGGGTCCGGCAGGAGGCCGGGCAGGAGCCCTGATGGGCAGGACCGACCCGCTGTGGGCCGGCGGCTTCGCCGGCCCACCCGACCCGGGCATGTGGGCATACGCCTGGTCGCTGCCGGTCGACCGGCGCCTGTGGCCCCAGGACGTGGCCGGCAGCCGCGCGCACGTCCGCGCGCTGGTGCGCGCCGGCGTGCTCACCGGCGACGAGGGCGAGCGCCTGCTCGACGGGCTCGCCAAGGTCGCGGCCGAGCTGGCCGGAGGGTCGTTCGCCTGGCTGGACGGCGACGAGGACGTCCACGCGGCCGTGGAGCGGCGGCTCACCGGGCTGGTCGGGCCGCTCGGCGGCAAGCTGCACACCGGCCGCAGCCGCAACGACCAGGTCGCCACCGACCTGGCGCTGTGGCTGAAGGGCGCGCACGCTGCCGCGGTGGCCGCCTGCGCCGAGCTGATCGGCGCGCTGGCCACGGCCGGCGGCGCGCACGCCAGTGCGGTGCTGCCCGGGCTGACCCACCTTCAGCCCGCCCAGCCGGTGCTGTGGGGCTTCCAGCTCGCCGCCCACGGCTTCGCGCTGGCGCGCGACGCCGACCGCTTCCGGGACGCGGCCGCGCGTGCCGACCGCAGTCCGCTCGGCGCCGGCGCGATCGCCGGGTCGTCGTTCCCGCTCGACCCCGCCGAGACCGCTCGTGACCTCGGCTTCAGCCGCGCGTTCGACAACGCCATGGACGCAACCTCGGACCGCGACGCCGTCGCCGAGTTCGAGGCGGCCGCGGCGATCGCCATGGTGCACGCCTCGCGCCTGGCCGAGGACCTCGCCCTGTGGGCCGGTCGCGGCTGGGTCCGGCTGCCCGACGCCTGGGCCACCGGCTCCAGCATGCTGCCGCAGAAGCGCAACCCCGACGTGGCCGAGCTGGCCAGAGGGCGCGCCGGCACGGTGATCGGGCGGCTCACCGGGCTGCTCGCCACGCTGAAGGGGCTGCCGCTGGCGTACGCGCGCGACCTTCAGGAGGACAAGGCGGGCGCGTTCGAGGTGGCCGACACGCTGACGTCGACCATGGCCGCGCTGGCCGGGCTGGTCGCCGGGCTGGAGCCGGACCAGCGGCGCATGCGGGCGGCCGCCGCCGAGGGCGAGACCACCGCGGTCGACCTGGCCGAGGCCCTGGTCCGCGCCGGCGTGCCCTTCCGCGAAGCCCACGCCGCCGTCGGCGCGGCGGTCCGGCTCGCCGCCGGCAGGGGCGCCCGCCTCGCCGACCTGGACGAGCGCGATCTGCTCGCCATCCACCCGGCACTGGTGGAGGTCGACCGCGCCGTGCTCGACCTGGACGGGAGCCTGGCCGTCAAGGCAACCCCCGGTTCGACCAATCCCGCCCGGGTCGCCCAGCAGCTCGGGACGTTGGAGGAGGTCGCCGCCGCCGCCCGCGCCTGGGCCGCCGACCACCGCCCACACCTCGACCTGGGCAATACCTGATCCACGTGGGGGGAGCCCGCTCCCCCCACGGCCCCCCAGGGTCAACACCCCGGGGTTCCTGGCCGGGGCTCCGGGGGCCCCGGCCTCAGCGCATGGTGGCGGCGATGCGCATCGCTTCACCCTTGGAGAGCTGGCCTTCCAGCCGCAGGGTGAGGTCACCGTGGGTCCACACCAGGGTGGAGCCGGCCAGCCGGCTGGTCTCCTCCCGGAAGGCTCCCTGGCGGTCGAGGTAGGCGAAGGAGTGCGGCGAGCCGGCGAACCAGTAGCCCGTCTCCCCGGCGACGGTCACGTGCTCCACAGCGGTGGTGGACTTGGCCATCTTTTCGATCATCGGCTCCGCGCGGAACTCCGTGATCAGCAGGCCGGCATTGGTGAACGGCGAGACGGGCAGGCCGGGCCGGGGCCGGTAGAGGAGGTCGACGCGGCCGCCCGGCACGTCCTGGCTGACGTACACGGCGTCAGGCCGCTCGAAGCCGGCGGCGCTTGGGACCAGGAGCCCGAACGAGACGGCGCCCCGCGCCTGCTCCACGGTGACGCGACGGCCGAGGTCCAGGCTGGCGCCGGCTCCGGCGCCGGTGGGCAGGGTCGGGGTGGCCGGCGTCCGGCCGCCGAGGTGGATCGCCACCCCGGGGATCCCGAGCCGGCGGGCGACCGCCTCCCTGGCGCCGGGCGTCGCCACCACGATCCCGGCCGCCAGCACGATCAGGGCGAGGGCGGCCACAGCCACCCTGCGCCAGGCTGGACCGCCGCGCAGCCATGCCCGGAGCGGTCCGGCCACCACCCGGCGGCCCCGGCGGCCGGCGGCCGCCGGGGCCGCTTCCGGCTCCGCGGCCAGCCTGGCCAGCACCGCCTCGACCAGCGGCGGGGTGGGCGGGTGCTGCAGGTGCGCGCCGAGGTCGGTGAGGGCGCGCTCCAGCTCGAGCTCGGTCACGTCGACCCACCTCCTCCCTTGGCCGGCAGCGGCTGGGCTCGCCCGTCCTGGTCCTCCAGGGCGAGCCGGAGCCTGGCCAGCGCCCTGGACATGCGCGACTTCACGGTCCCGGGCCGGCAGGCGAGCACCTCGGCCGTCTCGCGCTCGGACAGCTCCAGGAAGAACCGGGCGGCGATCACCAGGCGGTCCCGCTCCGGCATGCCGGCCACGGCCCGCAGCAGGGTGCGGCGGCGCTCGCCGGCCAGCGCCGCCGCCTCGGGAGACGGGGCCGCGCCTCCCGAGGGGCGGGCCTCGGCGACTCGCATCGCGAGGTCGTCCTGGCGGCGCCCGGAACGGCGCCGGTTGCGCGCCTCGTTGGCGACGATGGTCAGCAGCCAGGGCCGGAACGGGGCGTCCGACCGGAAGCGGTCCAGCGCGTACCAGGCCTTCACCAGGCCCTCCTGGGTGGCGTCCTCCGCGTCGGCGGTGCTGCCGGTGATCAGGCAGGCTGTCCGGTATGCGAGGTCCTGATGGCGGCGCACGAGGGACTCAAAGGCGCGCACGTCTCCCCCTCGCGCCCGTTCGACGAGCCGGGCTTCCTCCTCGTCCAGTGGACGGCCCTCCACTGTGTGCTCTCTCGCTTCGGTACACCGGCACGCGTGGATCGGTTCCCGGGCCGTATCGAACCCCGCTGGGCCCCACTACTGCCAGCGGCGGTCCTGGCCGAGCAGCTCGCCGGCGCGGCCGCCCGGCTCCGGCCTGGCGAACAGGTAGCCCTGGGCGAGGTCGCAGCCGAGCTGGTCCAGCTTGGCGAGCTGGCGCGGGGTCTCGGCGCCACCAAATAGGCTTGTCGAAGACTCTTCGATGTCCCCTGGATAGCGGACAAGTGTCTAGATATCCCTGATGATGTCAAATCACAGATGGTGGCGAAAGGTCCCGAGCGCGACAGCAACCGCCGGTTGCAACCGGTACGCGGTACAGTGCCGAAAGTGCGCCTTCCCCATCGGCACGGCGGATCAAGGAGTCAGCGGCAACCGTGAGCTCGCAAGCGCCATCCCCGCCGGGCAGCCCCCCCGACCTGCGCGTCGCGGCCCCGGAGGCTCCCCCGGCCAGGTATCAGGCACTCGGCTACCGGGCCAAGCGGGTGATGCTCGGGCCGCCGCTGCGCACCGCCCAGCTGGTGAACGAGCGGATCTCCAAGCGGGTCGCCCTGGCGGTGTTCTCCTCGGACCCGATCTCGTCGACCGCCTACGCCACCGAGGAGATGCTGCTGGTCCTGGTGCTGGCGGGGTCGGCGGGCGTCGCCCTGGCACTGCCGCTGGCCGGCGGGATCGCGCTGCTGCTGCTGATCCTGGTGGTGTCCTACCGCCAGGTGATCCGCGCGTACCCCCACGGGGGCGGCGCCTACATGGTGAGCCGCGACAACCTCGGCCCCGTGTTCGCCTCGATCTGCGGGGCCGCGCTGCTGATCGACTACGTGCTGACCGTGGCGGTCAGCGTTTCGGCGGGCACGGCCGCGCTCGCGTCGGCGATCGAGCCGATCGGCAACTGGCGGGTCGAGCTGTCGGTGGCGTTCATCGTGCTGCTGATGTGGGGCAACCTGCGCGGCATCCGCGAGGCCGGCAAGATCTTCGCGGTTCCCACCTACCTGTACATCCTCAGCCTCGGCGGAGTGGTGGTCTACGGGATCTGGCGCGTGGCCTTCGGGCACGCCGGCCCGATCAGCTACGACCCCGCCTCCTCGGTCGGGCTCGTCGGTCCCGAGGGCGGCGTGGTGACGGCGGTCAGCCTGTTCCTGATCCTGCACGCCTTCTCGGCGGGGACCACCGCGCTCACCGGAGTGGAGGCGATCGCCGACGGCGTGCCGGCGTTCAAGAAGCCCGAAGCCCGCAACGCCCAGCGGACGCTGCTGGTGATGGCCCTGATCATGGCGTTCCTGTTCCTGGGGATCACCTTCCTGGCCCGCCAGCTCGAGGTCCAGCCCTACGAGAGCGGCAACCCGACCCTGGTCGCGCAGATCGCCAGGTACGTCCTCGGGCCGGGCATCGGCAGGACGATCTTCCTGTTCGTGCAGATCGCCACGCTGGCCATCCTGGTGCTGGCGGCCAACACCGCCTTCAACGGCTTCCCGGTGCTGGCCTACTTCGCGGCCGACGACGCCCTGCTGCCCCGCCAGCTCCGCAAGCGCGGGCACCGGCTGGTGTACTCCAACGGCATCCTGCTGCTGGCCGGCGCCGCGATCTTCCTGGTGATCGGCTTCCGCGCCAACGTGCACCGGCTGATCCCGCTGTACGCGATCGGGGTGGTCACGTCGTTCACGCTCGCCCAGGCGGGCATGACCCGGCTCCACCTGCGCCAGCGGGAGGAGGGCTGGCGGCAAGGGCTGCTGATCAACGGCGTCGGCGCGCTGATCACCTTCATCGTGCTGTGCGTGATCATCATCACCAAGTTCGTGGCCGGCGCCTGGATGGTGGTGGTCGCTGTGCCGCTGATCGTCCTGCTGTTCCGCCGCACCCAGCGTGCCTACGCGGCCGAGCTGGCGGAGTTGAAGGTGGAGGCCAGCCAGCGGCTGGCGCCGCCCAAGCCCCGCCACGAGGTGGTGGTGCTGCTGGAGGACCTCGACCGGGCGGCCATCGGCGCCCTGCAGTACGCCCGCCAGCTCAACCCGCTCCACATCACCGCGATCCACGTCGCGCTCGACCCCGACCACGCGCGCCGCCTGGCCGGGCTGTGGGCCAGGATCAATCTGCCGGTCCCGCTCGAAGTGGTCGACTGCCCCGACCGCAACCTGCTCGGCTGCGCCTACCAGACGGTCGCCGAGCTGGTCCGCCCGGACACCGAGGTCACCGTGCTGGTGCCCAAGCGAGGCTTCGCCAAGTTCTGGCACCGGGTCCTGCACGACCGGTCGTCCACCGGGCTGTTCAAGGTGCTCGGCAGCATCGACGGCGTCAACGTCGTGATCGTCCCGTTCCGGCTCGGCCGCCGGCCTATCCTGCGGTCGGTCCCCACCGACGGCTACCCTACCGCCCCGCGCGCGTAGCGGGCAGCCGGCTCAGAGCCTGCCCCAGGCGCTCTCGATCATGGCGACCAGGGCGAGAATCAGCTCGGGGTCCTCGCGGTCGCCGACGGTCACGCTGGTCCCGACCTGCAGCCCGCAGCCGAGCCAGCGCAGTCCCACGGTGGCGGCGGGCCGGCCGCCGCGGCACAGGTCGTACTCGACCGCGTCGGGATCGCCGTCCACGTCCAGCGGCGGCGCGCCGGGCGCCTCCACGGTGTAGCGCAGCTTCGGGGGCGCGGCCCCCACCAGCGTGCGCACGCCGGAGCGCCAGCGGGCGGCCCCCCGGGACGGCTCCTGGACCACGGTGGCGATCCGCTGCCCGGCCCGGTAGACGCCGTAGCTCGGCGCCAGGCGCGGACCGTGCTGCGCCACCTGGACCAGCTCGGTGCCGCCGAGGTCCCGCAGCGACCACAGTCCGACCTGGTCGGCAACCCCTGAGCGCACCCAGTAGACGTCCCGGCCCGCCTCGTCGGTGATGAAGACGTTGGGGAAGTCTGGCCGCAACAGGAACAGCATGGTCGTCCGCCTCGCTGTGCCCCGGAGCACGCCGATCGCCCCGAGGCTCGGGTTCTCGCTGCCCAGGCTCACAGCCGGCCGCAAAGCGACCGCAAAGCGGGGCGGGACGGTTGCAAAGAACTTGCAAAGAAACGACCGTGACCTCGATTGGAGCGATGATCCGCTCGGTCATATCCTCATGAGGTGAACGTGGCAAGGTCGCGACGGCTCGAGGTTCGAGGCCCGCGTGTGGGCTTGGGCTACGCCGTCGGCGTGGCCGGGACCGCGGCGGGGGCCGCCGCGATGCTGCCCTTCCGAAACCACCTGGACGCGACCGACGTCGTGCTGCTGTTCCTGGTGGTGGTGGTCGCCGCCGCGGCGACCGGCGGGCTCGGGCCCGGCGTGACCGCCGCCGTCCTCGGCTTCGTCGCCTCGGATGTCCTGTTCGTCCGTCCCTACGGCACCCTGCTGGTCTCCAAGGCGCAGGACCTGGTGTCGCTGGCCGTCTACCTGCTGGTCACGCTGGTGGTCAGCACCCTGGTCGGCACCAGCGAGCAGCGCCGGGTGCGGGCGCAGCAGCGCGAGCGGGAGACCCACGTGCTCTACGAGCTGTCCGCCAGCCTGGTCGCTCACGGCAGCCTGGACGCCACCCTGGAGCGCGCCTCCAGGACCGCGCGGCGCCTGCTGGACCTCGCTGGCGCCGCGATCGTGGTGCTGGACGGTCACGGCAACGCGCGCGTGGCCGCCCGCGACGGCGAGCTGCCGGACGACCTCCCCGACCGCGCCCTGGCGGCGGCCGCCAAGGGCCTCCAGGCCCCAGGGCCGCCCGGCCTGGACGCCCCTGGCCCGCAGCCGCCCGGCGCGCTGGTCACCATCCCGATGCGGGCGGCCAACCGCCCGGCCGTGGGCGTGCTCGCTGTGGTCGCCGGCGGCACCTCGCTGGGACCGGCTGAGGGCAGGATGCTCGCCAGCTTCGCGGCGCAGGCGGCGCTCGCGGTGGACCAGGCGCGCAGCGAGGAGGCCTGGGCCAAGGCGCGGGCGCTGGAGGCGACCGACCGGCTCCGCCGCGCGCTGCTGAACTCGGTCTCGCACGACCTGCGCACCCCGCTCGCCTCCGTGCTGGCGTCGGCCTCCAGCCTGCTCGACCCGAACGTCCCACTCGACGAGCAGGAGCGCACGCAGTTCCTCCGCACCATCGAGGAGGAGGCCAACCGGCTGGCCCGGCTGGTCGCCAACCTGCTCGACATGTCCCGCATCGAGGCCGGGGCGGTCGACCCGCGGCTGGCCGAGGTCTGGCTCACCGACGTGGTCAACCCGGTCGTCCAGCGGGTCCGGCAGACGCCCTCGGAGCAGATCATCGCCGTCAACGTGCCCGAGTCGCTGCCCAGCGTGCTGGTCGACCCGGTACGGCTCGAGCAGGTGCTCTCCAACGTGCTCGACAACGCCCGCCGCTACGCCGGCGACGGGCTGGTCCGGGTCGACGCCCGCCGCGCCGGCTCCGGCATCGAGCTGCGCGTCGTCGACCACGGTCCCGGCATCCCCGAGGGGGAGCGCGAGCGCATCTTCAGCCACTTCTACCGGCTGGACAGCCAGGCCAGGCCCGGCGGCGGGACCGGCCTCGGCCTGGCCATCTGCCGTGGGCTGCTGGAGGCGATGAGCGGCAGGATCTGGGTCGAGACCGCCCCGGGCGGCGGGGCCGCCTTCGTGGTCCGCCTGCCGATCGCGGAGGCCGCGGCCGCCCGGGTGGCCGATCCGGCGCCGGCCGGCCGGTCCGATGAGTGACCGCGTCCTGGTGGTGGACGACGAGCCGCCGATCGTCCGGGCCGTGGCGGCCAACCTGCGTGCCCGCGGCTACCAGGCGCAGACGGCCGCCAACGGCACCGCGGCGCTGGCGGCGGTGGAGCTGGAACAGCCCGACTGCGTGGTCCTGGATCTCGGCCTGCCGGACGTGCACGGCCTGGAGGTGCTGCGACGCCTGCGCGCCTGGACCTCCGTCCCCGTGGTGGTGCTCACCGCCGCCGACGGCGAGCACGACAAGGTGCGAGCCTTCCAGCTCGGCGCCGACGACTACGTCACCAAACCCTTCAGCATGGTCGAGCTGATCGCCAGGGTCCAGGTCGCCATCCGCCACGGCCAGCACGCGCGCACCAACCGCTCCCCGGTGATCGACGCCGGCGACGTGCGCATCGACCTCGACGCCAAGCAGGTCACCCGCGACGGCCAGCCCGTGCGGCTGACCCGGATCGAATACCGACTCCTGGAGGTCCTGGCCACCAACGCCGGCCGCCTGTGCAGCCACGCCTTCCTGCTCGAGCACGTCTGGGGCCCCGGCTACCAGGAGGAATCGCAGTACCTGCGCGTCTACATCGCCAACCTCCGGAAGAAGCTCGACGACCCCGCCGCACCCCACCTGCTGCTCACCGAGCCCGGGCTCGGCTACCGCCTGGTCCTTCCAGCGCTGAGCGGATAGCGCGGGCCGCCCCGCTTGGTCGTGGCCGCGACCTGCGCGAACGTCCGGCGGGGACCTGGAGCGGGCCGCGCTGGACGGGCGGGCCGAGTCCGAACGAAGATCCTGGTTACAGCGGGGAAGAGGCTGGCCCGAACGAGGAGTCCGTGAATGCGCGACCTGCCGCCGAACATGACCGACTACCTCCAGACGCGGGCGTCGTTCCGGCTGGAGGTCCCGGAGGTCTACAACTACGCACGTGACGTGGTCGACGCCTGGGCCGCCAGGGAGCCGGGCAAGCTCGCGCTGCTGGCGGTCGGGCCCGACGGCGGCGACCCGCGCCGCTTCAGCTTCGCCGACCTGGCGGCCTCCTCCAACCGGGCGGCGAACTTCCTGGCGGCACGGGGCTTGCGCAAGGGCGACCGTGTGTTTGTGATGCTGCCACGCATCCCCGAGTGGTACGACGTGGTGCTCGGCTGCATCAAGCTCGGCGCCGTGCCCGTGCCCGGCACGACGTTGTTGACTGCACGTGACATCGCCTACCGTCTGGAGCGGGCCGGCGCCACCGCGGCGGTCACCGACGCGGAAGGCGTCAGCAAGGTCGACGTGGCCGCCGAGCCGCTGGGCCTGGAGCCGCTGGAGCGGCTGTGGGTGGGCGACCCGGAAGCCGGGGACGCGGTCCCTCAGGGGTGGTCCTCGTGGGCCAGCGGGCTGGAGGAGGCGAGCGAGCGGCCACCGGACGTTGAGCCGACCCGCGCCGACGACCCGCTGCTCATCTACTTCACCTCGGGCACGGTCGCCTATCCGAAGATGGTGCTGCACACCCAGGCCTCGCTCGGGATCGGCCACCAGATCACCGCGCGGTTCTGGCAGGACCTGAAACCCAGTGACCTGCACTGGACGCTGTCGGACTTCGGCTGGGCCAAGGCGGCGTGGGGCAAGCTGTTCGGGCAGTGGGCGCTGGGGGCCGCCAACTTCCTGTGGGATCTGCGCGGCAAGCCGGACTTCGACCTGATGCTGCGGCTGATCGGCCGGCACGGGGTGAGCACCTTCTGCGCGCCGCCGACGGTGTACCGGGGGCTGGTCCAGCTCGACCTGGGCGCCTACGACTGGTCGGGGCTGCGGCACTGCGTGTCGGCGGGTGAGCCGCTCAACCCGGAGGTCATCAAGGTCTGGCGGGACGCGACCGGGTTGACGATCTACGACGGCTACGGGCAGACCGAGACCGTCAACCTGCTGGCCAACTACCGCTGCATGCCGGTTCGGCCTGGGTCGATGGGCAAGCCCGCCCCCGGCTTCGACGTCTGCGTGGTCGATGACGACGGCGACGTGCTCGGCCCGCGCCAGGAGGGGCACGTCGCGGTGCGGGTCAAGCCTGAGCGGCCGGTGGGGCTGTTCCGCGAGTACTGGCGCGACCCGGAGGCCACCGCGGGTGCGTTCCGTGGCGACTGGTACTACACCGGCGACCGCGCGGAGGTCGACGAGGACGGTTACTTCTGGTTCGTGGGGCGCTCCGACGACGTGATCATCTCGTCCGCCTACCGCATCGGCCCGTTCGAGGTCGAGTCCGCCCTGGTGGAGCACGTCGCGGTGGCCGAGGCCGCCGTGGTCGGCAAGCCCGACCCCGACCGGGGCCAGATCGTCAAGGCGTTCGTGATCCTGGCGCCCGGCCACACCGGCTCGGAAGCGCTGGTGCTGGAGTTGCAGGACCACTGCAAGCGGGTGAGCGCTCCGTACAAGTACCCGCGCGAGATCGAGTTCGTCGACGAGCTGCCCAAGACCATCTCCGGCAAGATCCGCCGGGTCGAGCTCCGCGAACGCGAGGGCTCCAGCTGATCGCCGCTTCCCCGGCCGGTCACCGCCGATAACGGGTCCTTCGACAGTGGGGATCTGAACCCCGGCGCGAGCTTCTCGTCCGCGTTCGCCAAGTCCGGGACGGTCAAGTACCACTGCTCGATCCACACGTTCATGCACGGGACCGTCCAGGTGTCCTGAGCTCCCGATAGCAAATTGCCGGCCTTCTGGTATCAAACCGGCGGCCTTGCCCTCTTAGAGGGTGAGGCGATCGCAATGCGACGCCGGACCGGGACCAAAGGGAGGTCGCGATGACGGTCGTAGCCAAGAACGACCATGTCAAGGATGAGGACTCGGCGGCCAGGACGGTGGCCACCGCCGAGCAGTCGGTCGACGGGTCAGAGCTCTTGCGGCTCACCGAGGCCTACACGGCCAGGCTGACAGCCTGGACCGAGGCGTACCAGGAGGAGTGGCCGCGCCAGTATCGGGCGAAGGTCGAGGAGCAGGTCGAGGCGGCGCTGGCGCAGCGGACCGACGGCGAGCGGGTGGCCGCCGCGGCGGAGCCCGATTCCGAGTTCTTCGGGATCAGCTACCCGTGGTGGAACATCCTGGTCCTGGGACCGTTCCAGGCCGTGACGCCGCTCGGGCCGTTCCGTCCGAGCAAGATCATCCGGACGGGCGAGGACGCGTTCATGATCGTGGTCCTCTGGCGCAACCCGCTGCCCCTGCCCGGTGGTCCCAATCCGTCCGCCGCGCAGATCATGGCGTCCTACGAGTGGGAGGTCCGCGGAGAGACGATCAACCTCTCCAACGTCACCAATGGTCCCGATCTGACCCCGGTCACGGGCACCTTCGGGGCTGGGTTCATCGACGCCTTCGTGATGCCGATCCCGCCCGGGACCTTCCCGGCGCCGGTCGAGGGCCGACCGCTGCTGTACGAGCTGAACTTCGTGATGGACATCAAGGGCGTCGGCCCCGGCCTGCCGCCGTTCGCCGGCTACGCGACCTGGGTGTTCGACCCGGATACCGAGCCGCCCTTCCTGTTCGTGCCCGAGGCCCCGGCTGGGCTGCAGCACGACATCCCCGTGCGGTTCCTGGTCTACCGCTAGCCAGACCGGACGCACACGACCCACCGGCCCCGACGGCGACCGATTCCCGGTCGGGGCCGGTGCTCCACGTCACGACCCCGCGCAAACGGCACGTCCCGGGAGGGCAGGATGTCCCAGCAGATCGCCCAGGAGCTGCGCGCTCGAGGGACCGCGCAGGTCATCGTCGAGCTCAAGCAGCCGGTCGCCGCCGGCGCGCCGGCGGCGGCCGCGGCGGCCGCGGCGGTGTCCGGCATCGAGCGGCACTTCACCGTCTCGGAGCTCAGCCAGGACTCGGCGCTGGCGTTCGCCGCGGGCCGCGCGGAGCCGCCGCCTGTCCGCTACTACCCGAACCTCGGCCTCGCGCTGGGCACGGTCACCCGTCAGGGCCTGGCCGCCCTGCGCGCCGACACCGCGAGGGTCGCCAGGGTGGCCGGCGCGCCGCCGCTGAGCCTCATCCGTCCGACCCGCGTGGCCGCCGCGCCCCCACCCCGGCAGACCACCTGGGGCATCGTCGCGCTCGGTGTCCCCGAGCTGTGGGGCGATGGCCTGACCGGCGACGGCGTTCTGGTCGGACACCTCGACACCGGTGTCGACGGCCAGCACCCTGCCCTGCAAGGTGCGATCGCCTCCTTCGCCGAGTTCGACCCGCTCGGCTTCGAAGTGGGACCGGCCCCTGTGGCCCACGACACCGACGAGCACGGGACCCACACGGCGGCGACGATCGCGGGCCGGCCGGTCGATGGCCGGGCCGTCGGCGTGGCCCCGGGTGCCAGCCTGTCGAGCGCGGTGGTGATCGAGGGCGGCAACGTGATCGCGCGGGTGCTCGCCGGCATGAACCGCTTCGCCGGTCAGGTGGACATCACCCGCGCCAGCGTCCTCAGCATGTCGCTGGGGTTTCGAGGCTGGTGGGACGACTTCCTGTTGATCACCGACGCGCTGCGAGCGCGGAACATCCTGCCCGTCTTCGCGGTCGGCAACGAGGGAGCCGGCACCAGCCGCTCGCCGGGCAACTACCAGCAGGCGCTGTCGGTGGGCGCCATGGACCGTGGGCTGGTGGTCGCGTATTTCTCGTCGAGCCAGCGCCTGGCCCGCCGCCTCGACCCGATCGTGCCGGACCTGATCGCGCCTGGCGTCGGGGTCGTCTCGGCCCGGCCCGGAGGGGGCTGGAGAGCGATGGACGGCAGCTCCATGGCCACCCCGCATGTCGCCGGCCTGGCGGCGCTGCTGCTCCAGGCCAGGCCGGCGGCAACCGCGGACCAGCTCGAGCAGGCGATCTTCGCGTCCTGCCGGCGGCCGGCGGGGATGCGGGAACAGCGGGGCGGGCGAGGCCTGCCAAACGCTCCCCGGGCATTGGAGGAGCTGCAGAGGGCGGCGGCGGCGTAGCATCGCGGCAACGACCGCCACAGAGCGTGGGACCTGGCAAGGTGCGTGACGAACCGGGCGCGAGGGTCGACCCCGAGCTGCGGCGCCAGCTCGACGCCGCCAGCGCGGCCGGAAGCCCGGTCGCGGCCGTCATCGGGTTGCGGCCGCGGGGCGAGGGTGTGGCGATCCTGACGTCCGAGCAGACCGAGCGGCTGGCGCGCCAGCTGCTCGAACGGATCGAGCGGAGCACCGGCATCGGCCCACGCGCGGTCAACGTCTTCCAGCACCTGGGTTCGTTCCTGGTCGTCGCCGAGCCGGCGTTCCTGGACGAGCTGCTCGCCCAGCCGGAGGTCCGCTCGGCCGTGGCCAACCGCCAGCCCGGCGATCCTCAGCTCGGCTAGGCTCGGCTTCCTGGCTAGCCCGCTCCGAGCGCGATGAAGGACCACCCGGTCGCCGCCGCGACCGGGTCACCGGTGAGCTCGTGGCGGGCGTCGCGCAGCGACTCCGCCAGGCTGGCACCGCGTCGCAGCCGCTGGTGCAGGGCCAGCATCAGCGGCACCACGGCGGCGTCGTTGACGGGCAGGACGCTCGCGATGATCCCCACCGTGCCCAGCGGCACCAGGCTGGCGGTGAGGCCGAGCAGCTCGTCGGCGCCAGCCGGTGCGGAAATTCCGGAATCGCAGCTCGAGAGGACCAGGCGGTACGGCGCCCGCCGGAGCCGTTCGAGGTCGTGGACGGTCAGTGGCCCGTCGTCCAGGCGAAGCGAGGAGAACAGCGGGCTCTCGGCGCGAAACCTCCCGTGGGCCGCGATGTGGGCGAGCCAGGCGCCATCGATGGCCCCGAGCACCCGCTGCGCGGTGGCGGTGCCTCGGCCCAGCACGGTCACGTCGTCGTACTCTCGAGCCAGCGCTGGCACCTCGGCGCCGCTGGTGCCCAGGTCGGGACCCCGGACGAGGACCACGCCGCGACGCGCGGGTGGCACTGCCCTGCGCGCGCGGAGCCAGACGTGCGCCGAGGGCGCCACGCTGAGCACGCGGTCACGCAGCGACGGCAGCAGCGCCCAGGGGACCGCGTGGAGCCTGCCCGGTGGGACGACCACGACAGGGCCGCTGCCGAGGTGACGGCCGGCCTGCCCGAGGAACACCTGCTCGAGTCGCCGTCCGCTCGCCTGCAGCTGGGCGGCCGCCGCCTCCGCGCGGCCCACCGGACGGTTGTAGGCCAGGCGCCGCAACCCGAAGCGCGCGAACTCCAGCTCCCGAGCGGCCTCGGCCGAGCTGCCCGCCGCGAAGCGCCGCACCTTCCCGCCCCCGCAGACCAGTGCGTGCAGGTCGCCGTCGATCTCGACGATCTGGACCAGGCGCGCGGCGCCGATCTCCTGCAGCAGGGGCTCGACCTGCAGCTCGTGCCGGTGGCGGCCGGCGCCGCTGGCGCCGCGGGTGCGCATGGCGCGGGCGCGGATGTCGCCTTCCAGACGCTGCCGCTCGTGCTGGAGGGCGGTCGCCGGCGTGCCCTGAGCGCTGGCGTCCTCGAGGCGGCGCACGATCTCGCGCAGGGCCGCCAGGTCGCCCTGGAGCTTGTGGTCGTCCGGCGGCCTGACCGGCGGGATCGCCAGGGCCGTCGCCCGCCATCGTTCGCTCCAGGCGAGCAGGCGCCGTGGCCTCCCAGCCTGGAGGGCATGCCGCTGCGCCAGGGCCGCCAGCTCGGCGCCGTGCGCGGTGGCCTGAGCCCGCAGCTCCGACGCGCCCAGGGTGTCCCGGTGCTCGTCGAGCAGGTCGAGCCCCTGCCGGCAGGCGTTGAGCACCTGGCGCCGCCCGGCGACCGCCTCGGCCCGCAGTGCCTCGGCCAGCCAGCCGCCGGCCCGGTACAGGACGGGGCCACGGCGCCGCGCTCGCGCGGCGATGGCGAGATGACGGTCGGCGTCCTGGAACCGTGCCAGCGCCAGCGCCGTCCGCCCGGCGATCAGATGCGCCGCGGAGGCCTCGCCGGCGCTCAGCGCGTCCAGCCGGGCGGCCGTGCGCTCGGCCTCGCGCAGCAGCTGGGCACTCACCATCCCGGCGGCGAAGCGGGCCCGCACCAGCAGGAACCCGGCGTGCGCGCGCCACCATGGCCGCTGCTGGGCGCCGAACAGACGATGGGCCGCCTGGGCCCGCTCCAGGGCAGCCCGGGTGTCCGCCGCGGCGAGCGCGGAACTGGAGGCGGCGAGCAGCAGCTCGGCCCGCTTGGTGGCCTGCCCGCGCACCTGCTCCAGCCCGCGGATCGCCCTGTCGGCCTCGTCGAGCGCGTCGCGTGACAGGCCGGCCGCCAGCAGCACGGCGCATCGGTCGATACTGAGGTCCGGCACGGTCGCGCCCAGCAGGTCGTAGCGGCTGGCGGCTTCGTCGAGAAAGGCGAGCGCCGCCGGCAGGTCGCCCGAGCGGAAGGCGATCACCCCGCGGTTGTGCCTGGCGACGGCGGACTCGAACTCCTGGCCCGCCGCGGCGAAGAGCCGCTCGCTGCGGTCGATGTCGACGTTCCCCCGTTCGACGGAGCCGAGCGCAAGGTGGACGAACGCGCGTGCGGTGAGCGCGCGTGCCTCCCAGACCGTGTCGTCCGCGCGATGGAGAATCGTCACCGCCGGCCGCAGAGCGTCCAGCGCGTCCTGGTGCCGCCCAAGGGTCCACAGCGCTATGGCGCGTCGCATCAGGACCCGCCCCGCCAGCACGCCGCTGGCCTGCCGGACCGCGGTATCAAGGGCGGAGAGTCCGGACCGGGTGCGACCGGCGAAGATCAGCGCCACGCCAAGCGTGGCGAGCACATCCGCCTCGCGGTGCTGCGAGCCCGCCTCCCGCGCCAGGCGCACGGCGGTGCGCAGCTCGCGGATGGCCACGTCCACGTCGCCAAAATCACGCAGGACGATGCCCACGGTCTGGTGCGCAACCGAGGCATCGTGCGGCTCGGGGTCAGCCGCCAGCACCGCCCGCGCTCGGGCCAGCGCCTCCTTCGGGCGCGATAGCGCCAGCGGCAGCAGCTCGAGTGCGGCGCTGGGCTCAGGCGCAATTTGCCGTCTTTCCACGGCCATACGGTTAATGTTAGATCGTGGCATTCTGCCCGTCTGTAGGCAGGCGTTTCGAGAGGGGAAGCCATGGCCGCCGCGCGAAGACCGCCTCGAGAACCGGCCACCAGGACCGACGCCCAGGTGAAGCTGATCAAGGACGCGTTCGGCGGCGCGGACCCCCCGATCACGATCGTGGACGCCCGCTTCACGGAGGGGGACAGGGAGGGTGAGGTCGACTTCCTGTACGAGCAGGGAACCATCCTGGTCCGTGCGGCGGACGCCGACCGGGTTGCGGAGGTGCTGCTGCGGCAGTATCCCACCAGGCGGCGTCCCGAGCTCAGGCTCCCTGGCGCGATCAACGGGGTGGTCCGACTCTCGCTCGAGGGAACGGGCTTCGATGACGTGCTCGGAGCGCTGGAGCTGATCGACGCTGAGCTCGGGGTCGGCGTCGCCACCCCGAACCATGTGCTGTCGATCACCCCAGTGACGGCCTGCCCGGCCACCGAGCCCGAGGAGGTGGACCCCGACGCGGTCCCCGACCCGGGCGTCTGCCCAGCCGGCGGGAATGGCGCCAGGGTGCTCGTGCACGTGTTGGATACCGGGCTGGTCGACGGGGCGGCGCGGGACCACACCTGGCTCGGCGGGGTCACCGGGGACCCCGATCCGGTCGTCGGCGGCACGATCCCGCGCTACACCGGGCACGGGACCTTCATCGCCGGGGTCGCACGTTGCATGGCACCGGCAACCGAGGTGTTCGTCAGGGCCGCGTTCAACCGTTCGGGCGCCAAGCTTGAGCTGGACTTCGTCAAGGAGGTGGAGACCGCGCTGGCCAGTGGCGCCGACGTGATCAGCCTGTCGGCCGGCACGTCGAGCCGGAAGGACGTCCCGCTGCTGGCCTTCGAGGTCTTCTGGAAGGCGCGGTTTCTCTTCCACAAGGGCGTGGTGCTGGTGGCCGCCGCTGGCAACAACAGCGACCGCCGCCCGTTCTGGCCCGCGGCCTTCGAGCAGGTGGTGTCGGTCGGGGCGCTCGCCGCCAACTGGCGCAACCGCGCGTCGTTCAGCAACTTCGGCGGCTGGGTCGACGTCTACGCGCCGGGGGAGGCGCTCGTCAACGCCTTCGCGACGGGCGACTTCACCTGCAACGAGCCGCCGTACACCAACCAGGTGCGCCATTTCGAGGGTATGGCTCGCTGGAGCGGCACGTCCTTCTCGACGCCGCTGGTCGCCGGGCTGATCGCCGGACGGATGTCGAGCGCGGGCGAGAATGGCCGGAGGGCGGCGGAGGCGCTGCTCGCCAGGGCGCGAGCCGGTCGGCTGGCCAGCGTGGGGCCGGTCCTGCTGCCCTGCCTGGACGACAACTGAGCGCTACGAGCGGTCTACAATCGTCTGAGCTGTTCGGCGGTACAGTCGCGAGTGACTCCTATGCGAGAGTCCCCCTTTTCGAGCGCTTAGCTTAGAATACGTGAGTCCTGCTTGCTGATGCCGTCTATGCCAGAATGGCGCGCCATTTCGAAGGGAACCCACCCGAGATCATGGTTCGGCCTGGGGGGGCTGTGGTGTCGACCAATGCCGTGTTCGGCAGCGCTCCGGCAAATGCGTGTCCCGTCCATTCGCTGCCAGCGGACGCCTCCGTGCGCCAGCTGACGTCGCCGCCAGGTGCCGAGCCTGGGCCCCCGGAGGCCCGGCTGCGGCAGGTGCGGGTGCACATCGAGCGCTTCGGCACCTACTGGCACACGACCGATGAGCTGGCCCACGGCGCTCGCGTGGCCTGGCGCAACAACAGCCGCTGCATCGGCCGCCTGTACTGGCGCAGCCTGCGGGTCCGGGACCGCCGCGAGGTGACCGGCGCCGACGAGATCGCCGCCGAGTGCGTCGCGCACCTGCGCGAGACGATCACCGACGGGCGGATCCGCCCGACGGTGACGGTGTTCCACCCCAGCGCTCCCGACCGGCCCGGGCCCAGGATCTGGAACGAGCAGCTCACGCGGTACGCGGGCTACCGGGTCGGGAACACCGTGGTCGGCGACCCGCGCAGCCTGGGCTTCACCGACCTGGTCCGCCAGCTTGGCTGGAGCGGTCGCGGCGGGCGGTTCGACCTGCTCCCGCTGGTCGTGCAGGCACCGGGCCACGCGCCGCGGGTCTACGACCTGCCGGGCGAGGTGGTGCACGAGGTGCCGCTCAGCCACCCTCGCTTCGGCTGGTTCGCGGAGCTTGGACTGCGCTGGTTCGCCGTGCCGGCGATCTCGAACATGTGCCTGGAGATCGGCGGGATCTGCTACCGGGCCGCCCCGTTCAACGGCTGGTACATGGGCACCGAGATCGGCGCGCGCAACCTCGGCGACAACGGGCGCTACGACCAGCTCCCGGTGATCGCCGAGCGGATGGGCCTGGACACCAGCAGCGAGCGGACGCTCTGGCGAGACCTGGCCCTGGTGGAGGCGAACGTCGCCGTGCTCCACTCCTTCGCGCTGGCCGGCGTGACCATCACCGACCACCACACCGAATCCCGGCGCTTCCTGGAGCACCTGCGGCGCGAGGAGGAGGCCGGCCGGTCCTGCCCGGCCGACTGGAGCTGGATCGTCCCACCAGTCAGCGGCTCGACCACGCCGGTGTTCCACCGCTACTACGACGACGTCGACCTGCGGCCCAACTACGTCTACCACCCCGAGGCGGTGGCGCTGGCCCGCGGGAATCACCCAAGGTCGTCGGCCTAGCCGCGCGGCGTCGGCTGCCCGTTCACCACCGTCTGGACCTCGTCGACCTGGACGCTGCGGTTGCCGACGGGGGCGTTGGAGGGCGGCGGCAGGGCCTGGTTCTCGCCGCCGCTGCCCTCCCAGTGGACCTGCCAGTCGATGCTGGCGCTGATCTCGAAGGGGCCGCCGCCGGCGGTGCTCTTGCGGAAGGTGACCGTGCAGTCGCTGCCGGTGGCCCCGCGCGTCCAGGGCTTGCCCCCGTCGGTGCAGGCGCTGTTCACGTCGGCCGGGCCGTTGGTGGTCAGGCGCAGGCCGGCCGGGGTGGCGATGACCTCCGCCCAGTTGCCGTTGAACTCGGCGCGCGCGCGCAGCTCGACGAAGCTGTCGTCGGTCGCCCAGACCCACGTCGGCAGGTTGACCACCGAGTCGGCCCGCGGGTTGACCTCCAGGGTCGGCGCGCCAGGCTTCAGCGCGTTCCGCGCGATGTGCATCAGCACCTCGGGGGGGATGACGATCTCCCGGTTCGGGTCGGGGTCGCCGACGGCTACCCAGATGGTCGGGTGCGAGGTGATCCAGTCGCTGGCGTAGGTGGTGAACGCGTGGATGTCGCCGCTGTCCCAGTATTCCGAGCTGCAGACCGCGCTCCAGAACATGCCCTTGTCGGGCCCGTCGTTCTTGTGGTCGGCGTAGCCGGCCGGCGCGTCGGCCAGTTCGGGGATGCCCTGGTGGTGGGCGTCGCGCGAGGCGTCCCCGCTGTCGTAGTACTGGGCGCGGTCCGGTCCGGTCCAGCTCGGCTCGTACCAGCAGGGCGGGTGCACGTAGGCGGTGGTGCTCGGCGCGGCCGTCGAGGTGCTCGTCCTGGTCCCGTTGACGGTCGTGGTCACGACGACCCTCGGGGCGTAGGTGCCGCCGTTTTGGCTGACGCCCTGGCTCGAGGTCGTCGAGCCGCCGAAGCCATCGCCCGCCCATGCCGGCGTCGCCAGCAGCGCCACGGCCACCAGGGCGGTCGCGGTCAAGGACACGGTCCTTCGCAGGAGGCAGCGGCGCATGTCCGGGAACCTCGATCCTGGAGGCGGCGGTCAGGTTCGCGGGGTCGAGGGGAAGCTCGACGACCCTGGGGGCTGACGATCCCGCGTGATCCTGCTGCACCGGGACGGACTGGTCAAAATTCGGTACAGCCGCTCAAGCGGGACAAGAGCCGACCTTGCCTCCCTTGACGGACGTCACCAGCCAGCGGCCGGCATCGCGGCTGAGGGTGTAGTCGAGCTGGACGTAGGGGGTGTCGTTGCGGGCGCCGGCCCTGTCCGTGCTGGCGTCGTGGCGCCGGGTGGCGTGCTGGTCGATGCAGACGTTCAGGACGCCCACGTTGGATCGCACGTCGGTGGGGTCGATGGTGAGGACGTACGCCCCGTAGAGCACGTAGCCGCCTTTCACTTGGCCGGCCACGGTTCCCTGCGCCTGCCGGTACATCTCGGTGGAGGTCCAGCGGCGCACGCCGCTTGAGGCCACGTCGTTGGTGGCGAACGCGGTGATCAGCCCGTCCAGGTAGCTCTCGATGGCCTCGACCGCCGCGTTCTGCTCGCCCGGCTCGGGTTGGGCGGCGAGCTTGAAGACGCGCTGGGCCAGCGGGTTGGAGCGGCTGGCAGGCCGCGCCGAGGTCGTGGGTGTCGCCGGTGCGCCGGCGGCGGCGGTGGTCGCGCCTGGGACGAAGGTCTGCGCCGGGCCGCCGTCCGAGCCTGACCCGCACCCGGCGGCGAGCAGGGCCAGCGCCGCCACGGCCACGGCGCCTCTGGTCGATCTGCGCATCGAGTTCCTCTCCTGGTCGTCCGGTCAGCTCGCCGTGGTGCCGCCGCTGGCCGCCACGGACAGGCGCCACGACGGCAGCAGCTCGTCGATCAGCGCCTCGGTCTCGGGGTGCAGCTCCTCCAGAGCGGGGTCGGCGGCGACGCGCGCCTCCAGCTCCGAAACGACCGCGCGCAGGCGCAAGCTGTCGCCGGTGGCGTGGGTGGCGCGCAGCAGGTCGCGCCACAGCCCCTCCTCGTCGGGCGCGCCGCGCAGGCCCGCACCGGCCGCCTGGATGGCACCGGTGGCGTTGCCCCTGGCCAGGCGCAGCTCGACCAGCCGGTGGGCGACGTCGGCGACCCGCGCGGGCACCTCGTACTCCAGGTTCTCCTTGGCGAGCCAGGCGTAGCGCCGCGGCCGGCGCGCCTGGAGCAGCCGCCCGCGCACCAGCGCAAGCGCCTGCTGGAGATAGGCCTCCTCGCCAGCGGGCGTGGCCGTGGCGAGCTGGACCAGCGCCTCGAACACCGCCCAGTCGGTGCGGACCTCCGGGCCGAGCCGCAGCCGCCCGTCCGGCTCGATCCGCAGGTTGGCGTGGCCGGTGGAATCGCGCCCGAGCCAGTCGCGCAGGCGCGCCACGGTCGCCTCCCGCACGGCCGCTGATACCCCGCGCGGCCAGACCGCCCCGCCCAGCACGGTCGGGTGCACGCCCTCCGGATGCGCCGACAGGTACACCAGCGCCTCGGTGCACGCCTCGGCGCGGCCCTCCTCCAGCTCGCCCGGCGCGCTCACCTCGACGGGGCCGAGCAGCCGGACCTCCACAGCCGCCGGCCGCTCGAGGTCGGCCAGCGCCGCCGGGTCCAGCGCGCCACCCGGTGAGCCAGGCGGCCGCGTGCCGGGCGTCAGCCGGTCGCCGGCGGCGCCCTCGAGCTCCGCGGCGGTGCGGAACAGCTCGACGACCGCGCGGTACTGGGTCGCCGGCAGCACCTGTGCCTCGGCCTCCAGACCCAGCAGCGGCACGCTGACGCGGCCGTCGTCGGAGACCTCCCAGGTCCAGGTGGCGCCGGGGACCTCGCCGGCCACCAGTGAGCCCATCGGCGTGCGCCGCCAGATGCCCGAGAGCCGCACCAGCCGGTCCAGCTCCTGGGGCTCGGGCTGGTCGGCGACCAGCAGGAAGTGCGGCATCCAGGCCTCGCCGAGGACGCCGCGGCAGCGGCCGGTCAGCACCGAGTCGACGCCGGAGACCGCCAGGGCCTGGCGGGTCTCCTCGGCTCGGGCCTCCAGCTCCGGCAGGACGTCGACGAGCCTGGCGGCGGCCCGGATCCGCTCGGGCGCCAGCAGGGTCAGCTCGTCGCCGAAGCCGACCAGGGTGACCCGCATGTGATCCGACCAGCGGTTGGTGGCCAGCTCGGCGGCGACCGCCGCCAGCAGCTCGCGGCGCCGCTCCGCCGGCCCGCCGAGCGAGATGACCCCGTAGGCGGCCTCCAGGTCGACCATGATCCGGCCGCGCACGTCGGTGCCGAGCGAGACCAGCCCGGGGTAGGGCGCCAGCACGTCGCGGAGGCCCCGCGCATCCAGCCAGTGGGCCGCTGTGTTGGCGGCCAGGCGCCAGACCGCACCGCCGGCCAGCGAGACCCACGGCTCCGGCGCCTGCGGCACGGCGGGCGCGAGCTGCAGCTCGAGCCCATCCTCGGTGAGCCTGGCCGCGTACACCGTCGGCAGGGAGCGGCCGGTGGACGCCAGCGCGCGCGACAGCGCCCGCAGCCCGAGGTCGAGGAGGTGCGCGGCGTCGGGGTCGGCGCCGATGCGGATCGCCTCCTCCGCCGCCGCCCCGTCGCCGCCAGGCAGCACGATCCTGCGGCCGAAGGCGCGGTGCCAGAGCTGCTGGCGCCGCCGCCGCCCGAGCGCGGCCAACAGGCCCGCGGCCAGCAGCGCCGCCGCGGACAGCTCGTAGGCCGCCATGCCGGGCGCCTGCCGCTCAGCGGGGGCTTGCCGCTCGGCGGGGGCGCTGGCCCCGGCCGCCCGGCCGCCGGTGCTCGGGGCTGGCGCCTCGTGGACCGTGCCGAGGCCGCCGGCGCCGAGGCCGCCGGCGCCGAGGCCGCCGGCGCCGAGGCCGGCACCCTCAGCCTCGCCGGAACCCGACCCGCTGCCCGGCGAGGTGCCGTGGGACCCGGCCGGCGCCGGCTCGGCCGCGACGCCCGCCTGGTCGTGGACGAGCCGCACGTCCACGGCGTCGTGGGGCATGTCGAGCACCCAGCCGGGCCGGATCAGGCTCGCCAGCGTGAGCCGGTCGCCGTCGGGCTGCCGCTTGCCGTGGTTCAGGTCGAGGATCTCGCGGTAGCGGCGGCCGTCGCCGAGGTGGCGCTCGGCGATCTCCCAGAGGCTCTCGTGGTGGCGGCCCCGCGGCGGCTGCACCTCGTAGACCTTCCTGGCGCCGGTTGCCTGCGCCCTGGTCGCCTGCGTGCCGGCCCGCGGCTGGGCGGCCGCCGTGCCGTGCCTGGCCTCCCCGCCACCACCGTGCTGCTCGACCTGCGCCGTCGCCGCCGGCGGCCGCTGCTGCAGCAACCCGCCGGCGCCTGCGGTGGCCAGCCTGGTCGGGGCCAGCCCCGCCGCCGAGGTGGTCAGCAGCAGCACCGCCGCCACGAGCTGGCGCGCCAGTAGCTGGTTCAGCCCGCCAAGCGGCATCCTGGCCGGCAGGCCGGAGCCCGAGGCAGCGGCCTTGAGCTCGATGATCACGCAGGCGGTGAACTGCGCCCACGCCAGCCACACGGCCAGCGCAAGCAGGTTTACCAGCGTGTTGGCGTCGACGGGGGCGCGCAGCGTCTCGACGCCGAGCGACGGCATCTGGCGTGGCAGCGGCCAGCCGATGTAGGTCGCCAGCGCGTACGGCACCCCGCCGAGCAGCGCCAGCAGCGCCACGATCGACACCAGGCCCGCCAGCACGTCCTTGACGGTCCTGCGCGGCCGCCGCTTGCCCGATCCTCCTGCCATTCCTCTGCCCCCTACTGCTGCAACGGGTTGGAGCTGGCGTCCGCGTCCGCCTGGAAGGCGGGAAAGTGGAACAGCGCCAGCAGCACCGGCTGCACCGTCACATGAACCCGCACGTGCAGGACCGATGGGTTCGCCGCGTCGACGAAGCACGCGCTCACGCTGCCGTCCCCGTCGCGGCGCACCAGCTCGGCGGCGTTGTCGCAAGCCTGCGCCTCGTCGAGCCGCAGCGACGCCCCGCTGCGCAGCGCATCGACGTCGACCGCGTTGGCGCCCGCACGGGCGGCCTCCTCGGCGATGTCGGCGGCGCGCTGCCGGGCGGCGATCGCCAGGCCGCCGTCGTAGACCAGCCCGGCCAGCATCAGCACGGCGATCGTAAAGATCACCACGAACATCGAGATCGAGCCGCGCTGGAGGGCGCGCCCGGCCCCCGCGCCCGCCGCGCCGGCCGCCCCGGCTGGGCCTCCCGCGCCGCCCGGGCCCCCCGCGCCGGTCGCGCCGGTCGCGCCGGTCCCGCCGGCCGGGCTCATCCCGCTCTCCTGAAGACGTCGAGCGGCGCGCTCGCCCTGGCGGTGACGCGCTTCACGTCGGGCATCCTGAACACGCCCAGGCCCTTGAGGCTCGCCTCGCAGGTGATCTCGTAGGTGATCAGGTTGCCCGGGGCGAACGCATCGACCGAGACCCGGGCGGCGGTCGGCCGGTTGATGCAGCGACCGGCGAGGTCGGCCTCGGTGGCCTGTTGTGCCGCCACGTCGGCGGCCTCCGGGGTGCGCTGCAACGAGGCCGCCCGCGCCGCGTCACGGGCAGCCCCGTACACGGCGCCGCGCGCCTCGATCAGCCGCCCGAGCCCTGCCAGCAGCATCAGGAACACCAGCAGCACGGGCGCGATCACCGCCAGCTCCGCGGCCATGCTGCCCCGCTGGCCGCGATCCCGAGTCGCCCGACCATGGCACAGGCGCTCTTGGGGGGCCGTGGGGGGAGCGAGCTCCCCCCACAATGGATCGGGGGCCGCGCGCAGCAGACCCCACCTGACGCGCTCACGGCACCCCCTGGAGCTCGGGGCCGTGGGGGGAGCGAGCTCCCCCAACATGGATCGAGGCGTGCGGGCGAGTAGCGAGATCCTCATGGCGCACTCATCAGGTGTCCGGGATGAAGCGCTCGACGGGGCCACGGCTGCGTTCGGTCACCGTGAGGGTCAGGAACGGGATCACGCGGACGGCGGTGCCGTGGACCTCGATGCCGACGTCAACGAGCTGGCCGCCGTCGAACCGCTGCAGCGGGACCGCGGTCGGCCGCTCGAGCAGGTTCGGCCCGATCGCCTTCAGGTAGTCGAACGTCTTGGTGCGCGCCGGCTCCTGCCAGGGGGCCCCCGGGTCCGCCGCGGTGGCGCGGGCGACCCTGGCCCCCGCCTGCGCCGCCGCCAGGGCGACGTGCCGCGCGTGGTAGAGCATGGCGAACTGGATTGTCCCGGCGATGATGATGATCAGCAGGGGCGTGAGCATCGCCAGCTCCACCGCACTGGCGCCCCGCTCCCCGTGGGCTCGCCACAGGGCCTGGAGACGCCTGCTCATCCCCCGAACGTCGGGACGTTCGTATTGATGTTGTTGGCCGTCGTCTTGATCTTGTTGTAGACGATCGTGCCGATGGCGATGGCGATCGCGGCCAGCACAGCGGTGATGATCGCCAGCTCGATGGCGGAGGCGCCGAGGCTCGAGCCCTCGCGCCGCGCGCGCTCCAAGCGCGCCTGCACCACCAGCAGCAGGTGCTGGACCACCGGATGCGTCAACGGGTCCTGGACCATCGGGGACTCCCCTCCCGGATCGGGTTCGCTCGACCTTGCTGAGAACGTCGGTCACGTATCCGCGGTGCGCGCCGTCGCCGCCTCCTTTCACCGCACGTCGTCCAGGCGCGGCACCGATCTCGCGAAGCGGAGCGATCGCGAAGCGGAGCGACGTGACCGGCGTTCTGGTCATGACTGGAACACCCGCACCACCGCGGGATAGGCGAGGAACACCAGGAACCCGGCGCACAGCAGGAGCTGTGCGACGAGCATCGACTGCGAGCGCTCGCCGGCCTTGCCCTCGACCTCCGCGAGCTCGCGGCTGCGGAGCGTGGCGGCGCGGGCAGCCAGCGAGCTGCGGATCTTGGCGCCGTCGTCGGCGACCAGCTCCAGCGCCGCGCTCAGGTCCCGCAGCTCGTCCACCGCCAGTTCCTCGCCGAGGCGCCCGAGCGCCGCCCACTGGGTGGTGCCGGTGATGCGTGCGTTGGTGAGGCAGTCGCGCAGCCGCCACAGCGCCCAGCCCTCGCCGATCTCGCACGCGGCCAGCAGCGCCTCCGGAACCCCGCGCCCGCCGGCCAGCCCCATCGACACCAGGTCGAGGTAGGCCCCGACCACGTGCCGGAAGTCCCGGCGCTTGACGGCCGCCTCCTGGCGGACGGACACGTCGGGGAGGAAGAAGGCGATCGCCCCCAGCGCCAGCGCCAGCCACACCGGCACCGCGTCGGCCAGGCCGATGCCCGCCGCGGCAAGCACGACGAACAGGAACGGCGCCAGCACCATCACGCCGACCGCGTAGAGCACCTTGGTGGCCAGGAAGCCCTCCCAGGACCGCCCCAGCAGGTTGACGTCGGCCCGCAGCGACCGGCTGTGCCAGCCGCGCGCCGCGTAGAATGCGGCCACCTGGCGCCCGACGCGGCCGCGCAGGCGGCTCGAGTCGTCGGCCCGGGCGCCGAACCCCGACCGCTGCCAGTACTCCGCGCGGGCCGCGTCGATCATCGCCAGCCTGGCACCGATCCCGGGCCGGCTCGGCAGCAGCGACCGCACCAGCAGATACAGGCCCAGCCCGGCCAGCCCGCCGGCGAAGAACGCCTCGGTCATCCGCCAGCCTCCCCCTCACCCGCGGGCGGGCGCCGCTCGGCGGCCGCCGCGCCCATGAACAGGAAGCGGCTCGGCATCTCGAAGCCGGAGAGCCGCTTGAGCCACACGAAGCCCGCCGCGAACATCACCAGCACCAGCACCAGGACGAGCTGGCCCTCCACGGTGGTGTAGGGCTGCACGTACTCGCGGTTGAACAGCACCAGCAGCGCCACCACCGACAGCGTCACGCCAACCACGATCTGCACGCTGCGCCTGGTGCTGCGGCGCTGCGCCACCACCCGGCGCCGCATGTCCAGCTCCTCGCGAGCGGACCGGGACAGCGCGGTGAGCACGTCGCGAAGGCCGGGACCGCGGACTCTCGAGTTGAGGATCAGCGAGGCGACGATCAGGTCGGCGCTGGGATCGTCGAGGTCGTCGGCGAAGCGCTCCAGCGCCACCGGCAGCGGCGTGCGCGTGCGCAACCGGTCGATCAGCAGCCGTAGCGGCTCCTGGATCACCGGCGCCGCCGCCCGGAGCGACGATGGGATGGCCTGCTCCAGGCCGACCGCGCCGGCGATGGTGTCGCCCAGCGACTCGGTCCAGGAGGCGAGCGCCTCGATGCGGGCGATCGACAGGCGCTCGTCGGAGGCGCCGCCGAGCAGACCGCGCCAGGTCAGCGTCAGCAGGCCGCCGCCGAGCGCGGCGATCGGCCAGCGCGTGACCACCAGGGTCACCAGCCCGGCGATCACCGAGAGGGTGACCCGCCGGGTGAGGAACCGCCGCAGCCGCTCCACGCCCTGCTCGCCCGGGTTCGCCGGTGGCCGCCCGCCACCACCGCCGCGCAGGGCGACGATCAGCAGCAGCAGGCCGCCGCCGGCCAGGGCGCCCGCCAGCAGCGCGTACAGGGAATCCATCGTCAGGGTCATCTCACAGCCACGCTCCGCTCGGCTCGTAGCCCCACTCCAGCAGCTCCTCGATGCAGGAGATGGCGGCACGGGGCATCGCCCTGGCGTCCGGCCCCGGCGCGAACACCTCGCTGGAGAGCACGCGGCCGTCCACGCCCGTGACCTCGCGCACGCTGGACACGTAGCGCCGCAGGGTGCCGCCGCGGTGGTAGTCGTTGCGCTTCTCCACGAAGACCACGAAGTCGATGGCGCCGGCGATCAGCATCTGCGTGGCCTCCACCGGCAGGCGCTCCTGCGCCTGCAGCGCGTAGGTGCCGATGCGGTTGAAGACCTCCTGCGCCGAGTTGGCGTGGATGGTGGACAGCGAGCCGTCGTTGCCCTGGGTCATGGCGTTGAGCATGGTGACGATCTCGTCGCCGAGCACCTCGCCGACGATCACCCGGCTGGGGTTCATGCGCAGCGAGCGCCGCACCAGCTCGGCCATGGAGATGCCGCCGGCGCCTTCGGCGTTGGGCAGCCGCTCCTCGAAGGCGACCACGTTGGGGTGCAGTTCCGGGAACTGGTCGAGGCCCAGCTCCAGGGCCCGCTCCACGGTGACCAGCCGCTCGCCCGCCGGGATCTCGTTGGCCAGGGCGCGCAGCAGCGTGGTCTTCCCGGCGTTGGTGGCGCCGGCGATCATCAGGTTCTTGCGGGCGGCCACCGCCGCCTGGAGCATCGAGCCGAGGTCCGGCAGCAGCGTGCCGTTGCCGACCAGGTCCGACAGGAACACCTTGCCCAGCCGGGCCCGGCGGATGGAGACGGCGGGCCGGCGGCACACGTCCATCACCGCCGACAGCCTGGAGCCGTCGGGCAGCCGCAGGTCGAGCTGCGGGTTGGCGGTGTCGAACGGCCGGCTCGACAGGCCGGAGTAGGCGCCGAGCACCTGGATCAGGTCGACCAGCTCGTCGTCGCTGTCGGCCACCGGCTCGACCTGTAGCTCGCGCCCGTCGGCGTAGCTGACGAACACGTTGTCGCAGCCGTTGATGTCGACGTTCTCGATATCCGGGTCGTCGAGCAGCGGCTGCAGCCGGCCAACGCCGAAGAGGGCGGCGTGGACGCCGGCGGCGACCGCCTCCTCCTCCTCGGCCTCCAGCGGCGTGCGGCCCTGCGCGATCTCCTGGCGGGCGAACTCCTCGAGGACCCGTGCGATCACGGCGCGGGCGAACTGCAACTCGTCCTCGGTCGACATCGGCGGCAGGCCGGTGGCGGCGTCGTCGCGCCGCTGGGACGCGAGGCGGTCGCCGACCTCCTGCCGGAATCGCTTGACCAGGGAATGGTCCATGGCGCTACCTCGCCGCCCCGCTCGGGCTGGCGATCCGGTCGTGGATCGCCCTGGCCACCTCGCGGGCGCTGCGGATCAGCAGGGAGCGGCTCAGCCGCCCGCTCCACTGGCCGGCCAGCAGCCCGGCGCCCTTGGGGTCGTCGGCGATGGTCCCCAGGATCTCCACCGGCAGGTGCGCCGCCCGCAGCACCTCGGTGATCTGGGCGACGGCCCCCTTGGACTCGCCGGGCGGGACCACCAGCACCAGGCCGATGCTGGGGCCCATCACCGCTCCATCGCCCAGCATGCCGGCCAGCGCCGCCAGCCGGTCGCGCGCGTGGGCCACCGAGTCGACCGTGGCCCGCGCCACCAGCGCCAGCAGGGAGGCGTGGCGCAGCAGCGCCGTGCTGGGCGAGCCGGGGGCGATGCGCCCGCAGTCGGCCAGCACGTCCGCCCCCGGCACGCGCCCCAGCGCCTGGCCGAGGCCGTCCCACAGGCCGGACAGCCCGGCGGACTGCTCGGCGGTGGTCACACCGACCAGCACCTCCAGCCCGCCGTTCAGCGCCTGCACGTGGTCCCACAGCTGCTGGGGCTCGACGCCGTGACGGGCCGTGGCCGCCAGCGACAGCAGCCCCCGGTGCGGGTCCAGCGGGGCGCCGCCCGGTCCTGGCAGGCGGTAGGCGAGGTCGCCGCCGGCCGGGTCGCACTCGGCGACGATGGCGCGCTCGGGCCACACCGCCCCGAGCGCCACCGCGACGGTGGTCACCCCCGGTGCGCCCTTGTCGGCCGCAAGCGCCACGAGCGCCACGGTCACCCCGCCCGCGGCACCAGCACCACCGCCACGTTCCCGTTGGAGGCGGCCTGGGTCACCGCGCCGGCGACGCTGTCGTCCACCACGATGGAGACCTGCCTGGTGGACTCGCCGATGCTCTGGCCGCTGGCGCCCTGGACGTCGTAGACGCGCGCGGTCGAGGCCAGCAGGCGCCCCGGCGGCGCGCCTGCGGAGTTGGACGCCGAGCCGCTGGTGATCACCTCGTAGACCTTGATGGTGTCGCCGACCTGGAGCGGCTTGCCCTTGGGGTCGCCCGCCGGGTACTGGCCGGGCTTGAGCGCCAGGCCCACCACCACCTGGCCGGTCCGCACCGCGCCGGTCCGGCTGACCTGGCTGGCGGCCAGCAACGAGCCGGGCAGCAGCGCCGTGGCGGCGTAGTAGCTGGCCACAGCGTCGCGCTGCGACCAGGGCACGTAGGCCACGCCAGATCGGGCCACCTGCACTTCGCTGAGCGCTTCGAGCGGGATCCGCTGGCCGCGCGGCACCGGCTGGGCCACGCCGATGGCCGCCACGGTGTCGCCGCTGCGCAGCACCAGGGACATGCTCGCCAGCGCGCCGCCCAGGATGAGCAGCACCGCCAGCGCGGCCAGCGCCGGCTTGCGCTCGCGCGGCCGGGCGGGCAGGCGCTCGCCGCTCTTGCGGCCGGAGGTCCGTGGCGCGCCCCGGCCGGTGGCGTTGGCCGGCGGGCTGCCGGACGGGGCACGGTCCGTTGTCATGCTCATACGACCAAGAGGCTCCCGTGTCGTTGATGCCCGAAGGCACGGGGAACCCCAGGCGGGGCGCCCCGGTGGATCGGATGTGGCCTGAACGGTGGGGGACGGCGACACGCACGGCCGGACAGGGGCCCTAGAATAGCTCTCCCCGCCGATCGGAGCACTTCGGAAATGAGCACTATCTCGTATTCGTGCGGTATCACTGTGCTTGACGCTGCCAGCGGGGCCCGGGAGGACGTCCTGGTCTCGATCGATGGCACCGCGACGGTGCGTGACGTGGCCCACGCGATCGAGGACTCGCTGGCGTCGCGCGCCCCCTCGGCCGCAACCGCCGGCCCCGCGCGCACCGGCGCCGCCACCGAAGGCCCTGCCGGCCCCGGCCCCGGCGCCGGCGCCTGGCGCCGCGAGCCCGCGGACGAGCGGGCCGGGGACCAGCGCCTGGCGATCGTCATCCGCCACCCGCGCTTCACCCAGGCGGCCGCCGCGTCGCTGCCGGGCCCGGGTCCGTCACCCGCTGAGCCGAGGCTGGGCCACGGCGACCGCGACCCCCTGACCCTGTGGGTCGACGGCGGGCCGCTGGCCGCCGAGCTGCCGGCGGCGCGGGTGCTGCGCGACGGCATGGTGGTGTCGCTGTCGCCTCGCTACGCGCCGGCGACCAGCCTGGCCGAGCCAGGCGGGATGGCAGAGGTCCGGATCGTCGGCGGCCCCGCCTCCGGCTCGGTCCGCCGGCTGGGCCTCGGCCGCTTCGAGATCGGTGGCGACCCCCGCTGCGCCGTGGCGGTGGCGGACCCGTCCGTGCCGCCGCGCGCCGCGGTCGTGTCGGTCGCCCCCGACGGCGCCAGCCTCGAGCCGGCGCCCGGCGCCACTCTCGCGCTGGACGGCGAGGCGCTCGGCGGGCCGGCGGCCTGGCCCTACGGCGGGGTGCTGGCGGTCGGCGACAGCCTGCTCGCCCTGCACCTGCGGGAGGAGGCCGACGCCTCGCTTGTCCCCGGCGACGACGGCGGGCTGGTCTACAACCGGCCACCGCGGCTGCTGCCGCCGCGCCGCTCCCGCCGCCTGGTGGTGCCGAGCCAGCCCGTCAAGGGAGACGGCCCGCGGCTGGGCGTGCTCACCATGGTCCTGCCGGCGCTGTTCGGCGTCGGCATGGCCGTGATGCTGCACCAGGTCCTGTACCTGAGCATGGCGCTGCTCGGCCCGCTCACCATGGGCGCCGGCGCCTGGAGCGACAAACGGACCGGCCGCAAGCGCCACGGCGCCGCCATGCGCGAATACGAGCAGGCCAGGCGCAAGCATTCCGAGGACCTGGAGCGCCTGCGCGCCGCCGACGAGGTCGAGCGCCGCGAGGCCTGCCCCGACCCGGCGACCCTGCTGCTGGTGGCCACCGGCCCGCGCCGGCGGCTGTGGGAGCGCCGCGCCGGCGACCACGACGTGCTGCGGCTCCGGGTCGGCACGGCCGACCTGCCCGCCGCCATCGAGCTGGCGCGCGACCGCGGCGGGCCGCGCCCCACCGAGGAGGAGGGGGGCGGGCCGCCGGACGCCAGGCACGTGCCGGTGCCGCTGGACCTGGAGGCGCTGGGTGTGGTCGGCGTGGCCGGCGACCGCGCCGCCGCTCGCGGGCTGGCCCGCTGGCTGGTCGCCCAGGCCGCGATCCTCCACAGCCCGCGCGACCTCCAGGTGGTGGTGCTGGCACCGCGACTTGCCACCACCGAGGACTGGGAGTGGGTGCGCTGGCTGCCGCACGCCCAGCCGCGCGACGGGCAGGACTGCATCGCGCTGCTCGGCACCGACGCCGAGACCATCTCCCGCCGCGTCGGCGAGCTGGTCGACGAGGTCTCCTCGCGCCGCGCCGAGAGCCGGTCCTTCCAGGCTGGCAGCGACGCCGCCGAGCGCCCGCGGCTGCTGGTGGTAATGGACGGCGCGCGGGCGCTGCGGCGCGTGCCAGGCATGCCCCAGGTTCTCGGCGAGGGTCCCGGGGTCGGCGTGCACGCGATCTGCGTGGACGACGACGAGCGGCTGCTGCCGGAGGAGTGCCGCACGGTGGCGACCTGGCAATGGGACGAGCCGGCCAGGTTGCGGCTGCGCGGCGGCGGCCTGGACCCGGTCGGCACCATCCTCGGCGACCAGGTGAGCGCGGCCTGGTGCGACCGCGTGGCCAGGGCGCTGGCGCCGATCCGCGACCTCGGCCGCGACGCCGCCGGCATGCTCCCGGACAGCGCCCGGCTGCTGGACCTGCTCGCCATGCCGGACCCCGAGCCCGAATTGATCGAGCGGTCCTGGAGGCGGGCTGGCCGCACCACCGAGGTGGTGCTCGGCTACGCCTCGGACGGCCCCTTCGGGCTGGACCTGCGTCGCGACGGCCCCCACGCGCTGGTCGCCGGCACCACCGGCGCCGGCAAGTCGGAGCTGCTGCAGACGCTGATCGCCTCGCTGGCGGTGGCCAACCGGCCGGACGCCATGACCTTCGTGCTGATCGATTACAAGGGCGGCAGCGCCTTCAAGGACTGCGCGCGCCTGCCGCACACCGTCGGCATGGTCTCCGACCTGGACGGTCATCTGACGCAGCGGGCGCTGGCGTCACTTTCGGCCGAGCTGAAGCGCCGCGAGGAGCTGCTGCTCCACGCCGGCGCCAAGGATATCGAGGACTACTGGGTGCAGCACCGGCGCCAGCCCGGCTTGGAGCCGCTGCCGCGTCTGGTGCTGATCATCGACGAGTTCGCCTCACTGGTCGCCGAGCTGCCGGACTTCGTCACCGGCCTGGTCGGCATCGCCCAGCGCGGCCGGTCCCTCGGCGTGCACCTGGTGCTGGCCACCCAGCGGCCGGCGGGGGTGGTCAGCGCCGACATCCGCGCCAACACCAACCTGCGAATCGCCCTGCGGGTCACCGACGCCGCCGAGTCCAGCGACGTGATCGACGCCCCCGACGCGGCCGGCATCGCCAGGTCCACTCCCGGCCGCTGCTACGTCCGCTCGGGCGCGTCCTCGCTGACGGCCGTGCAGGCGGCGCGCGTCGGCGGCCGGCGGCCGGGCGCCAGCAAGGTCGCCGCGGCCCCGCTGGTCGCCCGGGTCGGCTGGGCGGACCTCGGCCGCCCAGCTCCGCGGCCCGCCGCCGGCGATGGCGAGGACGACGCCAGCACCGATCTCTCCGTGCTGGTGGGCACGATCCGTGAGGCGGCGCGGCGGCTCGGCGTGGCCTCGGGGCGCAGCCCCTGGCTGCCGCCGATCGCCGAGGTGGTCGCCGCCAGTCACCTGCCGCCGGTGGAGACGGGCCGCCACGGCGGCGAGGTCGCCCCGCTCGGCATCGGCCTGGTCGACGTGCCAGCCGAGCAGCGCCGCCGCACCCTGGCCCTGGACCTGGTGAACGGCGGTCACCTGCTGGTGGCCGGCTCGCCGCGTACCGGCCGCTCGACCGTGCTGCGGATGGTCGCCGGCGCGGTCGCCGCCGGCAGCTCCCCCGCCGACGTGCACCTGTACGGGATCGACTGCGGTGCCAACGCGCTGCTGCCGCTGGTCGGCCTGCCCCACTGCGGGGCGATCGTCGGCCGCGACCAGCCGGAGCGCGTCGACCGCCTGCTCGGCCGCCTGCTCGCCGAGGTCTCACGCCGCCAGCAGCTCTTCGCCGAGCAGGGCGCCTCGAGTCTGGCCGAGCAGCGCGCCGCCGCCCCCGACGGCGCGCGGCTGCCGTGGATCGTGCTGCTGCTGGACCGGTGGGAGGGCTTCACCGCGGCCTTCGAGAGCTACGACCTCGGCCGGCTCGTCGAAACGATGCTGCGGCTGCTGCGCGAGGGGCCGGCGGTGGGCCTGCGCGCGGTGGTCTCCAGCGACGCCAGCGGCTTCGTCGGGCAGATCTCGACCGTCTTCGAGGAGCGGCTGCTGCTCCGCTTCGCCGACCCCGACGACTGGGGGAGAGCGGGCATCCCCTCCAGGGACGTCCCGAGGACCATGCCGCCGGGACGCGCGCTGCTGCCGGCCGCGGCGGGGCTGCTGGAGGCCCAGGTCGCCCTGCTGGACCCGGACCCGTCCGGTCCGGCGCAGGTGGCGGCGCTGCAGGCGATCGGGCGCGCCGCCGCCGCGCGCCACCAGGGAGTGCCGCAGCCGCGGTCGCTGCGCCCGCTGCGGGTGGACGCGCTGCCGCCGCGGGTGACCGCCGCCGAGGCCCTGCGGCTCGACCCCGAGCTGGCCCCGCCGTCCCCGCTCTGGGCCCTGATCGGCGCCGGCGGCGACGCGCTCGGCCCGGTGGGCGTCGACCTGCTGCGGACCAGCCCGGGCTTCGTGGTCGCCGGGCCGCCGCGGTCGGGCCGCTCCACCGTGCTGGAGACCATGACCCGCTCGCTGGTCGCGCGCGGCGTGCCGGTGGCGCTGGTCACGCCGCGCCGCTCACCGCTGCGCGCGCTGGCGACCCTGGACGGCGTCCTCGGCGTGCTCGCCACCGGGAGCGAGGACGTGGATGCGCTCGACAAGCTGCTCGACGGCCTGGAGCGCCACGTGGTGCTCGTGGACGACGCCGAGCTGCTGCTGGACACCAGCATGGGGGAGCGGCTCGAAGGCCTGGTGCGCACCGCCCGCGACGCCGACCAGGCGGTGGTCGCGGCCGGGACCACCGACGATCTCGGGTCGCAGTACCGCGGCTTCGTCGTCGACGTCCGCCGCTCCCGCAGCGGCCTGTTGATCTCGCCGCGGTCCCCCGGCGACGGGGACCTGCTCGGCGCCCGCCTGCCGCGGAACATGGCCGCCGGGCCTCCCGGCCGGGGCCTGCTGGTGCTCAACGGGACCGTCACCCCGGTGCAGGTCGCCCTCCCCGCCGGCTGAGCGGCCCCCACACGCCGCCGGGCCGCTCGGCCCGGCGGCCCGCCCGCCGCGCACCGCGCACCGCGCCGGGCCGAGCCGCCAGGCGAGCCCGCCAGGCGAGCCCGCCAGGCGAGCCCGCGCCCCGGAGACGCGCAAGGCCCCGGCCAGCTCGGCCGGGGCCTCGGCGGCGTCCGGTCGATCAGCTCGTGGCCGCGTCGATCGCCGAGGCGTTCTTGTCGATCGCCTGGGCGGCGTCGTCGAGCGCGACGGTGAGCTTGTCGAGAGTCGGCTTGAAGCTGCTCCAGTCACCACGGAAGCGGTCGGCCGAGGGGCCCATCCAGATGTCCGTGCTGGTGGTGGTGTCGCCGTCGAGACCCTTGACCAGGCCCTTGATCTGGCCGGAGTCGGTCCGAAACCTTTTGGCGAGGTCGCGCATCCGGTCGGTCTGGCCGCCCCGCTGACCGTTTGAAGGCATCCGGTCTCCTTCCTAAATGTCCGACGATATGGCCTCTGTGCGCCGGCGCGAAGCATAACGATCAGTCCGATTGAAAAATCCTGGCGACAGACTCGGTGTCATTTGGGCCCTCTATGGTGGATTGTGGAGGGAGCCGGCGCGGTTGGCCTGGCCGGAATCGGCTGTGCCCGGTCATCGTCGGTCATGGCGAACCAAGCTCGCCAGGCACTCGGCAATCCGCCGTCGGTCGCCCGGACCGTCCCGATCGGGTGAACGCTGAGGCCCTGATGGGGGACGGGCTGGCCGCTCCTTGACTACGTGCTTTTTTACCAGGTGGTTTTGGCTATTGCGTCGTACTTGCGCCAGCAACGACGATCCCCTGCACAGCACACCGGCAGAGCATGCTCACTACATGGACCTGGAGGCGTCGCTCTAAGGGGGGCTGGTGCCGACAACCGCGTTCATCCCATCCAGACATGGGTTCCATTTCCGTAATGACTTCGCCGGCAAGCAGGTCATCGTGCCCGGCTTCGGCGAGGTCCCGACCAGAGGTCGCGGGGGCGGGATGGCGTACGCCGCGCTCGACTACTGGTACGCGGGGCTGCCGGTCCCGACCCACCGAGCCGAGGACTTCGGGGGCGCCGGCGTGCCGCACGACGGCTCGCGGCTTTCCGACTACCTCTACAAGCGGCTGTTCGACAGCTTCGCCACCTGGACGGCCCGCCAGTTCGTGACCTGGACGCTGGCCGCCGACCAGCCGACCTGGGCCGACGCGGGCGTGATCGCCCGCACCAGGCAGGAGCAGCTCCCGCGGCTGCGACGCGCCATCGACGCCGGCCGTCCGGTGGTGCTCGGCCTGGTGGCGGCATCCACACTGGAGGACATGGGCGCCAACCACCAGGTGGTCGCGCACGCCTACGACGCCGACGACGTGGCCAACACGATGCGCATCCACGTCTACGACCCCGACCGGCTCGACCTGGACGTGGTGCTGTCGCTCCACGGGGCCAGCCCGTACCTGGAGTCGAGCGTGGCCGGCGAGCGCTGGCGTGGCTGCTTCGTGCAGGACTTCGCCCCCGAGCGGCCGCCCTACCAGGACCTGGCCGTCTCGCGGGGGATCTGGGTCAACTCCTGGACGCCGACGCTCGGCCGCCATTTCGTGGCGCAGTACACCGTCAGGAATTACGGCGACCACCCCGCCCGCCTCTCCGAGCTGTGCGTGGCCGTGCGCGGCCCGTCGGGCGAGCGGCTGGACCACCTGCTCGGCGGGGACGGCGATCCGACGCCGCTGGAGCCCGGCGCCGAGCGGGCGCTGTTCAAGGCGGTGGTGAGCTTCGGCACCACACCGGGCAGCTACGAGCTCACCGCGGCCTACCGCTCCGACCAGGGCTCGCTGGTGGCGCTGCCGCCGGCGGAGCCGGGGACGATCGGCCAGCTCGGCGTTACCGCGATCGCGCCGGAGCGCGACACCCGGGTGGTGGTGCGCTTCACCCACGCCACCGTCGAGGACGCCGACGCGGTCGGCGGGCGCCTGTCGCTGGGCCTGGCCGTGAACGGCCAGCACGTCCAGTGGCCGCCGGACGGCGCCCTGGAGGTCTCCGACGGCAAGATCTTCGACATCGAGGAGCGCTTCGAGTTGCGGCTCGCGCCGAACCAGCCGCTCACCGTGACGGTGGCTGGGGCTGGCGCCGAGTCCGGCGGCGTGGTCTGCGAGCGCTGGCTCGGGCTGGACAACTGGGGCCGCGGCGAGCACTCCTACCGGAGCCGCATGCCGTCGGTCCTGCCACCGGGTCCCGAGGAGCAGTGGGCGGAGGGCACCTACACCATCAACTTCCTGATCGAGACGACCAGGCTGGAGGACGACCAGGCGGTGACCGGCTCCGTCGAGCCCTGAGGTCTTCGCCGCGACGCGGCGGAGAGCCGGGGGGGCGCCCGACAGGGGCCGCCTCGTCCCCCAGAGCGCCGGACGGCATCGTCCGGCGTTCTTGGGGCGGCCCCTGTCGGGTCACTCGCCGCGTGCACACGGGGAGCCGCCGTGGCCGGGCCGCCAACCGCTCAGCGCAGCGCGGCAGGCTCCGCGCTGGAGGCCAGGTCGCCGAGGTCGCAGGCGGCGCGAAGGAGCCGTGGCAGGAAGTCCTCGCGGAGCTGGTCGACGGTCACGCGCCCGGCATGGCCGCAGATGGTCAGCGCGGTGGTCACCTCGCCGCTGGCGTCGCGGATCGGCGCCGCGATCGAGCGCAGGCCCTCCTCCAGCTCCTCGTCAACCAGCGACCAGCCCTGCTCCCGCACGGTGTCCAGGATCTCGCGCAGCCGCCGCTCGTCGGTGACCGTCCGGCGGGTGAGCGGGGCCAGCGTCACGTCCCGGAAGTAGGCGTCCAGGCGCGCCGGCGGCAGGTGGCTGAGCAGCACGCGCCCCATCGAGGTGGCGTAGGCCGGCACGCGGGAGCCGACCTTGGTGGTCAGCGCCATCACCCGCTTGGTCGAGACCCGCGCCACGTAGACCACGTCGGTCCCGTCCAGCACGGTCAGCGAGACGGACTCGCCGGTGCGCTCGCCCAGATCGGCCATCACCGGCTCGGCCAGCTCGCGCAGGTCCAGCGAGGACAGGTAGCTGTAGCCAAGCCGAAGGACGCGCGGCGTGAGCGTGAACTGGTGGCCGTCGTCGTCGCGGACGAAGCCGAGTCGCTGCAGCGTCAGCAGCACCCGCCGGGCGGTGGCGCGGGTGAGCCCGGTGGCCGCCGCCGCCTGGCTCACGGTGAGCGACTGGCGACTGGGGGAGAACGCCTCGAGCACGGCGAGGCCGTGGTCGAGCGACTGGATGAAGTCCCGGTCTGGGCTGGTCGGCATGCGCCACCCGATCGATCGAGGGTCGGACCATTCGGACCATAGTGTACGCGCTGCGCACATTGGGAAGCCCCGCCGGGAATTGACCACTGTCCGGCGTCGGGCCACCCTTGTCGGGGAGCCTTCTGGACAGGAGAGCGCGATGGGGTCGATGCACGACGAGCACCAGCACCACGGGCCCGGATATGCCACGCCGGCGGAGGCGATGGCGGCTCCCGGCGAGGAGATCGTCTACGTCGCCGCGTTGCACACCGGCACCGGGGTCGACGAACCCGACTTCCTCGCCACCGTGGACGTGGACCCCAGCTCCCAGAGCTACTCGCGGGTCGTCCACCGCACGCCCATGCCCAACGTCGGCGACGAGCTGCACCACTACGGCTGGCAGGTCTGCTCGTCCGCGTGCCACACCTCCGACCTCGAGCGCCGCTACCTGGTGGTGCCGGGCTTCCGCTCCAGCCGCGTGCACGTCGTCGACGTGGCCACCGACCCTCGCGCGCCCCGGGTCGAGCGGGTCATCGAGCCGGAGGAGATCAAGGCGAAGACCGGGCTGTCCGCGCCGCACACGGTCCACTGCATGCCGGGCAACCAGGTGGTGATGTCCATGCTGGGGGACGCCGATGGCGGCGATGGCGCCGGCTTCGCCGTGCTGGACGCCGAGACCCTCGAGGTCCAGGGCCGCTGGGAGGCCAACGGCACCAAGCTGCCCTGGAACTACGACTTCTGGTACCAGCCTCGCAAGGGCTACATGGTCTCCAGCGAATGGGCGGCACCCCAGACCTTCCAGGACGGCTTCAACCTCGAGGACGTCGCCGCCGGCAGGTACGGGCACTCCCTGCACGTCTGGGACCTCGAACGCCGGCAGGTGACCCAGGACATCGACCTCGGCCCCGAGGGCATGATCCCGCTGGAGATCCGCTGGCTGCACGACCCCGACGCCGACCAGGGCTTCGTCGGCGCGGCGCTCTCGTCCACCATGTGGCACGTCCACCGCAACGGCGACGGCGGCTTCGCCGCCGACAAGGTGATCGAGGTCCCCACCCGCGACCTGGAGGGGTTCCCCGTCCCGGTTCCCGGCCTGATCACCGACCTGGTGCTGTCGATGGACGACCGCTACCTCTATTTCTCCAATTGGCTGCACGGCGACCTTCGCCAGTACGACGTGTCGGACCCCGCCAATCCGGTGCTGAAGAGCTCGGTCCAGCTCGGGGGCCTGTTCGAGCCCGCCTTCCATCCGGGCGGCGCGCAGCTCGCCGGCGGGCCGCAGATGCTGCAGCTCTCCATGGACGGCACCCGGCTGTACGTGACCAACAGCCTCTACTCCAGCTGGGACAACCAGTTCTACGGCGAGGGCATGAACTCCTGGATGCTGAAGCTCCGCGCCGGCGACGAGGGCCTGGCGGTCGACGCCGACTTCTTCGTCGACTTCAGCCCCGCCAAGGCCCATGAGATCCACCTCCCCGGCGGCGACTGCACCACCGAGATCTTCGCCTAGGCAGGGCGATGGGCCACCCGGTCTTCGCTCGGGTCTACGCCCGCCTGAGCGTGGGCATGGAGCGCGAGGTCGCCGACAACCGCCGCACCCTGCTCGAGGGCCTGCGCGGGCGCGTCATCGAGATCGGCGCCGGCAACGGCATGAACTTCCGTCACTACCCCTCCACGGTCGAGGAGCTCGTCGCGGTCGAGCCGGAACCGTACCTGCGCGCGCTGGCCGTCACCGCCGCCGAGCAGGCGCCCGTGCGGGTCCAGGTCGTCGACGGCACCGCCGATCGGCTTCCCGTGGAGCCGGGGTTCGACGCTGGGGTCGTCTCGCTGGTGCTCTGCTCGGTCCCTGACCAGGCCAGCGCCCTGGCCGAGCTGTTCCGGGTCATCCGGCCCGGCGGGGAGCTGCGCTTCTACGAGCACGTGGTCGCCTCCGAGCCTGGCCTGGCCCGCGCGCAGCGGCTCTTCGACCCCGTCTGGCACCGGGTCGGGGGCGGCTGCCACGCCAGCCGCGACACGCTGGCCGCCATCGCCACCGCGGGCTTCGTGATCGACGGTTTCCAGCGGTTCCGTTTCCCAGAGGGCCGCTTCGTGTTCCCCACCGCCCCGCACGTCCTCGGCACCGCCCGCCGGCCCGCCGGCTGAGACCGGGTCGCCGTGCCGCAGTGGCGCTGGGAGCATCCGGCGGGCCGCCAGCATGGGGCACGCTCGCCGGCGCTTCAGTCCCGGGGCGCGAGCGGCCGTTCGAGCAGGTCGGTCTCCACGGCGGGAAGGCCGGGGTCGGCGGGCACGCGGAAGGTCCTGATCTGGTGGGCGCCGAAGGCGGTCTCGATCCGGCGGCCGAGCAGCGGCAGGTCGATGGTCGCTCGCCCGACGGGCCGGCCGGCGGTCTCGTAGGCGCGGAGCACCAGGTCGCCGCCGGGATCCTCGGCATGCTTGAGGACCGACAGCAGCACCGACGGCGGCTCGACGGCCACCAGCGAGCGCCGCTGTTCGAGCGGACCAGGGTGCCACGATTCGACCAGGGCGACCGGCGGCTGGTTCAGCTCGGCCGCCGCGCGGACCACGCCGCCGGCGCGCCAGTCGCCGCGGTGGGGGAGCAGCCGGTAGGTGAAGCGCTGCTCGCCCTGGTCCAGGTAGCGGTAGCTCTCGTCCGGGTCGAGCTCGCGCGGCTCGTGCCAGGCGTAGACGGGGCTGCGGGCGACCGTGGTCCCGATGCGGCCGCCGAGCACGTCGACGGACTGCTTGCCGTCGTTGAGGATCGCCAGGCCGGCGCGTCGCCCGCAGGGGAGCGTCCCGCTGACGTCGACCCAGGCGCCCGCCGGCTCCTCGCCGCCGGCGGGCGGGCGGTCCAGGTGCCCATACGGGATCTCGAAGGTCGCGGCCACCTCCTGGAGCGCCGTGCCGACGCGCAGCTTCAGCAGGGCGAGCCGCTCGTGCCAGTCCAGCGTCGCCCGGACCTCGACGATCCCGCCGGCGCCGAGCACCACGTCCTCGGTCAGGGTCGAGGAGCCGTACCGCGAGACGATGCGCGCGACCGCCCGCACCGGCCCCTCCTCCAGGATCCGCAGCGACTCGCAGGCGAACGCGCCCACCTCTTCGCCGTACGCCAGCACCCCGTGGCTCCAGGTGTCGGTGGTGTCCGCCAGCACCACCGCGTGAGGCCCGGCGTCCCCCGCCAGCAGCTCCAGCCCCGTACCCAGCTCCACCAGGCTCGACAGCCACCCGGTGGCTCGATCCAGCGTGAGCCGGAGCCGCCCAGCCTCCAGCACCGTCCCGGCCGTCCCGCCCCGCGCCCGCACCCCGGGCGCCTGGCTCCTCGCGCCAGGCGCCTCCGCCGCGCGGTCCACCCCGCGCGTCCCGGCCTGGGCCGGGCCGTCCGCGTAGAGGCGGTAGGTCCGGTAGCCGAGCGGCGGGAGCTCCGCGGGGAAGACCAGGCGGTGGCGCCAGCCGGGGACGGTGGCGGATGGCCGGATGGCCTGGACCGGCACCGCCCGGCCGCGCTCGTCGGCCATCCGGGTGGGCGGCCCCGCCGGCCCGACCTCCACCTCGACCTCGACGTCCGCGCGCACCGGCCACGGGTGGGGGTTGAGCACCACCACCGGAGCCATCCCCGGCTCCGGGTCGATCGCGATGCGCCGGCAGATCGCCTGCATGGCCCGGTTGCCGGCCCGGCCGGCGATGGCCGCGGCCTCGCCGAGCTGGTCGCGAACGTCCTGGTAGGCTTCCTCGATCGCGGTCCCCGCCAGGACGTCGTGGAACTGGTTGGACAGCACCTGCTGCCACGCATGCGACAGTTCCGCGGCCGCCGGCGGGGTGTCCGCGACGACCGCGGCCACGGCCGTCCATTTCTCCGCCGCCAGCAACAGGCTCTCGACGCGGCGGTTCCAGCGCTTGACCGCTGCGTGCGCCGAGTAGCACCCGACCGCGTGGTGCTGCAGCTCGCCGGCGACCACCGGCAGCTCCTCGCCGCGATCCTGCAGCCGGTCGAAGAAGCGTCTGGCCGTGGAGCACTCGAGCCGCGCCGGCTCGCCGGCCTCGGACATGCGGCGGATGCTGTCGAGGTTGGCCCTGGTCGGGCCGCCGCCGTGATTGCCGACCCCGTACAGGCAGGCCAGCTCCTCCCAATCCGGCGGGAACCGGGCCACCGCCGCGCGCACGTGCTCGTCCAGGGCGGTCTCCACGGTCTGGTACTCGTGCGGGATCCGGTAGGCGAGCACGCTCGACCCGTCCGGCGACCGCCACCAGAACGCGGGGCCCGGCAGCTCCAGCTCGTGCGGTCCCGGCCGCAGGAACAGATAGGTGTCGATGCCGCTCGACCGCAGGATCTGCGGCAGGGAGGCGTTGTGGCCGAACGGGTCGACGTTGCAGCCCACCGTGGCGATCCGGGCGAAGCGTTCCTGGAGCCAGCGCTGCCCGTACAGGCCCTGGCGCGCGAACGACTCGCCGCACGGCAGGTTGCAGTCCGGCTCGACCCACCAACCGCCGACGATCTCCCAGCGGCCCTCGGCGACCCGCCGCCGGATTTCCTCGAACAGCTCGGGATCGCTCTCCTCGACCCACGCGAGCTGTGCGACCGAGTCGCAGGTGAAGCGGAGCTCCGGGTACTCCCGCATGCGCTCGATCACCGACCGGAAGGTCGCGCGCACCGCTTGATAGCCCTCCGGCCACCGCCACAGCCATACCGGGTCGATGTGCGCGTTGCCGATCATGTGGAGCAGGCGGCGGCGCGGCCGCTCCCGATCCCGCTGCATGGAGGTCTCCTGTTCGTCCGATCGACCGCTCCCTGGCCCAGCGCGGGCCCGGGCCGGGTCCAGAGCCCAGCCCGGTATGCTGGGTTGCACCATGCCTGACCAGCCCACGTTCCCGCACGCACCCGACCGCGTTCGCGGACCGCGCGTGCGGCGGCGGCTGACCCTTCCCCCCCTGCACCGGCTCGCGCGGCGCGATCACGTTGAGAGGATCCCTTGATGACCGAGACGACCGAGCCCCGCTGGAAGCGCCGCTTCCGTGCCCCCGCGCTCACGCTGCCGCGATGGGCCATCGGCGATCCCGAGCGGCTGGTGTACGCCTCCAACCGCTCGGGATCCTGGCAGGTCCATGCGTGGGACCGCCGCGACGGCAGCCATCGGCAGGTCACCGACCACCCGACCGGGGTCGTCATGGGCGCCCCGACTCCCGACGGCCAGGGCGTGCTGTGGTTCGACGACTCCAAGGGCGACGAGATCGGCGTCTGGCGGCTCCAGCCCTTCCACGGGGGCGAAACCGTGCCGCTGGCGCCGGACGTCCAGCCGGCCTGGAGCGCGGGGCTCGCCCTGGCGGCCGATGGCCGCCTCGCCCTGGGGACCGCCGACCGGACCGGCTTCTCGGTGCGGGTGGGTCGCATCGGCGCGCCCACCACCGAGCTGTACCGGCACGAGCAGACCGTGGACGTCGCCGACGTGAGCCGCGACGGCCACCTGCTGGTGGTGCACCATGCCGAGCACGGCGACAACCTGCATCCGGCCCTGCGCGCCTTCGACCTGGACCGCGGCGAGGCCGTCGGGGACCTCTGGGACGGCAGGGGCTACGGCCTGATGGCCAGCCGCTTCTCGCCGGTGGCCGGCGACTGGCGGCTGGCGCTGCTGCACGAGCGCGGCGGCATGCTCCGGCCGGCGTTGTGGGACCCGGTCGCCGGCCGGCGGACCGACCTGGAGGTCGACCTGCCCGGCCAGGTCGAGGTGGCCGACTGGTGGCCAGACGCCAGCGCCCTGCTGCTGGTCCACACCCACGCCGGCCGCGACGAGCTGTACCGCCTCGGCCTCGACGACGGGCGCCTGGAGCGGCTCGACCACCCCGACGGGTCGATCACCGGCGCGTCGGTGCGGCCCGACGGCGAGGTCTGGTTCCGCTGGTCCTCCGGCGCGGCCGCGCCGGAGGTCCGCGCGGTCGGCCACCCCGAGCCGGTGCTGCGCCCGCCGGGCGAGCCGGCCCCCGGTGGCCAGACCTACCAGAGCTGGACCTTCACCAACCAGCACGGCGACCAGGTCCACGGTTTCCTCGCGCTGCCCCCGGGGCGGGGGCCCCACCCGACCGTCATACTGGTGCACGGCGGCCCGACCCACCACGACGCCGATTCATGGAGCCCGCAGGTGCAGGCGCTGGTCGACCACGGCTGGGCCGTCGCGCTGGTGAACTACCGTGGCTCCACCGGGTACGGCAAGGCGTGGCAGGACGCGCTGGAGGGCGACCCCGGCCGGCCCGAGGTCGAGGACGTCACCGCCGGCCGCGACGACCTGGTCAAGCGCCAGCTCGCCGACCCCGACCGGGTGATGATCGCGGGTGCGTCCTGGGGTGGCTACGTCACCCTGCAAACCATCGGCACGGTCCCCGACGGCTGGAGGGTGGCGGTCGCGGTCGTGCCCGTCGCCGATTACCTGTCCGCCTACGCCGACGAGTCGGAGGGCCTGCAGGCGTTCGACCGCAGCCTGTTCGGCGGCAGCCCGGACGAGAAGCCCGAGCTGTATCGGGAGCGCTCGCCGATCACCTACGTGGAGCAGGTCCGCACGCCCGTGCTGATCATGGTGGGCGACAACGACACGCGCTGCCCGCTGCAGCAGGTGCTCAACTACGCCAAGCGCCTGGACGAATACGGCAAGCAGTTCGAGCTGGACCGCTTCGACGCCGGGCACGGGGCGCTGGTCACCGACGAGCGCATCCGCCAGACCGGGCTGCTACTGGACTTCGCCGCTCACCACGTCCCCGGCGTCCGCCCCGCCGAGCGCTGAGCCGGCCGGCACGGGCGCCGGGCGTCCCGACGAAATTCCTGGTCCTGCTTGCGCCCTTCGTTGCGGCGTACGACGATTGACGAAGCACGGCGTTTGAGGGTGCTGGCCGCCGGTCACGTGAGGGGCTGGAAGGAGGCTGGGGCGATGGCGCGCCGCTCGGTGCCCAGGTCCATGCCCACGGACCCGCTGCTGTGGTTGTCGAGCGGTGGTGGAGATGGGCTCCGGCACATCGTGGTCGGGGTTGACGGCTCCTCGCCGAGCCTCAACGCCGTCTGCATGGCCGCCCAGATCGCCCAGCTCACCGGCGGGCGCCTGACGGTCGTGCACGTGCGGCCGCGCGGACCGGCTGTCGGGCTGCTCATGCCCGGCTGGGGCTGCCTGCTCGAGCAATGGCGCGAGGACCTCGAGTTCGAGGTCGGCATGGAGGTCGCGCGCATGCTGGACCCCCTGGGCGTGTCCTGGAACCTGTGGATCGGCAGCGGCGACCCGGCCTCGCGCCTCGACGAGGTCGCCACCGACGTCGACGCCGACCTGATCGTCGTCGGCACCCACGGCGGCGGCCTGCTCCGCTGCATGCTCCGTGGCTCCGTCGCCACCCGCCTCCTCCGCCGCGAGCAACGCCCCCTCCTGGTCGTCCACTGAGGGGTCAGTGTGCGCAGCCGCCGGCCTGGCAGGCAGCTAGGACGGCTGGCCGCCGAAAGCCACCCGGTGATCGGCGGCGAACTGTTCGATCGTCTGCGGGGGGCGGCCGGTCAACTTGGCCACCTCGTCGGTGACCGTCGCCCCGTGGCCGGCTGCCAACAGCGTGTTGCTCTCGATCAAGGCATCGATCAGCCAGCCGGGCAGCCCGGCGCCGGCCAGCGCCTGACGAAAGGCGTCGGGGCCGACGTCGACATAGAGGACCTGGCGCCCGATGGCCGCCGACAGCCGCTTGGCAACCTCCGCCGCCGACAGGGCCTCGGGCCCGGTGAGCGTGTAACTGGCGCCCTGGTGCCCAGCGCTGGTCAGCACGTGGGCGGCCACCACGGCGATGTCGCGGGTGTCGACGTAGCCGACCCGGCCCTCACCGGTCATGCCGTACAGCATGCCCTGCTCGGCCACGGGCTGCGCCGACATGAGGAAGTTCTGCATGAAGTAGCTGGGCCGCAGCAGGGTGTGCGTCAGGCCCGATTGGACCAGGTGCTGCTCGATCTGCCCGTGCCAGCGGCCAAACACCAGCCCCGCGTCCGGGGCCGCCCCCGGCACCGAGAGCTTGACCACATGCGCGACCCCGGCCCGTTTGGCCGCGTCGATAACGTTTCGTTCCTGCTGGGGCTGGTGGGGGGTTGGCGGCGACAGCAGGAACAGGTGGTCGCAGCCGGCCATGGCCGCATCCAGCGTGTCGGGCCGCTCGAAGTCGCCCAGGGCGGTCTCCAGGCCCAGGCGCTGGATCGGGGCTGCCTTGTCGGGCGAGTGGACCAGGGCCCGAGCGGGCACACCCTGCTCGGCGAGCAGCCGCACCAACTCCGAGCCGACCTTGCCGGTGGCACCGGTGACCAGGATCACGACCGCGCCCTGGTGGTGGTGTCCGCGCCGGCGCTGGTGGTGCCCGCCACGCGGGAGGTGAAGGCGTCGACGTCGCCGCTGGCCTCCTCGACCGGCTCCAGGTAGAACCGCACCCAGGCCAGGCGGCCCTGGGTGACCCCGAGGATGGCCACACCCCGCATCGCGAACGCGGCGCCGTCGCGTCGGCTGCCGGACATGTCCCACTCGGTCCACACGGTGTCGCCGTCCACGGCGATGCGCGGCAGCCGCGCCCGCAGGTCGGGCACGCCGGCAAAGATCTGGCTCCAGTTGCGGCGCACCTGCTGGCTGCCGCGAAAGCCCCGCTGCGGGTGGGCCGGCCACTCGTTGACGAAGTCCTCGGCGAAGCAGGCCACCATCGCCTCCAGGTCGTGGGCGTTGATCGCCGCCAGCAGCCGCTCCACCACCACCGCCGGGCCCTGGTCCGCTCGGTCCATGACGGCCTCTCCCCATTCTGCTACACTTAACTGTAACCGATACAGGAGTATGGAACGAACCATTGGCCAACGTCAAGCCGAAGCGTCGCTACGACTCCAGCGGCCGCCAAGCCCAAGCCCGCCGCAACCGGGAGACGATCCTGGACGCCGCCCAGCGGCAATTCCTGGAGGGCGGCTACGCCGCCACCACGATCGCCGCGATCGCCGCCGAGGCGGGCGTGTCGGTGGAGACGATCTACAAGGCCTTCGGCGGCAAGCCGGGGCTGGTCCGCGCCATCTACGACCGCGGCCTGACCGGCCGCGAACCGGTCCCGGCCTTCCAGCGCGCCGATGCGATGCGCGAACGCGAGACCGACCCCACAACGATCATGCGCAACTGGGGCCTCCTGACCAGCGAGGTCTCCTCAGTCGTGTCGCCGATCCTGCTGCTCGTCCGCTCCGCGGCGGCCAGCGACCCCGACATGGCGGAGCTGCTCAGCGTCGGCAACCACGACCGGGACGAACGCGCCCGCCACCACGCCCGCTTCCTGCAGCAGCGCGGCTACCTGCGCGAGGGCGTCACCCTCGCCCAGGCGACCGACATCCTGTGGACCTGCACCGCACCCGAACTCTATGACCTGCTCGTCCTGCAGCGCGGCTGGTCCCTGCCGCAATACGCACGGTTCCTCGCCGACTACATGATCGCCGCGCTCCTCCCCCAGGCCCAATGAGCGACGCGGGCCCGTGATCGCCACCCAGGGCCGGCGCACCCCGGCCCGACCCGCCCGCGCCCGGTCGCGAGCCTCCCACCGCCCATCCGGACGACGGACGTAGCCGGTGAGGCCAATTTCGCGTGGGAGAGGCGAGCGCCTATTCGGTGCGGGAGAAGCGGGCGCCGGCGAAGGCGAGGGCGATGGCGGCGAGGAGGGCGACGAGCCCGAGCTCGGCGGCGGTGGGGAGGACCCATCCGCCCCAGGAGATGCCCGGGTCGAGCATCCGGGCCAGGGCTGGCGGCGCGGTGACGTGGGCGAAGACGGCGCGGCGCATGGGGTCGACGGCGTAGCTCAGCGGGTCCAGCAGGGTCAGCGCCGTCAGCCACTGCGGCAGGTTGGAGAGCGGGAACAGCGCGCCGGACAGGAAGAACATGGGCAGCACCAGGAACTGGATCACGACCTGGAAGGACTCGATGCGGGCCACGCGCGAGGCGATCAGCGTGCCGATCGCGGTCAGCGCCAGGGCGGCCAAGGCCATCTCGAGCACCAGCAGCCCCATCAGCGTCGGGTCGTAGGGCACGTGGACCAGCCCGGCCAGCACCAGCATGATCGCGCCCTGGATGGTGGCCACGGTGGCGCCGCCCAGGCACTTGCCGATCACCAGCGCGCCGCGGCGCACCGGGGCGACCAGCATCTCGCGCATGAACCCGAACTCTCGGTCCCAGACGATCGACACCGCCGAGAAGATCGAGGTGAACAGTACGGTCATTGCCAGCACGCCGGGGAACATGAAGGTGCGGAAGTCGATCCCGGCTCCGGCGTTCGGCATCATCCTCGCCAGCCCGCTCCCCAGTACCAGAAGGAACAGGACCGGCTGGACCAGCGCGGTGACCATGCGCGGCCGGTTGCGCAGGAAGCGGATCAGCTCGCGCCGCCACACCACGCGGACGGCGCGCAGGTCGTCGGCAAGCCGGCCGCCGGCCTCGCGGACCGGCGCGACCTCGGTCGTGCCCGCAGCCAGGTCGCTCATCCGCTCATCTCCTCATCCGCGCCCACGGGACCGACCGCAGGCGCTCGCTGGCCGAGGCCTCGGCGTCGCGGATGGTCCGGCCGGTGTAGCTCATGAACACGTCGTCCAGCGTCGGCCGCGCCACGCTGATCGCGCGGATGCGGACCCCGAGCTCGGCGAACAGGCGCGGAACGAACTCCTCACCCCCGCCGATGTGGAAGGTCACCGCGTCCTCGCTCACGGTCGCGTCCAGCCCGAAGCGGACCCGCAGCGCCGCGATCGCGGCGGCGTCGTCGTCGCTGCGCAGGGTGACGCGGTCCTTGCCGACGCTGGCCTTCAGCTCGTCGGGCGTTCCCTCGACCACGATCGTGCCGTTGTCGATGATGGAGATGCGGTCGCAGTACTCCGCCTCGTCCATATAGTGCGTGGTGAGGAATCCCGCTGTCAAGATTCCTACATCGAACAGCGGATGGCCCGGCGACGTCGGTAGCGCCCCGGGCCCGGACCAGAGGAGACAGCCCTCATGGCCAGTGCCAGCGTCCCCCGCGTGGGGAGCAGATGCAACATCCAGGTCTTCGCCCAAGACCTGCTCGCCCATCAGGGCCTCGTCCAGGTCGTGGACTACCCGGGCGCCTCCTACGTCGGTGCGCTGTTCTCGGATGGCGCCGGTGTCCAGATCAGCCTCACCGGCGACCGCAGCAGCGTCCGCATGGTCCTGTCGGCCGCGCTCTCCCAGCTCGGCCCCGAGGCCGGCGTCGTCAACGCTCCCACCCAGTGACCACGCGCGCACGCGCGTACCGCTCCACCGCTCCACGTCCCCCGTTCCCCCGGTCCCACAAGGAGCTGCTCATGCTCAAGACCAAGACCAGGACCAAGGCGACCACCACGCAGGCGGAGCCCGTGCCCACCCCCAAGAAGGCCACCGTCCCGGCGACACCCGAAGTCGTGGCAGCCCGAATGAACGTGGACGGCTGGTCGCTGCGCTACGAGGTCGCCCGGTTGCGGGAGGAGCTGGAGCCGCTCGTGGACAGGATCGTCCCGCTGCTCGCCCGCGTCCCCGTGCTGTCCGAGTGGGCCGGCGGCGTCGCCGACACGATCGACAACGCCCCGGGTGACGCCACCTGGCAGACGTACGAGGCCGTCATGGAGGCCAGCGGTGTCCGTGAGCTGCAACAGACGTTCAAGCGCCTGGCTGCCGCGTTCCCCAAGGACGGCGTGAGGATGGAGAACCTGTAGCCGCTCCGCCCCACCACGAGGCCCTCGGTGCACCACCGGCCGAGGGCCTTCTCACGTCCCCACATCGGCCAAGTACGCGCGTACTCCGTCAGGGTCGGCTGAGGATCGCGCGCACCGTCTCCGGATGCCACCGGTCCGACCGGCGCGGCCTGCGGCCCTCCTGCTGGAGGGTGGCGGCGATGGACCGCAGCGACCTCCCGTCGTCCCGCAGCTCGCGGGCCCGCTTCAGGGTCGCCTGCTCGGCAGCGTCGGCCACCAACTCCTTGCCCTCGGAGCGCAACCCGAACGGCGGTCCGCCGCCGACGAAGCCGCCGGCCGCACGCTTGCGCGCCTTCCCGATCCGCAGCCGCATGGCGATCATGGCCCGCTCGTACTCGTTGACGACGCCGAGCACCTGGCGGATCAGCTTCCGCGACGGGTCGCCAGGATCATCCCTCACGAGGTAGGCGGCTTCGCCGGCCGCGGTCGAGCGGATCTCGGCGCCCATGCGCCACACCTCGGCGAGGAGCTGCTCCTGGAGGACCAGGTCACGCGAGAGCCGGTCCAGCCGGTACACCACCATCCCGGACGCGCGTCCCTCGGCAAGGGTCGCCATCGCCTCCGGCAGTCCCTCCCTGCTCTGGAGGCCATTGGCGCCGGAGACGCCCTCATCGGCGTAGGTGGCCACGATCCGATGGCCGCGGTCCCTGGCGTAGGCGCGCACCGTCTTGCGCTGGCCCTCAAGGCTCGGCTCGTGGTCGGCTGTCCGCCTGGAGCTCGTGCGCAGGTAGGCGACGAGGTTCATGGTCACGTTCCCTTCCTGACTGGTACGCGCGTACACCTAGCGCCGCTCACCCTGTCGGACACGTAAGGCTGTTCGAGGTCCTGTTCGCTTCGCTCACCAAGTCACCCGGAGGTGGCGAAGCCTCCATGAAGGTTCCGAGGTCTCGGCAGTACTGGAGCACTCGAGCACCGTCGCATGGCGCCTACCAGCAGGGAAGACAGCAAGGTCAAGGTCGAGCAGGTCAATGCCGTTACGGTCAGTAACACCCTGGGATCTGCCACAAGAGCGGCTAAGTGTCTTCAGGTCGAGACATCTCGGCCTCAAGTCACCCTGAATCGGACACTTCGAGGCTACTGCCAGGGCGATCAGGCGTCAAGACTCTGAACAGGAACCTGACACACCAGGTCAGAGACACTCTGCCTACCGTGGCCGTGGTCCGCCAGCTCGAGGTCGCAGCGCCGCCCTGCTCCGGTGCAACGCCGTGAGCTGCGACGATGGCTCGTGGTGGTGGTGGCCGAGGTCGAGGTCGCCGGCTGGTGGGGGTGGGGGTACTGAAGTCCTCTGGTGGCCGCTCATCGACCCTAGGGTCTCAATACAGGGAATGCTCTAGGTAGGGGTTGGGCACCTCGGGATCTATGGATGTTTCAACCAAGCCCGCTTCGACGGTCCCGGTCTCTTGGTGGCCTTGGGCAGCGTCACGGCGTCCCCCGTGTCCCCCGTTGCCGTCCCCCTTGTCCCCCGTGGACCGGCTACGCTGCGGGGGACACGAGGGGGACGGCGGGGGACGGGAGCGTGGTGGGTGTGACGGAGGATCTGGAGCGTCGGGACCAGGCGGTGCGGGTGCGGGTCGCCCGCGGCGATCTGGAGTCGTGGAGGCGGGCGGCCGGGCCGCTCGGCAATGTGAGCGGATGGCTGCGCCAGGCGGCTTCCAAGGCGACCGCCACCCGCATGGCCGTGGTGGGCTCCGAGCTTGCGCGTGGCGTGCCGGTCGAGGTGGTGGAGCTGCGCGCCAGCACGTCGGAGGCGGCGTCGTGGCGTGAGGCCGCGGGCGACCGGGGTCTGGCCTCGTGGCTTCGGTCCGTGGCGGCCGCCGAGCTCGCCACGGTTGGCGCTCCGGTGCCTGCCGACGTGAAGCTCCCCGACGATGGTGCCGGCGGTCCGTCTGTGGCGCA
>WNFX01000075.1_pt1 | contig 67075 bp, 71 predicted proteins | sample 5400111 | NCBI WGS metagenome assembly WNFX01 (sample SAMN13153363, study PRJNA577476) | soil metagenome | isolation source: 40 cm soil or saprolite under grassland replicate 1 | place: USA:California | collected 2016-06-15
AAGAGCGAACCTTGATTCCTGGTTGAGAGATGACGTCCAACGTGTGCTTGGTCAGGGGTATGCTCAAACGCTTCCCTCTGGATACTGGAATCTCTAGTCCTCCATTCTTCGTCTTGAACCCGTAACATGATACGAGCTGCTGTTTGACAGCATACTGGGTCCTAGCAGCGAAGCCTCTCCTGTGAGACTTCTTCCTTGCTGCTAGTATTCCCGCTGCTCTCGATATGGCGCAGAGCTTGTAGCAGCTGGGAGAATCGTAGCGTGCGAGCTGGTTGTATGAGAGGAGTGAAAGTTTTCTCAGCGAAGACACGTTGTTAGCTAGACCTATCCGTATGGACTCGTTGACCATCCTCCTGAACACTTCCAGTAATCCTAGCACGTCCCGTGTTGGAGCATAGTGTTGCCAGACAGACTTGACAGCCAACAACGAACAACAAGGCCCAAAACCCTCCATATACGTCAGAGAGGAACCCGACGATAAGTTAACAGAACGCTCATCGCGTAAGGAACTTGGTCGTGCCGCCATCCGTCCTAGATGAATAAAGTGCCTACTCTAGGTGGCTCTAGATCCGGGATTCAGGCTAGCCGCTCGTGACTCTGGGCCCGTCTTGTGCGATTGTTGGCGCCTAGGTGAGCCTCGGGCGGGGTTTGAACCCGCGACCCTGCGGGGCACAAGAGACGTGCCTTTCCGCTTACGAGGCGGATGCTCTCTGGTGTCGAGAAACATCTACCAGGCTGAGCCACCGAGGCACCAAGCCAACGCTCGACAATGCTTTGACTTAAAGCTCCTACCATAATCAACCGTCTTGCTTCTAAATGAAAGGTCTGACAGAACACGAAATTATCCGCATTCTCACAAACCAGTTCTCCGGCAAACGAGGAATCCCACTCGGCTTCGATGACGACGTGTCCGCGATCCCTCTTTCATCCAAGACATGGATTATCGTGAAGACGGACATGCTTGTCCGCAGCACCGACGTCCCACCAGGAATGACTCTTCAAGAAGCAGGAAGAAAAGCGGTCGTCGCCACTGTCAGCGACTTCGCTGCAAAGGGCGTACAACCAAGAGCGCTGATGGTTTCCCTCGGGCTTCCCGCTCCTGCCACGAAGACGATGGTTCACACGATCACCCGCGGTCTCCACCTAGCGGCTCGAGAATACAAATGCAAGGTAATCGGCGGAGACACCAATCAAGCAGATGATCTCGTAATCGACATTGCTGGCATCGGCTTTGCAAGCCCGAAAACGATAGTTCGAAGAAATGGAGCAAGACCCGGAGACATCATCGCCATAACAGGACCGTTCGGAAAAACAAGTGCCGGCCTTAGAATTCTACTTTCAAAAGAGAAGAAAGATCTCTCGAAATATCCGTCTCTCGTCAGAGCCGTGCGCCAGCCAAAAGCGCGGCTCACAGAAGGTATTACCCTAGCTAGAAGTCATGCAGCTACCAGTTCCATTGATTCGAGTGACGGTTTGGCATCGAGCCTCCTCCAGATAGCGCAATCGAGCAGAGTTGGAATCGGCCTCTATGAGATTCCCATCGCTGCAGATGTCCGGACTTTCGCGAAAGAACATCGGTTATCTGCTTTAGAGCTCGCGCTTTACGGAGGAGAAGAGTATGAGCTCGTAGTAACCATCAAACCAGAGAGATTTTACGATCTGAAAAAACGTGTTCCATCGCTGACGAAAATCGGGATCGTGGAAAAGGAATCCTTCGGAGTCATAGCACGTCTTGATGGAAAGCGTATCCCGATCGAACACCGTGGCTGGGAGCACTTCACATGACCCACCCGCGGCCGCCAATCATCGATAGTAAGTTTTCGACCGTAACTTAGAAGAACTCAGCAAACTAGCCGAACAGTAACTGTTCATGTCCAAGGCAGGCGAGGTCTACAATGTTCCACGAGGAACAGCCTATCTAACAACACAACAGATCATCACCTACACCACCTACCTGATATTCTACGTCGCCCTCGCGAGAATTCTGAGACCGGACGAGGTCGGCCAAGTCTCCCTCCTCCTCGCCGCCCAAGCAGCATTCGTCGCTCTAACACAGCTCGGACTACCCTCGGCAGCAACCCGCTATATCTCAGGCAACATCGGAAGAGGCAACCGACAGACAGCCGGCGCAGTCGCGAGAACAATCCTGAGACTCTCGATCCTAGTCGGAGCCATCTCTTTCGCAATCGCCGCACTCATTTCTCCATTCGTCGGGCCCTCGCTCATCGGATCCTCTGATGCCGGAACCTTCCTCATCCTGACCTTTCTCTCGGGATTCCTCCTAGACATTATTCTCGTCTACGGAGCCTACTTCATCGGCATAGGCGCATACGCACGAAACCTATACCAGAACGCCCTATACATTCCGCTCAGCCGCGGACTCGGACTCCTACTTGCCATCCTAGGTTACCGCGTAACGGGAATCGTCTCCGGATGGGTCATCGGTGGACTGGTCGCCGTACTCCTCTCCACGTATCTCTGGCACGGTCAACTTCCAGAGAAAACCTCACATCCGATAAAACCACTCCTGGCGTTCAGCCTACCAGTTTTCGGATCCGCCCTGATCGCTTTCGGGCAACAGTACGGCGACATCACCATCCTCCAAGCCATCATCGGACAACTCTCAACAACCGGCGCCTACTACCTGATCGTCTCCAGTGTAAGCTTCCTATCCGTCCTCTGGATTCCCGTAACCCAAGCACTCTACCCTGCCCTCAGCGCAAGCCACGCCACTGGAGGAACAGAAGCAGTCTCGGAACGCCTAGCCGTAGCCTTCCGGCTGACCAACCTCGCCGTCCTACCATTGGGAGCGGCCCTAGCGGCCATCGCCCCCACCGCGATTGAGCTCGTCTATGGACCCAGATACACAAGTCAAGCCGGCATCTTCGCCATACTCGCTCTCGCCACTATTTTCACCGCGCAAGGAGCCATTCTGACAACGTCGCTTCAAGCAGTCGGCCGAGCCAGACAAGTCCTTATCGTTACACTACTGTCAACCGTCGTCGGATTGCTCGTAGTTGTCACAACAGCCAGGTTTGTCGGGACACTCGGAGGAGCACTCGGAAGAATAATCCTCAGCATCGGCACAGTTATCTTGGCTCGTCGCAGTATGGGACCTTCAGTCAAAACCCACTCCGAGAATGCGCTTCCAATCGCCCTTCTCCTCGCGGTTGGTGTCGGAATTCCACTGGCAATAGTCGACTACTTTCTCATAGGCCACCTCAGCCCGTTTCGAAGACTGCCAATCCTGGTAGGAGTGTTCGCCCTCGCCTTCCTCGCCATCAGCCGGACCTTCAAAATCTTTAGAGCATCAGACTTTGCGATATTGAAAGATGCTATGCCCCACCGGTTTCATCCCCAGCTGAGGGCGATAGAGCATCTGATTGTAGGACGTCGGAAAGATACAGGTCGCGGGTAGTCTCTGGCGGGTTCGAACCCTTCCGCAATTTGCCGAGCATATTGGATTCATGATTGAACGAAAACAGAGACGCCTTCGAGCAGCCTGCACCTAGAACAGGCTTTCAGCGTTACTTTCCTTTTCCGGGCAAGTCCGGGAACCTTGCGCGGGCCCGGCGGGATTTGAACCCGCGACCTTCGGCTCTCCCCTTGCTGATAGAGGGCCGACGCTACTGTCCGTACTGAGCTACGGGCCCAACCGGCACCTCCGGTCCCATCGGTAAAATGCCTTCGCCACCAACCTTGGACAGGGTCTTGGCTAGCCGCTTGACAGAAGAAAGGGTTAGGAGGCGGAAAGGGCTTGTACTCTACTTCTTCGGGATCTTGCGCAGACTATTCCAAGCTAAGGCCAGGAAAACCGTCGCGATGACTAGGACAACAAGACTCGCGACTGGGACCCACTCTGCGATTGCGGATAGTGTAGAAGGGTTGTAAACAGCTAAGGCCATGGTTATGCCGAAATCAAATCCTTCATAACGCGATGTAGAGTTCGTTCCGAGAAGGGCGCATCCAGAGTACGTGCCAAGTCTTGTGTTCGTGTTTGCTGGGCAACCAAACTGCGACGGGCTATTGATTCCCCACCAGGATGGAATAGTGAATGATGGCGTTGTGTAAGAAAAGTTGTTGGCACCGGTAGCGGCTAACGCCTTGACTGGAGAGAAGTTGTAGGTGAAATTAGCATTGGAGAGCCACTTTCCAGTGGTATCATAACCGGCCCATGGATAGTAAACCGTAATATTGCGAATTGCGAGTGGATTTCCGAGAGTGTCGATTATCGTGATCGTCAAAGTTCCAGAGTCGTTTGGTGCGTAAGCCGACTTATCTGGGCGGAAGTTGACTGTCGGCTGAGCATGCGCTGGTAAGCTGACGCCGGCAAGCACAAGCGCCAGTAGGGCGATGGCTAAGCTGGACTGCCTGATTTTTTCCTTCATGACGTGGGGACGTTTTGCAGAGGCTCGTATAAGCTGTGTTGCTAGTTCCGATAGTCGCATGAATGAGATGGCGGGAAAGCTTGATACGTTATGATCATTCGGTCCAGCCGGGGCTCGTCGTCTAAGACGCCGTTGACGCGTCGGCGAAGCCTGGTTAGGACGTCGCCCTGACACGGCGAAGGTCGCAGGTTCAAATCCTGCCGAGCCCAAATATACGCCCACCCGAAACGGTGGGCAACATTCTCAATTCAGAAAATCAGGCTCAATTTGTGAGGGTCGCCTTAGTTGGTTGATAGTGGACGCTCGGCTTACGCTCGCGATTTCGGGTGCGTAGGAGACATTCCTTCTCCATCCTATCTTTGAGTTGATTGATGTCCTGGCCTTTCGTGGGCGGCGTCTATGAGCTCGCGGTCTGTTGAGTGGAACCAAATTCCATTTCTCAGGTCCACGCTACCGTCTCCCTGTAACTACCCTATGAGCCACCAGAAATCTTGGTTTGCCCAATGTGTTTTCGTTGATGGCCGGAATACTTGTCGTCGGTATCCTATCGATCACTCCATTGTTGACTGATATCGCGTAGATGAAAGTGAAACTACTCCCAACCAAAACACTCTGCCAAACAACACCAATTATCTTGCGACAACTGTGCAAAAGGTCGGAGCTCGTGATTTTTCAAGTTGGTGGGGCGGAGATTTACTGAGGGCTGAGCTCGTACTCAGTGACCAGACGGGGCGGGTGTACCTTGACTGTTTTCGTATTCCAGTCGTTTCACATAAGGGTCGTTACGACTCAGCATGAATCCGTCTGTATCACAGATGAAGATTTTCAGTCTGCCACTCCAATGCATCGGACGGTTGCATCTTGGGCATCTAACTTCGACCATAGGCAACCGCTTCGATTAATTCGATCCAAATAAGAGAAGTTCTAAAGGAGGAGTGGGACGAAAAACCGTAGGATCTAAACTATTCTTGTCCGGTTGATCTTCTTGTTTTGCCATGCGTAGCGTCGGAGCTTGGCAATCTCTCCAAAGCCGCATGCAGCGCAACGTTTCTTCCGAACATGGTAGGCGTGTCGGCCACATCTCCGGCATCTGATGTGCGTACCCTTTCCTCCCATCTTTCCCAGTGATGTGGTTCCTTTGCTACCCATCTACAGCACTTCTCGCGACGCTTAGCGCGTTGAAAGATAAACGTTGCACTATAACGCCGCTATTTTGCGAGGTAGGATACCAGCTCGCTCAATACATTATCCACTTCGCCAGTCGTCTTCGAATCGTCGTTTGTAGGCTTGTCGTGAAGCTCGTTCGGAGCATTTTCTTCGGTAAGCTTGCGGAACTCTCTTGCCCATCCTTCTGGAATCTTATTGTCCAGCTTGACCCCTGCGAGAGTAGCGAAGGCGACAGTCCAGACCCTCGGTACGTTGGCGAGAGTGTATCCTCCACCGCCGAAAAGCAGAAGTTTGCCCTCGCACAGCTCATGCGCGAGGTCATGCATCTCCGAAACAGCCTCGTTGTACGTGTTGGTTGTCAGTCGAAGATGGGCTAGGCGATCCTCCCCGTGACCATCAGCACCACATTGAAGAAGGATAATCTCGGGCCGGAATTTTCTCACCATTTCCGGAACAAGTTTGTGAAACGCTCTGAGGTATGCCTCGTCCCCTGTGCCAGGCAGGAGTGGGATGTTTAGTTTGAGACCCTTCGCCTCACTCCCGCCGATCTCGTCAGGAAACCCTGTTCCAGGGAAGAGGTATTTTCCGCTCTCGTGAAAATCTATGTCCAATAGTGATGGGTCATTGTAGAACCCGTACATGACACCGTCACCATGATGCGCATCGATGTCTAGGTAGACAAGTCTCTTCACGTGATATTTTTTCTTCAGATAATTTATGCTAACTGCTGGGTCATTGAAGATGCAGAATCCTGAAGCTCGTTCGGGATGTGCGTGGTGCAGTCCTCCAGATGGGTTGAAGGCATGGGCGAATTTTCCGGTCATTATCTTGTCGCAGGCTTCTAGGGAAGCACCTACAACCAGACTGGTGGCTTCGAAGCATCCCTTGAAAGCAGGAGTGTCGCCTGCGTCTAAGAGCCCTGAGCCCTTTTCGCTATACTTCTGAACCAACCGGACATAATCTCGTTCGTGAAAGAGAAGAATTTCTTCCTCAGACGCAACGCGGGGCAGGGTGATTTTGGAAGAGTCTTCATTGAGCAGTCCTTTCGATTGAATCAGGTCATGAGTTAGTTTGACTCTTATCGGGCGGAGAGGGTGGAAGGGTCCGAGGTCGTAATCCAGGAACTTTTCGGAGTAGAGAAGAGCGGTTCTGCCTCCCAAGAAGCGTCCCTAGATCGCAATCATTCGACGTGAGCGTGGGCTAGCGGCGATTTTTCATATACGCGCACCGATTTTATGTTGGTGAACTCCAGCATTCCGTATCTTGAAAGTTCTCGACCGATTCCGCTGTGTCGAACCCCTCCGAAGGGCATTCGGGGGTCTGAGACTACAACGTTGTTAATTGTAACAAGTCCCGCTGAGATCTCTCGCGCGACCTTCTCCGCCCTCCTCGTATCCGTGCCCCAGACCGTTGCTCCCAGCCCAAACTCGCTCTTGTTAGCAAGAGCTATCGCTTCATTTTCATCCTTGACAGCCATTACAGGTGCAGCTGGTCCAAATGTCTCCTCTTTCATAATCCTCATTTCTGGTGTCATGTCTGTAAGGATGGTGGGAGCGTAGAAGGATCCCTTGCGTCTCAATCTCTCGCCTCCTATTTCCAGCTGAGCTCCCTGTCTAACTGCGTCCTTGACTTGGCCGTCTAAGGTCTTGAGCGCCTCTTCCCGGACCATAGGTCCGATGTCCGTTTCCGGGCTAAGAGGATCCCCGACTCTCAATGATTTGGCCTTCTTCACGAACTTCTCTAGGAACTCGTCGAGAACGCGCTTGACCACGAAGATCCTCTTGGTCGCGATACAGCTCTGGCCGTTGTTGATGAATCGGCCGGCAACTGCGCCGGTTGAGGCCGCTTCAATGTCCGCGTCTTCAAGGACTATGAATGGGTCACTGCCTCCCAGCTCTAGGACAAACTTCTTCAGCTGTGTGCTTGCTGCCTGAGCTACATTTCGTCCTGCGTTCACACTGCCTGTAAAGGAGATTGCGACAGTATCGGATTCGATCATGTAGTTCGCTACTTGGGCGCTTCCGAGGACGATGCTGAAGCATCCGGGGATGAGGCCTGTTGATTCGAAGGCGTTTTGGAGGGCAAGTCCTGACTGGGGTGTTATGCTGGAGGGTTTGAAGACGGTCGTGTTGCCAGCTATCAAGGCTGGTGCTGCGAACCGGACGCATTGCCACAGTGGAAAGTTCCAGGGCATTATAGAGCCGATCACGCCTAGTGGTTCGAAGGCCACGTAGCTGTCTGTTGCATCTGTTTTTGTAACCTCGGGGTTTAGGAATTTTGGGCCGTTCTCTGAATAGTACTCCAGAGCCCAGGCGCATTTCGCTAGCTCCGGTAGCGACTCTTTGATTGGTTTACCCATTTCTTGGGTGATGATTCGGGCGAGCTTTTCCTTCTGGGCCCGAAGCGTCTTCGCGGTTCTCTCCAGATAGATAGCCCGCTTGGCGGGCGAGAGTAAGCGCCATTTCTCAAAAGCTTTTTTGGCTTTCGTGACTGCCTTGTCAACATCGGCTTTTGTTGACGATTTGTATCGTTTGAGGGTCCTGCCTGTTGCCGGGTTGATCGTCTCAAACCATGTGGGCCGTCTACTTGGCAAAGAATACACCTGAAGGCAGTAGCTTCGTCTTGCGGGCACCTATAAGACCAACTAAGAAGCAACCAGGCTGGACCATATCGGACGATTCCCACAGCCAATTGGTAGATGGCGACACACCGTGCCTCAGAAACGTTGAGAGTTTGGTCCCACGGAGTGTTCCCAAGGGAGCGGCAATTGGAATCCGACTTGTTTTGGGAGAATCGCGTAATTACAATCGCTTCCTGGGATCGTTTTTTGAAACCGTTGCTGAAACCAGTCAGTGAACCAGTACCAGAAACAGTTCCTGAAATCGTCCTGAAACCGGTTGTGAAACGGTTTCGAAACCAGTTCCTGAACTGTTGTTGAGACAGTACGGGATCTCGCCCTGAAACCAGCAGCGAATCTGTACCGTGAATTTTCATGAGGGCTCGGGGTCCTACTCGCGTCTCGCGCCGCTGAATGTTGTTCGTGGTGGACCGGGCGGGATTTGAACCCGCGGCCCTACGGAGCAGGGTTAGTGCCTTCCCGCACTTAGGGTCGAAGGACGACCTGCCAAGCGGGCGATCTTCGGCCAGCCCTGACGCGCTGTGTACCAGGCTGATCTACCGGCCCACGAGACCGCGAAACCTAGGACCCACTATTAAATGGGTTCTTTTTCCAGGCTGTTTCACAACTCGCGACGGTTTTCCGGGCGCGCGCAGTCTCGGCATTTCAGAGACTAGTGGATAGGACCTTCACGCCGAGTCTCGACATCTTTCATAAAGCTCGGCAACGATTCGAGTTATCCAAGAACAATTACAACCGAGAGACAAGATAGTCCGCAAAGATCGCGTCCAAGACCGCAAGCCCTCCGGCTTTGAAGACGGTAATGTCATTTTGTCCCCTCTTCAGGAGGCTCGGGTCGAGAATCAATTCCCCTATTTCTGTCCTAATATGTGATCTCGTAATCGCTCTTTCTTTTAGCGGGATCATGATGTCTCCATAAGTCGCAACAGCTTGTTCGACGGAGTCAACGACGAGAACAGATCTTTTCACCAGAGTTGTGTCCATCTCTCGCGAGCTTGGAAGAGCAGCTCCGATGGCGTTTACATGAGTTCCACGGGAGACCGAGCTACCCTTGAAGAGTGGAATGGGTGAACTCGTAGCCAAGACAAGAACGTCGGATTTTCTGGCAACTTCTTCCACGGATATGGCAGCGCTGACAGGAATATTGGTGTTCTTGGAGACACTTCGGACGAACGCCGCCCGATGGGCCTTTGATCGTGAGTAAACTATGACTCGTGAAACATTTCTCACTTCCACTATCGCGGGAACGTGGGCCCGCGCCTGTTTTCCAGTTCCGATGATTCCTAAGGTATCTGGCTCTTTGAGTGCTAGAATATCGGTAGCAAGGGCAGAGCTGGCCGCGGTTCTGATCGCGGTCAGATTCTCCCCTTCAATACGAGCCAACGGAGACCCGGTTTTTGAATCGAAGACATAGATCGTGGCCGAAGTAGATGGTACGGATCTGTTTCCGTTTCCAGGCTTCACGCTGACTACTTTCACACTTACCGTTCTAAGGCCAATAACGTGGGCGGGCATGAAATAGAAAGAAGCTCCGCCTGGGATCGTGAACCATGTTCGGAGCGGTTCAAGAACCAGTTCCCTTTCTCGTTTGACGTATGCTTGTCGCGCAAGCTGGATCGATTTCCGGACAGTCAGAGCTTGGCCGACTTTTGCTTCACTAATTGATAGAATGGGTCTCACGGCTCAAACGTGTTGTTCGCATCTTAACACGGTTCCTAATGCCATTGTTCTTCTTGAGGATTGAACAATGCTTGTGCGCGGTCAATGCATGGGCGGTTAAGGGCTGTTCACCTGATTCTGGCGCAACCGTATTTCTCGCGCGGCCCCTATCCTCACCTTTCGTCAAGCTATTTTGTCATGAACGACTACAGCCGTGCTAGGGGAACATTTCGCCTATCTCTCCCCTTAACCAGCCTTCATGGGCTGGAGATCCTTGCCCACTCAGGACCCGCTAGTCTCACCGGTGGATGTCGACGTTCTTCGCCAGGTGAACATGTCGTTGACTCGAAACCTGGATTTCTGTCAGTCTGGTGAAGGGAGCAAGGCATGGAGCGAGGTCTTGGGGCTTCGTGAAGATTTCAAATCTCATCTGGCCTGGGTTATAGGGCTGGGTCACTTGTCGGAGACTTTCTCTCGTCATGCGGTTCCAAACTATCTCGTTCGGGTTCTTCATCCGTTGTCCCAGAGCCTGCGGGTCAACCTTCTCTTGGGCATGTTGCCTGACTGTTTCTTGGAGGTGCGAGCGTTAACTGAGCAGCTGGCTCGGGCCTTCCAGGCGGACCTCAAGTTCTCGAAGGAGGCCTCGTTTACAAGTAAGCTTTCACGGTTGGATGTTCGGGAACCAAGTCTTTACAAGCTGACTGGCGAGACCGATGCGAGTGTTCTTCCTTTATTGTCCGAGCTGGGGCATGGTTGGGTTCGGATGGACCAGCCGTTGACTGGTATGGGCGCGTCGTTGCCTGTTTCAGCAGCGTCAGCCACGTATACGTCGCGTGATGTGCCTGAATTGTTGAGGCTGACTTCGGCGGTGAAGCGTTTTCGGGAGTTGTTGTCCAAGACTATGAGCCAGTGGTCATCTAAGCTGGAAAAGAAGGACTCTGCTCAGACTGCTTAGAGGTCCTAAAAGGGTCCAAACACTACCTTCTCGTGGACCAAGCACTCTCCACCAAGGAGAATACTTTCACTCCTCACTGTGAGAGATAAGCGAACTCGAAGCTCAGCCACTATTAGACCTATAATGACCGCTGAAGTGTTAGATATTCAAGACCTAGACGGTGTCGGACCAGTCACCGCCAACAAGCTCCGAGAGGCAGGCTACGACGATATCGCGTCTCTCGCGATCGCGCCTATCCGCGAGCTCGTCGAAAAAGCTGGCCTTGAAACCAGCGTTGCCCACAAGATCAGCAAAGCCGCTCGCGAAACCATCCAGACAGACTTCGTCACCGCCAAGCAGCTATGGGAACGACGTAAGACTCTCCTCCGCCTCAGCTTCGGATCGAACAACCTCAACACTTTGCTTGGTGGCGGACTTGAGACACAAGCAATCACCGAGTTCGTCGGCGAATTCGGAGCAGGCAAATCGCAGATCAGTATGAAATTGAGTATTCAGACTCAGCTTCCCGCCTCGGAAGGAGGACTGGAAGGAAAAGTCCTCTTCATCGACACCGAAGGAACTTTCGCTGCCCAACGAGTATTCCAGATGGCCCAGGCCAGCGGACAGGATCCTGACAAGATCCTAGACGGTATCATATACAGCCGCGTCTACAACAGCGACCACCAAATACTCACCGTTGATCATGCCTTCAAGATCTGCAAAGAAGAAAACATCAAACTACTAGTCGTCGACTCCATCCTCTCACACTTCCGCGGCGAATATATCGGTCGAGAGTCCCTCAGCGAACGACAGCAACGCTTGAACAGCCATCTCCACAAGCTCCTCCGCATCGCCCAAGCCCTCAACCTCGCGGTCGTTGTCACCAACCAGGTCCAAGCCAATCCGCAAGCCTTCTTCGGCGACCCTATGCGCCCCGCAGGCGGGAACATCATGGCACACGCGTCAACCCATCGTATCATGCTCAAAAAGTCCAGTCAGGGACTACGGGTAGCGAAGGTGATAGACTCGCCCTATCTGCCGGAATCCGAGACCTACTTCCGCATCACTGAGAAGGGCGTTGAAGACGCTGTCGCTCGCAACAAACGCGACGAATAGGACCAGTATAATGAGCCGAAAGTATGGGAACGCGACACACCTCTGAACCTCTAGAGTCCAAGATCTCGGAGCTAGACCAGGACCCGTCAAGCGCTCAAGGGTTTCTGTACAGCTGCAACCTATGCGATCAGGTACTGGTCCTATCGAGGCTGTTCATCAATCCCCGCAAAGTACAGCTTGGTTTCGTGAATATTTGTCCGGGATGCGGTTTTGAGCTTGACAAAACCCTCAAAGTCCAACCGTCAACTGTCCCTCCGGGAAAACGGTTTCTTACAAATCCGGCCTGCAAAGACCCTGATCAGCTGATCAAACCTGACGAGTCGTTCGAGGCTAAGTTGAGTAGAGGAAGCAAATTTCTCCGAGATGCGCGGTCAGATCTGACGACGGGGATTGAATCTCTCGACGAGACTCTCATTCTTCGATTTGGTCAGCTAGTCACTCTTCAGGGCGAGCCGTCTAACGCGCTGAGCCATCTCCTCTGCGTCCGAACCATCAATCCTCTTCCGCCGGGACTGGATAGTGATGTAGTGTTTGTTGACGGAGGCAACGTTTTCGACGCGTATCCCGTGTCTCGGCACGCTTTCAGCCTCGGACTAGATCAGGAGAAGACAAAGCTGCGGATTCATCTCAGCAGGGCTTTCACCCATCACCAGTTGAGCAGTCTCATCACCGACGAGCTCGCGCAGGCAGTTGACCAGTGTGATGCCAGGCTTGCGATCGTATCGGACATTACCGCTCTCTACTGCGATCCAGATGTTAAAGAAAAGAGGGAAGCGTTCGATCTATTCTGTAGAAATATTCGTTCCTTGGCAATTCTTGCGGAGCAGCGAAACATGATCATCGTTGTCACGAACCTACATTCAAGAAGCAACGCGATGGACAACGCTTTAGCCCAGACAGCCCACATCTCCGCAACACTACACGACAAGGAAGCGTTTACCCAGCTGACTGTCACAAGACATCCGTTCATCCAGCAAGGAAACACGGAAATCATTACTCTAGACAATCAGACACTGACAAGATATCTCCAAGGCTGATCCCGGAAAACCACTTGTGCGACGCAAAACCGCCCAAAGAATACCCCACTTTTCTAACGAGACGATTTGCTGTCCGGTAGCGATTTCGGCGTGTCTCCGGACTCAGTGCATAATCTGGGCTCTGATCGCAAGGCGAAACTTGCCGTTTTTTCGTCGGATCAAGAACGATTTCTCGGGCGGTCTAGGGAAGAAGTCCCGGATTCGTGTTCAGGCCTGATAATAGGCGAATTCCTCGATCAGAAAGTTTCCCATCAACCGCTCTTACGTCGCGAGGTCTGGTCGCTAAGACCCCCTATTTTCCAAAAACAATTCCTGTCTGGCATTGACTCCGGGCGAGTCCAGGTGAATCGGGGCGCAACCCAGGCTTAGATGGCATTGGGAAGTTGACGACATTTCCGAACGAAATTTCCGGAGAGTTCGCTTAGGTATCCCAGATTCGAGAGCAGGGCTTGTTCTGGGTGATTTTTTCCAGAGGAAACGGTGCCTTCTGTATCGATCAACTGATCTTCGGGGCTGCAAGGTCGTATCTTCTGCTCCCTCCGAACATGGTTCGAAGGTATTTTGCATCATACCCAAGAGGCAGTAGAAGATTTGCGGCCGACGAACACAGCAAGTCCACGTACCGTTCCGAATCATAGACTATGTCTTCACCAACAACCTCCGGCGGTAAAGCCCCGCGAGTCTGGTCACTGGTCAGAATGTAGCTGATCTGTTGCCCCGCATGCACCGAACCTCCTTGTGACACAAGATGTCTCGCGGCTATCGCCTGAGGAACCTGGTGAGTATACTCATCCGGATTCTTGCTCAAGTTCCTGACAATAACAAGGTCCTCTAGAGGAATCTTGCGCTCTCGCACTAAACCTACGAACCTTTCCAGGACCCTAAGAGCGCTCGGAATGAGAAGTCTGAACTCGCCAGAGTCGCGAGCTCTCGTAAAGATATTTAGCATCATGTGCTGGCACTTTCTAACGACCTCCGGAGTATCATGTCTCCGAAGATCTATTCCGCGAATCTTGAGCGTTCCATCCTCGAAAATACCATAATACCGGTTAAGCACTCCCACCTTCGAGTCTATCTTTGAACTGAGAAAAACAATCCACTTGTAGACTCCCTCAAAAGAAATAGGCAGACCAAGTTTTTCACCTATGACCTTGCAGAGTTCCTCATACTCTTCTCTCGTTGCATCGGGCTTGCTTAGCCAGAAGGAATCGACTATTCCATGCACAAGTTTGAAACCATGAGCCTCAGAAAGAGCTGAGGCCTGTCCCAGAACCTTTCTGCTGAAAGCACAGGTCGCAATATGAGCATCTATCTTTCCAAACCGGGCATTCTTGAATCCAAGATAGCCAAAGGAGTTGTGGACAAGGACTCCACCATTTCCTGTAAAGAAAGTGGGAAAGTTCTCATCATCCGAGATCTCAAAACAGTATACGAAGGGAGAGGAAGATTCAATCTGCTCGATTTCTTTTACCGCGACAAAGCCAATATCAGAACCCAACAGATTCATAATTCGAGAGTGAGCTTCTCGTTCATTTTTCAGAGCAACTTGAAGACCGCTCGAAGAAGAGTTCACGACTGATCGGAGGCTATCACTCTTGGCGCGCCAAAGGTCGTTCTCCGTCTGGTCTATCTCTTGTCTGACTTGTTCTGGAAGATCTAATTTTGAAACTGCTGTATTGTAAACGATACGTTTGGCTACCGGTACAAGGTCCCCTTTTGACAGCTCGTCTGCGTTTATCTCAACTAGGGTACCATTTCTCAGAACATAAAATGAATGGTTAGCAGTGCAGTCTACCTGTCTTCCATCTTCCATTCTTACTCTAAGGAGTTTTTCTGGGGAAAGAGTCTTGACTAGTTTCGAGACTCTGCAAAATTTTGGTTTTAGACCCTTATCCACTCCTGCAACAAACAATTCCTGAAGACAATCAAAGACTCCTACATCATACCCTACTTGCTGGTCGATTACTTTGCCAATTTGTTGGTAACTTATCTCTCCATTCTGAGAGATCAGAACAGGTGATTCAAATGGTAGGCAACACACTAGGATCCATTTCAGCGCAGCCTGGCGCTGATCATACAGCTTCTTCAACTCCTTGTCCTCGACAGTTTTCTTCGCAATCTTGTACCGCGCTCGTTTGTCGAGAAGAATCTTGAGGGATAGAGGAACGATGCCGGTCCACCGCTCGCATATATTATATTCGAGCTCTGGAACACGATTCGCAGAGCCTGGACAACAGGTGCAGTTGACAGTTTCGCCGCTGAGGTTCTTCTGTGTCATGAGCGTCGGATAGAGACCGGCAAAGTCCAGCTCTCCAACATGATCGTGGATGCCGATCTCAGGCTGGTAGATGAATCCGCCACGGTCGGCCATAACTAGCTCTCCGCTGTTCTTCAGTTCTTCAGGCTGATTCTTGTTCCATGGAATGAGGACGTCTCGTTTGACCGCGTGGTATAGCTGGAGGCTTGTCATGTTGGTGCCGATGGTCGCACGGCTAGCCCTCTGGATTGGCATGATACACGTCCTTGAGACCTCGAACAGGCCCTCAAGCCCGCAGTCGGCGCTGACGTAGGCGTTGTTCTGGTCCACATGCAACCGGCCTAAAAGGCGGGCCGCTGTCTCACGATACAGTATCTTGCCGTAGGAGAAGTAGCTGTGGCCCTGAACCTCATAGATTCGGAGAGGTGAGATGTCTCGGCCGAGGATCAGCTGGTCTAGAATTCCAAGCTCTTGGGCTTTGCGAGCAAGATATGGGAAGATGAAAGAATCGCCACCATGGGTCATGATCACGTCAGGATCCTCGAGCCTGAAGGCCTCTACCAATCCAAGCATCTTGTCTGTTTCATCGCCCGAGTCCAGGGCAAGTATCTCTTTTTCGTCGCGGGTAAAGTGGACTGAGGCTAGTTTATCGTCGAAGTTCCGAATTTTCCTGATCTTCTCGGTCTTGATCTCAAAACTGATCTCTCTTAGAGGTGGTAGTTGATAATCAATGGATTCTCTCGAGTCCTTGAGAGTCCAGCTAACTCCTCGACTGGTTTCTTCTGCTTCAACAAAGGCTAGCGGGAAGAGGCCTTTACGATACAGATACATCTGCGGCGAGGGAACGTCGATGTCGTAGAAGCGGAACTTGGAATAACGCCCGAACTGTTCAAGTTTCCTTGCCAGTCCGACTGCTTCCCGGTCTCCATCAACTTCCACCTCTAGTACCCTCGATCTTTCGAGGTCGCCAGCCTTCTCATACCTCTCGACAAAAATAGCGTTTTCAAGCCCAGGACGACAGGCGAGATCTAAGAGATCTCGAAAACTTCCGCCTATGTGGATCTTTGGTTTCCAGGGGTCGGTGAGTCTTATGCAGCTGCCATCTGTTTTCTTCAGCCATACGCTCATCTGGCCGGCTTTGTGGTAGAGGTCGAGAATCCAGCCTACATGTTTCAAGCCCAGCAGCCAAAGCGAAGATTAGCCTGAGATCAGGTCTAATCCGAGAGAGAGAAGTGAACCAGAGAATGAAACTATTCGTTTGGGGGACATGGGTGTAGCCTGGCAAAAGCCCAATAACCATACTGGAGAGGTGGAGTGGTAGAGGGACGATGTTAGAGTGACGTCAGGAAGTTCGAAAAGTTCCTGGCATAACACTGCCATGTTTCTACTGGTACTTGCGTCCCTCGCGACGTTCGGAACCATAGCCTATACCATCACCCTCCAAGACATCACCAACTATGCAATCACCTACATTACCGGTCTACTGATCAGCGTCACAGGTATCCTACTCGGCCTGTCAGGAATCCTGCCAATATCAAAGTCGCTAGAAAGAATGAAACTACAAGTCACGCTCACAATAACAACTCTTCTTTGGCTGGTCGCGACTATCATGATCGCCCTGACCAACGGGTTCACCTTCACTACTTCGACACCCTTACTTCGATATCAGTTCCTAACAGGGGTCGGACTTTTCACCATACTCATTGTATTCTACTCGACCTCGACGATAGAAGCTACGAGGCAACGGCTTATCGCCGCCCAATCAACAAAGGCAAGCCAGCCGGGAAACACGACTGGCTAATCTGGCAAAAAAAAGAAGAGTTGTAGGAATCGTTCTAAAAATGGCGGGAGACTACCGCCAGAAAGCCCACCAGGGCTTCAGCTCCGCGGAAACCAGTCCAAGTATTCCAGCGGCGAGGACGAGTAGCACCGAGGCGCCTGCGCCTCCTGTCAATACGAACAGGATTATTCCAGCGAACAGTGTCATGATTCCGCCGAGCTTGCGAATGCCTGTATAGATCATCCAGCCTCCCAGTATGGCGCCGAGGCCGAACAGGGAGACTAGGCCGTTGATTGCGAGAGAACCGATGCTTGGATGTCCGAGTCCGCCGAGGGCGGAGACGAGAACTAGCACGCCACCTATCAGGGCGAGAACGAACGCAAGGAGTGATAGTAGCCTGTGCATTTTCAAGGGCATCTTCAATCTCATGGTATGAAAATAGTCCGGGCTCCGGGTGATAATCCAACAGATTTGAACAGGGAAACTGTGAGCGTTCACAATCAGCGATAATAAAGGTTGCAGAGAAGGTCAGGGCTCATAATGGGTTATTCCATATCCCAGATGGAAAGATTATGATAGAGGATCTCAAAGAAATATGGAGAGATGTCTGAGAAGAAACGCGTTCCTCCCTGGGAACGCGCCCAGCTAAGTTTCACACTAGCAGAACGCAGACGTCTCAGAAAAGTCGAAGAGAACGAACGTCCAGGCAAGACACGTCTGCTGGATCTGGAAGAAAACAGGAAACGGCTCGCCGAGATCAGGAAACACTTCTGCCCCGACTGTCAACGGTACATCCGCAGCGACCAGTTGACAAGGGAAGAGAACAAGATCGGCGAGGAACAAGGCTTTTGTAAATGCGCAAAAAATAATCCTAAGACGTAACGCAGAAAAACTAGCCTGGATCGATTATCAGTATTCTAAGACCTTAGACGCGTCCCACAGTTGTGGCAATAGTTCATTCCAAGACTTTGCGCCTTGCACGATGGGCATCGGAGTCTCGTGCCGCAATTACTGCAGAACCTCCAACCAGCGGACTGCACATGACCACATACCGGGCAAGTCTCCTGCGGCTGAGGAGGCACTAGGAGTAGCAGACCCATTGTTGATGCCGACTGCACCGCTTGTCCGAGAGGAATATGTGCTGCTACTGGAGTCAGCTGGTGGGCGTGCATTCCTATCATAGATTACTGCGTCCTGGCTCAAATAGATTCTTGATCCTCTCGGGGCGCTTTCTACGGAATGGTTCAATGAAGAGATTCGCGCGAAGGCAGTCGCTTACTGCCGATGAGAGTAACACGAGACTTACGATTGACGAATGAACCGTGAGCAAAGGGTCGTGTCTTGCTCTGAGTTCGGAGGATGATGTGTCTTTTGAGGACCGATTCTCTGATCAGGCACGCAAGAAGGCGGTGGAAATGTTTGAGCACCAGCCCAAGCCAGCGGCAGAAGACTTTGACTTTGGAGAACTGTTCACCAGGATACTTTGGGAAAAAGACTGGACCGACAAGCTAGAGTCAATTCTTGTCAAGATCCGAAACCGGTTCCATATCCGCAACACGGATACAAAACTCTCGAAGGGACTCAAGGTGCTCATCCCCGACATGAGAGAGGTCGCGAAGGCGTATGATGAGATGGCAACCGGCTACAAGGAATTCATCCAGACCATACTCGATGCGAAGAAATCGCCGTCTAGCCAGACAAGAAAGAAGATTGAGTCGGGCGATAGCGCGAACTTACCAAAGCATTCTGTTCGTCACAAGTAAGCTATCACCAAATAATATGCCTCGCATTTCTCTGGCGAACCAGCCTTTATCCAACCCGGATTCGAATCCGGACCTTGCTTGATGGCTGTGCCAGAAGGTACCCCGGGTCTTCGCAAAGCTGTGACGATGCGCTATGCTGTCGCGTTATACATGAGCTCAGTCCTCGGCTCAGGGGTCCTAGTCCTGCCCGGGCTGGCGGCCCAGATTGCGGGACCGGCTTCGCTGATCGCATGGCTCATACTCTCATTAGCCAGTTACCCGCTCGCTTACACCTTCGCAAGCCTGTCAGCGCGCAAGCCGGAGTCTGGAGGAGTCTACGCATTCGCTCGCGAAAGCTTCGGACAGCGTTGGGCTGACGCGGTGGGCTGGCTGTTCATCGTCTGGTATGTGACCGGTGCTCCGGTCGTAACCGTCATCGCTGCTTCCTATCTTTCGTACGCGATTCCGTTGAGTAAAGAGATGATTTACGTTGTTGCGGCTCTGATAATACTAGGAACCTTCCTGATCAACTATCGAGGCATTGTAATTAGCGGAAAAGTTCAGCTTGCAGTCATAGTCGCGATCGTTGGATTACTGCTCACTGCGGTGATCGCGTCTGCTCCGCTTGTTCGACTCGAGAATTTCTCACCATTCTTCCCGAACGGAGTTCTCCCAATAGGCACGGCAGCCGCTCTCATCTTCTGGTCCTACCTTGGTTATGAGAACGTGTCCAATGTGGCGGAGGAGTTCAAGAACCCCGAACGCGACTTCCACCGTAGCATCATCCTCAGCGTCATCGTGATCAGCGCTTTGTATTTCTCGGTCGCCTTTGCGACAGTTGGAACTCAGGCGTACAAAGCTGAAGGCAGTGTCGCTCCATTCGCCGCGATTCTCTCGAACGCTCTAGGCGTTTACGGTGCTGTTAGTACTGGGGTTCTTGCGGTTTTCATCATCTTCGGAACAGTCAACGCTTACACGACGGGGATGTCCCGTGTCATCTATTCTGTCGCGAAGGAGGGAGGCCTTCCAGGAGCGATAGCTCGAATCGACAGCATGACCGGTGTTCCTAATCTTTCGCTCGCGTTACTGACCGCCTTGGGAATGATCACTCTGGCCGTGTCGTATTTTCTGAGCGTCGATTTGCAGACGGCGCTCTTGATTCCGAGTGGCGCGGCAATTCTCGTCTATGTGATCGGTTCCGCGTCGGGGATCAAACTGCTCAAGGGAGGCCGTGCAAAGTTGTTTCCATGGATCTCACTCGCAGTCTCGGTTATCATGTTGCCCTTCGTAGGGCCGGTGCTCGTTGTCAGTGTCGCAGTTGCGTTGCTCGGTTTGTACTATCGAAGGCTCCGGGGATTACGCCGATAAATACCAAGACAAAGCGTTCCTGAACTCTGAGAAACATCCTTGAAGTTTGGTGTTCAGATCGAGAATCACTTAGGGATAGGCTACAACGGCGTCCGGAAGGTAGCGTTGGAGGCCGAGAAATCCGGGTTTGACGGTCTCTTCATCTGCGACCATCTCATGGGCAGGAACGAGGAGACGTATCGACAACCGTGCCTGGACCCGTGGGTGACGCTAGGCGCTCTGGCTCAAGCTACCAGGAAGATTGGCCTCGGGACACTGGTAAGCGCCGTCGGGTTCCGAAATCCATCCTTGCTGGCGAAGATGGCCGCAACTCTCGACCATGTTAGCGGAGGAAGAATACAGTTGACTGTAGGGGCCGGTTGGCACGAGCCGGAGTACAAGGCGTACGGTATCCCGTTTCCGCCGGTTGTGGAACGGATGCAGCAGCTGCGGGAAGCAGTCCAGATAATACGATCAATGTGGACCGAAGACCAGGCAACATTCCGGGGCAAGTACTTCGAGATCGAAGGAGCCTGGAGCTATCCAAGACCAGCCTCGTCCAAGATCTGGGTAGGCGGGGGCGGGGAGAAAACGTTGTTGCGAATTGTAGCGGATCTCGCGGACGGGTGGAATGCTGTCGGGTTGGGGGTTGACGAGTACGCGCGGAAGCTAGAGATTCTACGATTGTACTGTGAGAAGGCCGGTAGGAAGTTGAATAGCATTGAGCGGTCCTACTATGGCACGTGCGTCGTCGGAAGCACCGAGGGCGAGTTCCGCGAGTCCTTCAACAAACAATACGGGCAGTATCGGAAGGCCGAGGAATCGACGGAAGTATTTCTCGAACGAATGCGATCTACCAGGCCCCTCATTGGGACGATAGCTGAGGTCGCGGAGAAGCTGAAGGGTTTCCAGGAGCTTGGTGTTTCGTACTTTATCCTCTACTTCCCCGACAAAGATGGATTGGGCTTGCTGCGCAGATTCACGGATCTAGTGATGCCCCGAGTCCGTGTTTCGTAGAAAATCGAGCGGGCTTAGGAGAATTGGAGGTGGACGAGCAGTAGTCCGAGGAGGAACAAGCCCATCGCCAGTGTAACGAGTCCGCGCGAGAGACACTCGTCTCCTAGCGACAGGAATTGTAGAGTCATATCGAGTCGGGCTTGGAAGGACTGGGACTTATTCGGAATATTTCTAGAAAGGGGGGAGCTTGGGTTGGACATCGACATCGTCTCAGCTGGTGAGAGGTACGATCAGTGCTTGTGCGCGCATCGTGGTGGTGAGCGAGCCTGTGCCTGTGAGCGTTAGTGTTACGGTTGTTGGGCTGGCCCATCCGGAGGCGACGGTGGTGCTGCCGCCGAGTCCAGGAGCGAGACCGACGACCGTGATTGCCGGTGCGCTGCCGGTGCCGTGATATGCGATGGTGATGGTGAAGTGTGTACCGTCAGTGATGGCGAAGCCTGTTGCCGTGACATTTGTGACGGTGCTGATTGCTCTGAAGCTTAGCGAGGATCCGCCGACACGGTCCCAGCCGGGAGGTCCGGCACCATTCAAACCGGACCACTGGCCATTTGTCGTTGTGGTTTGTGATGGGTTTGTAGATGCAAAGGCGTTGTTGAGCCCGTAGCCCACTGCTCCCGCGCCGAGTCCGACGAGCAATATCACCAGCACTATCGAGCGTGTTGAGATTGCCCTATGTGTTGTCGATTGAATGTCTGGATGCGTCATCTTCTCTTCGATATACTCGATGCGCGAGGTGGAGATGGCGGTTCTCCTAGGAATTTGTTTAAGTGCTCAGAAACCAGCGCTTGCGTGCAGGCCGTTCCCGATTCAGGGAAGTTGGAATACATTCAGGCTCCTCTGCCCGTCATATTCCCTCAACCCACGCTACAATGCATGTCCAATATGACGATTCAAGGGGCAGCAGTCGGCGCAGAAGCTGGCAAACTGCAAGCGGACCTCCGGAACGTATTCAGCAGACTACTGAGCCATGCCCGGACGATCGACATGACTATGACCCTGGGAGATAGCACCGAGGCACTGGGACAGATCAGGGAACTTGAAGCATATCTTGAGAGAGGCCTCGAAGTACTGAGTAAACCGTTAACCTATGAATCCTAGAAGTGTCGAGATAGGTAGCCGGACTTACAAAATCTCTATTTCCAGTCTTTCTCCCAAACGATTTAGTCTCTAGATTCTCCTTATCTCTCATGACTGAGAACAGAGTAGTTCTCATCACCGGAGCTTCCTCAGGATTCGGCAGAGAAACCGCGCGTCTGCTGTTGGCTCGCGGCTTCAAGGTGTACGGTACCAGTCGGAACCCTTCAGCAAAGCCTCAGGAGACAGGTGTCGGTATAATAGCTCTTGATGTGGACTCTGACGACTCAGTTCGGCACGGCGTGAAAGAGCTCTTTGACGAAACCGGACGTCTGGATGTTCTTGTGAACAATGCTGGCTATGTGCTGACAGGAGGTGCTGAGGAGACGTCGATCACGGAGGCCAAGGCGCAGCTTGATACAGATTTTTTCGGTCCGGTCAGAATGGCGAAAGCTGTGCTGCCCGCAATGAGGAAGCAAGGCTCGGGCCAGATCATCAACATATCATCGATGGCAGCTTTTCTGCCGGTTCCGTTCGAGGGTTATTACGCGGCAGCGAAGGCCGCTTTGCTCGCCTGGTCCGAGGCGCTCCGGCATGAGGTCAAGAGTCTCGGCATCAAAATCTCCGTCATAGAGCCGGGATTCTTCAAGACAAACTTAGGCGACGCAAGGAGGGTCGCGGAATACCCGATAAGGGACTATGATCACCTGCGGGTACGAGCTGTAACGGCGTTGGATGATGATTTCCGGAATGGAGCAGATCCGAAGATCGTTGGAGAGACAGTTCTTCGAATCATCACGAGCAAGAACCCGAAGCTGGAGTACGCTGTTGGGAGGGAGGGGCGTTACAGGAGGCTAAAACACCTGATGCCTCAATCAATAATTGAGAACGGTGTGAGAAAGCACTGGAAACTAGACCTATAGAATTCTCGTGCTCTACACAAAGACGATAGCTGATGGTTTTTGCCAATCTTCGCTTCAGGTCTCGGCCTCGTCCTCTTCGACTTTGCCCTCTTCGTCTTGATTGCCAGTGAGATCTTCGGGGCTGCATTAATTCCGCGGCTTCGGAGCCGCGGCGCAACCCGCGTCAAGAAAGACCGAGGCTCTCGAGCCCTGATCACCTTCGCAATACTCGTCTCGATGCTCATCTCCTTCTACTTCGGATACGCAGGCGTGGGAGCGCTTCCAGACTGGATTTTCTATGTCGGGATCTTTCTGATGTTCTTTGGGGTTCTGGTCCGCCAGTACGCGATCGCGATCCTGGGCCGGTTCTTCTCGCTTTCAGTTCACATATCGGAAGACCACAAGGTTGTCGACACGGGTCCTTACAGGCTGGTCCGCCACCCGTCATACACCGGGATCATGATAATGTCTATCGGACTGGGCCTGGCAGTGCAATCCTTAGCCGCGTTATTGGTTTTGCTTCTCTTTTTCAGTATCTCGTTCGGGTACAGAATGTACGTCGAGGAGCGAGCTTTGCTGTCGGGACTGGGCCAGGACTATGCCAACTACATGAAAAGAACAAAACGACTCATCCCATTCGTAATCTAAGTTTGTTTCAATGTTTTAGATCGAATGATTTGGAAAAAATAGGGGAGGTCGGGCTGGTTTACAGCCCGAGTCCAGCGCCTAGAGTGTAGATTGCGTTAGCGCTTTGGGTCTCAGCTGTCCCGTCCGCAAGTGTAGCGGTTATTGTCACGGGGTAGATGTTTCCGACAGCTAGAACCAGTCCGAGGGGTAGAGATGTTGTCTCTGCTGATGCTGCTTGGCCGGGCAGCAGTGGAAAGGCCTTGCTCCAGGTCAGCGTTACGGGTAGACCTGAGACTTTGACGGAGATTGACTTGATTGCTGTGTTTCCAGTGTTTTCACCTTGCATCTTGAAGTCGGGGCTCTGAACGCCGTTGTTCAGTAAGTTGGTTTCCTGGAATGCTATCTGGTTGACTTGGAACTTGTGTTGTTTCTGATTGACGGTCGAGCCACCTGTCTGGACAGCTACGTTGGTGTGGGAGCAGTCGACGGTGTTGGAAACGGCCTGGGTGCAGCCGCCCCTTGATCCTTTGCCATTAGCTGGCTCTAATGCAGTATTAGCGTATTGGTCAGTGGTGTAGATGATTGTCGCGAGGCCTGTTGTTGGACTCGCGGCAACGCCGAAGTCGTCTAGGAGGTCTCGGTTCTGACTGCTCGAGCAGTTGGATCCGGCTTCGCATACGTCGCCGTAGTGGACTATTCCTGAGACTTGGACTTGTCTCCAGCTGCTGTTGGGGACGTTTGCTTCGAGGTTTTGGGCGAAGTAGACGTACCATACGGCGGACTGTGGATAGTTATCGGGGATAGTCCCGTTGTAGAAGCTCGTACCGTACCAGACTACGTCGAGGCCGCCAGCAGTACCTGCTGAAGCCCACGGGAATATCGCGGTGTTGGAGGGTGTTTTGTTGATCTGGTATGGTCCGGACCATGACTGGCCAAAGGTGTTGGAAAAGCTGTAGAAGAGGTTGTGGTTGTCCGAGTACACTACGTATACGTTTCCGGCGCTGTCTACACTGACGTTCACGAACTGGTGTCCATAGTCGATTGCGACGTTGGGATTATTGTATACGATCTGGTCGTTGAAGGTGTTGCCTCCATCGTTTGAAGCCGCTATCCAGACAGTATGGGTGTGACAAGAGATTCCGCACGCAGCCAGATCAGCTGCGTCTTTGCTTGAGCTGAAGACTTGGTAGATCATGTGGCTGCCCGAGTCGATCGCTAGATTCCCGATCTCGTTGTTCAGGCCTGCAAGAAACGGAAAGTGCGTTAGGTCGAACGCGGAGGCGTGTTGTGTAAAGGCCAGGCCAGCATTATAGCTGCAGTCGACAACAATGTCGTTGGTCGTGGAGACCGCGTGGTATGACAGGCAGACCTTGTTCGCTCCGTCGGCAGCAAGCCATTCTCTGTCGTCGACTGGAATGCTCGCGCCAGTTGGATTGATAGACCAAGAAGCACCTCCATCGCTACTTGTACTGACGACAATCTCTGCAAGGGTGCTGTCTAGACTTCCGACGTAGACATTGTAGAAACCGTTAGAGTTCTTCTGCGATGCGACTGCGAGGTCGGTATCACCCCCCGATGGAGAGACTCCCGGTCGTCCGGCGGAGACCGTGTCGGGTGATGGTATGGTGGTGAAGTGTTGTCCGTTGTCAGATGATTTCCAAGCGAAGGTTCCGGCAGCTTGTCCACCTATGACAATGAACGTGTTCTCGCTTGAGCCGTAGAAGTTGCCTGCCGGGTCAGCTCGGATGGCAGGTTCCCCAGTGGTGTTGTTACACGATCCGTCGTTGTTGGGGCATGTGACTCCGGTGCTGTGGTTGGTTACGAATGGATTGCCGGCGAGTTCGTAGTTGAGGAACGTGGCCGGTTTTACGTTGACCGCGTTGACTTGTGGGATGGTTCTGGCGGCTAGATATAAGCCGCTGGTGAGGGTTAGTAGAAGGACGAGTATTGTCACTGTATGGGTTAGTAATTTTCTTTTGATATCCATGAAGTCGGGAGAGAAACGGCGTCCTGCCTATAACGGATGTTCCGCACGACAATAATTTCGAAGTCCGAGAATATCGAAATTGGAGAATATTGAAACACAACATATCCGCATCGATAACAACGATACTTCCGGGCAGCACTCTTGGTAATTAGGGACAAGTCCGCATGGACCTTCGAGGACTTTCTATGGGGCGCACGATTCCTTCGTGGAGGCTTGTTGTGAACGATGAGATTGAAAGAATAGGAAGGTTCAGGCAATTTCTCAGAGTCGAGGACAAGGAAATATTCGACGATCTCCTACGCCAGTGCAAACACTACGCGCCGTACGCGAGCACCATGGCTTCGGTGGTGAAAGAGGTCCCGCTAATGTTCTCGATGCTGTTCGGCCAGCACAAGATGATATTCGAACTAGAAAAACGACTATCGAAGCTAGAGGCCAATCAGACTCGACCGTCTGGAGTACAAGACCCAGACCCTGGCTTGGAGGTGTCTGTCCCGGCGAGCCAACAGTAGATTTTCTTCAGCCTTCTCGGTTTCCAGCATAGTGTGTCTTTTTATCGCCGTTCAGAGATTTCCACGCTGAGGATTGTGGGGAAACTTCTGATTGCTAGTTTCTAGACTAGATAAACTGGAAGAAGAGGTCTTCAATCAAGTCTTCAAGTTGAGTCCGAGGCAGGCCGTGATGCTCGGCCTGCACGACTATGATGGCTCGTTGCCTGATATTTCGCCAGGCGGGTTGAAGGCGTGGACGGACAAGGCGGTCGGGTTGCTTGACCGGGTCCGGAGCGAGAGCCACGGGCTTGACAAAGACAGGAGGCTGGACGCGTTGTGCATGGAGACAATGCTGGAGCGAATGTTGTTCGATGTCCAGGATCTTCGAGGTTATGCGACTAGGCCAAACATCTACTCGCTGCAGCTGAGTGTGACGCCCTACATTTCCCGGGAATACGCGCCTGTTGACGCTAGAATTGGAGCTGTGAATAAGCACCTGGCCCGGGTCCCGGGTTTTCTGGACCAGGCTTCGCGGAACTTGGATGAGACGTTAGCGCAGTCGATTGTTGATGTCGCGACCAAGCAGGTCCAGGGTGTTCTACGGGATCTTGATGGGAACGCGACGCAGGAAGCCGGGAAAGCGTCCGCGGCGGTCCGGGAGGAGTTTGAGAGTTCGAAGCGAGAAGCTGTGCTTGCGATGGCATCGTTCACCGAGGATCTCAGTGAGGAACACTCGCTCTCAACGGATTTTGCCCTCGGAAGAGAGAGATTCCAGAAACTACTCTGGGTGAACGATCGGATCAACAAACCGGTAGAGGAAGTATTGGCCATGGGTTTGCAGGATCTCGAGTCAAACCTGAAAGCATTACGGGAATTAGCGGAGAAGATTGGACCGGGGCAAACAGTCGCGAGTGTCATTGACGGGATTCAGGAGAACCATCCTTTGGCTCATCGGTTGATCGATGAGACTGCTGAGGGATTGCGGGATCTGGAGCTATGGTTGAGAGAGCATGATCTCATCTCTATTCCTGCCGGGACACGGGTCCGAGTTGTGCCAACCCCGCAACACATGCGAGCGACTACGACCGCGGCGATGTCTTCGCCGGGTCCGTTTGAGAAGGAGGGTTTGGAGGGATTGTACTATGTGACGCCGCCGGAGGATTCGTGGGACGCGAAGACCCGGGAGGAATGGCTGCGCCATCTCAACTACGTCACGTTGAAGGATATCTCGATTCACGAAGTCTTTCCGGGACACTACACTCACCGCATGTTTCAGAGAGAGTTTGGGACATCAATGATCAGGAAAGCGTACTGGAATTATGCGTTCGGCGAGGGCTGGGCACACTACTGCGAAGAAACGATGCTCGACGAAGGATACGGAAACGAGCAGTTACGATTGATTCAGCTGAAGGAGGCGCTGCTGAGAGATTGCCGGTTCATCGTCTCCTTCTGGATGCACACGCAGGGACTTGGCGTGAATGAGGCACGGCAGTTTATCATGGAAAACGCGTACATGGAAACCTTACCCGCGGAGCGGGAGGCGTTGCGGGGAACCTTTGACCACTCCTATTACGGGTACACGCTTGGGAAGCTGTACATCAAGAAGGCTAGGGAACGCTTCTTTCATGAGCACCCGTCCGCTTCAGCTAAGGAATTCCATGATAAGCTGTTGGGACTTGGGGGCGCGCCAGTCGGTCTCTTAGAAGAACTCATCACCTAGCATGTCCCGTGTCAACTCGTTAATGTGCCGGTAGCCTTGAACTGATAGGGGACGTTCCCCCTTGGAGAGTAGGCTCGATTCAGGCCTCGAGATCAGACGCATCCTACTATTGACGAGGCTGAAAGAAGTCCCGAAGGGAATGACGATGCCGCAGCTTGTCAAGGATTCCGGGAAGGTTTCCGGATGGAATATTCCGGGGAAGACGGGATGGGAGGTTATGCAACAAGTGCTTCAGACGCTGATCGATGACAAACTGGTGGCGCTAGGGACGAGGTTTGTTGCAACGGTAAAGGGACATGAGTATCTGAAAGATCCATTGAAGTGGCGCATTGACGAGAGGACGACGGAGGAGCTTGCGGACAGTATGTTCTGGAAGGAAATCTACGACGTATTCGACAAAGCCTACCGCAGACTTAGACCGAAGAGCTAGACCCTAAGAACGAGGCTGTTGAAGCTGGACGTTTCGAAGAAGAGCAGGGCGTGATTGAAATGATGAGCCAATCCGGATACGTAACCGCGCGGGAGACAGAGATCATCAGGATCCTCAGGGTTCTGACCGAGGCCTCGGAGGGTTTTGTGGTTATCGGAGGATACGCTGTCAATGCCCACGGTCAACACCGGTTCTCCGTCGACTGCGAACTCGCAACCAACCGGGACAACGTTCCGGTAATAGACGCGACACTTCTCCGAGAGGGGTACGAGCTGAGAAGAAGTGAGGTTCGGCCGCCGATAGGCGTGACGATCAGGGAATACGCCAAATCGGTCGGGGGAGAAACAGCGTCCATCGAGCTCTCCGTCGACACCGTTGTCAACACAACAACCCGGGGAATCTGGACTTACAAGTTCATCCGCGAGAATTCCGTTGAAGCGATAGTCACTGGAGCAACAGACTCAACCCCGTCCAGAGTCGCCCAGAGAAATCTGCTCGTCGCGATGAAGCTGCACGCAGGTGAGACCCAAGACTTCGAAGATGTTGTGATGCTCTCAGAAAGGGTGGACTGGAAGACTGTCGCGAAATGCGCAGCCTGCGGCTCAAAAGAACAACTGTTAGAGGATATAGAAGCCGCGATCCAAGAGATCTCTTCACCAAAATTCGCATCAGAACTGAAATCTATCTTCGCCATGCGGAGCGATCCAACACTCCTTACCAAGCGGGCGAATCTTGGTCTTCAATCGCTTAGAACACTTGTCGCCCAGGAAAAATTCAAAGATTCCCTATAAGACAGCGACCCAGCAGGCACGGACCCTAGAATTTGCGCTCAGGACTACTTGGTCAAGCGTCATGCTCTAAATCTGCAGAGAAACCCGATGCAGAAGCTATTCGTCCGAGTCTTCGTGATCCTCTATCAGGTGTTCGGGCTTTGGATGGTTGCGATCCGCGGGATGGATGAAGAACTCCAGCATTGGAGTCGCACTCTTGTCATTGTTTGTCAGCGGCGGAAGGTGCCAATTCATCTCGATTGTTCTCAGGTATGAATAGTGGGTGTACTGATTGGACGACGTGAAGCCGGTCTTCGCGACGGAGCCGGCCCACACGGCGTAGACTTGGTCGCTGGGGTATTGGCGGTCTCCGTTGCCTTCGTCGTATGCGATGAAGAGTGCTGCTTTCTGGTGGGTGAAAAGTTTGCTGGCTAGTATCTTCGGGACCAACATGGAGAGGTAGGTGTCGCCGGTGGAGACGGGGCAGTCATGCGTGTCGTTGCAGAGGTTCGGTGTCAACCACATGAAGTTGGACGAGGTGGAGGGTGATTGTAGGTCGGCGAGAAAAAGATCGTCCGGGGCAACGTCTCCGCTGGAGTTGGCTGGAACAATTCTTGAGCATCGCGCTGAGCTGTTGACAATGTCGTCGAAGTAGACGAATGGGTCATGACGGGCCGCATATCGGCCTGATATTCCACCATCTCCCAGGTAGCAGTCGCCTGGCGAGCACTGTGTCGTGCAGCTTGACGGGTAGTCTTCCATGTACGCTTTCCACGTCAATCCCCTAGAATCCAATCTATCAACGATGTTGGGAGCGTTGCCCGCGTTGCATCCGGGTCCTGGAGGGCAGTCGGATGTGCTCCAGGAGGCGAAGTCTTGGCCGGAGATGAGTGCTAGATAATTCGGGAGGCTTGGATGGTTGATCGCAGAATATCCTGTTGCTAGGGACCAGGAGGAGGCGAGCTGGTTCATGAACGGGGCTGAAGAACTCCCGATGATTTCGCTGAGATCATGGTTCTCCATGAGTATGGTTACGATATAGTTGAACGAATGATTAACCGGGGCTGACTGATGAGCCACATTCATCGGCGCGCCTAGGGCGAGGGATACAAACAGGAGAGGTAACAGCATCGGTTGCGTCCACCCTAAGTTGATAAGTCGATTGGGAGGGGCCGCACTTGAATATTCCGGAAAATACAAGTTTTATGACGAATCTGGCTTCCCAGTGGTATCCAGGGATAGCAGTCTATAGCGGGTGCCAATCAATACCTGGACTGTATTAGCTAGAACGCTCTTCTTACCACAATTGCAGAGGTCACTCGCTCTCCCAGCGTGCCGTCTGGATTAAGGAAGCGGTAGTGTTCTCCGCAATCAACTACAGATCTCCAATGGACATAAGGAACCTTCACTTCGCCCTTCTCCGTGGATATTGCCATGAAGAAGACTTGTCCGGGTTCGAAAACGTCCCTGCCATTGAGCTTCTTTCGTTCGGGCTCTGGCACAAGGTGGGCTTTTCGGACTAACTCCAAGTGCTCTGCTCTGATGGTCTCTTCGGCATGGAAAACGGTGTCGGCTATTTTCCAAGGTTTGAGGCGTTTTCCATCGGCTTTCATTGTGATCTTCATCGACGCCTCTTCCATGGTAGAGTAGAGCTGGGAAGTTCTTAGCCGAAGCGAAACCCTCAGTCTGGCAGGCGAGGACACGTTTCGAACCGTTGGAATAACACGAAATGCAGGCCTCTGACTCGTTGTCTACGACTATTGAGCGCTGAGCTGTTTATGCTCTCGATGGGCTCGGTACGCGAAAAATATTATTTGGAGTTGGAAGAGAAGTAATAGATCGCCAACCGGGCTGTAGAGAATTCCAAAGGCTAGACCAGAGACAGCGATGGCGGTGAGGGTTGAAGCCAGGAATCCCCATTTTTTCAGGGTCCAACAAGCGTACGCGAGAACTGCTTCAACGATACCAAGTACTAGGGTGAACGCAAAGTAGAGCATCCCAGCAGCAGCGGTGACCGCGAAGGTCAAGTAGACCAGTAGAATCGCGCTGACTAGTAGCCAGTAGACTGTTCCTTCCGCGGCGAAGGTCTTTGCGTGTTCCGGTTTTGTCTGGTTCAACTCTTCCGCCATTGGTAGCTTTGATCAGTAGATTCCAGTTGTTATCGAGATATCGACTTGGGTCCAAGCGTTCGACTCAACAATAGCAGTCTTCGGTAAGCCGGGGCAGAAAGGAGTGAGGCCAAGATAATGGTCTGAGTAGACTGTATAGCAACTCGTTATGGTCAGGGAGTATACTCCAGGGTTCAAACCGACCGTGAAGGTTCCATGGACCGTGCACCCACCTATTAGGACCCAGTTCACCGGGACCATTAGAGGAAGATCAGAAGACGGCGAGGGCGTTATCACAACCTCGATCTGGTTGTAGTATGCTGGCGCCGGCGCCGTGGTCGGAGGGACTCTGCAGAGAGGGGCGACATTTCCGATTGAGATACTTCCCATGATTCCACCAGTCGCACCCTGTAGAGGAGGGCTGGCGAGAGGAGCCAGGTACCCGCCCGGCGAAACCATGAACCCCGCTACTGTCGAAGCAGTCGTAAGCAAAAGCGCCGCGACGATAACAGCCGTGGTCCTAGTTACTCGCATGATTCTTACCTGGGTATCTATAGAGTGGTACTGCTGTTAAGTCTACAGGTTAGAACGATGCGTTCGGATCCCAGAACAAGGAGCTTATTCGTGGATGGCCAGCTAGACCGGCAGATTATTAGTAGAGCAACAGTGTTGTCATGACGAAAGGGGTCGGGATGGTTTTGACTCCTAGGGAGCGGGAACTCATGACGGGAATGGGGAACTGCTACGCCTCATGTCACGAGGACTTTGAACATACATTAGAAATGGTGGGCGACGCTCGTGGTTTAACGATTGATCAGGTGAAAGGGATGCTGGAGGATATTCGTGGGAAATACGGGGGAGACGTTGAGTATCAGAGGCTTCGCGGTCGGTTGCCGAAGGATTTCCCATTCTAAAGGGTTGGAAATAACTGACAAAGTGTCCTAGTTGCGGTGTGGGTTTCCAGAAGCATGATGATTGGGATGATCTTGCAGGCCATTTTGTTGCCGAGGCGGGGCGGAGTGATGCGGGGCATGTGATGTGGTTGAACCGGAACATTACCAAGAACAAGTCTGATCGAAAGACGTTGTCGAAACTGCTCGCTGGATTCTTTGATCTTGGAGATCGTGGCCTAGAGTCGTGGGTTAAGCGGCGTTTTATCGAGAAGTTCTATGGTCAAAGTCCGCACCCGTTTGTGGTGGCGTTGCAGCATCCTTCCCGTGCCACGTTGCTGGGTTATGTTGTTGAGCATCAACATTTCCTTCGTCAATGGGTCCGGTCCTGCAGCTTCATCATGGCGCGGACGAACGAGATGGAGGTAGTGCTGTATGAACTGGATAATATCAACACGGAATACGGTGGTGTTGGGACTGGTCAGCCTAGTCATTATGAGTTGTTGTTGAGGATGGGCGAGAGCCTAGGGCTAGATCGACAGAAAGCGTTCCGGATGCCACCCTTGGAAGACACCCGAGAGGCGATACGGGTCTGGGATATGATCTGCCAGACTGACCACTGGGTCGAAGGATTGGCGGCGATGCACGGCTTGGAGCTGATCGCGAATCGGAAGCTTAGGAGTGAGGGTGCGAGCATCGGCTATTTCGATCCCATGATTCTGAAGAACGAGGAAATATCGAAAGAGGCGAAGGCGTTCTTGCGGGAGGGGTATGAGGCGGATGTGGGCCATTCGGAACAGGCGTTGGGCCTAGTCGAAAAGTACTCGAAAGTCTTCGGGAATGTGGATGATGTTCAGGCCACGTTTCTCAGATCGATCGATTATTTTGATCGGTATTTGATGGCGCGCTTGGAAAGGAGCCGGCAGTTTTGAAGGTGGCTGAGAAAGGCTGCGCGATATGCCAGGCAACATGGGGCGACTACTGGGAAGAGATCCAGGGACAACGCATGTTCTTCTGCTGCGACATATGCGCTATCGAATTCAAGAACATGATCAACGAGGTCAAGAAAAAGACCGGATGGAAAAAGATCGATGAGATCAAAATGACAGGGAACTATCGGGGACGCGAATGCACGGCTTTGTATGCACGTAAAAGATACAATTTCTCGATACGGTTTGACTCGAAGGGCGGAATAGACGCCTTCAGCGAACGCGTCTAGATCTCTAGCCTTTCCATATGCCTATGGCTAGGCCGACGAGGAAGGCCGCGGAGGTTATTGGCAGAATGCTTGCGAGGCTGGAGGCCTGGCCGGCGAGGGCGGGTGCTTGTGAGAAGGCTCTGTAGATTGTTGTCTTATTGTTGTCGCTCAGCGTGAGGTTGATGTAGCCTGTTGCGACCAGAACGCCGACTAGGGATATTATGGCGAGGCCGAGTTTCACAGTTTTCTTGAGAACTACCCCGACTAGGAAGCCTATTGCCAGAACGATTAGCGCGGAGACGACTAGCCCCGATCCGAGATCAAATGAGAATGCCAGTGATGTTCGATCATATGCTCACGTTGGGGACTCTTAAGTTCATCCAAATAACAAACACTCCCGTGATCATTTGGTATTCGTCTGCTGAGAATGCGCTCGTCTTCGCCGGAGCCTCTTGTAACCTAAGGCAATGAGCCTGACAAGGTTTGCGAGGAATCTGTTCTTTCTCTGGAGGTTCCTGGTGAAGATCGCCTCTTCAGACGTGAACAACTGCTTGAGATCGTGAATGTCGGTCTTGGGGCTGAAATAGATGTAGAGTGGGATCCCGATCAGTATGACTATCGTCCCGGCTATTTTGTCGATGAGGCTTGTGGAGTAGAGGAGGTAGAGGCATATTCCGGCTCCCAGCCAGGGGAGAACTTTCTGTCCGGGGAGCTTTTTCTCGCTGCTCTTCCGCAGGACTACTAGTGATAGGGATACGAGGAGGAAAGAGAAGGCGAGGTTGAAGACGGAGAACGAGATTAGCTGCCCGAGCCCAGAGAACAAGGAGAGGACTAGGGCGATGATTCCCTGGACAATCAGGGCGACGTAGGGGGTCTTGAATTTCGGGTGGACCTTGGAGAAGGCTCGGGGAAAGAGTCCGTCTATCGACATGGCGTAGGCGAGGCGTGCTGTGCCGAGGATTGCGGATTCGTCGGAGCCTGAGACAGAGACTAGTGCTCCCGCGCTGATCACAACTGCGCCCGCGGTTCCCAGTAGTGCCGCGCCCACTAGTACGAGAGGTGTGACTGTCTGGGCTAGTCTGGGACTGCTGACTGTTCCGAAGATTACGAAGTTGGTTGTCAAATAGAAGAAGATGACTATCGCCATTCCGGTCATTATCGCTCTCGGGATGTTTTTCTTGGGATCTTTAACTTCTGCCGCGGGAAGTGTTCCGAGCTCGAAGCCGACATAGGCCCAGAAGATGAGGACTAGGGCTGTTCCGAAGTTGCCGAGGCCAAGTGGCGCGATCGGATTATAGTTTGTGAAGAATGCGGGGTTGTAGGCGATCGAGGCGAGGCCGACGATGACGAGCAATAGTAGGGGTAACAGTTTCAGGATGGTTAGTATGTCATTTACCCGGCCAGCGGCTTTTACGCCGAAGATGTTGACCGCTGTCAGGCCGAAGAGGAAGGCTGCTTTGACGAGTATCTGTTCTGGGAAGTTGAGGGGTATGAAGTATTGGAGATAGTTGGTAAAGGTTATCGCGAATACGGGGAGGCTGAGAACCTCGGCTATCCACATGCTCCAGCCCGCAATGAACCCGTAGAAATCGTCGAAGGCGGTGCTGACGAAGGCGAAGCTGCCGCCGACCTTGGGTACGTAGTAGGCGGAGTATGCGAAGATCATTGCCAGGACAGTGGCGAACGCTCCCGCGACTAGCCAGATTATGATGGAGAAGGGGCCGATGAGCCCGGCTGTTATGGCGGAGGCGATGTAGATGTCGCTGCCAACGATCGCGCCAACAACTATGTTGGTCAGGTCAAAAAGGGAAAGGTCCCTCTTCAGCTCCAAAGGCAAGGCCCGCCTAGAGGTCGGAGGCTCAGGAAGGGTTCCCTATAGAAAGATGATTCAACGGCCTTTAGAACTGGCTCCTGAAGCTACCGCAGATTAGGGCCCAAGACGTAGACCAAGGCACGAAGGAAGGAGGGACAGGCATGGGCCGGTAAGCGTGGATTCCGAGCGTTTTCACGAAGGGCGCGGCTCGCGAAAAACAGACCCCCGGGGGGTCACACTTTAGTTAACAGAAAAAAAATAGTTACAAGAAAAACAAAAGTTGGCGAAAGGGAAATGTTTGAAGACGTAGGCGTTTCCATACACCAATGTGGGCGTAACGGGTCCAGCGTCGATTTCTGCTAGGATCCCCGTAGCGCAATGATCGCCACGATTGCGGTTAACAGGAGGGCGGCTGAGAATGTCCCGGTGGCGAGAATTGTCCACCTGTGTCTTCGGCGGATTAGCTTCGTGCGAGCTTTTTGAATGCTGTTTAGATCGTCGAGAGACATCTTGCCTCCAATTGGCATGATAACAATCACGAAGCAAACCAGAGCGGCGATCAGCAAGATCGGAGGCGACAAAGCGAGAACGATCAGGTAAGCAGACGCCGAGACATTTGCCCCAAGCAGGGTTTCCAGTCCTAGGAACTTCATTAGGGCAAAATAGACCGGGAAGAACCCGGCGGTAATTGTAGTCATTTGAACAGCGAAGTCTCTTTGAAGACCTGCGGAGCCAAGGTAGAGGTTCTTCCCGAACTCGGCGATAATCTTGTCGGAGTCTGTTTGTGGCGTAGGAGTTCCAGCGACCGCTTTCTGCTGGTTTGGTTGTGTCAGCTTGCGGACCTCCTAGATGTTGGTAACTGAGTCTACCGAAATCGGATCAGCGTCCTCCTGGACTGTGACATTAAGGGTGAATATGCCTTTTCCATTTGGACACGTAACTGGTACTCTCCGCACTTCAGTGGTCGAACCCGGGTTGGCCCTGAGGGCCACTAGCCCCATAAACGGCACGTAGTCATAACTTATCTTGACAAGGTGGCCCTTCCCGCAGAGAAGACATTGCGTCACAGTCAATGATTCCTCCGATTTCATGCGCAATACGTGGTCATTGAAGTCGGATTTAACATTCCACCAGTAAGGCCACAGTTTAGAGTAATCCGTGGAGGACAGGGTTGGCAATCGACTGCCTGAGGCGGGCCCCAAGGGGTCGAATTCTAGATCAGCAGGAGCGCGAGGTGAACCGGTATCTCAAGATGAGAACCCTTCGTGGCAAGAGTGTCCCGTGTGAGTATGAGCCCACTGGTGGATTTTCCAGCTTTCTGAAAATCGAATATTGGTTTCGCGTCGTCAGATGATATTCGGCTCTGATATTTCACCTCCAAGGGAAGATACTTGTCGCCAAGACGGACAGCGAAGTCCAATTGTCTTGAGCTTGGTCCCTCCCAATAGAAGAGCTGGCTGGCATAGTCAAACAGGGTCGATGGATTGTAGCTGAAGAGCAACCTCACAAGATGGCTCGCCACAACCGATTCCACCAGTTTCGACGCTTTCTCCGGTTCGGAGAGAAAGTTGAGAGCTTCGCGGTAGGGTTCCCTGCCAAGTGCCCACGACCTTAACGCGTGAAAAATGAACGGATCCTCAAAGTGCGACTTTCTTGGGTCTCTGACATTGGATGCGTCCTTGCTTAGGTCCAACTTTGGAATTACCGTGGTCACGAAACTATCTTTGAGGAAATCCAGGTAAACCCCAGTTGTATGATGAGATGATACATCAGTCTCTTGGCGGAGACCATTGAGGGAGATCGCGGTCCCAAGCGCTTCTATGAGCTTCCTGACGACTTGTCTGAGGACGATCTCCTTCCCGTTCCACCGAGTGACATCTCGCAAAACCAGATTCACATAATCTTCGTACAAGTTCTTGGAGATTGAACCAGAGGAAATGTAGCTATCGACTACTTTCGGGACGCCCCCGGTAAGAAGATATTCGCCGAAGAGCGTCTGAACTTCCTTGGAGAGAAGCTGTAGCTCCTCCAGTTCCTTGGGCATATCTCCCTTCATTAGCTGACCCCAGAGGGCATGTCTCCCGGGTCTCTTCAGCAGATCCAAGCCACGAATCATATTCCGAATGTTCTCACTCCGCGTCTCCACATACTCTGCGAACTTGGTGGGCAGGAGTATCTTGTCGGGCAGTTGATCCTTGAGCTTGTCAACTTCTCCTCTTCGACGGGCAAGAGTCTCGGTAGCTTTCCGCAGGTCGATACTGTGAGACCCAGTCAAGACGAGGGTGCACTTCCTAAGTCTTCCAGCATCGTAGAGTGACTTGATGCCTTTCTGCCAGTCTTTCACGGAGGAAATTTCGTCGAGAACAATGTAGAGTCTTGTCGTCTTGTCTGTAGGAGCCTCTGCCTTGGTGTTGTTGGATTTTGGTCCTGAGATCCAGCCTCTGATCCCGACCCCTCTATCTTTTGCCATGGTGTCCTTTCGCGAGAAATCCTGGTAAGACGTTATTATCCGGACAAGCCGCTCTGGGCCCTCGACTAGGTCGCACGGCCAGTAAAATATGTGTCTCGCTTCTACTCCAGATTCTAGCAGGTCCCGAATCTTCAGCTTCATTAGCGTAGTCTTGCCGACTTGGCGAGGACCTCTTAGAACGTAGATTACGTCAAGGTCCCATTCGAAGGTGTCGCCGAGCCTCGGTGTCCACTTGAACCTGGAGGCTTCCCACTCGACTATCCGAGGGTCTTCGTTAATTGCCTTCTTGTCTAGCCACCATGGGTTGTTCTCGACAAGATCTGCTTGGGACAATCCGTTCTTCCCTTGGCAATCAACTGCCAAGCTACATATAAAGACCTTGGCAATGCATTGCCAAGACCAGATCCCTACCAAAAGCCACTTTCGCTATGGTCAAAGAGGCTCTACCGCCTGGCGTTCTGCCTCTCTTGCCGTTCGAGCTCATCGAGACCGAGACGTATTGCCTGGCGAATGATCGCGCTCTCGGTTGGAGCGTCACTCTTAGCGGCAGCCGATTCTTGTCTGGCGCGGGTTAGGAGGGCCCGGATTTTATCGTCATCTGAAGGCTCGATTCTCACAACTTTGATGAGCTTCGACTCATAGATCGGGATCTTCCCCTCTTTCGTTCGTCCGAGCTGAGCCGCGGGCGGCCTCAGCTGTTGCGGAGCAATCATGCCGGCGTCAGCGAGAACTTCCACTGCAATTACCTTCCATGCATCCTCCTTTGACATGCCCGTCCCTAGGAGACCGCTGAACCGGGTGGCGAGATGATCCTGTGTTGCCATGCGTATACGACCGAATACAACCCTTCAGTATCACATCGACCACTCTTTAGTCAGAGAGAAGAACGACATTGACAGTATCAGAGAGCAATGGAGCGAAAGAGAAACCGGACGACGGGAAACACGCCAGAAAAGAAGAACTGCTCGTTAACATCCAGAGACTAACCAGCATCGTCCTGGACAAGCTGGAACAGGGATGCAAAGACGGAACACTCGACCAAGCCCAGATTAGACTGCTCGGCAGCATCGGTATGCGAGCACTCGGGCTCTGGCAGGAAACACTGAACCCACCATCCAGGCGATCTTCGAGAAGACTTGAGGAAGCTGCAGCCGAGATCGCTGTGGACGCGGCCTACGTCAGCTAGAGGCGAGTTCGGTCAGTGGGGAAGATAGAGGGTCCAAGCGATGATGAAATGCGTGCCCAGATCGTCCAACAGCTGAGGGAGAGCTTGGCTAGATCTCAAGAGATGATGACCAACACGAAGCTCGACCCAAAGACCCGGGAACGTTGGACGCAACTTCACACCAACACCGCCCAAGTCCTAAACCAGGTCTTACGCGATCAGCAGGCAAAAGACTGGGAGAGACGACTCAAGGAACTGGAAGCAGTCGGGCGCATTCCACGAAGGACTAGCCTCCCAGGGACCCCGAAAAACAAGAACCCATTCAGCTAAACCAGTAAGGTATCCCAAACGCCAGCAACCATCAGGGTAAAAATCGACCAATACTACGCGAAGCTGCAGAGAGACAGGGAGCGCCACGAGGCGGAGAGCAAGCCGCTCATCGTCGGAGATCCTGTCGAGTTCTGCCTAAACTATCTCCACTTCGTCCCGAGGGACGATTGGCATCGCCGCATCCCCAAGTTCCGTTCTCATTACCTTAAACCCGTCCCTGAACAAGGTCTCACATTCATTTCCTCGAGGATTTGTTCTGGCGACAGCTAAGCTCGTTAACTGCTTTTACATAACGAGAGAGATTTGGTTGATGCCTTCTTCAGGGAGTCCACTTAGCGCTCGCCTCAGTACCCAACCAATTCCCGATGGGAATGGTCGGAACTGAGCTCTCCACTCAGTGGCAATTCCCAACTCTTTCAACATCACGCGATACTGCGGGGCACGCGGAAGATTGACAACATCAGACCACGAACGATATCACAAGGAGTGAACTCTATGTATGCCACAGCAGATGGAGGAAGATAGCCAAGGGGCCGGTAAAATGGATCCTAATCCTGGACCTAGGGACCGTCTAAGAGTTAGGCACAACATTCTTATGACAGATGCGCCCCTCAACTAGCTTATGTTCGTAAGGGTCAAGAAGGTAGGATCACGACGGTACGCCTACCTGGTAAACGGTCTAAGAGAGAAGGGACGCGTTAGGCAGAGAACCCTTTGCTATCTTGGCCCCGTCTCAAAACTTGTCTCTGGCATACCAGACAATACCAGGAAGAAGGTTGAGAAACTATTCACGGTGGACTGGGACAGAATGAACAATCAGCTTCGCCGGATTCCACTTACCTTCGAAGAACTCTCCAGGGCAAGACGCGATCAATACGCTGTTTCCATCAGAACGCGCCGAGAGGGTTTTCGCAGTCGGGGCGGCATGCCCAGAGCCAAGGGAGAACTCTCTGTTCTTTCCAGACTCGCTGCGATAAGGTTCAGGGAAATGTTCGAGCAGATCGGAGAAAGAGAATACCGCATGCGATGACATCTGGAAAAGCCTCCACCGGCCACTATCCACGTCCGCCTAGAGCGAGAGCAGTTGTCTCACAACTCAAGAAGGAACCGAACGAGCTGAGGAGGAAGATGTTGTTTCTCGGATACTTAACCGACCGGCTTGACAGAAAATCACAGTCTATCTATCTCGTCGGGGGCCAAGCTGTCGAAACCTATACCGCCGGACAGTTCACGACAGGAGATATCGACATTACTTCTACAGACAGAGAGACGACCGAGGGGATTCTTGGGCGCATGGGTTTCAAACGAGGAGGAATGGTCTGGATCAACGCGGCGCTCGGGATGGCCGTTCACATCGTCGACATGATTCCAAACAGGACTGAAAAGACACGACTGATCCGCGTCGGCCCCTTTACTGTTAGGGTTGTGGGAATCGAAGACCTGATTGTCGACAGGCTTGCCGCGGCAAAGTTCTGGAAGAGCGATCGCGATGCTGAACAGGCTCAGGCTCTCTTCAATGCTTTCGTCCGACAGATTGATATGAAATATCTAAGGAAGAGGGCCGGAGAAGAGAAAGTTGACCTCCCGAGACCAAACAAGAAACATCTTAGCGTACCGGAGATGAAGCGCCTGCTCGACCGGGTGCGAGCAGAAGACGCCTAGGTCCACCTAGGACCACCCAAGAGGCTTCTATCCTGGATTCTTTTGAGGCAGAAGTCAAGTACAAGCGATTTCCGACTTTACTAGCCGAAACCGTTGGAGAAGCAGGGGCTGTGAGTTAGGCCTCGATCTCTACCGGGGTTGGATGCTGGGTTGCTTGGGCTCTTGATGGGCTCGGTAGGCGAATAGCACGAACTGGGAGCTGCAAGAGATCCCAGAACGCGGCCTATTTCCCTTCAGGCTTATAGTCCGTGGACTGATTCTGTTCAGAACTATACTCCGTTAGGCGTCTTGCTGTAATTCTTCAGAGAACTCGATGATGAGACGACTGGTCGGAGTTTCCGTGGTCCTTCATCAATTGTCTTTGTTTTGGATGGTGACCATGGGACCATCTGGTGGAAGGTTGAAGAACTCCAGCATTGGGGTCGCATTCTGGTCGTTGCTGGTCAAGGCTGGAAGGTGCCAGTTTGTTTCGATGGTTTTCAGGAATGAGTAGTGATTGTACTGGTTGGATGAGTTGAAGCTGGTCTTGGCGACAGAGCCGGCCCACAGGGAGTAGACTTGGTCGTTGGGGTATTGGCGGTCTCCGTTGCCCTCGTCGAAGACGATGAAGAGCGCTGCCTTCTGGCGGGTGAAGAGGTTGCTGCCAAGTATCATCGGGACCAGATGGGAGAGGTAGCTGTCTCCGGTGGAGACGGAGCAGTCGTGCACGTCGTTGCAAAGGTTGGGCGTTAACCACATGAAGTTGGAAGAGTTGGAGGGCGATTGGAGGTCCGCGAGAAACAGGTCATCCGGTGCACCGTTTCCGCCCGAGTTGGCCGGAACAATTCTTGAGCATCTGGCTGAGCTGTTGACAATGTCATCGAAGTAGACGAATGGATCGTGACGGGGCACATATTGGCCCGATATTCCGCCTTCTCCCAGGTAACAGTTACCAGGTGAGCAATTGTTGGTGCAGGTCAACGGGTAGTCTTCCATGTACGCTTTCCATGTCAACCCGTTAGCCTCCAGACTGTCAACAATGTTGGTAGCGTTCCCTGCGCTGCAGCCGGGACCTGGGGAACAGTCAGATGCGCTCCAGGACGCGAAATCTTGGCCGGAGACTAGCGATAGATAGTTTGGAAGGCTCGGATGGTTCACCGCAGAATATCCTGTCGCTAGAGACCAGGAGGATGCGAGTTGGTTCATGAACGGGGCTGAAGCGCTCCCGATGATCTCGCTGAGATCATGGTTCTCCATGAGTATGGTTACGATATAGTTGAAGGCATGGCTGTCGGAGGCCGACGCTGGGAGAACGACGTTCATCGGAGCGCCTAGGGCGAGGGATACGAACAGGAGTGGTAGGAACATCATGCGGCCTGGCTTCCATTCCTTGATGGGATAAGTCGGGTGAGGGGCCTGGGCTGCACTTGAATATTTCGGAAAAACCCGGCTTTCTCCACGAAGCTGGCACGCCAGCGATATCCCAGTATAGATTCCTATAGCGCACGACAAACCCAGCAGGCATAAGCGCTTCCAGCAAATGGGCGTAGGTTCCATAGACTAGGATTCAGGGCGTAGGCCAGCATGAAGGGAGGGTGGCCGCGCAATGGCCCGTGAACGTAGACTCTCGGGGTTTTCACGAAGGGCGCGGCTCGCGAAAAACAGACCCCCAGGGGAGTCGCATACTAGTTAACAGAAAAAAATAGTTAGCCCAAAACAATAGTTACAGAAAAGGGAAAGTTACAAGAAAAGAAATCTTTGAGAAAACGATGGTGTCTGGGTCAGACGCGATCCCTCGCCTCACATTTTCTTAAGGGTTGGACCCCATGAGCGTCTGATCATGGGCTGTCCCATAGCCTGTGCTAATCGAGGCTGCTGTGCTTGAGGAACTGGCTGACCGTGCAAGCTGACTAAGTAATTGGCTTCGAGGCTGAAACATCTTGTTATACCGTTAAACAGCAGGAGTCTCAGCGGGCGCTACTGTTTCTTGTAGCGTTCCTTCTTCATCGGGGGCGGCTGTCCCTCCCATTCAATCATGTCTGACGGTTTGCCCCAGCGTGGAAGGCCTCCCAAGCCTATGGACTCTGGGAGCATCGTTGGGCGGAGGGTTTCGTGTCGCTCGGTCCGTTTCTCTTCAGGTTTGAGACGAACTATCTCGAAGTTTCCTCCAATTTCGAGCACTCTGTAACCGCGAAGGTGTCGGGTGTAGAGGAACTTGTTGACTAAGAATTTGATCTTCGTGTTGGAGAGACCGGTGACTTCGACGAGCTTCTCGTGCTGAGCTATCTGACCGCTGGACACGGCCGTCACGTATTCAACTAGGGAGGAGACTTCCTCGTTCTGGAGGTCGTCAGCAACGATCTTGGTCAATCGCTCATCCAGCTGGATTCCGTGGTATACCGGTCCAGTTATGATGGATACTTTCTATAATAGATTCTGGCTCAACAATGCGTCGGCAATCGACTGCCAAGCTGCATATAAAACGGCTGGCGATTCATTGCCAAGCCGAACTCTGACTTCGTAACTGAGGAGCTAGAGTATCCAGACCCGAAAAGTCTAAGGAAAATCGTGTCTGTGCACGAGAGGGCCAGAAAGCTATATGTTTATGTTTACACGTAAACAGAGTAGCCATGGGCGTCAAAACCCTCACCATAACAGAGGAAGCCTATGAGCTCTTGGCCCGGGAGAAGAAGGGCAAGGAGAGCTTCTCAGAAGTGATTAAGAGACTGGCCAGAGAGCGCGGTGAACTCAAAGACTCATTCGGCACCTGGAAGATGACCGACGATGAGGAAGAAAGAATCTTTTCAAGCCTCAAAAAGAATTGGAAAAAGACCACCCTCGCAATTCGCGGCCGACGAGGAACAACCTCCTGAAATGCCTTGACACCAACCTCCTTGTCGCCATCCTCCGAGAAAAGGAGGAAGCCCAGAGGCATATGACCATGTTGGACACTGAAGGACGACAAGCCACAACCAGCGTCAACGCCTTCGAACTATTCTACGGAGCGCACAAGTCACGAGCAACCGAAGAAAACGTGAAGCAGACCCGAAAGCTGCTATCCCGCCTCCTGGTCCTCCCGCTCGCAACAGGGTCAGCAGAAAGAGCGGGCAATATCTTTGCTGCACTTGAGAAAAAGGGAGAACCCATAGAATTCAGAGATGCAATGATCGCCGGGATAGCACTTGAGAACAGATTGGCAGTTGTGACGAGAAACAGGTCTGACTTCGCAAGGATCCCAGGACTATCCGTTGAAGAATGGTAGATGGCAAATTCCTGTCCGACCCCTCAGCTTCTTGCTTCCTTCCTGTGCTCACGTTCCAGCTCACGTATGCCTTCCCTGACCGCCTTCTCCCGGTTTTTGAAAACGCCTCGAAGCTCGCTAAGGCTCTGGGCTCGGCTTAACTTAGCTCCAAACTTCTTCCGGAGATATGTCACAGCCGGCTCGTAGACACCTCCCTCTCGATGCAGTACTCCATGACTTTGACCAACGGAATCACTGGAACCCCATCCTTTGTCTCAGAACGGACTTCTCGAACAGGGTGAAGCAAGAACACGAGTCCAAACAATGTCTTGCGATCACCTTCGAAAGCGTAAGCAGCATGGTTGACGCGAAAGAACTGTTCCCAGCGTCGGGCATCGGTTCTTCTTATCTGGATGTGAACGGGCTTGTATCCAGCGGTAAAGCCTGTCCAGTAATAGCTGTCCGTCCAGATTCTGACCGCGTCATCATGCGAGTAAGCGAAAGAGGCCGGAGCCGAGGCGAGCAGTTTCTCCTTCGACATACTCTGCTTGACCATCATTCGTGAGAAGTCGAGCGGCGAGGCCACCTTGTAGATCCCGGTTTGAAGACGGGTAATCAGGTTCAACTTGGCAGGTACACGATGAAGGAGTAAACTATCTAACGCAAGTCGAGATACCTGTAACCACGGCTGACTTCTACTTCCCTCTAGAGTCTCGACCGTTAATTGTGTTCGTTTGACGGCCAGGTCCACCTGAAGGCAACCCAGATGATGAAAGACGAAGCGCTACGAACACTATTACGAAAGGGAGGTTACAGGATCCTGGAGCTGGAGCTACACTGGCTACACGGATAAGAGAAGAGATGAATTATACCGGAAAATAAGGAACAGCCTCGGAAAGGAGTAAACGCTCTTCAATGGTCTTTCGGTTTGCCGTCCTCCGGAACACTTACATGTAGATGAACATGTAATGTTGCATGGAAGTCTAATGGAGCGAAAGGTTGCTCAGACTGAGCTAGACGCTGAAGAGTACCGTGCCTTGGTCAGGATAGCGGAGAAGAAGGGTCTCACGATAAAGGATGCGCTACGGGAGGCGGCGCTCCGCTGGACCAGCGAGGAGTCAGGTATTGATCCGAAGGACCCGATTTTTGACATAGCGCTCGGTCGGCGCAAGGCTCAGGACTGGGGAAAGGGTACAGAAAGGGCTTCCAGAGAAGTTGACGAGACTCTGTACGGCAAGTAGCCTTTGAAACTCTTCCTCGACACGGGACCAATTGTGGCCTACTACAACAAGAGAGATAGCGACCATCTGACTGTGCTCGAATCCTTCGAGAAAATCTCCGAGAACAACACGGAATACACCAAGCTGTACACTTCAGATTACGTGTTGGATGAGGCGATCACTAATTGTCGAGCCCGAACAAGGAATCACAAACTCTCGGTTCAACTGGGAACTGATATCTTCTCTTCCAAGACTATCGTTCTCCTGAAGGTCGACGAGGAAACGTTGCAACGGTCTTGGGACCTTTACAAGCAGAGGAGCGATGTGGAATTCAGCTTCACGGACTGCACGATTGCAACCCTGTGTAGGGGGCATGGGATCAGTACTATTTTCACATTCGACGACAAGCACCTCGGAACAATTGGTTTCCACTCGCTGGCCAAGCTGTAGTACTTCTCGGCAGCGCTCTCAGTAATTAGAGACGGCATGAGTGACATGACTCCGACTTTTCCAGACATTTCTCTTTCCGTAACTATTTTTTTCGCTGACTAAACGCGACCCCCCGGGGGTCTGTTTTTCGCGCGCCGCGCCCTTCGTGAAACGCCGAGTTTTCCACGTTCACTCTTCTCGGCATTGCCCTCCTTCCTTCGTGGCCAGCTCCGGGTCTCGAACCCTGCCCTGTGGACCCTGTATCCGCCCTACTGGAAGATGGAAGCTTAGACGACTGCTCGTGAGCATGTACTAGCAATCCCTGAAAAACAGGTCCCCCAACGGGACAAGAGTAGGCTAGCCTAGGGTTTTCGGAAAAAGGGGAAAAAAGGGGAGTTGGGTCTGCTGTCCTGTTTTCCGTGCTATGGTGTTACTTCTACCCAGTAGGGTATGTTGAGGGGTACTGTTCCGCCTGAGAGGACGATGTCGCCGAAATAGTCGCCAGCAACAGTCTTCCCGTTAGTCGCAACAGTCACCTCGAAGCTACTCGATCCACCTGCAGCCAGAGTCACGGTCCTGGTGGCAAGGGTCAAGGATGGCTGGTTCGTGCTCGAAAAGCCCGGCACAACCGAAACACTGTAGGTTACGCTGGAGCCAGCGACAGACTGGGCCCTGACCAACAACTGCGCACTATCGCCCTGAGCAGACAGCTGACCATAGTCTAGACTTGTATCCACGCCAACAGTGATCGTTGCAGTGACCATGGACGCAGCAGCCAGATTGATCCGGCCACCGCCACGGTCCATCGGGTTCAGCAATGGATTACCAGTGGACGAGCTTTTCACCGGTCTAGCGGCAGACTGGACCAGAGCCGATTTGATCTGGGCAGGAGACCATGTTGGATGAAGCTGCTTCAGCAACGCTGCAGCGCCGGCCACGTGTGGTGTCGCCATCGAGGTTCCCTGGAAGAACGCGAAGCAGGGCGGACTAGCACAGGAGCTCATCAGGATCGAGCTGTACACGTTCACGCCTGGCGCGACAACGTCAGGCTTGATCTCTTTGAGCAACGTGTTTCGGATGAACGCTGGTCCTCTGCTGGAGAACCCTGCGATAATGTCAGCGCTTGGACCGTCCGTGAAGAATTCCATCTGCGCCGTCCCGTCGATAGAGACAGTTTTCGAGCTAGTGGAGGCCATTGCAAGACCGTTGGTCCGCGAGACCATCACAGCCGGAATCGTAGGCTGGTTGGGCGTGCCGTCCTGAGCCATAGCAGTCGGATCGCCAAGTACGTTGTTGTAGACAAGCACCCCTGTTGCGCCAGCCGTCTGAGCGTTCCGAATCTTCGTGCTGAACGAGCATGTTCCTCTCGCGATCAGCGCAATCTCGCCGGTGAGATTTGTTGAGATCGCCGAGCAACCGTTTGTCGGACTGGTTGTTGCGTACGCGGACGTTACTATGCCAAAGTTGTTGAACTGGCCGAGAGCGGCTCCGAACGTTCCGATACTGGAAACAGTTACGGGTATGCCTACGAAGTGCGGGTTGGTACTAGCACCTACAGTAATGACTTTTTCAGCGATTCCAGGCGACTCGATGGTTCCTGGGCTGGGACCAGCGTTACCGGCAGCGATAGCGACCACGACACCCGCGTCGACGGCGTTATCGACAGCAGTGACGAGCGGGTCGTGAGCTGTCGGTGTTCCACCGAGGCTCAAGTTCAACACGTCCATTCCATCAGCGACAGCCGCGTCAACAGCCATCGCGATGTCCGCTGACGATGCGTCAGTAACATTGCCAGGAAAGACGTTGTATGCGCCGAGGAATGCTTTGGGAGCGATGCCGCTGAGCGTGCAGCCAACGAATGGAGCGCAAGTGTTCGCGACTCCCGCGGCAATACCCGATACGTGACTTCCATGATCCTGTTTCGCCTGGGCGTCAAAGACAGCGCAGACCGCTTGTGTGCAGAACATTTTCGCGACAATGACTTTGTTGCTCACGTATTTGCACGAGACGTTCGCCTGGTGGACGCTGCTGTCGAGCGCGTCACATTTTGGAAAGCCTGCTGGAACGACAAGATTATTGTCGGTCAAGAACGGGTGGGTGAAATCAATGCCGGTGTCAATTATGCCTATCTTGATACCCGCACCAGCGTTCGCCTGTCCGCGATCAGCAGCCCACAAGGTAGGCGCACCGATCAATGTCGGCGATCTGTTCATGTCCGTGTGGACACTGAACGTGTAGTCTGCAGTAACAACGCCCGGGAGATGGTTCAGCTCCCTGATGTCAGCACCGTTGAGATTGACAGCAAGCCCGTTCAATACCGTGGAGTACTCGTAGGTCACGGTGACTTCAGGCGCAAACTTGGCAAGATACATCTTCGCAAAGTTCCGCTGTGAAGCTAAGAAGCTAGAGTATGCGACCGCGGCCGGGCTGGTCAGATCAAGCTTTCCACCCGGAACAGGCATCGTCGCCGCATATCCTGGAACATTTCCAGTGTAGCTGGACAATGGCTGGGCCGAAAGAAGGATGATCGCGCTGTCGCTCAAAGCCTGGTGTTTTGCGTTAGCCGGTGATATTCCATAGGTTGCGAGCGATACTGTTGCAAGAACAGCGAGGAGAGCTACGACTAGTATTCTTGTGTGGTTCATAGAAATTTTCGAAGACAAGGTTACGACGGCGATAGGTTCTTAACGCTTTTCATTTTGTCTCATGCCAGAGATATCCCGGTGAGTCAGTGTGGGGCGCAGTATTCCGGCGGCAACCACTCGTATGCGGGATATGAAGACCAAAATCTGCATTGAAGATGCATGTTTGAGAGTGAGTGTGTAATTCTATCGCTAATTCCCAGCGGGAAGAGAGCTACTCGCTCACAATCCTATGCCAGAGCGAGGGAAGCACTGTCAGTTTTTCCCATCCTCGACCCGGGTCTCCGATATCTTCGACGGTGAGATTGTCAAAGTAGTAGTCGAGGACAGCAGCTTTCTCCTGCGCGAGAGGTGGAACACAGTAGTCCTCTTCTTCCCATAGAGCAGACCCGTCCTCCCGGAGTTTCGCGTTGACAAGTCCGTTTTCAAGCGATCGTCCGAAAGGACGCATCTTCGAAATCTCCCGGGAGTCAAGCCTCCTCCTCAACTCACCGAGCCTTTCAGCCCGAGGCTTAGCTGTCACTAACCAGAAGACCATATGCTCGCAGATCCTTAGTGTCTATGCTGTAGATGGGGAATAAAGGGATGTTCGTTTACAAACTGTACAAAGCCCCGAAGGCATCGTAAAAGTGAGGACTGTTCAATGAAAGCGACCGAACAACATTCTCTTTAGGGCGGGCTATCATCTCGGGAAATCAGGGCGATCCGGTATGGCAAGTCATATGTCTGCGATTGGTTTTCCCGTCGCCACTCCCGCCGATTTTGGGCAGTTTCGCAGTGCAGTCTGCAAAGTCAGCCCAGCAAAATTTCAGTGTTCCCGGTGTGGGCTCTTACCGACTTTGGTCGCCGGGAAATGGAGTTGAACTTTGGGCCCAACTCGATAAGGAAAACAAGCTCATTGGACTGAACCCTCATTTCAGCGGACGAGCCTGGATGCAGGTTCAACTGGTGAAACATGTAGCCCATCCAAAGGACACTCTTCTCGACGGTGCGTTCTATGCCTGGGCAAATCCTCACGGCGGGACCACAACGGATGGCGACTATCCATTTTGTTTCAGTTCTCCTGATCATCGTCTGCATGACAATTTGAAACTTCCCGCAGAGGCATCGGTTCAATTGGCCGCATTTCCCGACCGGCTCTATGCCTACGATGATGAGAAACAGATGCGCTCCAGCGGACATTGGACGAAAGATATGGCGTCTGAATCGTGCATTCCGAGTGGAACCTTCCATCCCAAAACCGGGATTCTTGACCCGCCTAATCCCGACATCATGTTTTGCGGCAAAGTGCGAGAAGCGTCGAAGCTCACAAATCCAGCAACTGGTCTGCAATTTTACTGGGCACTTGTTCGAACGCTCGGTGGAGAATTAGACGTAGTAGCCGACCCATCAACTGTGAGTGGAACTATCAAAACTGGAGGAATAGTAGGGACTAGATCTTGGATGTCAGGCCGACTCAAATAGATGTTCTCACCGCCTACCAATTCCCGTGAGTACCGTCGCACGCCATGGTCGCTATCGGAGAATAGGCAGGCCAATTCATCGTATGGCCTGCCCCACAGATTCCTCATCAAGAAGAAACCACAGACTGCTAGTACACAAGGTCCGGAGCCAGGAGCGCAACCAAAGGATTCCAGCTAGATCCAATCACACAGGTCTGAAAGATCTTGGAGATATGGTAGTGGACGCGAGCCTGAGGCCGGTTCTAGGGATCGTTTGAAACGTCCTGAACGCTATAGTGAATATCACAACTGCAACGATAATGGATGCGAGGATTCCGTCAAAGATCTACCGATTGGGGCTCCCTCGATCCGGAGTGTTGTGGACGAGGAGATAGCTTTCCGTGGAGGCGGCTTTCAATCTCGTGGACCGCATCTTCCATCCTCGGGAAGTGAAACTTGAAACCAGATTCTAGTAGCTTGGCCGGGACGACGTAGCGACTCTTGAGGATCAGCTCGGCTTCTGTCCGGTGAATGTAGGCAGCGGCTTCGAGCATCCACCGTGTCGCGTGCAGCCCGAACGGCATGCCACGTTCGCGGAGGATTACTCTCATCATGTCGCGCTGTGGAAGGGGATTCGGCGAGGCGACATTGACAGGGCCACCCAGATCGTCGTGGTCGATCAGCCATTCCACTGCGCGGCAGAAATCGTCCTCGTGAATCCAGGAGATCAATTGGTGCCCACCAGCTATAGGGCCTCCGAGTCCCCACCGGGCGAGGCTACGAAGAGTACGATACACGCCTCCCCGGTTCACGGCAAAGACCATTGCTGTTCGCATGGCGACCTTCCGCGTAGTGGGTATCGGTGCTTCGTTGAGGGCCTGCTCCCAGGCACGTGCGACCTTGATCGAAAAGACGTCCTTCGCTTCCGGGGTCGCCTCGATTACGCCGGTAGCCTCGTCCATGGGCTGTTCGAACGTATGTTTGTAAATGGTGGCCGTGCTGGCGTTGAGCCAGACCGGTGGCGGATCCTTGGAGCGGGCCACAGCCTCGGCCAGGATCCTTGTTGCGTTGACTCGCGATTCTAGAATGTCCCGACGGTTGCGTTCGTTATAGCGGCAGTTAACTGATCGCCCGGAGAGGTTAATGAGCGCACAGGCACCGTCGAGTTCGCTTGTCCAGTCGCCAAGTGTTTGCCCGTCCCAGCGACACTGACGAACTCTGCCATCAGGGTCATGGGGAAAGCGTGTGAGAACCACAACCTCGTACCCATCTGCGACGAGCCTCTCTTGGAGGAAGGTGCCGATGAAGCCGCTGCCACCTGCGAGGACGATGCGACGGCTCATACCATTTCCTAGCATTCCCGTCGATATAAGAGACCCGACAGAACATTGCTCTCCTTCCGAATAGTATTTGTTACAGATATTTCACTAGGAACGGCCCGATCATCTTTTTGCCCAGTCGGATCATGTGCACACTGCAGGGGGAGCGATTGTGACCGATAAGCTCGGAGAGACTTGCAGTCCGAAACCTAAGAGCGTTCTGCGAAGAATTCTGGGAACGTTACGAAGAGGCAGAGTAGTTCGAAGGCGAGGAACTTGAGTTCAGCGATCTCAATTCGCGAGCTAGCGGCCTTTGATCGGTCAGCTCCAGCATCGTCTCACTCCAGCCTATGACTAGCCTTTTCAGCCGAATTCGAACGCGTCTAGGGTTCATGTTTCCAGACAAAGCCAAGATGGTTAGGAACGCGAATTTCCTCTTGCTCGTGCTAGCTGTCGCACCCGTGGTGTATATGGTGACAGCAGCTCTAGTGACGTTTGGAAAGGGTGGCATAGCGAGAGACCAAAGCATAGTTCCTGCGTTGTCCTTCGCTTTTGTAGTCGTCTCTCTGGTGAACATCGGCGTGATGGTCTTCTTCCAGACTAGCAAGAGGATCTTGTCAGATAGGAGCCGCTATGACCCGGTCGGCCGGACTTATCTGGTAATGTCGACAGGCGCAGTTATAGCGGAAGCACATGCAATATACGGGCTCGTCCTAACCCTCCTGTCAGGCTCGATATTCTACTCGATCGGATTCTCTCTCGTCGCGTGGGTATGTCTTTGGTGGGTCAGAGCCCGATTCAAGATGAATCTCGGAAAACTACCGAACGTATAGTCCTCCAAGGTATCTTGAACAAGGTCATCAGGACCCCTGCAGCCAAGCCTGCAAGGCACGCTCCTACAGGTCCGAGTGAAAGCGACATTCGCTCCTCCCCGATCCGGAGATCGTGGGCGGTATCATCCCTCGGCGCTGTCCTGGGTTTGACAGCTGTCTTCGTGGTTCGTGGTCGAAAGGGCCAAACCACCGAGACGCTCTGAACGACCCGGACTCACGTCAAACACAGGATTTTCTGAAATCAAGGAAAAATTGATGCACGCTCGCGAAATATGGCCACATTGTGGAGTCCCCGTCAGCCGCATATTCTGTTGGCTGGGTTGCAAAAAGTCAGATAGTCGATAATGGAAAACCATAGAACTAGGCCCACATATGTTGTTGACAGGGACAGGCCACCATTCAATATCGCCCTGCCGAGATGCCTTCTCTGGTAGAGTGTAGCCACGAGGTAACCTGCCGCCACATAGAAGGATGTGTCAAGTGCGAAAACCTGCCAAGACCAATCAGATAGAGCCGCCGAACCCCCGCAACCAAAGCAAATTTCTCTCCACGGAAACGGAAGTCCATAACCCCACGTTTCCGGAGAAGGAAACACAATATGAGCCCACGTAAAGAGACTGTGTCCAACGTGATCACAAGAGACCCTATGAGGATGGTCGAATAGAGAAAAAGGCACACCCTTCTCAGTTTCAATATCCCTTCCTCCGAAATACCCTGCGCCCGTCCAAAGTAGGCAGGATGACTCTTGCTAATTATCGATGACTACACAAGGGATCCGATAGTTTGATAGAGGAATTTAGCCTGAGGCCCCGACGAGGGATAAGTCGCAGGTCTCTTTGGTTCGTGCTGGCAGGTTTCCTTGTCATACTTTTCGACATTGCAATCATCAATTGGACTCTAACTCTAGCTGAAGGAGTTCTGATTTGGACAGGCATTTTCACGCTCGGGGTAGTGCTCATAGTATTTTCGTCATCCTTTGCTCCGATCGCGCCGCCGACCCTCTCCAAGGTCCACGCTGATCTCATTGAGAAGTGGGAAGAGTCCGGAGACCTTGCAACCATGGTGGGTAATCTTTCCCAGGATGAGACCTCGACATTACTTGAGTTCAGCCGCAAACATTTCGGAGAATATGTTGGCAGGGCCGGGACTACTCCGAAAGGCAAGACCTGGACCGTCAAGTTATGGAAGGTAGGCTACCAAATTCTCCCAGCCAGATTAGAAGAAGGTAGACCCTTGTTCAAGGTGATTCTTTGCAGGAGAGATCTGGCCAGCCAGAAGGGCATTCGAAGGCCATGGAGGGCAATATATCGGGAGGATAGTACTCTCAAGCGAGTCAAATCTGGTCCTCTGATCGAGTTGCCAAACTGGATCGCAGACTGAAAGGTCAGACTTCCTCTGCACAAACTATTCTTTTCCGCTAACTATCTTGCGGTCCCGAAGGGTGGCCGTTTTTCCTGCGTGGGGCTCTTCACGAAGCAGTGGGAAAGCTCAATACACTCCAGTCAGGAAGTTCAGTCGAGAAGTATATGCGAAAACTTGTCGTTCTTACTTTCGTCACTCTTGATGGTGTTATGCAGGCTCCTGGTGGGCCCGAAGAAGACTCTACCGGTGTTTTCAAGTGGGGAGGCTGGAGCGTGGGTTACTGGGACGATACTCTCGGCAAGGTCATGGGTGACCAGATGGGCCATCCCTACGACCTGCTATTAGGAAGAAAAACCTACGAGATATTCGCCGCCCACTGGCCCCGTAGCACCGATCCTGGAGCGGAAGGCCTCAACAACGCTCGTAAGTACGTGGCCTCCAAGACCCTGAAGAAGCTGGACTGGAAGAACAGCACCCTCCTCGGCCCAGACATCGTCACAGAGGTCAAAAAACTCAAACAACAGAACGGGCCCGAGATACAGGTCCACGGCAGCAGCAATCTTATCCAGACATTATTGAAACATGATCTAGTCGATGAATTCAAGCTAAAGATCTACCCTGTCACCCTTGGCAAAGGTAAGAGATTGTTCGGCGAGGGCGCTATCCCAGCAGGCTACAAGCTCGTCCAGAGCCAGACCACGCCCACAGGCGTCATAGTCGCCACCTACACGCGATCGGGAGAGCCCAAGACCGGGTCCTTCGCCCTAGAAACGCCGACCAAAGAAGAGCAAGCACGCCGCTGAAAGCTCTCCACCGAGCGTCCCAAATAGGATTCCGGAACAGGTAGGAATAGCTTAATAATAGGAATACGCCCCTCGTCAAGCATGACCCAAGAGGTCGTCGTCACACGGCGAGGGCAGACAACCATACCTCAGGAGATTCGGAAGAAACTCGACATCCGAGAAGGAACAAGACTACTCGTCGATGCTGAGGGCGGAAAGGTCGTCTTCAGGAAGCTCCCGTCGATCTTCGATCTCGCCGGAAAGAGCAAGATGACCAAAGAAGAAGCCTTCAGACTTCTCGACAAGATGCGAGAAGAGAGCTAGTGCTCTTCGACACCCGCTATTTCTGGGCCGTCTTCACAACAAAGAACCCAGAACAGCTAAGCAAGCTCAGAAGCATCCTCGACGAATCCAAGAACGCGTTCGCCTCCACAGTAAGCCTCTACGAGATCTACAAGCTCACCCTCAGCGACGAAGACAGAACGGTTGCAGACCTCCGAGTAGACTCCGTCAAGAAGGAATTCACTATCGTAGACGTCGATCCCGAAATCGCGGAAGAGGGCGCAAGGATAAGCCACCGCGTCAAAGTTCCCATGGCCGACGCGCTAATAATGGCAACTGCCAGGAAGCTGCGAGTCCCCTGCGCCACCGACGATCCACATTTCACTGAAGTGAAGCGTGTCTGGATCTAGCGCAGCTTTGCCGGCAGGCCGATAGAATAGTCAAAAAAATACCCCGTTCTCGAAACCGAGACCTGATTCTGCATCTTCGAAACACCAAAGAGCAGAACAAGAGCGACGAGCAAAGCATGCAGGAGAAAGCTGATTCAATAAGATTTTTCCATAGACGCCCAGGTTCCTTTCTACCTTTCCTAGACGTATCGGAGGAAAATTTTCACGAACAGTTTCATTGTTGTTCAACTCTTTGATTGATATAGACGCCCACAGCCAACGTGTCTCAAGGAGAAAATATGGCCATGAAGGCAAACAAACCAATTAGAGTGGTCCTGGTCGACGGAGACTCCACGCGCCTTGTACGACCGCGTGCGCGAGCCTTCGACACCTTCAAGACCGTACCGTTCGAAGAACGGAAACGCGCAGCGACCACCGACTACGGAATGTTCTGGTATTATCTCTCCAGAAGATTCGTCTAAAGACAGCCAGCAAGATCTGTCTCTTTTGAGCCGCTGTAGTTAGCCAGGACCAACCCCCTCTCTTTCGAGACAGAATACTCGACGACTAACCCACATCTTCACCCTAGAACGGCCGACCAAAGTGGAGCAAGAACGCCACACAAAGATCGCAAGAGAAAACTGATTCTTCCGGGCTACCACGAATAGTCAAGACTAAACATTTTGGGTCTCGGACCCTAGGCCACAGCCGGCTCCATATCACACCAGGTAACCATAATAGTTCTAGTACGCGCTTCACCAACGACAAACACGATCTCACTGCCTTTCTTCACCATATATCGACTCAGAGTTTCCAAAAAACTAATCTCCTAGGTTGCGATCTGAACTAGCGAGGGCTTTTGGTTCAACAGCTTGAGGCTCAAGAGACCTTTCTCGACCTCACCATCACTCCGTTCGAGCCGATAACGCCAGGCAACGGGCAGAATACCGGCGAGAAGAAGGAGAAACTCGCCAGGGCTATCAAGGAACGACTCTCCAAGGAGTATCTAGAACGGCTCAGAGATCAACTAACCGGTAAGCTCGTCGCGATAACCGTTGTCTTTCTGCTCTGGAAGGGATCACCCAACATAACAAACACGCGCCCCGTGAAAGATCTGGACAATCTGCTAAAGATAGTTTTTGACGTCCTCCGACACGGCCCCCAAGGACTGGGAATAATCGAGGAGGACAGCTACATCGGCGAAGTATACGCCACCAAACTGCTCGTCAACAAGGAAGAACAGGAAGGATACAGGATAATCATCGAAGAACACCGCGACCCAGAGATGCTACGAACTCTGAGACAATTCTACTCGAAAATACCGGCAGAATCATCGAGATAGTTTAGGCCTGAGCAGTTTTCACCGTCTGCGCAATCTGTTGAAGAGGGCGCGCTTTTCTCGGAATCACCGCGCTACCAACAATGCTGATGACCAGGTTTACCGCCAGAGCTATCACAGCAATATACAGAGAACTGAAGACTCCCGTGTTGAACAGTGAGGTTGTGAAACCTGCAAACGCGCCATTTACCGTGTTCGCGATCACGGCCATGAACAGCCCCGAACCGATCCCGGCAAGCAAGCCCACGATAAGCGCCTCCTTCCGGAACCAGTCAGTGTACAAGCCGAGAAAAAGCGACGGCAACAGTTGCAGGATCAGGACTCCCCCCAGCAGCTGGAGCTGTATCGCGTAGGTCGCCGGAACAGCGAATACGAATCCGAGCGCTATGAACTTGAATATTGCCGAGGCCCATTTTGCAATGCTGCTCTCGCCTTTTGGAGTCAGATCCTTCTTGAACTCTTTGACAATGTTCCTCGTCAAGAGATTTCCCTGCGCAATCGCCATGATCGCCGCCGGAACCAGTCCACCCACGAAAACCCCGAGCAACGCAATCCCCGCCAGCCAGCCTGGGAGAGTGTACAGTATCAGCGCGGGGACAACGTAGATTCCCCTCGACGAGGCGGGGAAGTTGCCGAGGAAGGAGAGCGCGGAAGGAAACGAGAAAACAAGCACACCGAACAGCGCCAGGAACGCGAGCCCAAGCCCGTACAGAGGCAACAGCGACGTACTCAACCGGAGCTTATGCTCACTCTGCGCGCTCAGCACACCATTAACCACGTGCGGATACAGATACAACGCGAGAGCGCTGCCAAGAACCAAGGTCATGTAGCCTGGCACGAGCCCGGAGGAGACGGTCAGATAGTTAGGAGATTTGGGAACGTTCGCGAAGGCATTACCAAACCCGCCAATGCTCAAGACCGCTGATACGATCACAACGATCACGGTAAGCCAGATCAATATGTCCTTGTAGACCGCTGTCAGAGTTGCGCCTCGCAGTCCACTGGTAAAGGTGAAAGCAGCGAGGATAATGAAAGCTATGACGAGCGAGATTTCCTGGATCGTGTTAGAGTTGGAGCCCGCGACCCCATACAGCATCGCCGCCAGCACGGCCTGCATCCCCACGATCTGCAACGCAACGTAAGGAAGAAGCGCCACAATCCCGGTTATCGCGATCAGTATTGCGAGAAGTCGGCTGCCGAACTTGTCCTTGACAAAATCTGACCCGGTAATGTATCCATGTTTTCTCGATAATGTCCAGAGCCGGGGCATGAAAGCCAACGCCACACCGAACGTTATGGCCACGTACGGGACCGCGAAAAAGTACAACGCTCCCTTAGCGTACAAGCTGGACGGTACAGCAACGAACGTGTAAGCCGTGTAGATGTCCGCTCCAATGAGAAAGAAGGCGAGGGTCGCGCCCAGCCTCCTTCCCGCCAGAGCCCACTCGTGCAGCTGGGTCAAATCTCCTTTCCTCCAGCGCGCACCATAAAACCCGAGAAAAACGAAGACCGCGAAAAAAGCGACAAAGACAGAGATGATGGTTGTAGAATCAACCAAGAGCTAGCTTCCTCCCTTACCCGCAGCGGGGGACACTCGTGATCTCCTATCTTCAATCAGCGTAAACGCTAGATAGGGGATAGTGGATAGGGCGAGTAGGAGAATCTGGAACCAGTAGAAAAACGGAAGCCCTCCCAGTGTCGGGTCTACGAAATTATAGATCGGCGTGGCAAAGTTGGCTACCCCAGGGATGAGAATTAACAACAGAAGAAGAAGCTGAACTCTCTTCAACTGATCCTCGGGGAAATTCATGCGGCCTATGTCGAATTTATCCTTTCATGAAGGAAAAATTCGGTTTTTAGACTCGAAATCGCTTCTGGGACCCTGAACCGTTCTCGCTAACCATCGAGATACAATTTCCGCCACGGGATACTCGAGGAAGCGTCTGTACCTTCGGCCCACTGTTAGCTAGAGAATTGGGCGCGCCCTCAAGAGCTTCCTGGACGACGAGCCTTAAGTAGTCGTTAATTGTTGACGACCGATTCTTTCAGAATGCTTCTGGAATGGGTTTGTACGATCGCTTCTACGATGAGGACTCGAAATGTCCAAAATGCAACGCGAAAATCAAGACTGAATGGCAGACGGAACAGTTCGAGTGCCTGCTGGAGTCGTGGAAGAAGGGTGATTTCGTCCAGTACCACAAGTGGGAACTCATCCCCGAAAAGGAACGGAAAAAATTGTATGGTGACATGAAATTCGGGCCTTCGTCCCGAAGGACCAACCAGTATCTGAGCGACGCACCACTTCTCTTGAACGGCAAAGTTCCAGTCCGTATAAGCTGCAAGAAATGCAAATCATCGCTCGAAGCCTATGCGAAGGTTGTCGCAGGCAAGTTCATGAGCATAATCGAGATCGAGGCTGATGGAGAAGAGAAAGAATTCGTCATATTCAGACCCGAGACAACCGCCAAGTCACTCAGGAAAGAGTTCGCAAACAGGCTCTCCCATCTGCAAGAATCATGCGAACACGAGAATACGAAATGGATGAACATAGAATAGGCTCCAGGCCACATATCCAGTCGAGGCTGCGTCTGTCTTAGATGCGAGAAGATTCTAGAAACGACGAGCGAATATGAACCGAGCAACCCGAAGCTCAGGCCCCTTTTGAAGAAAAGCAAAAGGCTACGCTAACATGGTTAGACACTCTCCGAAAAGATCATCGCCAAAGTCTACGGGCCGAAGTCTTCAGCACATGAGCCCGGAAGCCAAGGTCAACTTAGGTGTCGACATGGTCTCAACTGTCTACGAGGTCACCATGGACTCTATCCGGAAACGGCACCCAGGCATATCAAAGAAGAAGCTGTTTCAACTGACCAGGAGACGACTTCAGAAGCGCCCGCCTATCCGAATGGAAGAAGCGGTTCCCTTCTTCGCAGAAGCTGGCAGGCCTAAACTCAGCGATCTCATAGGGCGATGGAAAATGACTAATCGAGATACAGAAGAGGTTCTGAAGGGCCTCAAACGATTCTGGTCCCGCTGGGCACGGTGAGCTAAACAGGCTTGACTAAGGTTCTAGCCGACGACTTCGATAACGACCAAGTTTCTTTGCTAATAGAGTTCTTGACGGCCATGTCCAACGGAGTGTTCGCTCGTCACGGAAAGAGGATCGACATCACCGGTCTCGCGCGACAGAGAGTCAAGTCTCTAGTCCGCAAATTCCTCCACACCAACCACCTATCCGAGTACAATGTCCTAGCTAGAGCAGACACTTTCGAGATAATTCGAATCAGACCCGAGGCAAAGTCGAAGGAGGATGAGATACTAAAGCACCCAATGCCCTTCGTGCCCATACCACCTCCACCCACCGCCGTCAAGCCCAGACTAGTCATCGAGTGGCAAAGAAAACCCCCCACAAAGAAGATGCGATCGAAGAAGTGACTCCCAGGCGTTGGCCGGAGATCTTGGTCAATCTCCCTGACAGCCCAGCCTCGATAATTGTAGAGTCCTTATAGGGTTCGGAGACGCGTGACTCTGGCGCGACTTGCAATTACGGACATTGCGTCTCGGTATCGCGCTGACATTGGCACTGTTGATCTTCATCTTCTTTGTTCCATTAGTCCCATACCGAACCCAAGCAGTCTGCTCGTCGTCTTTTTCCTGTCCACTTACACCGGTTAGCGGGTTCTACACCGGATACGACTCCCTAGGGCTATTATTCTTCCACTGGGGCGCCTCCCTCGGTACTAGTTTCGGCGACGCGATCTACACGCCTCCAATCGTCATGACGACCCTCGGAGGATCTCCGGGAGGTTCTCCAAGTCAACTTACCGCGTTCGGTGTTTCATTGTTCATCCTGCTTCCTATCGCTCTCTTGATTGCGACCCTGTTGAGTCCGGAGGAATGGCGTATCCTCTCGGCCGGATTCTCGTATCTTCAGCGGTTGAGACACCACAGCGAGACTAACCCAGAAGACCAGCGGTAGCTCGATTGAAGAGAAAAGACGACTCGATTCCACCACAAGGCGCCCCTCAGAGTCCGGACGATGAGAAGATTTTGAAATATGCAGTCGAACTGTTTCAACAGCTTGGAATAGCCAAGCCCGAACCCGACAGTGTCGTCTGGGCCGACGATATCGGCCCTGACCTGGTAATTGTCCAATTTGGCGAAGTAAGGCTGCCTAGGAGAATGATGGGTCGGCTGAGTGCTGAAGATTGGAGACCACTGCTTGCCGCCTCAATACTGTACAATTACGTCCTATTGCGTGACAAGAATCGCACATCGCTAATTCGCCTAGTCTTACCCGTCGGTATAGGTGAAATCCCTCTGATCTTCGCTCTACTAGTCGTATTACGTCTCCCCGATCGAAACCTCTCCATTGAACTGTTGTGGGCAACAGTCGCCCTTTGGGCGATCTACACTCTCTCACTTCTGAGGTTCTACACCAAATGGCTCTGGAGAGACCTCCCCTACACCGCTGACCGGCGCGCAGCGGACGCAATTGGAAAAGAAGTGCTTCTATCAGCTCTCGCAAAATATGGAGAGACAATCTCCGCCGCTGGATATCCACGAAAACGGCTGCACCTCTGGCCCACTGTCGGCCAGAGAATTGAGCGCCTTCAGAGGAGTCGATAGGATCTCAGATCAGCGTGACTCTTTCCAGTGCTTGAAAGTGGTGGTCGCTGGTGATGAGTTCTGCCTTGTAGTATTTTGCGATGGCATAAATCATGCTGTCGACCGTTCCCAGTCCTGTTCTGAGTCCTATGTCAGCGGCCGCGACTGCGGTTCGCACGTCTAAGGGAACCACGCTGGTGCCGTCCAAGTGCGCGTATGCCTCCAATGCCTTCTCTTCACCCTTGTCCTTCTTGATTTTACGGTAAACCTCCAGAACCACTATTGTCGGTGTGAGAATTTGTTCAGGAGTGTTCTCGACAACATACTTCTCGTAGAGTTCCGCCTTCGGCCCCTTGCCGAGATATTCTATCCAGCCAGTAGAGTCGATGAGTATCAGCGTCTGTAGCCTTCGTCCCGGAGCCCTTTCAGGGTGACCCCGGAAGCCATCCCTTTCAGCTCCTTCAGCGGACGAATCGGGACCAGATGGACAACCCCGTCTTTCTCGATGACGGCAACCTTCTGTCCAGGTTTGAGCTTCAGCCTCTCCCTCACATCGCTAGGTATGACCACTTGATACTTCGGAGACACAGTTACAGTTGCCAACGGCTTCCCCACGTACAACGATCCGCCTATCGAAATAAGGATTGTTGTACACCACGCTCCAAATATCCGATAGTTCTAACTATCCCCAGTCTTGCTCATGTGTAGCCTCATGATTCCTACTCCGGCAGCGAAACTGGCCAGCGACTCTATCACCAGCCCGTCCAACCCGGCTTATAGTCCGTTGGACATCGACACGCTCTACTACGCGCGTGGCATCTACGCTCTACGCTGGTCTGTTGACGGTGAGCATCTCTATTTCGAGACGAACATTACCGGCCGATACAACATCTGGCGTGTGCCAAGCATCGGCGGCTGGCCTGTCCAGCTCACAGTCAACGAGGAGAAGACAGATCTCGCCGATCCCTCGCCCGACGGGCACCACCTTCTTTACTCCCAGGACTATCAGGGCGATGAGAAGCCGAATCTCTACCTCCTCGACCTGACAGAATACAAGACAAGCAACATTACCAACACGGAGAAGAGAAGTCATAGAGACATGAGATGGAGTCCCGATAGCCGCTCATTGGTTTACGCTGCCGAGCGGGATATCCCAGGAACCTACCCGATCTTCCTGCACAACCTTGCAACCGGGACGGTCAAGAAGATAATCAGTAGCGAGACAGGCGACTGCGAAGCCGTAGAGTTCAGTCCTGACGGGAAGAAACTCGCTTTCTCTAGAACTAGAAACTACCAGTACAGCGGCGTCAGCGTCCACGATCTAGAGACGAGAAGTGAGACCGTTCTCGCTTCCATCGATGATCGCTCTACCAGCATCGTCGGCGGCTGGACCCGTGACAACAAACGAGTCTATGTTACTAGCAACGCGAATGAGAAGGGAATGGACGCTGTCGCTCTTCTCGATCTCAAGGAAAACGCGGAGTTCCAGTGGCTCACCCTCCAGGACTGGGACAGCCAACTCGCAGACGTCAGCCCAGCAGAGGACAAGTACGCGTACATCGTCAACGAAGCTGGGAACATCCATCTCTACATTCGCGATCTGAAAGGGGAGCAGGAAGAGATACCGCCCGGCCACGGAGTCATCCGCGGCGCCCGGTTCTCTCCGGACGGCAAACAGCTCGCGATAATACATGGCACCGGCGATAGTCCGCATGAAATCTGGGTCTACGACCTCAAGCAGCGCAGCCTCAAACAGATCACCTACTCTCTAGTCGGGGGATTAAACCAGGATAACTTCGTCCAACCACATTTGATCGTTTATCCAGCTGAAGACCAGACTCCTATCTCCGGCTTCCTATACGTCCCCGCTAACATCAAACCCGACCGATCACGCCCGGCGATCGTCTATGTCCACGGCGGACCCCAGTGGCAGCACTTCAACAGCTGGTATCCCAACATCCAGTACCTGACAAGTCACGGTTATCTCGTCGTCGCGCCGAACTATCGCGGGTCAACAGGGTTCGGACGAGAATACATGGAATCCCTACGCAAAGACGCTGGGAGAGGCGATCTCAACGACCTCGTCGCTGGAGTCGACTATCTCAAAACCACCGGTTATGTTGATCCGAAGAGGATCGCGATTATGGGCGGCTCATGGGGAGGGTACCTGACACTGATGGCGTTGACAAAGACACCGGAGATATGGGCTGCAGGTGTCAGCATCGTCCCGCTCGCCAACTGGTTCACAGCCCACATGAACGAAGACCCCGTCCTCCAGAAAAACGATGAATGGTTGATGGGTAATCCCGTAGCCGACCGCGAGCTCTGGCAAGACCGCTCACCCCTATTCTTCGCCGATCGCATCCGCGCACCCCTCCTCCTACTCGCCGGCCAAAACGACATCAGATGCCCCATTGAAGAAACACAACAGATGGCAGAAGCAGCACGAAAAAACGGGGTAACAGTCGAGGTCAAGATCTACGAAAACGAAGGCCACGGATTTGTACGGCGAGAGAACGAGATAGACGCGTTCAAAAGAGCAGCAAGATTTCTAGACCATCATGTCGGGCAATTGAGACCATCCTGACAGGATGGCTCGAATAATGAGTTACCTGAAAGGAATGGACAGCCATAATTCTAGAGTTACGATTATCGCACCAAATCCGATCAGGGAGTAGTTCATCTGGTCCTTTCTGATGATCCGGGATCCTAGGACCCCGGCTACTGCGAGCATTAGGCCGAACCAGGCGACGAGATGGATCAAGAATCCAACGACTGCGGTTGCACTGCCAAGCCATCGAGGAACAAAGCCCACAATACCATTGTAAACCTCCAGTACAATCGCACCGAGTATTACCCCGATCAAGAACCAGCCGAGACTTCCGGTAGAGGCCAAGACGATTCGCCCTCCGCGCACTCGTCACGCTGGGTCTTTAATCGCATGTGACCAATGTTACCGTTTCACACTGCCAGAGCCATTCATAGCCCCCTTCGCGTACCAGTTGAACTCTACCAAACGTGCTTACCCACTTCATTTCTAGCGAGTTCCGATCTGGACAAATCCCCTTGTATCCAGACACTATCCCTCCCGTGAAGCTTTCAAAGACGCGCGAAGGAACCCTATACACCAGGATCGCTAGCCTACTCACCGGTATTGCGCTTCTCGCAATCTTCGTCTATCAGATGTTGTACGACTATGTCATTCAATATGGTGGCACATATCCTTCCGGGGGCATCCTCCTCATTTCCTGGCCTCTACTATCCTTTGGCGCGGTGTTCGGATTCTACGGCGCTCGGATGCTTCGCAGCCGGATTGCACTCGCCGTTCCGATAGCGAGCAGTATTACCCTGTTCACCTTCTTCATTCAATGGGAATGGTGCCTGCGATACTGCGCCAGACCCTGAACCCGCGCCTAGACCAGGATCGCCTCCGCGGATTCATGAATAGAACCCCTTGGTTTCTCCTCAGACGTAGAAAGTGTCAAAGCCGTGTCCCCTCTACTTTAGAAAATCCTGATAAGGCGGCCGTGTCGCTGGGGAAATAGCAGGCTATACTGCGGTACCGAAATCATCCTATGAACTGACAACCCAGAGAAAACACAAATCCTAGTCCATCATTCAGAGTATGGTAAGATGTCGGACAATAACGAGAACAAGGTAGCCGGCGAAAGTCAGCCAGCCCCGGTTCAACAACCAACACCGCCTCCTACGACTCCACCTCAGCCACCCGTCAGTTTCCCCGAGCAGCCTCAACAAGTTGCATGCCCAACTTGTCATACCATGGTTGCTGTGGGGACTGCGTTCTGCCCCCAATGTGGCAGCCCGATACCTAGCATCGTCCCGTCAGGATGGCCAATCACTCCGCCCGCACCGGCCCCCAAACGAAACGTTGCACTGATCGTTGGAATAGTCCTCATCGCAATGATAGTCATCGGCATTGGCGGATTCGCATTCTACCAGAATCAGCAACAACTAATTCTTCAAGCGGCTAAGGTTAGTGATCGTGATGCGGCCAACCAATCGGTCAACCAATTACAAAACACGTGCTTTAGCAATCGCACTGATACATCGGCCCTTTCGTATTCGAACGGTGTCTTCTATGGGTACGCGACTATCTACGAGACCTTCGGGATTTACAACCCAACAAGGTTCCCAATGGACGCAACATGGAGTATAACAATCGACTTCCCGGGACCCAGCTGGGTGCTAACAACCACCCAACCCTTTCACCTCGTGGCGACGGGTACCGGTTATCCCACATTCGCGTTCCGCGTGACCGCTACTGAACTCAATAATCTAACCCCGACAACGGACCTCAAAACCTTCACCGTAACAGTCGACAGCAGCTACCTGGTCACAGGGACCTACGCGACATACACCCTAACACAGCACTCAACCTACGACAGCTCATCTAACACTGGGACCGGCACAATAGGCTCCAGCGGCAGCCTTCCAAAATGCTGAGAGAGTCGACGGGATCTTCTCTTGATTTCCCGAGACATAATGACGGCCAAAGATCCTGTGACAGCCTTCAGCAGGCCGTCCTAGCTGTCTGGTTGGTCTAGTTCTGCTTCTTCGGCTTCTTCTTCGAGCATTGAGAAGACATCATCCACAATCTCGAAGAGCAATCGGGTCTCTTCATAGTCTTCTGGCAGAGCTGGGGGGTTAACCTCGACTCGCCCATCTTTGTTTAGTATGAATCTGGTCTTGAGTGTTGATTCGGCGAGCTTCTTGTTAGCTCTCTCCCACCATGTGCCCGATTTCTCAGCTGCCATCAAACAGTAAACACTTCAGTGAAAGCGGTGTTGATTGACGGTAAGAAAAAGCTTTGGCGATGCTCATCGGGTCGATGTTTTGAGGTTTAAGATCAAGCGAAGCTCTCGATTCTTGCTTCTAGTCCCTTTTTGACTGTAGGCCACTCCTCGGATATTATCGAGTAGAGCATTGAATCCCGGATAGAACCATCCGGTCGTATTCCGTGATTCCGCAGTCTTCCCTCAAACTTGGCCCCAAGCTTCAATATCGCCCGCTGCGAATGAACATTCTTGACATCAGTTCCCAGTTGCACACGGATAGCACTCCAATCCTCGAAGGCATGTTTCAAGAGAAGATACTTGCATTCCGGATTCACAACCGTTCCCTGAACATCAGACGAGTACCAGGTGGAACCGATCTCGGCGATCTTGCGCTTGGGAGCGACATCGAGATAGGATGTGCTGCCGACCATTCTGTTGTTCGGTTTGAGAAAGACGGCGAACGCGTACTCCGCCTTTCGCTCCTCCGCGTTCAACCTCTCAGTGATCCGTCGATCAACTTCCTCCCTCGACCGCAAGGCTCCCAGCATCCCACCCCAATCCATTCCACGGGCAACCTCCCATAGAGCGGAGGCGTGGTTCTCTCGAAGAGGCTCCAGCCTCACGAATCTTCCATCAAGAGCGATTGGCGCGAGATCGCTGGTACTCAAGAGAACCAGACTCGATCAGTCCGAAGAGCTAGAACAGAGAAAGGTGTTGTGCGCATCAGGTGGAGGTGGCCATTGGCGGGCTTTCGGCTATGATCTCGTGAAGCTCAAGCTTGTTGGGACCAGTGAACGCTTCTTTTGGCGGTGGGCTCGCGTGCGCTTCGATGTGCGCCTGGCTTGCAGTCCAGCGTTCGAAATCCTCCTTTGACTTCCAATATATCATCACAACATAGCGGTCTCCCCTCACCGGCCGGAGGACTTCTGTTCTGATAAAACCGGGAAACTGGGCGACCGTCCATTTTCTCTGTTTCCATCTGCGCTCAAAATCTTCTTCCCAGCCCTTTGCAACCGACATTCTGTTCGAGACGACCAAGACCATGACAGGCGATCACAATTAGTTCCTATTTTAGATGAGCGAGTTTAGATCTCTCTCCATCGAGCCTTCTTGCCCTTTGAACCATTGTACTCCTTTCGTTAGTCCCTCGCAAACTAGCGCATCAATCAAGTCCGTAAGCTTGAGACGGGTTCGGAGTGATAGACCTCCACAAGAATGAACAGCCAGCGGAGAGGCTTAAGCGTAGGCCGTCTAGCAAAATCTGCATGACAGACGCTGCACCAATCAAGGGTTATGGGAAATATGGGTGGGCTATCCTCTTCGTCTTTTGGGCGCTCCATCTAGTCCTGTCCGCACGTGACTTTCTGCCCAATCTGCAGGATCTATGTCTCGCATGCGCTTCAGGCGCGCAAACACCGATACAGGCCGTAACCAGTATGACTTGGAGCCAGCTGGTGTCCTCGAATCCCAAGTTGGCCAGTTTCCTAGCTTCCACGCTAGTCGATGACGGTATTTCCGGCGTTGGTCTCGCGGTCTTCGGAATGGTCGTTTCCCTGACAGGTTACAGGAAGGGCGAAAAATGGGCGTGGTATATTTCGTGGTCCATGCCGATCGGCATACTAGCTGCCCAGCTCAACGTGTACGCGCTCACCGGGTCCATCATGGTGATCTATCTCGCAGCGGCGTTCACCAT
>WNFX01000459.1_pt1 | contig 66961 bp, 73 predicted proteins | sample 5400111 | NCBI WGS metagenome assembly WNFX01 (sample SAMN13153363, study PRJNA577476) | soil metagenome | isolation source: 40 cm soil or saprolite under grassland replicate 1 | place: USA:California | collected 2016-06-15
CCGCTTTGGCTCTGGACAGTGTGCCAGAATAGAAAGTTGCGCCATTGTCTAGTTGTGCCGTGACTGCCAGGTAGCGTTGGCCTACATCCACGCCAACTACGTGTTGGTGCGTTTCTGGCGTGGGCTCTGTCACCTCAAGCTCAAGGGTGACGAGCAGATAGAACTGCTTCCTGGGCTTGTCATACCACAGTTTTGCTGCCCCGATATGTGCGCCCTGCTGCATGAGAGCCAGATGCTTCTCGTAGCCCGTATAGCAGACAACCACCCGCCCCTCCAGGGTGAGGATGCTCACCTGTTGACCTGCTTTCAGGCTGTAATCGCGGTGGTAGTTGTAGGTCAGCGTTGGGGAGACATACCTGGGTGGCTGATCGAGTCCCTTGTAGCGTTTCTTGGTGATGCCCGCCTTGCGTGCAGCAGTGTTCTGCTTCAGCTTGGTCCACAAGCTCTTATAGGTCGCACCGACCTGACGGGGAACATTACAGGTCATCTGGGCAGGAAGATGATATACAGCACGTACGTCTGCATACGTCTCCTTCTGCAACCACTGCTGGTTGCTCATCTTACCATGTGCAAACGCGTAGCTGCTCACAAAGTTCAGAGCATCCCGATAGGTCAGGTGCGTTGTGCGCAATGCTTGGAACTGGGAAGCCGTAGTATGTAGTTTCAGCTTGGCGGTGATCATCTGCTTCATAGAACAAATGTACTACATATCACAGAAAATGTCAATGATATTATCTGTGAAAAAATCCACCATATCCCACCACAGCGAGGGACTCGCCATTCCTCCCAGTGGCGAAAGCCAGGGACCCCTTGCTCGGAGTGTTGATGATACCTTGATCCCATCCTCGGGAGAGGAATGACCGGGCTCGTTTGTAAACGCTCTCCCTCGTATCTGAACGCAAGGGCTTCCAGCGGCGAAGGTTGGGAAAGCTTGCCTCCTGACCACATGTAGTATAATGAGGGTGTTGGTATAAAGTGATAATGTCAACAAAGGAGAAGGTCACGATGCAATTGCGCTTGCAAGTTCCCGAGCAGCTCACCGATAAAAGTCAGCAACAGCTAGAGGCACTCGCCTTCGAAGCCCTTGTTGTGCGACTCTATGCGCTGGGCGAACTCTCCTCAGGGGAGGGAGCGAAGCTCCTGGATCTCCCGCGGCGCGAGTTTCTCGATCTGCTGGGTCAGTACAATGTCTCCCTATTCGATGATGAAATAGATCTTAAGAAAGAGGCCGGCTACGGATAGGCCTCCGGTCGTAACTAATACTACCCCGCTGATCACGCTCGCCGGGGTTGGACTCCTCGACCTCCTTCCGCACTTGTACGGCCAGATCTGGGCTCCTCGCATTGTCCTGGAGGAATACCAGGCAAAGGCACCACCAGCCGAACCGGACCTGGCCCAGGCAATATGGCTCACAGTGGTAGATGACGTCATCATCGATCCTAAACTTCCCCTGTTGGATGTTGGCGAGGCAGCAGCACTCTCTTTGGCACAAACTGTTGGGGCACGACTGATTCTGTTGGATGAACGCAAGGCGCGGCGGATCGCTGCTCGCATCGGTTTGCAGGTTGCTGGAACGCTAGCAGTGCTGCTGCGTGCCAGGCAGCGGGGACTCATCACTGCAATCCGGCCATATCTCACTCAAATGCAGAGCCAGGGAAGACGATTTCACCCCAATCTCATTGCCCGCCTTCTCGAGGATGCTGGCGAATAATGCGATCCCCAGATGTCTCTTTCATTGGTGTCCAAAAATACCATTACAATGAGGCAACAGAACATACGTGGTTGATACCAGCATGTGCCATACTCGATCAGTGGGAGGCCGAGTACAGGAGGAAAAGGGAATGAAATGTATGATGTGTAGGCATGGGGAAACCGAAACAGGCACCACGACCATGACGCTTGAGCGGGATACCACTCCGGTGGTCTTTAAGAACGTTCCCGCCGAGGTTTGCCAGGTCTGCGGCGAAACCTACCTGGATGCCGAAACTACGAGACACTTGCTCTACATCATAGAGGAGGCTGTTCGTGCAGGTATATTGGTGCAGGTTCGCTCCTATGCAGCGTAAAGCGCTATCTTAACCCCCTGCGGACCAGGTGGTATCTGCAAGACGGACCTGCAGGATGCGTTGCAACTCCACAATCGGCGTGGGATGATCATCCACCCGTAGATCGATCACCCGGTCGTTGAAGCCTCGAAAGCCAGCGCCTGCCTGCACGACCAGTAAAGCTGCTGATTGTTGACCTCGTTTATCACCACCGGCTTCCTGCCCCGCTACAAGCGCTGCCAGAAGGCAATCCCACAAGGGGCCTTGCGCCATTTCAAAGCTCTGCGCCATTGCCAGGATGGGAGCGTCCCCAATCATGAAATTGCCCTGGCAAGCGTAGTTTCTTCCGACCAGACCACCTGCCCAGGGAGGGCACGCTTCGCCGGTATAAGTAGCCGCTTCACCCCTGATACCTATCATGCCAACCTGTCGATGCGCACGTCCTTCGTCCTCCCCTGTCAGGTGTGCAATGGTCGCTGTAGGTGAAAGGCCACGCGCGAGTAGCTCGAGTCCACGGGAACCATAGGTCGTATTGATCCATGCTTGTGTGGCGATGGCACCTACACCTGCCTTTGCCCAGGGCGTGAGGGCACCAATAGCCACAAACTTGGATTGGACTGCCACTCCCCAGGCCTCTGACTGAGGATCATAGGCCACAATCGAAAATGTCATCAAGTTCCTCCATTAGGCATGTAGCACTACAGCAATCATAGCACAGATGGAGATCGTGATTCGAAGACCTGTTTCACCTGTGTCGTACCTTGAAAATGAAAGGAAAAACCTTTATGACTCAGAACCATCAACGTTTCCAGCAAAATCAGCACCAACACACCTCCCAGCCACATGAGAGTCACCGTCCTCCACCGGGAAACGCCCAGGAGCAACGAAGGGAGTTTCTCTGGCGGGAGCGCGTGCGACTGGAGCTACAGGTGCAAGCACTGCTTGTGCGAGGTGAAAGCCTCTCATGGCAGTGGCAGCACCTGCAGGAGAGGAAAGCAACGTTGGGAAACCAACTACCCAAGGTGGCCGGCCAGATGCTCATTGCCAGTCTGGTAGGAATCCGCCAGCTCCCTTCAGAAAGGCTGCACCTCTACGAGAAGGAACGGATCGCTCAAGAAGAATATCGTCTCCAGCAAGACATCATTCGCTGCCATGGCGATGCTGCAGGGCTTCAAGCGCAGATCGAGGTGCTTGATTTCGAGTTGTCTCTGCTGTGAGCGCTCCAGATGTTCCCGTTGTCGCTATAACGTTGCTCTTCAGACTCCCTTGAGTGTAGGTGAAGATCGCAGAGGTCACATCTTACTTTACCTCATCCCATTCCCCTCAATAGTATAGCCTCTCTTCAGTACACCGCTTCTCGTGATCCCAATCAGGGTCATGCACCACGCTCATTGGCAATGCATATACAACTGAAAAGCTCTGCGCAGGGCCACCTTCTCTTTGTAAATACATGGCTGGCTCGACTTCCGTGTGTTCTAGCTCGTTTGTTCTCCTCTGAACTGTATTAACAGTCTCTCAGGAACAGCCCACGGAAATCACTGTTCCTTCCAGGGTGGAACTCGGCCCTGTGCAGCTAGCATCGAATCATATCCGGGTTGGGTAAAGAGTGCATGCAATTGGCGCCGGCGCACCCCCATGTTCCCTCCATCGTAGAGCGGGAAAACGAGCGCATCACGCAGCAGTCGTTCCAGCGGTGCCTTTTTCGTATAACTTTCCACGCCAACGAGGCGCATAGCATCATAAATGACCTGCACGGCGAGTTCTGAGCAATAGACTTTGGTCATGATCGCCAGTTCTTCCCCACGCCCACCCGTTTGCTCAAGATAATGGCAAGCTTTCCAGGTCAGGTAGCGGGCCGCCTCAATCCGCATCTTGATATCGGCCAGCATGAAGCCAACATTCTGGTGCTCAATGAGTGGCACTGAACCAAGTCTCCGCTCGGATTTTGCGAAGTCCAAAGCGTATTCAAATGCAGCGCGCATCACGCCGACGCAGGCCGACCCGATGAGTGCTGCTGTCCAGGAGAACGCACCCGACACGATCTCGAGACCCTGACCAGGACGACCAATGAGATGATTAGCTGGTACTCGTACACCATCGAAGTGGACTCTGGGTGTCATCACCCCACGATGTCCCAGCTTGTCGTAGACATCGACGACCTGCACCCCGGCAGCCTTCCCCGGCACCATCACTACGGCAAGCGCTTCGCGTGCTCCCCTGGTTGGGTCAGTGCGACAGACGACCGAGTACAGATGTGCTCCCTTGCCATCCCATCCTGAACCATTGGTGGTGTAATGTTTTTGTCCGGTGACAACCCATTCATCCCCATCGCGACGTGCGAACGTCTGCACTCCCGCTGCAGCATCATTGGAGTCGAAATTGGCACCGCCAGCTACCTCGGTAAATGCGAATGAAGCCAACAACGCTCCATCCTCATCATCGACAAAGGGCTGGAGGAAGAGCTTGCGTTGGGAAGCATCACCGAATTGAATCACAGGCTGCAGTCCCAGCCCACTACCCAGCAGTGTTGTGGGAACATTGACATCTACGCGTGCTAATTCCTCGGCAGCAATGGCAAAATCCACGAGCCCGAAGCCGAGTCCACCTTCAGCAACAGGAATGAAGGACTTCGTGAACCCGACCTTCGCCATCTCGCGGAAAATTGCTCGCGTAGAATAAAATGCTTCGCCTGGATCATCAATCGCGTCGAGTTGCGCTCCAATGGGAGCCAGTACACCCTCAGCAAAGGCACGAGCATTGGCCTGGAGTTGGAGTTGTTCTGGGCTGAGTGTGAAGTCAATAGCCATGGTTGATTTCCTTTCTCTTAAGTATCTGTGAACTAACAGAGCAGTGACAAGAAATAGCTACAACATGTACTCGAGTAATGAACTACACGACCTGTTTTGTTGAAGAGCAGTGCTACGAAACCTACAGAGAAAGAGATGGGGAGACTACTCCAAGTATACGTAGCAGCACATGGTAGGTCAAGCGCAAAAATCCCTCGCTTAGCGAACATCTTCCGCAGTTGTCCATTACCTCAGCTGTCGTGTTTTGCACACTAGAGATAGAGCCAGGCGAGACACATGGCCTTTACGTGCCTGGATGAGTATTTCAGTTAGAAAATGGCAGTGGGGAGCCATTCCAAGTTTACGCAAGTAAACTCATTGGTGGCACGAGACCCTGTCACGCCATCTTCAGGGTTTGCGCATGTAAAAATGCCCGCATCCCGTTCCCACTTCTCCATTTCTTGTTGTCAGCACATAGCTCATTCGCTTGAGAAAGCTGTGTGGGCTTGTGTGTCAAGCGCCGGAGCGTTTCAACCAAACGCTCCGGCGCTTGTTTTTTGGGAGGCGACTGGCCTCCCTTCTTGTTTCTTCCATGCAGCGAGTCGGTATAACTGCCTGCTGTGTGGTCCTGTCGAACGAAGGAGTTTTACCCATGAACATCACGGTGATTGTACGCACCCTGACACCCCTGGCAGATGCCTTTGAGTTTTACAGCATTCCCTACCATTTGACCGGTCCACTTGCTACTTCAGTGTATGTGAAAGCGCAGGCAATGCAGGGGATCGAAGTGATTTCCGACATCAAATTCAGCCAGGTTCCGGCGCTGGTGGTACAGCTTGAGAACACCTATGACGTCAAAGAGATTGCTCTGCGTGCAGCCATTAAGCATCGAGGCTCTTTCCGCCTCGTCCATCATGACACGTTGCAGAAGATTGATGTCGCACTCTCGGCGTACCGGGCATATAGCCAGGTGAGGCAGGAAAGAGCGCAACGGCATGCACTTGAGCAAGGGAGCCGGGCCTTCTACGTCGCTTCACCTGAAGATACGATTCTGACCTTGCTGGAACGCTACAACGGGAGTTGGCAACGCTTCCAGCGTGTCTGGGAGGCCATCCTGGATGTACTTGCTCAACAAGGAAGCACGCTTGATCTGGCGTACCTGCGGCTGTGGGCAACTCCGCTGGATGTGGCTCTCCTGCTGGAGCAAGCGCTGGCTTCAGCAGGCCTCTCCAACGCTTAACTGGTTTCAACATGCTGTCGACACGTTGTCCATACGCCATCTACAGGGGTCTGTACCCATAATGTGAATGGCCACATTACCCTTGCCCGGTAACGTGGCCAATTGTTTTTCCTTCATCTTATGAAAGGAGTCAGTATGATCTTACCACTGTTCGAAAATGATTGCAACGAACGTTTTCCCACGATTACCCAACCGTACTTTGATGATCACCAGATCAGAAGAGAATATGCTCTCCAGCGACACTTGAAGCAGCTTGCGCCAACGATGTTAGGCGGTGGACGTGCCATCCTGTGGTACTGCCGCCGCTGCCAAAAACCCTGGTATGAAGTTGGCTGCACGGCATCATTGGTGTGCTTGAACGAGACCCAACTCGCCGAGATCGCGCAACAATTGGGTGCAGAGGAGTGCACTCCTTCCTCTTTACCCTCGTCGATGTGTCCCCTATGTGCATCACTCCATCTTGGAGGTATGCCCAGGATCCAGGAGTACCCAGACGAACAAGGCTATCGCTTCACCTGGGAGGCGATAACGTCACGAAAAACACGTTTATTCTGTATAGTATATAGATGGAACATAGGTTCTATATCGGATATGCTTTTGGAAGCAGGCGCTGCTCCTTGTGATGTCCTGACAGCATCCATGGAGCAGGTAAGGAGTATGTTAGCCTGGCTAAAGATGCTGACGGAGCCTGGAAAAGAGGAAGCAGTGTTACTGACTGAGAGTACGATGGACTCTATGAGCATACATGAGACACCACTGCCTGGTTTTTCCTGGTGTGGCTATAGCTGGAAAAGTTCGTGTCCACTCCTGGGGCAGGTACTGGTAGCACTTGGCATGACCTTTCCCGACTCGTCCATCTGCTCTCCAAATCTACTGGTCGCATGCTGGCGTCAAATTGCGAGGGAAATGGAAAAGGTGCTCATATGTTGACCATTAAGACCCAGCAGGGCAAGGAGATCGAGATCCTTTTGCAAACAGAACTGGATGACCCCATCGATACGGGTGACCATGTGAGAGCTTATTGTCACCTGCATGGTAGCGATCACCAGCGGTCACTTTCCATCGACAAAGCCAGTGGCTGGGGACACTGTTTCAATGCCGCTTGTGAGGTCACTGTCCTGGTAGCAGACTGGAATCTCACGCTGGCTAAACACCTCATCCATACCCATTACCAGGGACTGACTTCCCGCTCACCGGTTTATACGACGACCCGCCACGAGTCGCGACAGGTGGCTTCCACCGTCATGCAGCATCCTCCACGAGTGACCTCAACGTGGCAACAAGACGAACTGGCAATGCTTCTTTCAATTCAGCAACAGATGAGGGCAGGGTTGCTCAACTCACAGCGAGCACACGCCTACCTGGAACAGCGGAAGATCCCGCTAGAACTGGCCCAGGCAACAGGGGTTGGCTATCTTTCGCCAACCATGCTCGACTCATCTGCCTGCTCTGAGCAGAAAGGGCTCTTGCACCGGTGGGCGGAGCGTCTTGTCTTCCCACTCTCCTCTCCGGCAGGGAACGGTTTTATCGGACGTAGTCTGTGGGGCTGGAAAGCGGGCATGGATGAGAACGCGCACAAGGCACTTCTGGAGCAGGAGCATGCGCCTAAGCGTTGGATCAAGACCAATCCGGCAGGCTGGTTCGGCTTTGCTCCAGCGCAACATGCTGAGAGCCTCATCCTGGTCGAGGGAGTCTTTGACCGCTTGACGCTCCTGGCAGCAGGCTTTCGGGAGACTGACGTCATTGCCCTGGTCGGCACAGCAGCTCAAACACACTGGTTTCCTACCCACGTGAAAACGATCATCCTGGCGTTGGATGCCGACGAGGGTGGTATAGATGCCATGCAGAGACTGGCCGAGCGTTTAGAGCGAGCAGGCTACGGCGTAAGTCTGTGTCCACCGGCGCGTGATAGGTGGGGCAAGGATTGGAATGAACGCTGGGTGCGCATCGGCTCGCAGAGTGTCTGGCAGCTGTATGAAGCCTACGCTGGTTTGTTGCAGAGAACTTGAGGGAGAATGGCAGGTGTTGTTCTTGCAGCTTTAGACACGCGCGTCCCCAATTGCAGGGTAGGAGCAGTTACACCTGGAAGCGCATCCAGGTGCAGCGCAGGCCATGCTTCGGTTTGTGTGGTGATGTATAGGGGAAAGCTGGAACCGTAGATGAGCAAGGTACTGTACCATGACCGTCTGCGTGAGGCTACCAACCTCGGCTGGCGGTCAGCTTCCCTCACTCATTTCATGTGTTTGGAACTGCTCTCTGATGCGTCATATAATTGGCTGGCGATGATGTTATGTCTAAGGAACTTCTGCATGGCTTCCGCCTCTTGATTGATAGGAAAGGAGCAACTCATGACACTATCGGACGAACTGGCATATGTGACAGCAACGGAGCTTGCGGTCCGCATCCGGCGCCACCAACTTTCGCCAGTGGAGGTAGTGGATGCATTCATCGAGCGCATCGAACAGCGTAATAGGAGCCTGAACGCCTTTGTGTATATGGGGTTCGCAGACGCACGCAAGCGTGCCAAAGAAGCCGAACAGGCATTGATGGCCGGAGCAGCGCTAGGCCCTCTCCATGGGGTGCCCACGGCGATGAAGGATTTGTTTGACTTCAAACCAGGGTGGGTGAGCACCTTTGGAGGCGTCAGGGCTTTCAAGAATCTAGTAGTAGACTTGTACTGTACGTATGCGGAGCGGATCGAAAAAGCTGGCGCCATTCTGCTGGGGAAGACTAACAGCCCCGTGATGGGATTCCGGGGCACCTGTGATAACTACCTCTTTGGACCGGCGCACAATCCTTTCGACCTCTCCAAGAACACGGGAGGGTCCTCTGGTGGCAGCGCGGCAGCCGTAGCCGATGGCATGGTTCCCATCGCGGAGGGAACCGATGGTGGCGGCTCCATTCGTATTCCTGCTTCCTGGTGTGGGGTCTATGGCTACAAAGCGTCCTTTGGACGCGTGCCTTATATCAACAGGCCCAACGCTTTTGGCGGCGATACCCCGTTTCTCTTTGAGGGAACGCTGACCAGAACCGTTGAAGACGCAGCACTGGGGATGACCGCGTTAGCTGGCTATGATTCGCGTGACCCTTTCAGTCTGGCCGACCAGGTAGACTTTCTCGCAGCCACCCGGCACTCCATCCAGGGCTGGAAGATCGCCTACAGTCCCAATTTTGATGTCTTTCCCGTCGACAAGCGGGTCACAGACATCGTGGGAAATGCGGTGAAAGCCTTTGAGGAGGCGGGAGCCAGCATCGAAGAGGTGCGTGTTGGCATTGGGCGCGACCAGCGCGAATTGAGCGACGTCTGGTGCCGGCTGATCATGCCGATCAATCTCGCAGCATTCGAGAGCTTCAAGCAGCAGGGGATTGACCTGCTCAAGGACCACCGGGATGACTTCCCACCACAGTATCTGGAATGGCTGGACAAGAGCAGCAAGATGTCAGCCATGGACTTCTGGCACGATCAAGAGATTCGGACAGAGGTGTACGATGCCATTCAGGGCACCCTCGACAAATACGATCTCCTGATCACGCCGACCCTGGCATGCCTGCCCGTCGAGAACGCCAGCGATGGTAATACCATGGGCCCAACCCAGATCAATGGAGTGCAGGTGGATCCCCTGATCGGCTGGTGCCTGCCCTACTTCGTGAACTTCTCCGGCCACCCGGCGGCCTCCATCCCTGCGGGGCTGGCGGAGGGCAATCTGCCCGTCGGCATGCAGATCATCGGGCGACGCTATGCGGATGCCGACGTGCTAGCAGCGAGCGCCACGTTCGAGCGGTTGAGGCCATGGCACGAGAGCTATAAGCTGTGTGCCGCACGGTCGCTCTAGTCGGAGAGAAGAGGGAAGTGCAGTTCTTCACTCATCGCGGGCCTTTCCAGGGATGAGTGAAGGTGTGTGAGTGGTCATCGGGATCGGCGAGTAAGGGGCCTGGGTAGTCCTGTGAGCCAGAACAAAGCAGGCCTGGGCGTGGTGAATTGCTGTAATGGAATTGACAACGTGACTGGCTGTAGCGCAGAAGTCATAAGCTAACCTCCCATTACGAGGAGAACAGTCTCTCTGGTGCTCAGCTTTCCTCCAAGCACCAGGAAAGCGGGCACGTGATCTGCGTTGGCTGAAAGCGTGATGCCGCTGTCCCAGAACACCTGTGGCGAAGCAGACAATGCATAAGGCCCTCAGAAAAGACTTTCTTTATAGCTCAAGAGCGCTAAACACCGCTATAAGAGCGAGCCAGAGGCTCTGTTGAAAGTTTGGTTGTAGTAGTTAAAGTTTTGTATAGGTAAGCCACCTTCTGTTGTGAGGTGGCTTTTCTTTGTCCTCAAGAAAGGAGACCTTCATTATGGTGAAAACAGTAACGGGAACACTCCCCATTCGTCCCTATCATCCCACCCAATTCTTTGGCACGATCAAGGCGGATGGGCAACTGCCCAAAGTAGCGGCGCTGGCCAGCCATCACCAAGAGGTGGTCGCAATTAGCCTGGTCGGCTATGATACGAGTGTCAGTGCGGCGCTGGCCAGGTTGTGGCAACGTGAGCAACTGGCCTTTGAGCCTGATCCCGTCATAGACTGGCGTGGACCAGAGCAGCTCGGTCGCAGGCAGGAGCATTACAAGCAGTTTCACACGACACTACCGGGAACGAAAGAGGTGCATATCCTGGCGCTGCCTGTCTCAGCGCACATTGCCGAGGGCATGCTCCATCCTCCCGATGTGCCGAAACCAAAGCAGGAGCAAGAGTCATCCTCCACGCCTATTCAAGCAGCGCACGTGGATCGAACGCGTTTCGTCTTAGGCAACTGGGAAGAGGATACGCCGCACATACGCAGTTTCCTGGGGCATCTGCATGCAATGCGTGTCATCTTCTTGCACCGACATGAGAAACCCGCACTGGTCGAGATCTGGGCTTCTCAACTATGGAGACAGGGGCTGACAAGCGATCTCATCACGCCACTGCAGGCGTTGGGCATCAAAGCCTGGAAACTCAGCGGAGACCTGACACTCTGGAGCCACTTGATTAGCGAAGGCGTCCGATCGGGCTGGCTTCCTTGGAGGAATGATGAGATAGAGCTGTCCAAGACGAACAACATCTCCTGAAACCTCCTCAAGAATCGACTCCTGAAATCTCTTCTCACCTCTGGTAATCCCTACACGTTGATACAACTCATACTGCCTACTTATACCATTGTTTAAGGCCCCACTTGAGGAAAGCTGTGTGCGTTTCCTGCTCAGAAATGCAAGACACGACAAGCTTCAGGTGGGGTGTTCTTTTGCTTCTCACAAAGGAGGACCACGTTTCATGGCACATGGCACCTTAGCCAATCTCAGTACCTCGGCATTCATTCGCACGCCACCGCTTTTCGCGGAGTGGATCGTACACCACCTGCTCACCTTTCCAGCAGGAGAGGTAGTTACCGTCCTCGACCCAACCGCAGGCGAAGGCGATCTGCTGGCGCCCTGCCAGGCATATCCTGCAGCCGGACTTTATGGCGTGGAGATCAGCGCCGACCGTGCCAGTGTAGCACGGCAGCGTCTGCATTATGCCACCATCCTCACGAGCGCCTTCGAGGGTATCACCTGTACGCCAGGCTCGATAAGCCTAATACTGGCCAATCCACCCTACTTTTTCAGCAATGGCAAACGGGCGGAGTACCGCATCATCGCTGACGCCGGAGAACTACTCATGCCCGGTGGCATCATGGTGGCGATCATCCCGGCCAGATCAGCGTGGGACGGTACCATGATCTCGCACTGGTGCAAAAGGTACGACCAGGTGCGAGTGTGGAAGTTCCCCGACCGCACATCCCAAGACGCAGAGGGTGGCTTTGAAGATTATACGCAGATCTGCGTGGTGGGCGTGCGCCGGGCTGCGCCACGCGTCCCAGACGCAGCGCAGAAGAAACGCCTCTCAGGCTTTCGCTGGCGCAAACCGGAAAAGGTCGGGCAATCACCCTGGGAGCAGGGCTTTGCACCACCAGACCTGCCTACAGAACCACTCCCTGTTCCATACATCGTGCCGGCCGCGCACATACAGCCAGTGCTAGTCATCAAGCATGCCGATAACGATACGCTGCTACAAGCGGTTGCAAAATATGGAGCACACCTCACTCCGGCATGGGAGGCAGCCACTACCTGGTCGGAAGAGGGCTTGGTTGATGCCCCTGCTATGCCACCCACGGGAGAGGCGCACCTGGCAGCCGATATCCTCACCGGTCTGCTCGATGGGGAGATCGTGTGTGGGCCGGATGGCACGCCGCATCTCTTCACCTCGTTCGTCACCCAGGAATGGATCTCAATCGAAATCGACGAAGAGGAACGCGAAAAGCAGCGCGAACGCGGCGTCGTACACCTGGAGGTCAAACAGCAGCAGGATAAACCCATCCTCGGTGTGTTGAATCTGGCCACTGGGGCCTCGCACTACTACCAGGGGGAAGAGGTCTTCACCTACCTGCAACCCTGGCTCCCTATCCTGGCCGCGCGGGTGATCGAGAAACGCAAACCGCTCTACCAACTTGATCCTGCTGACTGGGAGATGCGTGTTGTGTCCAGTATCGGTAACGACAAGCAACTCCCGGGAGCTGACTTTCCCGGCCTGGCCGTGGCACAGCACCATCGTGTCTACGCCATGAGCCGGGCCATCGATGCCAAAGGGCGCACCGCCATCCAGGGAGAACCTGGAGTGGGAAAGACGCGCATGGGGATTGCCACTGCAGCGCGTCTCGCCTATCGCTGGCGGCAGCGTAACACACCCGAGTTCCGGCAGGAGGCGCAGCCAGTGTGGATCAAGCAGCTTAGACGCGCCTGGCTCGCCAACCCAACCACACGTGCTCTTTTAGGAGTCGAGCCGGTCTACGATGAGCAGAGCGGGCAGATCATCGCGTACCGTCATTTGCGTACCAACAGAGTCGTGGCCCCGGAGCTGCTGGGACCCTCGGCGCTGCCGGTGCTGGTGACGACGCCTAAGAAAGTGACCAAGGAGTGGGCCAATGAGATCCGGGTAGCGTGGCCGCAGGCAGAAGTGCTGTTCGTCAAGGACTACCACGACGTGGAACACTGGATGCAGCGCTGTGCCACCAGTCCCGCGCTGGCGGTGATCGGCATCTTCTCGCATTCGACCTCCAGAGCCTTTGGCAGGGCCTGGCAACCTGTCGTGCATGAGAGAGTGCACACAAATACGGTACCAGACCTGGAGCCGGATGCCGCGCTCAAGGAGGTGCTGGAACCCGTCTACAACCGGCGTGACCGGCTGGTGGCCTACCAGTTCAAGGAGACGGGGCAGGTGCTCACCAAAGACATCACCACCTCCTTCTTCTACTGCCCGGATTGCCTGGGACGCATCGAGGCCACACCACGAGGGGTGCATTCCTCAGACAAGAAGGTCAATACATCCTCCTCAGATATCCCCAGAGAGGAGGACAATACCGATGTGCTGGAGCCGGTGACCAGTCTTACCTGGTTCAAAAGCAAGCAGCGCTGGTGCATGTGTGAGATCGACACCAGGGCAGTCGATGGAGGGATCAGGCTGTGTAAAGCTCCGTTGTGGACGGATGCCAGGACCGAGGTAACGCAGCAGAAATACCCCCAGGTGCCCTTTGCCGCCTGGGAGCAGGCCATGGAGGTGCTGATCACTGAGCAAACGACCATGAGGTCAAGCGCTACTTCCCTCTCTACAAAGTCTACATCTGCACAGAAAACTGCTCAAGGGGTACGCCTGGTTCCATCTGAGACAGGCCCGATCGCAGTGACGCTGCCTGACCTGACGGCGGCAGAAGGTTCAGAGCCAGAACGCGATGCGGAGGGTGCCATCATCGCCTATCGTCACTCCCTCACAGGGCAGGAGTTGGTGCCGGTATACGGCTTCTGGTCCAGGCGCGTCGTGGGCTATATGGCAGCGGAGATGGGGAAACTCGTAACCAGAACCACTCGCTATGAGCTGCGCATGCCGCCACCCGCGAGTTTTAGTCCGTATGAGTATCTCCATCGCTTCTACAAAGGCTGTGTGGCCCTCGCGATCATCGACGAGAGCCACAATGGACGTGGGCGCTCAACGGACATTGCGCACTCGTTCCACCTGGCCAAGCTGGCCTCTCAGGCACGGATGAATGCCAGTGGTACCCATTACGGCGGTGATTTGGACGATTTCTTCTACTATTGGTTCAGGTTTTCGCCGCAGTTCTGGCTTCGGCTGGGACTGGGCTGGAACGATGTCGAGAAGGCCATCTCCCGCTATGGTGTAATCCAGGAATGGACAAAGGAATATGAGTCGGATGCGCGTCGCGGTACCGGGCGGACCAATGTACAGGTGAGCACAATTCCGGCACCCGGCATCTCTGCGCGCATTATCCCACCACTCCTGGAAGACCTGTGCTACCTGACCGTGCTTGATGTCGGGTCGCATATGCCGCCGCGTATCGAGATCCCGGAGGTGGTTCCCATGCGCGATCCAGAGTTAGAGCAGGTGGTGAGGGAAGCAGAGCAGGCGCGTATGCTAGCCGAACGCGAACTCGTCGAGATGCAGAAAACCCACCGCAAGGTGCTTGAGGAACAGGACACTCGCGACGAGTGTGATCGTCTGGCAGCAGAACTTCAAGGGGTAGAAGCTGATGCGCAGCAGCGCGTGACCGAAGCGCGGCGTCATGAGGCCGAAGTGAAGGACTGGGTGGCTGAGCGCAACCTCTCGCAGCACTACTTCCAGCTCGTGCACAGGCTGGACGACCTAGCGCGTGAGCGCAACAACGCGGCGCGTCTGGCCAAAGGTACCATCCCACGCTGGTTTGCGGCGCTGCCCTGTGAGAGCGCCTTCGAGGTGACACAAACCGAAAAGGACGACTGGGGAGATGTGACTGGCAAGCGGCTACTCGTACGCACGCCGGTGCTCGCTGCTGACTACCTCTACCCCCTGGAACGACGGCTCAGAGAGATCGTTCACGAGGAGTTGTCCGAAGGTCGCCGCATCATGGTGTACATCGAGCAGAACGACATTCGTAGTATGTCCAGGCGCCTGGAATGGGTGCTCAAGGAATACACACCGTGGACGCTCCCCAACAATGTGGAGGCGGAGGATCGGCAAGAAGCGATTCTGGCGGCAGTGTCTTCAGGCCGCCATGTGGTAATTGTCCCCTATCGGCGGGTGAACGAAGGTCTCAACCTGCAGCGCGGGATTGATACCGTGATCTGGTTCGAGATGCCGATGAACCTCTTCATGCTCGACCAGGCCTCGCGACGTGCCTGGCGGCTGGGCAAGCAAGAGGAGGTACGCATCTACTATCTCGTCTATGCAGGCACGGCAGGGCACTACAAGTTGCGCAAGCTGGGTAGTCAAAGTGGCGCTGCCGCAGCCTTTGCTGGTGAACCTGCGCGCGGAGCCTTGATTGAGCATGCCGGCGCAGACAAAACCACGCTGGCACGACTGAGTCATAGCCTGGAGTCGATGGACGAGGAGGTGCCATTCTTCGCACAGCCAGAAGACGAGACCGAAGCGCTCAAAGCGGCCTTTGCCCGGCGCGATGAGGAATTGCAGCAGGCGCTCAAACGCGGTCGGCAGTGGATCGGGGTGGTAGACACACTCCCTGAACGACTGGCTGCTCTCCATGCGGAAGCGGCAATTGCTCAACCTGAACCGATTGCCGCAGTAGCAAACCGCCATGGGGTGGTTGAGACGGAGTTAGCAGAAGAGGCCCCAGAATTCCCGGCCGAAGTGATTACGCTGCCGAAGGAGGAAGCGACCGTCGCGTCAGTTCTTGATCTGCAACCCATGAGAAGTTATCTGGTGACTGACTCCTCAGTGGCAGACTCCTCCAGAACGACAGCTAATGGAGCAGAGCTGCTTCCGATCTCAGTGTCGAGTGCGCCGGTAAACGGAGCAAATGGAACTAATGGACATGGAACGAGGCCAACCTGGGAGAGCTTGCTGCAGCTTCTTGAAGCGGAAAAGGCCAGGAAAGCATCGTCCCGGTCGCGTAAGAAGGAGCCTGAAAAGGCAGCTTCGACAACGAACCCTGCAAATCTTTGGGAAATGCTACAAGAAGGAGGTGAATCATGTAGCACAACGCTGAATACGACACAGGCAGAGGAGCTGATGCCAGATACCACGGTGGTTTCTCAGGCCTCTTTGTGGTAGCTGACATATGCTAACTCTCTCTACCCTGTCTCATGTACTCGACTGGGTAATCCTCAACGAAAGGATCATTCAGTCTTGGTTGGAGTGTACCATCTCACTTTTGCAATGGCAAGTGTCAGAGGCAGAAATGGTGTTGGGAGTTTACAACAAGCACGACGTAAGCGAGCGAGACAGGGTAGATATCTGTTTGACCACACAACAAAACAAACGAACCTGAGACAAGGAGGACCAGATGTCTACTCATCTTATGAAACACATACCCCAGGCGTCACAGCATGACACCTTGCGCGACGAGGACCACCTGTTTGGTGCAACTACACCACGTGATTGTACAGAGCGTGAGATCAGCGCGCAAGATGAAGCGCTACTCGCGTTGATGAAACGGCTCGGCATCGAGTCGCCGCTCTCCTACCAGACGCGCCATCTGCCTATTGAGCGGCTCATCATCCCTGGTGAAAAACTCATGAAGAGCAGCGCGGGCCAGTTCCAGACCAACATTCAATTGGTTGGTCTCCTGCATGCACCCTTGGTAGTGCTCGAACACGGTCAGGGCATCGACGATCCGGAGGCCACCTTCCGCGTGGTCGCGGGACGCAGGCGAGTGGCAGGCGCCTACCGGGCAGGACTGACCTACATCGAATGCCGGGTGTATGACGCGCTGAGTCCCCAGATGCGGGCGCTCATTATGCTCAGTGAGAACATGCATCGTTCCCCTGCGTGGGTAGAGGAATTGAAAGCGCTAGTGGAACTGGTCGATGAGGGCGTAGGCATGACCGATACTGAGCTGGCGAAATCCCTCGGTGTGCCGGTGACCAGGGTGCGCGAGCAATTGAAGCTGGCACACCTGCCATCACCACTTCTCAGCCAGATCTTCGCCGGAAAGATGAATCTGGGAACGGCCAAACAACTGGTGCGACTCAGTAAAACGCAGCAGGCGTTCCTGGCATCGCTGGCGGAGGTGGGCGAAGAGATCACCACTGAACTGGTAGAGCAAATCCTGCGCAGGCAGATCAGTACAGGACTCACGCCCTTACAGGAGATGCTGACCCACCACGGGGAAGAGCGTACGATGGAGGTCGAGCACGCCAATGGCAATCAGGCGATGAGCCTGCGTGAATCGGCTTCTGCTGATCAAGGAGCAACTGGATGGGAGTTGAATACAGAGGTTCCAGCAGTGGAAATCTCATTATCGAACCTGTTGCCCACACTGCTTGCTTTTGAACAGCAGCTTCCCCAGAGCCAGGAGGTGGCCAGGGCACGCCTGCTCATCAAGGCGCTTTGCCAGGAACTGGAGATGCTCCAACGACAACAGGCAAAGAATAGCACCGCATCATAAAAAAGAGAAAAGGAGAACACAAACCATGGTTATAGATTTTCCAAAAGCTGATCCGGTTGAGCGCGGATGTGGAGAAAGGGAACAAGGAGGTGTGTATGCGGAGTGTGGGCTGAGTCCCTACGGAACGCCTTTAGAATTCTTCCTGATCGACCCGCCCAGACCACTACCGGAAGGCTTAGATATTGTGAACAAACCCCAGTTGTGGGAAGACCCCGCAACTGGCATTACGCACCTGCTCATCTGGGTGGGATTAGAGCATTATCAGTGGTGTGCTGATTATATTGAAGAAACAAAAAGGTTTGGAGCTTCACGGCGCATCAATCCTAACCTGGAACTCTCACGACTCACACGTGAGAGCCGCATGATCCTGGCACATCCAAGAGTGATCAATACTCTGTGGCAGGAACAAAGTCCGCCGCAGGAGTGCCTGAAGCATCTTCCACGACACGATGTTGTCTCACTTACCGAGCTCGCCACTGACCCGGCACAGAAGGCTGGCCCCTGTTTATTCAAGCTGTGGAACGTGATTCCGCAAGAAGCTGCGACAGAAGTGTTGGAGTTGGAAGGGGAAAGTCCGGTCTGCCTGCGCAAGGTTGGCAGCACCATCTACCAGTACTGGCCAACGGGAGAGTCGGCTGAGGGGCTACAGCCAGGACTGTTTGCTGCGTTGCCTATCACCGGCTTTGCTTTAATCCAGTACGACGATGGGACCGTCAATGAAAGTGCGAAAGCCAAACTGCAACAGGCGGACCTCAATTTCTATGAGACCGACAGGTAGGGGGAGCAGCCAGATGAGTACATCCAACCAACGTCTTGTGATGGGTATCGATCCCGGATATGCCACCCTCGGCTATGCTGTCATCGCGGCAAGTGGCAATGAACTGCGCTTGCTGACCTGCGATGTGATTACTACATCGGCAGGGTTGGCATTCCCACACCGTTTGCAACAGATCTACGAGCAGCTCAGTGCACTGGTGAACGAGTACCATCCCCAGGAAGCGGCGATGGAAGCACTCTTCTTCGGCAGAAATGTGACCACTGCCATAGCGGTGGGGCATGCGCGCGGCGTGGCGATGCTGGCGCTGATCAATGGTGGCATCGCTATCGCTGAGTACAAGCCGAGCGAAGTGAAGCTCGCAGTGACGGGTTACGGAGCCGCCAAGAAGTGGCAGGTCGGGGAAATGGTGCGTCTCCTGCTGCATCTCACGTCCGTTCCGCGACCAGATGATGCTGCCGACGCCGCTGCCATAGCCATTTGCCACCTGCACACGGCTCTATACCAGTACAAGTCACTGTCGGCAGGAGGGATAAAGTGAGATGAGAAAGATTGCTTACAGAGCATAGCCCACAGGAGTTCGAACATCCTGTGGGTTTTTTGCTGGTGGAAAACAAGCTCAGAGAACGCTGTGCTCAGTGGCGTCTGAGATCGCAAGGAAAAGACTGATGCCTCCTGGCCGAGGCTCCTTCTCGCAAGAGGAAGAGCAGGCCAGGGAAAAAACATGCAGAACAAATGAGTAGCTCGCAAGGCTCCAGAAGAAGCCTTGCGAGCTCTTTTACTAGAGAGGAAGAAGCGATGAAACACCTACGCGAACGACTCCTGGCATACGGCTCGGAGACCCTCTTAACAGAGGAATTGTTAGCACTTGTGCTGCGAACAGGTTCTGCTGGTGAGAAAGGATATGAACTGGCAAGAACATTGCTCACGAAATACAAAGGATTGGGCGGATTGTTGCAGGTTGAGAGCAGAGAACTGACGCAGGAATACGGACTGAGTGAGACCAGAGCAGCACTGTTAAAGGCAGTCCTGGAGCTTGGCAGACGGCTGAATAGGCCGCAAGCAGAAGAGAAATATCAGATCAAAACCCCAGACGATGCGGCTAACCTAGTGATGCCAGACATGGCGTATCTGGATTATGAGCAATTGCGTGTCATTGTGCTCGATACGAAGAATCGGGTGGTAGACAACATGCCGCTCTACCGGGGGACCATCAATAGCTCAGTGCTTCGTGCCGCTGAGATCTTTCGCCTGGCGATTGTGCGGAATTGCCCCGCGATCATTGTGTGCCACTCACACCCATCGGGCTCGCCAGAACCAAGTCCTGAGGATCTCGAGGTGACACGGCAACTCGTGGAGGCTGGAAAGGTCTTAGATGTCGAGCTTGTAGATCACCTGGTTATCGGTCGTCACACCTTTGTGAGCCTGAAAGAACGACTGCATTGGTAGAAAGAGGCCAGGAAGATGGTAGCTCGCTATAGATGAGTTAGTGGGGAGTCGATCGATCACATTACCGCAATCTAAATGTCAGCCAGCTTCTGCATCTATAGAGGAGCTTGCTGACATCAGTGTGTGAGCCTCTATAGAAAAGGGATGCTCGTGAATAGTGAGATGAGCGTTTCCTCAGTACCAACAGGCAAAGGAGTTGAAGCTTGATAACACGACATGACCGACAACGACAACTTGACTTACGACCTTTCGAACTCTATGTCCCAGTCCCGCCCATGCTGGCGGAGGCCATTGGCTACACCGGCCAGGTTTTGGGCCATCCGCTGGACGCACACTACGTGGGCTTCTATTGGGAGAGAAGCGTGCGCCGTATCGGTGCTTGTTAGATTGCTCCAGAGGAGCAGAAGGTTGAGAGTGCATGACCTTCTAGGACAACTGCCCTACCTGGCGCCGAAAGGCAAAGGGGAAACTAGCATGGCAGTAAAGCGGTTAAACGCGAAGGTATGTAGTGTGAGGCACCGCAAGTCCTGTACGCATGGTGAAACCTGAATTGGTTGAACCCTAGGAGAAACCAGCAATGGTGAAGAACCCTCGGTCTCCAGTGGTCTAATCCCAGGCCCGTCGTAGCATACCTGAGACGACGACACCGTAACACATATGCGCCGCTTCTGCATATGTGCCAATACGCTAGACGTAGATCCCGCTAGCGAAACACTCTCTACGGTGGACGACCTGTAATGAACAGGTTCAAGGAGACGAACGGGGCACCTACACGTACTATCGTCTAACAAACGCAAATACGGGATCGCCTACACAAGGACGACGTGAAAAGCCACTCTGGATGCAGTTGATGGCGGCACGAAGACGGAAAACATTGGTTGTATGCTGGGCGTGTCACAGGGACATCCAACATGGACGCCCCGTGAGGAAAAGCCAAGGGATGAAGTGAATTTTGCTGGAGAGCTGTGTGCGCTGAAAGGTGCAAGCACGGTTCGGAGGGGGAGGTCGGAAAAGTGCCAGCAATGGCAACTCGTCGGCCCCCTACCCTACGGGGACGAGGCCAACTACGACGACGGCCGCGCCAGCGGCACGGGTAAGTACACGGGCTATCAGGCCTTCGTCGAACACCCCAAAATGGCGGTCCACCTGCGGCATTTCGAATTTGGGAGTAGCGAAACGCGACCACACCATTACCTGCTCCTCGACCGCGACGAACACCGCCTCTACGCGCTGGCTGTCCAGTTAGCGCAGCAGTCCCTGCATCTGCGGTGGTTGGAGAAAGGCCAGTCTTCTGAGAATCAACCTGGAACGGGTGTCCCCTTGCAGGTGGCATCAGTCAAGGACCTGGCAGCCGCACTCGACCTCGGTACCCGGCAGGTAGTGACCCCGCCGGGTGATTTCAATGCCTGGGTGATGACCGCCATGCAGCGCCAAGGCCAGCTCGTATATGACCTCGTTGCCTGGCTGAACGGACAGCAAAAAGCGCTTTCGCCCGAGCGCATCGCAGAGTATGAACCGCATGCGCCCGCCATGTTGCTGCGGCACGTCGTAGATAACGGCGCACTTGCTCAAGCCGGAGAGCTTGTCCAGATCCAAGGGGTTCACGATAGCGGCGACCAGGTCACCGTCACGTTCTACTGCGACAACGGCATCAACGGTCCCGACGCCTCCCACCTGTTTTCGGTGAATGGCCCCTGGACGAGGGTTGTGGAGACCATCGAAACCTTACTTGAACCTGGCCCTCTGGATGATCTTCTCGAAAGCGAGGCTCCGCTGGAACCGGTGTTTGGGCGCTACGCCGCCTGGAATGGGCAGGCATTCCCCATCATTCCAATGCTGGAGACGCTGGCGATCCGGGTGTCGCTGACCTGTGCCAGGTGCGGCAGGAATCCCACGATAGCCTATGCTCGTTCGGGGTGCCATCGCGGGGCATTTTGTTACGTGTACGATGCGGAAGCGAATTTCCTTGCTGGCCTGCGCAATCAGGAATACGTATGCAGCAGATGCCGAGAGAATGTGTCGGAACAGACTTCCTCCTAAAATCCTTGTTATAGATGGGCAGCCCTTCGCGGCTTTTTCTGCCACGAAAGGCTGCCCCACGGCGTAAAGTAGAATGCGAAGTGACATATTCGTGAATACCCACGGCAGGTGCGCGGCAAAAAATTTTTGCCTTTTTGGGCCAATATGACTTCTTCCACCACTATTGATGTGATAGTGGCTCTCTTGCATGATGTGATTTAATTGAGCATAAAGTGTCTTCGACTGGACTCGAACCAGCGACGAAATCCTTACGGGGGAAACGTTCTATCCACTGAACTACGGGGACGCAAGTGGTGAATGTTCCAGGGTAGACAGTTTGACAGACGGGATACCCTGGAATTACTTTTCAAGGACTCATTTTTTAATCCTTACTATTTGCGACTATCATAACCACATATGTCAGCAGTCATGCTGACATATGTGGTAGTACATAACTTCAGTATGATTAGTTTCTTTTGTTTCCTCTCTACAGAGATTTCTTTTGTTTATTCCTAAATGGCACGACATTATTCTGTTGAGATTTGTTTTGATTGCTACTTGCCTCTATCTCAGTAGAGGGAAGAGATATTAGTTCTGCGTATGCCTCAAGAACTTGCCTGACAAAGGGTACAGGTAAATTCATATCGCCTGCCATTTTTTGATAATCAATAGTAGGGTGGCCATATAGCCGCTCTACCATTTGCCGTAATAAGCGAGGCTTTTCAACAGGTATGAGAATCGGCTCTGCTGTCCTCCATCCAAGCTTCCCTATTTGGAAGAAGAGATACCTATATTGACGTTCTGAAATGAGCTGAAGATCATAAGATCGACGAATCAGAGCTTGAATTGAAACCCCCCATTTCTCTTTCAGATGCTTGAGCGTTTCTATATTGAGAGGAGGAGCAAGTTCTTCTTGCATCTGTGCTGCTGGCATCAGAAATTCCGCAGCAAACTGGTAGGCTTCGCGTTCTAGTATATCTAGGCTTCCTTTTATCCATTGATGCATGACGAGATGACCGAGTTCGTGAGCGACACTGAGTCGGAGACGATCGCCAGGAACTCCCTTCACAGAAATGATAAGAGCAGGTCTTTTCTCGTCATAACCAGCCCAAACGGAATACGCATCAACACCTGTAATATGTTCAGGCAGTGCAAGGACGCGAACGCCACTTTTCTCTATTACATGAATTATGTTCTCAATAGGCTTTTCAGGGGATCGACTTAATTCTGACCTGGCCATGATAGCTGCGGTCTGGGGATCTGTTCGGCTTTGTCTAGGCAAGCGCAATTGAATATCTTTGAACTTCTGAGCCAAGATATCCATCATTTCAAACATGGTTTGACCATACCTATGCGCTTTTAACTTCTCTTTGTGCGCAACAGTTGCTCTTGCCCGAAAAAGAAGAGAACCGAATGGAAAATCTATTGCAGTTTCTTGTTGAAAAAATGAAAGTGGAAATCCCGTTTGTAAAGCGATGGCATCAAGAACATCTTCAGGAGGCTCATAACGTCCAACTTCGTAATGCGTAAGTGTACCTCTATTTATCTGAAGATGTTCTGCTAATTCTGCTTGCGTAAGTCCGCGCAATTCCCGTGCTTGTTTAATCCTATCACCGTTAATCATCATTGTCTTCGGTTCCAGTGTCCTCAAGTTTTAGCTCAAGATCAAGGTCGTTCGTACGATATGACTTTAATTCGCTGTTCTTACTCAGTCTACTCGACGCACTACGGGGAATCGGAAGTTGCCAATGAAACTCAACATCAGAATTGTTGATGATTGCTTTAGGACAACCTAAAAGGAGCTCGGTTTCAAAGGCGTCACTAAGACCCCAGAGAACCGCAAGACGAAGAGGTGAACCCAAAAGTCGCGGAATCTGGTATAATTGCGGCATGTTTCCAAATGGAAGTTCAGGCTGAGTAATAGTAGGTTGGGTCAGAAATCCGCTTTTCTGTTTTGTGGCACTAGGGTTAGCGATTTTGCCATCTGATGATTTCCAGATTCGTAAAATGGAACCGGGCAAATGGAGACGTAAGCCATTATTTGGAATGTCTGCTACATTATGCACATCGTTGATTTCCTGGAAGTAGCGCTTCGCCCAAAAATGGACTAGATTGGGCAAAAGGGAAGCATCGACTGATACTTGCTCACTGTGAAAGTAGCCAAATGCATTGGCTAGTGCTGCATCCATGACGCGATACAAGGTGTTCTGGAGAAAATTGGAGTGGCCTTGGATGTAACTGAGACCATCAGGGGGAACCGAAGAACTAGAACTCAACGCACTAAACTTCCTTTGCTATTTATTGCTAGCAAAGATATCAGAAATTGACAAACCTGTCAAGGGGAAAGTTCAGCAATTTTGATAATCACCTGAAAATTGATCTACATCCCCTTCAATCACCCCAGAAATATACGTCCATACCATTCTGAAGCCGCCTGGATACTCCTTGAGGTCTAATCACTCACCTTTGATGTTTTTGGCACGGTCGTCAACTATCGCAGCACCATTCTACGCGAGGGAGAACGACTCAATCGAGCGAAGGGATTGCACATGTATTGGGTGCAGTTTGCCGATGCCTGATGTCATGCTATTGTCCCTCGATGGATCTCGTCATGCGTGGAGCATCGACCTGGACCAACCTCGACTCCCTACACCGTCTGTCTCTGGATGAGTTGCTGCTAGAATTCGAGATCAACGACCGCTTTACTGAAGATGAGAAGGACCACCTTAATCGCGTGTGGCACCGGCTCCAACCCTGGCCCGACGCTATTCCAGAGCTCACGCACATGCGCAAACGCTTTGTGCTCGCCACCCTCTCGAATGGCAACGTGGCTCTGTTGCTGAACATGGCGAAGTACAGTGCGCTGCCCTGGGACTGTATCCTCTCAGCTGAGTTGGTGCAGGCCTACAAACCCGATCCTCGCGTCTACCAGATGGCGGTCAAACTGCTCGGACTGCGCAGCCACGAGGTGATGATGGTCGCTGCCCACCAGGAGGACCTGCGCGCTGCCCAGGTGCAAGGGATGCAGGCAGTCTTTGTCCCGCGTCCACTGGAGCAAGGCCCATCCCCCACGCCGGATCTCACCCCTGACCCGGCATGTGAGGTCGTGGCGACCGATTTCAGGGGCCTGGCGCAGCAGCTTGGCACAGGATAAAAGGGCCGACAAGAGAGAGGCAAGTCCTAAAGCTTATTAACAGCGAAGACGTCTAGTCTCGGCCCTTATCGGTTCCTGTTTCATCAAGGGGCAGTGATATCTGCTGTTCTCGCCTCCGTGGAAACTGCCGGGCAAGGATATGGACCCCACTTAGCGCATCGAGCTGCTCGTAGGCCTGCCGTACGGAAGCTGGTCGTATCCCGAGCCGTTCGCTTTGGGTCTTGACGTTATATGTGACCGGCGAATCCTCGCCTGCTCCTTGTTGCCGCGAGAGGCGCTCTGCCTCTGAATAGAGCAGGTCGATGGTCACCGCGCGCATGATGAGCGTCGAGTCCGGGGTGTAGAGCACGCCCATGATGATGTCGAGCAGTCGGCGCATCTCCTGGCAGGCCTGAAGCAGTTCATCCGGGGGCAACTGGGTCAGCTCTTCCAATGAAAGATGAAGGTAGCGATAGGTAGTATCTTTGCTGTCTGGTTCTCTCTGCTGGGTCATGTCTCTTCTCCTTTTTCTTCTTAGAACTGCTCATCCCATTTCTTCAGCCTGGTTCAGCGCTTCTTCCTGTACCTGGATAGGAAGTGTTCTGTCCATCCCGCTACTGTGACACTGCGCCTGCGGATGAATCCCCGCGGCTTCTTGCTGCACTCCTATGTAGTTGCCTGCTGAGTATGTGCGGCGTAGCCGCTACTCGTTGCACCGCCGGAGTGGGTGAGGAATACCTGAGACCTCCTCTGCCATCCCAGAAGGCGGCTCGTGCGCGGTGCCCTGCGCGTTCGCTGTTCCTTCCATGCCTGACCGAATCGGTAGATGGCCTGCCCCGGCGTCTGGCATCCTGGGAACGGCGAACACCTCCCGCTTTCGCGGGCTTCTCTGCAAGCAGAGGAGCGTGAGGCTTTTCCTGGGAGATATGTGTGGCTCGATGTTTGCCGATGACGAGGCTCGCATTGCGGACGGCATTGCCATGCATCTGACACTGTGGGCAAAAGACCAGGGGAGCGCCGAGGGTGTAGCCATCTGCTGGCTGACCGGCATCGTAGCGGGCAACAAGGCTCTGGCAACGGGCGCATTCTCGGCTGGTATTTCTGGGATTGACCCGGCAGGTGACGATGCCCTCGTGCCACGCCTTATACCTGGCATAGTGAAAAATGCGACCTTTCAACCAGTAGGAGTGCTTCTCATTCCCACGTTTACTGTAGGTGCCCTTCTTCGGTGTGAAATGCCCCAGATGCTCAAAGACCAGCACACTTGCTCCATGCGCTGTAGCGAACTCCACAATGCGGCGGCTGACCCGATGCGTGGCCTCCTCATCGAGTGCTCGCACCTTTGCCCACAGGCAGGTGTTGTCCTGTTCCCTCTCTGCAATGATGCCGGTCTTGCGTCGATTGCGGGCAATCCGTCCAAGCTGTCGCTTCCTAAAGCCGTGCAGTTGCTTGCCCCCGCCAATAAAGCGGGTAGCAACCACCGTGCCTTCGATCGTTTGAACGGTGCAAACGGCAAGATGCTCATTGATGTTGCGATCGACGGCGCAAATCCTGGTGTCTGGGATCAAAGCAACCTGCGTCTCGACCTTCTTCGGGCGCTCCATCTCCCGTTCGAGAGGGGTATGTAACCACCACGGGGAGCCATGGTGGACCAGTTGCGGACTGCCAACACCCCATCCCTCAGGCAGCCTGCGCCCCGAGATCCGCACTTTGACCCATGCCCAGGAGGTGCTCGTCCACACCTTGAGCAGGATACTGCTGGCCGTCAGCTGCTGGTACATGCCAGCATAGAGCGTGACACTGCGGTTCCACGAACGCGGGGGAACCGGTGGGCGCCTGGTGAATTGCTTGCCCTTCGCCTCTGCCTTTTCATTCTTGTTGCGCCATTTCGAGAGGTGGCTCATGAACGAGCGGGCCGAGCCGAGCGCGGCATGGATGGCGGCGCGCCGGAACATGACGGGAAGAGAGACAGCGATGGCATCCGACAGGGGCATCACCGGGTGCGGGTCTCGCGCGGTCGTATGGGTGAGCCGCTCCAGGGCGGTGAGCGCCTGCTGACTGGAAAGATCGAGGACGCCAGGATGTGCCTGGACGACAGAGAAATAGAAGGCCGCGGCCTGGTTGAAGAGTTCCTGGGTCGAGCGAAACCAGGCCGCATGCTGTGGCTTATGGTCGAGTGCCTGTTTGATGGTTTTCGTGGCCTTTACGGCCTTTGTCGCGCTTGCCATCTGGTCTTGTCTGGTCCTGATCTTTTGCTGCTGCGTCTCTTGCTCCTGTTTGCCATAGTTCGGGCTGCTCAGGCTCTAGTGTAGCATGCCTAGAACATCTTTTCAAGAGGAAACAGAACACGATACTTGGTAATTAACACCAATCCTTGCACAGAGCTAAGCATGAAAAAGTCCGCTGTTCGAACATCTGTGTCGAACATTTTGACAGGAATCTTCAAACAAACATGAAGATAGGAAAAGGATGTTGTTCGAAGAGGCCCTTGAGTATGAACGGAACGAAAAACAACGCTAAGGAAATGCGCCCTCATTTTGCACTTGGGCCAAAATGGCAATTCGTTCCTGCCTCTGCCTTGTGGCTATTTCCGAACCCTGGTTCGGTTTCTTTCCGTGAGCCTCCAGAGCGCAAGTCCTGCGATGAGCACGACAACCAGCACCAGGAAAGCAATCAACGCACCAAGAAGAGTGAAGAGCGTATCGAAGACGAGGAAGACCCCATTTTTCAGTCCGTCTATGACCCATGCCGGTTGCTTGAGCGGAATGGGAGCCTGCATATAGTTGATCACCAGCACCTCGCCATCGCTTGCATAATAATCTCCTCCCCCATTGTGGGCATACACAATGGGAGGAGTAAAGGCTACAGACACTTCCTCTTTGACCAGGCCCGTTTTTTCCAGATCAGCGCCGACGGCATTTCTTTCCAGGTCCACTGTCGGAGCAATGTGATGGGTGGGAAGATGGTTGGTTCCGCTCAGCTCAATCCCGCTATCATAGGATGCTTGTCCAATCCAGACGAGTTGCCCACCGATAAGCGTGCCGGTCTTCCAAAGGCGAATATGCCCACGGTTTGCGATATCGTTGGTGGGCTTTTCAAAAGCGAGATCCTGGACTCGCCCAAAGACGTAGAGATTACTCACTGGTGCAGTCGGGTAGCTTCGGTGAGCAAGGCTATCAGCAGCGATTTTTGCAGATGTTTGTGGGGTAATAGGATCAGGAAGCAGCCAGTCGGCTTGTTGGAAGCTGTGCATGATCTGATCTTTCGTCCCGACAAAGACCAGATTTATCGGGTCTCCTGCTGCCCCGGATCGGGTGTGGGTTATTTTTGGATAGGCGGGAAAATTATACGTGTATGGGTAAAAACGGACAACGGCAACGAGTGCTGCGAAAAGCACCAACAAGATACCTATCATACTGACCGATCTGATGACCTTTTTTCTCATACCTCAAGACTCATCGGACGTGTGCCAAACTGCTGGACAGACAGGCATCTCCCGGGGTGTTCGGCGCTACCCCCGGAGCAGCTTCAGCTTCTCTTTCACATGCTCGCGGCTCACCTGCGTGTACCGGATCGTCGTTTGAATAGCCGGCATCCCGCTTTTCGTAATGTGGCCCAGATAATAGGTCACCTCTTCCAGGCTCCAGCCCGCTGTCCGTGCCCGATGCGCAAAATCGTGACGCAGGTCGTGAAAATCGATGTCGTTGATGAACCGGGCTTCTGCCAGGCGCGCCTTCGCTTTCCGTTGCTGCCACCAATGGTGGATACCATCCTCCGTCCACCTCCAGCCGTCGAGTTCTTCCGGGCTCACGCGCTTTTTGGCACGCTGGCTGGTAAAGACATAGGCGCTCGTTTTGCGCTCCCCCTGCTGAAGATAGTCATACAGCGGACCACGCGCCTCATTCACCAGGTCAATCGTGCGTTCCTTGCCACCCTTATGCCCAACGGTTATCCACCCGGTTTTTCTGGAGACATGCGTTTGATCGAACAGCAGCCAGGAGACGTCGCTCACATGACACCCAGCCCAGAGCCCAGGGCAAACGCCGCCTTGCCGCGCAGATCGGCCTCCCGTTCCACCAGGTCACGGATCACGTAGCGCTGGTCTTCGGAGAACTCGCGAGGAGCAAGCAATGCTTGCGCGGGGATCGAAACGCCACGGACTGGATTGCGTTCCAGGAGCTGCTGGTCTTCCTGCAACCAGCGACAGAAGCCGGAGAGGGCGGCGCGCGCCTGCTTTTTATAACTGAAACTGGGCAGCGTATCGAGAAAACACTCGATGGCAGTGCGTGTCATCGCTTGGGGATGGAACTGGCCGGAATTGCCGGGGCGAATGGTGAGCCACGCGGCAAATTTCTCTAAGAGGCGAATGTAAGCCTCGATGGTCGCCGCATCTTTGGCGGCTAGGACCTCCTCTTTGTAAGCCTCGATCCAGGCATCGGCCCCCTGTCCGGGGAAAGGCGGTACGTTTGCAGGTACCGTGCTCATACCTCCTCCTTGCGCAAAGAAGTTATGCCGTGAGAATTTTACGCTGATTCGGGAGAATCGGGAAGACGCCACCCCTCTTTCGTGCGTGCGAGGGGAGCGCGTTTCGGTCCGACTCACGGGATAACTACGATTATGCCATGAGTGTGAGCCGCTTGGCAAGGGCCGTGTTTGGGGTGACACCATTTTTTCCTCCCACAAGTCCCGGCTCTGCTCTGCCCTTCTTTTTTAGAATCAGGTGCTCGCGTTCAGCCTATGAGGCGTTCAGCAGGACTTTCACCATCACAGCTCCCGCAATGACGTGGTTCCTTGTGTAGCGATACAGCACGATGCTTCCTTCCTGTGCCCCACCCTGGAAGCTCGATGCATAGGGAACGCGTATCGCAAAGGGAGTAGTCCCGGCTCCACTTACTGGCGGAAGCCGGGACTGGCCGATGGCGGTCCGATCATGATCGAAGATCGTGATGGTGGTCAGCTGTCCGGCAAGAGCTGCCTGGCTCCTCGTCACCTGCACGGGACTAGTCAGCTGCTGCGCGCTTTGCGGCGAGGTGAGGGCCATGCCATCGGTTGCCACGTCGGTGACCTCCCAGATGCCGCTGTTGGTATTGAGTTCCAGGCGACTGAGCGTGATGGAGGCACGACCAGCTGCTGAATTCTTGATCAGGACCACGGCTCTTGCATCATGCGTCCCGCCTCCGCTCACTACCGTGGTGGGAGCAGTGGGGCGTATTCACTCAGGTAAAATGTTACTGAAGCAGGTACACTTCACTCAAATGAGAATGTTACCGAGTGAGGTGAGCCATGCCGACGAACGACGAAATGACGGTGAGTGAACGACGCACGTATTTGAAACGGATGAAAGGGCGCTATGTGGCCGCCAAGCGCCAAGAGCGGAGCGCGCTCTTAACCGAAATGCAGCAGGTGACTGGGCTGCATCGCAAGAGCCTAACGCGCCTGATGCACGCGAGCAGCCTGGAGCGCAAGAAGCGCGCGAGTCCGCGCGGTCGCCACTATGGGCAGGAGGTGGAGCGCGTGATCGTACGCGTGTGGGAGAGTCGCGACTACATTTGTGCCGAGCGGCTGACCCCGGGACTGCTCAGCATGGCGCACCACCTAGCCCGCTTTGAGCCGTTGGGCTTGACCAGCCAGCTGGAGGAGCAATTAGGCTGCATCAGCCGCGCAACGGTGGCCCACATCTTACGCAAGCATCACCCCCGCGTGCGACGCTTGCCCCAGAAAGGAGCCGAGCGGGCCAATAGCGCCACCAAAGGGGTGCCGATGGGTCGCATTGCTTGGGACCTGAAGGACCCCGGGCACTTCGAGGTGGACCTGGTCTATCACAGTGGCGAAAGCACAGCGGGGGTGCATGGCCATACCATCCAACTGATCGATGTCCTGACCGGCTGGAGTGAGCGGACAGCGGTGCTTGGACGCGGCCAACAGGCCATGGAAGGCGGCTTTGAGCACATCTTAGCCCGCTTACCGTTTGCGGTGAAGGAACTGCATCCTGACAATGGCAGCGAGTTCTTCAATCACCACCTGGTGCGCTACTGGAAGGACAAGGTCAGCGGCGTGCAGCTCTCGCGCAGCCGTCCCTGGCACAAGAACGATAATCGCTTGGTGGAGCAAAAGAACGATACGTTAGTGCGGCAGTATCTCGGGGATCTGCGCCTGGATACCCCCGAGCAGATCGCGGCCCTCAACGCGCTCTATGAGCAGATGTGGCTCTACTACAATCTGTTTCAGCCGGTCCTGCATCTTGCTGAGAAACAGGTGATATCAAATCCTGTGGATCACTGATGTTTTGAGTGGGCAGGAGGCCACCAATGAAAATGGGTGAGGGAGCGGATCACCTCTGGTTGATCCTGAAGCACGACACAACGCTGGACTTGTGCGGTTTCGAGGTCATCGAGGGTATGGAAGGTGGTATTGGCGACGCCTTCATTGGTCAGAGACCACAACCGCTCGCAAGGCTGCAATTCGGGGGAATAGGGTGGCAAGAAGAGCAGGTGGATCCCCTCGGGGACCACGAGTTCACGGCTGGTATGCCACCCAGCTCGATCGAGCACGAGCACAATGCGCTTGGTGGGACCCGCTCCGACAGCTTGAGCCCGCGTGGGAGAGTGCGATGGTGAAGACCTCCGCCGTCACGGTTGGCAAGAGAAGCCATTCGGTCTCGCCAGGAGCAGGCTGCACAAAACTGTAAAGGTAGAGCCATTGGTAGCGCTGATGCACGCTGACGCGTGGGCGAGAGCCTTTGCGCACCCACACCCGACGCAAGATCGGTTTGAGTCCAACACGGTGTTGATCGGTGGTCCACAGCTCGATGCTGGCTTGGGGAAAGGCCTGTTGCAAGGCGTTCACCTGCTCTGGGAGTTTTTTTTAAATGCCTCTTGGGCAGCGGCGTCGGCTTTGGCATGGCGAGGCCGCAGCACTCGCTTGCTGTAGTGGAGACGCTTGAGATACTCCCAACCGCGCTGCGGATGCACCTTGCGCCCCGTTTGGACCAAGATCCAGCGTGCCACTTTGGGGCCGGTCCACAGCCCGGCATCCGGTGGGGGATTCTCCAGGGCTTCCACCAGCTGCGCTTGCAGCTCGGCTGAGAGAATGAACGTCCCTCCTGGATTGGCATGGCGGTGGTCGCCGATCGCCTGCGGGCCGTCCTGGTTGTAACGATGGGCTATCGTGCGAATCCAGGCCAAGCAGTAGCCGGTGACCTCCCGAATCGTTTTGGTCGTCTTGCCTTGCGCGAGCAGCCAGATGATCTGCCACTGGCTGCGCTCCACTGGGTCTCTGGCCTGGCGATAGCGCGCCTCGACTTCTTCGATACTCAGATGCGTTTTCACGGTGAGTGGCTTCTTCATAACAGAAGTATATCACAGGATTTGATATGATCGGCGACAGAGTGCGACGCAAGTGGGATGCGGCTATGACACCCTATGAGCGGCTGTTGGCAAGTGGGGTGCTCAGTGCTGAGCAGCAGACTCGCTTGCAGCAGCTCTATGAGCAGACCAATCCGCTCCAGTTGCGTGAGGCCCTCTATCGCCAATTGCAGGCCATCTGGCAAAGCGCGGTGGCTCCACCCAGCAGCGCGGCTTGAGGGGAGCGGGAGGCCAGGCAGCGCGCCGCCTGGCCTCCCGCTCCCCTGAGCAAGCAAACCAGCAGAAAGGAGGAGGTCGGCTTTAGTAACATTTTCAAATGAGTGAACTGTGCCCCTTCGGTAACATTTTTATTTGAGTTGACACGTGGGTCCCACCCCAGGACGAACTGGGCGAAGTTCTGGGCGGTGGCGATCGCGCTGAGCCGCCATTGCTGGAATCCCTGGCTCGTATTCACCTCGTGCTGCTCAAATTCGGCCTGATTGCGCGTCAGGTCCGGGTACAGGCCCGAAAAGGCCACGGGCGCGAGCGTCCCGGCACTGTCCGACCACTTGAATCCCGGTAGAGATCAACCTGCTGTTGTGCGAAGGGATGTCCTTTATTCTGGCTGGAGTTCGGGCCAACCTGCGCAGTGAGGAGCGTATTGTAGTTACTGATGCTGACGTCGCCTTGCAGCAGCCCCCTCAGCGCGAAGATGCGCACCGGCTTCGTGCCGGTGATCGCGGTGTACACGTCGATGTCCAGCAGGAACTTCGCGCCGGAGTGTACCTTGACGACTGCCTGGAGCGTGGGAACACCCATCAGGTAGCCACAGATCACGCCCTCGAACGTGTTTGCGGCGTTTGCGCCCACGATGGCATTCCAGTGCACCGGAGATTGTACAGCGGCCGGACAGGGCTGCGAGCCGAGTTGGATGCCCGCTGTGGTTGCGGAAGCTGCCGGGGGCTTGGTCGCCACCGACGCACTCCCATTTCCATTGCCACTGCCCTGATCGCAGGCCGACAGCGCGAGGCTGAGGACCAGGAACACAAGTGGGCTCACGCGTCGCCATCGCTTGTGATCCAGAAGAGGTCTCTTCATGTTCTCTCTCCGCATAGGAATGAACTAGGCCTGCCTTACCCATGGCACGCTGATGTCAGGTGGGAAGGCTGGCAGACGATCGCTATTCTCAAAAGGGGCTTCCCCTGCGCCTCCTGCAATGGAAGGGTCATGCGGTGCGTTTGCTCGTCAACGGCGACGGTGTGGGCCTCCGACGCGATAAACCCTTCGTAGAGCTTGCGCAAGGCCTGCCCGCTCTCCTCGAAGACGGAAAGCACCCCGGTTTCCGAGGCGACGTAGAGCAGATGCCAGCCGCTATCTAGCGCCAGCACATCCGGAGTCTCCCCCACCGTTTGCACACCCATGACCGTCATCGAGCGCAGGTCGACGGTCAAGAGAACACTGTTGCCTTCGCAGGCCACGAACGCGAGGCGAGAAGGGGCGTCGATCAGCAGGCTGTGGTCATGGTCGCAGTTGGGCAGCCCATAGCGCGCGATGACGCGGTCCGTGGTCGGATCGATGGCCACCAGTTGATTGAGCGTCTGCACATCCACGAAGATGCGGTGCGAGAGGGGATCGTCCTGCGTATTTCCGGCCTCCCCTCCCAGGGGAATCGTTGCAACCTGCCGCTCGGATCGCACATCAATCACCGTCTCGGTGTTGCCCGTCTCGTCGGAGACGAAGAGGTGCTGGGTGTCAGGATCGTAGGCCATGCCATCGGGGTAGACTCCTGCCGGGATGGTCGCCACGACTGCTAGCTTCTGCTCGTCGATCACCTTCACCTGATTCTCGCCTGTTGTCGAGGCGTAGACCTGCCCGAGTTCGGGGATGACCAGCACCCCATGCACATCCGAGATGTGGGCGATGTCCGCACGGATGCGCCCCGACGCCAGATCGAAGACCGTCACCGTGCTCGCTCCCAGATGGGAGATGAAGAGCAGCCTAGTGCGCGGATCCACACTCTGGTAGTCAAAACACGAGGCTCCCCCTGACAGCGGAACGTCGGCCACCGTCTCCAGCTGTACCGACACGCGTGCAGGTGAAGGGGACGCTTGCATCCGCAGGGGTAATGGTGAGACCGAGGGAGAGCCAAAGAGTCGCAGGGCGTCGATCACCACGATGATGGTCACAAGGAGCGTTCCTGGAAGGAGTACTCTCCAGAGCATTCCTCTCCTCTGCTGTTCACCCTGGCCTGTGGGCTTGTCTTGCTTCGTCATCAGCACCTCATCCTTTCTTGTCTTCTTGCGCTGCTCGGAACAGAGATGTATTTCCATAGCCTCCACCGAGGAGCGCATCCCGTCCCGGCTCACCCAGAGCCTCGCCTCTCCAATATTGCTCTTACCCCCTACAGGCTGAAGGTGCCTTCCAGAGATGCACCAGGGTATCAGCGCCGCCTGAGGCGAGGCGCGTGCTGTCGGGTGACCATGCCACGCTCAAGGTCCCGTCGGCGTAGCCCGCACTCGACGGGACCGGATAGCTGACGAGCGGCTGGCCGGTCGCGGCGTTCCACACCAGGACGGTTTCTTTCGGGTGTTCATCGCTCGTATTCCCAGAGGCTTCGGCGAGGCACGCCCTACTTGGTGACCACGCCCAGGCCCAGAGGGGAGCTGTTTGACCGCGATAGGTCAACAGGTGACGCCCCCCTTCGCATCCCACACCTGGATAGTTCCATCCTGACTCACCGAGGCGAGGCGCGTCCCATCAGGTGACCAGGCGACCCCTCTCACCGGAGCGGTATGGTCTCGATAGGTGAGGAAGCGCTGCCCATTCATTGCATGCCACACCTGGACCGTACTGTCATTGCCACCCGAAGCAATAGTTCTGCCATCAGGCGACCAGGCAACGGTCCAGACTGAGCCGAGATGCCCAGTATAAGTCGCAAGCCGCTTTCCAGTCGTCGCGTTCCAGACCTGGATGGTATTGTCGTTGCCACCTGAGACGATCCGGGTGCCATCGGGTGAGCAGGCCAATGCTCTCACACCCGTGGTATGCCTGCTATTGGTGAACAGACGCTGCCCGCTGGTCGCATGCCACACCTGGACCGTGCTGTCATCGCTTCCCGAGGCGATCCGCCTCCCATCAGGCAACCACGCCAGCGTATACACGGTGCCGGTATGTCCGCTGTACTTCAGGAGCAGATGGCCCGTTCTCGCGTCCCACACCTGCACGGTGCTGTCATTGCCGCCCGAAGTGATGCGCCTCTCATCGGGCGACCAGGCCACCGTGAAGACCGTACTGGTATGCCCATGATAGGCGCTGATGGTCGCGGCCTGTGCCGGCCCGCTTGCCATAGGCATGAGGGAGGGAGGCGCTGGCATGTTGGAGCAGGCCGCGACAAGCAGGGACAGGCACAGGCCCACCCAGTGGAAGCGACGCCAGGCAGCAGCAGGGGTCTGCCTCGCTCTGCTTTTCGTGCGGGTATTGGATCGCCGCTGTTCGCCTCGGGATGTCCCCTGGCGTTGACGTGCTGTGTGCATAGGTCCCCTCTCATCGCGCATTTCAACAAAGAGCAGCATGCCGCTGCGTGGCCCACCTCTCGGCTTCCACCGGCCACCTGCTATGGCATGACCGAGGTGGTATCCGGCAGGCAGCCATCAGCGAGACAGCGGGCGATCTGGGTAATCTTCCAGGCGCCATGCTCCACAGACAGCGTGAACTGAAAGTCCCGCTCATAGTCGTCACGATACCCGTTGGGTCCAATGGTCTTGAGCAGCAGCAGCCCGGTCGCCGACGTATCGCTTACAACGTCCACCCGACAGTGGACCATCGTGATGCGCACCAGGAAAGGTGGGGGTGCTGCCCGCTCCTTTTGCAGGGCTTTCGCGTACTCTTCCCAGGCTGTATCCGGATCCTGCCGGTCGATAGCATCGCAGAACGTCGTGAGCACCTGCCCAGGCCCGGGAACGAACCGGGGAAACGGCGTCGGCGAGGGTGAGGGCGAAGGGGTCGGCTGTGGCGAGGAACCGCTGCGAGGCGAAGCGGTTGCCGATGCCGACTTCGTCACGGTAGACCCGACAGTAGAAGCGGTATTGGCTCCGTGGAACCACACGACACCCTCACTGAGCAGGAGGAAGAGCGAGAAGCAGACTAGCCCCGTGATGCGGGTCCAGAGCCATTGATGCCGTGGTGAAAGGTGAACCTCGGGGCTGCGCACAGCCAGAATCAGCACCCGCGTTGCCAGTAGGATAATTCCCCCTCCGATCTGCCAGATCGGGTCATCCAGACTCTCCAGGATCACGTTCATCGGCCCACACTCTTCTTTCTAGCCCCAACTGACGGCAAAGCAGCCTTCCGAGAGGATATCGCAGACACCTGTGATCTTCCAGGCATGGTCCTCCACCCCCATCGTCAAGCGATAGTCCACATCCCCACTACGTCCAAAACGGTCGGTAGAGCCAGGCGCAAACGTCAGCGTCAGGATGCTTCGGGCAGAAGGATCACCGCTCTGCTCAGGAATGCTGCAGCGGGTAAACTCCCTCCATGCCGCAAACGTCTGTGATTGCGGATGCGCCTGTTGCAAGGAACGCGCGTACTGGTTCCAAGCCGTCTGAAAATCCTGGGTGGTGATGGCATCGCAGAACGTCGTCAGCACCTGCGTAATGGAACGGGCGAGCCGCGGCGTCGGCGTCGGATCCAGTGAGGGGTCCGAGGTGGGCGTTGGCGTAGCCGTCGGCCCTCTTGTCGGGATGGAGGGAAAGGCGCGGCTCGCCACCTGCGGAGGTGAGGCCTGCTGGGCGTGGAACAGGAGCTCGCCTCCACTCAGCAGGACAAAGACGATCAGGCACAGCAGGAGCACACGACGTGTCTCTCGGCGCTTCTGGTCAGCCGAGGCGTGCCTGTCGCGCGTTCGCACCGCCATGACCCCACTGGGAGCGCCAGCACCAGGATCACAGTCAAGATCTGCCAGACGGGATCGCCGAGCGTGTTCAGGAGGAGGTTCATGGGTTCCCCCTCCTCCCATGCCGAGCCGCTGCTTCTGCCTCTTGCGATGGTGGAAACGTGGACTGCGGTGCATGGTCCGGTGCCTGTCTGGAGCGCTCCTCTTCCTCCGGCACAGGGACACGCTGGAAGATGGACCAGAGGGTGAGGTCGTAACCGGCTTTGAGCGCCCCGGCCAGGATGAACGGTAACCCGAGCACCAGCAACGATCCCTGCAAGAGCAGCCCCGAGAACACCGGGCTGGTGGAGGAGTCAACGCTGCGAGCCAGGGAGGTCACGCTGGCGGCAGCGGTGCGCTCCTCTGGCTCCACCAGGGCCATGGTGTAGGCCTGCCGTGTCGGCACATCCATCTGCGAGAGGGCCTGACGCAGCAAGAGCAGCGCTGCTGCAATGGGAAAGGTGGGCGCGAAGGCGACCAGGGCCAGCAGCAAGTTGGAGGGCAGGTGGGTGAAGACCATCGTGTTGAGCAGGCCGAAGCGCCGGGCTAGTGGCACCGCCGCCAGAAACGAGAGTGCCGAGAGGAGATTGACTCCAAAGAACAGGGCCGAGAGCGACGTGAGTGGCACGCCAAAGCGCAGGTGGAAGAAGAGCGCCATCAGGCTCTGCACCACCAACCCTCCCGCCAGTGCGTCGACACTGAAGAGCGCCGAAAGCACCCACACAATGCTGCGTGAGCGATGCAGCTGCGGAGCAAGCCGTTGCCCCAGGCTCTGCACCCCGATGGGAGGACGTCCAGGCGCTTCCACGGGTGAAGACAGCCGCAGGGACAGCCCTGCCACAACGAGCGCCAGTGCCGCGTACACCCCGAACAGCAGGCGGATGCCGAAGGCCAGGGGCAACCCGACCTGCATCAAGAGACCAGGCAGCCCTGCCACCAGCGCTCCGAGCGCTGTACTGAGTGAAGCGATCAGGTTGTAGCGGGCGAACAGGGCCGTCCGTCGCTCGGCTGTGCTGACTTGCGCCAGCATTGCCTGGTCGATGGGCAGAAAGGGGGCGGTCTCCGAGGCGGTGGTGCCCAGCGTCCCGAAGAACGCCGCCAGCAGCAGTACGGGATAGCTCGTCACCAGCCCAAAGATCACCCCCGTCGCCGCCATGAGCAGCGAAAGCCCCACCAGCGTGCGCCGCCGCCCCCAGCTGTCGGCGAAGAGGCCAATCACGTAGGTGCCGGCCATATCGCCCAGCAGGGAGATGGTGATCAGGACACCGATGGAGGCCGGGGAAAAGCCTTCCCCTGCCAGCACGACTCCCAGGATCACCGCCAGCAACCCATAGGCCAGTGAACGAAGTCCACGCATCAGCAGGATGAGCCCTGCGTTCCCACGGTGCTCCCTCATCTGAGCGCCTCCCTGCTCTGTTGCCTCTCCTCGTATCACCGACTCATCTCCCTCGTTCCGCATCATCTGCGGCTCACCTTACGAGACAAAATCACCATTGGGCTTGCCTTGGCGCACCATTTCCTGGCAATAGGCGTAGAGGGCGTCATAGACTATCCACTCGGCGGCATTCTGCTCGTGGTCGTCCTTGAAGCCCAGGTGCCGGAAGCCCTCGGCGATGGCCTCCAGTCCAGGTCCCTCAGGCTGATTCCAGAGCGTGTTGTCGGTATCGGCGCCGTTGACGATCTTGCCCAGCAGCACCAGCGCCGGGTCACTTGTCAGGTGGTATTTCTTGAGAATGGCCTCGAATGAACACTCCTTGCCGTGATGGCCCAGTTCCACCCCTTTCACGTCATAGGGCGTCGCCCCTTCGCGTTCGGCGACTGCCATGACTTGATCGGTGGGGACGAACAGGAACTCGGCATCCTTGTCCACAAACTTTTTGATTAGCCAGGGGCAGGCCACGCGGTCGACCTTGACATGCTCTCGGGTAATCCATTTCATGGTATGGTTCTCCTTCGTGTTGCATTAACAGCTGTTCAAACGAAATATGACGAGGGACGAGGGTGGTTGGTTACTTCACCTCGCTTTCTTCATACACCGCGACGCGACAACTCGGCAGGAAGACATAGAGGCGCTGGCGCAGCATATCAAAAGCAGTGGTATGCGCTCCCACCTCGGTGGCGATCTGCTCATCGATCGCCAGCGTGGCCGTGTTGACCACGTCGATCACACCGGGGTCTCGGATGGCAACATAGAGCGGCAAAGACAAGGCCCTCCTCCTACGCCGCCAGCACGCCGCTGGCCTCCGGGCAGCCGGGAATCGTCGCCAGGTGGCGCCGGTGCTCTCCATCGACCACCTCGACGCTCCCTGCGGCGGTATTGGCGATGAAAACGAAGCCGTTGGAGAGTGACATATCGCCGTGATCGAAGTCTCCCTCGGGGTGGAATGGCAGGTCGATGTACTGGCGCAGAACCAGCTTGTGTGCCATCATTGTTCTCTTTCTTGCTAGATCGTGACCACATTGATCACAAAGGACACCAGGGTGAGCAGCACCCGTGCCTGCTCAAAGCGCATGCCGTCAACGGGACACCTGAAGGCGGCATACCAGCCGATGAACAGATAGCTCACCAGGGGACAGAGCACGTCATTGGTACTCACGTCCGGAAGGGATCGTTGTTCAACGCGCCGGTGTTGCCTGCCGATCTCCACACCTTCGTGTGAGCGTCTTATCCCTGGGTTGGTTCGCTGGCGAACTGCGCGTACAGGGCCTCGTAGACAAGCTTCCCCCGCTCCAGAGCAGCCTGGTCATCGGGACTGATCAGGCGGATGCCCTGACAGATGACGTCCAGACCCGTCGCCGCCGGTTCGAGCATGACATCCTGTACGGTGTCGGCCTCATCCACCACGCGGGCAATGCGTTGCAAGACTGGATCATGCAGATCATACTCCCGCAGCATGGTGTAAAAGGTGCAATGGCCCCGGTGGTGGGACAGCCGCACGCCCGGGATATCAAACGGCTCCGACCCTTTCGGCAGCGGTTTGTGTCCGGCAGGGACAAACAAGAATTCCGCTTCCGGATCGAGATATTTCGTAATGAGCCAGGCGCAGGCCATGCGGTCCACGCCCACCTGCTCCCAGGTCACCCATTTCATGTGGCAAATCCTCCTCTCGCACGCATCAGTCGCTCCCGCACGTGCCTGCCCAACACCGAGTGAAAGTAGTCTTGCGCCCGCACCTGTTGGTACCTGCGCGAGAGCGCGACCAGATCGGCCTCGTCCTGCTCCAGCTCGCCCAGGATCTCCTGGTAGGAGGCATCCACCCGGGCCTGGAACTGCTGCACCAGCGCATCCGCCTGCCCATTCAAGAGCAAGCGCGATTCCCACAGGTAAGCTTCGCCCTCGAGTTCGCCAATCTCCACGGCCAGCCACTGGAACTGCTCGCGGGTCCAGGGCGTGGCCGGCAGCACCCAGACGGCATCATGCAAGAGCAGCGCCCCCAGCCGTTTGAGTTTGCGCCAGACCGTTGCGCGACTGGATGTGGGCTCGCGCGGGATTTTGTAGACGAGCAGCACCCACGATGTTTCCTGCGGCTGTTCCACGTGGCATTCCTCCTAGTGATGAAGCGCTGAATACACAACCAGACCGACAGCAGCGGCCCCCAACACGATGAGCGGCTCCGGGATCTTCTTCCACCGCCACAGTAAGACCAGCGTAACGAGCGCCAGCGCCAGCGTGGGGATGTCGGTAATCGTGCGCCGTCCCAGCACGACGACCGCCCCGGTGATCGCGCCGATGGCGGCAGCGGTGACCCCTTGAACGAAGGCCGCGATGGCCGAGCGCTTGCCGTACTTGCGGAAGGCGGGGGCGGCGATGACCACAAACGCATAGCAGGGCAGGAACGTGCCCAGGGCCGCCACACACGCCCCGGCGAAGCCCGCCACCAGGAAGCCGATGAACCCGGACGTAATCACCACCGGTCCGGGCGTAATCATGGCGACCGCCACCGCGTCCACGAACTGGCGGTCGGTGAGCCAGTGGTGCCCCTGCACAACCCCTCCGTAGAGAAAGGGAATGATGGCTAGCCCGCTGCCAAACACGAAGGCCCCGGCAAAGACAAAAAAGGTGAAGAGGGCCCACAGGGTGCCACCTGCAGCCGCTCCTATGGCAAACAAGGCTGCCAGGGGAACAGGTGAGAGGCTCGTTACCCTCGTCTTCCCTTTCCTCCCGGATTTCCAGATCGACCTGGGAGGGGCTTTGACCAGCCAGACCAGGACACCGGCAGCCAGGAAGAGCAGCACCTGTTCGGTCTGGGTCACCATAGTCACTGCGGCGGTCACGAGGTAGATCGCCCAGAGCAGCCATTCGCGCCCGATCGCTTTCGTCGTCAGCTTGTAGGCGCTGTGGGCGATGATGCCGATCACGCTGGCTCCCACGCCATAGAACACCGCCTGCATCCAGGGAAGGCCACCGTAGAGGGTATAGAGCCAGCCGAGGGTGACCACCATGAGGAATGAAGGCCAGATGAAGGCCAGCCCTACCAGGGTCGCCCCCAGGGTGCGATATCGGACATAGCCCAGGTACATCGCCAGTTGCGCAGCCAAAGGGCCCGGCGAGAGTTGAGCGAGGGCCAGGCCCTCCTGGTAATCAGCCTCGGCAATCCACTTGCGGCCCTCGACGAGATCGTGCTGCATGTAGCCTACCAGTGCCACGGGGCCACCAAAGCCCAGCGTTCCCAGGCGCAAGAAATAGCGCACCAGTTGCCCGAGGGTAGAGGGCGCTCGCTCTGGTGTCGGTGTGGCAGTCGCTTCGACAGGCGGGGGTGCATCCATCTGTTCCTCCTTCCTCGCCTACGAGCATGGGCATCGCTGGGAGATCATACAACGATGATTGACTTTTTTTCTAACCATGGTTATAGTATACCGAACGTGCGAAGGAATGGCAAGGACAAAAAAGGAGAAGTTATAGGATGCCTGTTGAGTATCTCACCGAGGAACAAGAACAACGGTATGGACGCTACATCGGTGAACTGTCAAGAGAACAACTCGCTCGCTATTTTCACCTGAACGACGAAGATTGTCGGCTCATTGCCCAGCGTCGTGGGAATCACAATCGTCTCGGCTTTGGGGTTCAGATCGGCACGCTCAGATTCCTGGGAACCTTTCTTGCTGACCCGGTCAATATCCCGGTGGGAGTCATTGCGTATGTGGCCTCACAGCTTGGTATTGCGAACCCGCAGTGTATCGTCCGCTACGCGGAGCGCGTCCAAACCCAGCAAGATCATGCGCAGGAAATTCGACAACACTACGGTTACAAAGAGTTTTCCGATCGTCGAGGAGGGTTTGCCTTAATGCGTTTCCTCTATGCCCGGGCCTGGGTCGGGACCGAGCGACCCAGTGTGCTCTTTGACCTGGCGACGACTTGGTTACTCGACAAAAAAGTCCTGCTGCCTGGCGTCACTACCCTCACCCGTTTGATCTCCTCCATTCGAGAGCGGGTCGCCGAGCGCTTATGGCAACGGTTAAGCGAGGTCTGCACACCTGAACAACGAACCGATCTGGAGGGACTCCTTGCACCTGCTGGTACCTCGCGGATCTCGAATCTCGAACGCCTGCGCCGCGCTCCTTCGCGTGCGAGTGCGCCGGTCCTGGTCCAGGCCCTGGCTCGCCTCACGGAAGTGCGCCAGTTGGACGTTGGCCCGCGCGAGTTGGGGAATGTTCCTGCGTCTCGGATCAAAGCCCTGGCGCACTATGATGTGACCACGAAAGCCCAAAACATTGCCAATTTAACCGAACAACGTCGCACGGCTACACTGGTGTCCTTTACACGCCAGCTTACGGTCACCGCACAAGATGATGCGCTCGATGTGCTGGATATGCTCATCCGGGATCTGCTGGCACGTTCTGTCAACTCTGGAAAGAAAGCACGCCTGCGCACGCTGCGTGACCTGGTCGCTGCTGCCTTATCGCTTGCTGAGATCAGCGAGCGTGTCGCCGATCGAGATCATTTCTAGTCCTTCTGGTAAGGGAAGCAGGGGCGTAGTCGGCATTCCTTGCCACCTCCTGCAGCAGATTTTTGCAGGAGCGTACCAGACACAACACTATTTTTCATTGGTTCACCAAAAACCAGGATGAGCCAGAATTACGCAGGCGTTGACAAGGTCTCCACCTGCTCGTTGATCGGGCGAATCAACAACGCCCACAGCAGGGTATTGGCGACATGACAGAGCACACCGACCAGGGTCAACCAGAACGCTGGTAAATGGACTGAAGAGTAATCAGATTTTAGGCTCTGCGGGTTGGAATTGCGCATGCCCATCACCTGGAGAATCCGCGCCCCATCTGGCATGCTTCCGCCTCCGAGGGTGTAAATTCGACTCCCATCTTGCCCGCTTGGTTGAGAAGCGTTTTTCAGCGAGCCGCGGGCAAGCTTTCCCATAAGGGAGCGTGTCAATCACAGCATTCCATGGGAGGACGGCAAAGGTCATTCCTGTGGACTGCGCTTCATGACAGAAGACGTGGTGGAAATCCATCACCAAGGATGACGTGGCTAGGTCGAATAGTGAATGGTATCCACCTCAGTCCGGAAGAACTCAAATTCGCGGTCAGTTCCCGCCCACCACGACGCACGCAGCCGTGAGGGAACCGTGTAGTCGCCGAAGGTCCGCTCCGCTTCCGTGTGAGCAGCGAATGGGATCCAAGCGTACCCTCCATCATCAGTGAGATCGCTCCACTGCTGTAAACTGAGCTCCCGCAACAGACCATCGGATTCAAGCCGCATCCTCACCCTCACGTCTTCGTTATCGATGGGCATGCTGAGGTGGAGAAGGCTTCCTTCTTCGGACCAGTGTGCTCCGAATTCCGGTAAGAAGCTGGAAGGAAGCCACGTGGACTCGACGACGAGGCGGCCACGAGCCGAGCGGGCGACATCGGCGCCGTGACGTCCCATCACCGGAATCAAGCCGAACAGCCGGACTTGTGCGCTGGCAACCCCTTGTTCATACCCATCCCGGGTTGTCACCAGCAGTGGACCCAGGGAGGCGCGTGCTCTCACGTGGAAGGATCGGCCAGCTTCAATGGTCTCTCGACCTCGAAAGGACAGCCAAGGCAAGCGCGGCTTCATTCGTACAAAGCCATGAAAGGTGATCTCAGCTCGGCGGGCTAATGGAGCCCCTGGGCGGATGGCATGGGTCAGATAGCGCAGCGCTGTCGGTGGTACCCGCTTCGCCAGCGTTTCCGGATCGAATGTACCCTGAGAGAGGGAACTCATACTGGCCATCTCCTCGTCTTCGAAGCTCTCTTCCATTCGTGGAGAGTCTATGAAAGAAGCGGGTGAAAGGTCATCACCCACGGTAGATGATTGTGAGGGTGATTGGCAGGGTGAGTAACAGGCGCGATCTCGCAGGTGAATAAAGCCCCTCTCTACTTCCCCCTCTCAGTTCATCGTCAAACTGCTGGCACCGCCAGCGATGCAGATATCGTACTGGCCTGTTGCGCTTTTGAAATCGGGGCTCTCCAGACTGGTTTCGCCGGAAACCTCGCCGAGATGCTGACCGTCAAACGCCGGTTCGCTGATGCTGCCGTCAACCTGGACTCGCACACCCGGTGCTGCCATTTGAGGACCTCGCAGCGCGCACGCACATGATTCGTGCCTCGGTCAAGCTGATCACGAGAGCAACCGAATGTACACCCTCTCAGAGGCAGTATACCAAATGGGGCGCGGATTCTCCAGGTGATGACAGACGTAATTTCAACCTTCGTGCCGGTTTCCAACCCGCAGAGCCCAAAATCTGATTACTCTTCAGTCCATTTACCAAACGCGGTGCGGCGCTTGCGGACCAGGAAGAGTGTGCCGAGCGACGAGAGGCGCGCTAGGTTCGTTGATCACCGCAAAGGGATCGAGCGGCCGATACAAGCGTTGTTGGACCTGCCGGTAGATTGGGGCCGGCAACGCAGCTTTGGGCAATCGTTTCAACACATGGGACAGCACCAGACCAGTCCCCAGAGCGGAAAGCAAGAGACTGAGAAAACGGGCAACTTTCAAGAGCATCTTGGTTCTCTCATCCAAATCGTGGTTACTATTCCTTTTTCCATGAGTAGCACGACTAGGAGGTGTCATGTATCAGGAGAATGCAACCGAGAGAGGATCAGGCAAAGGCAAAGCCTACGCAAGGAGATCGCGGACGATGGGAAGCACTTCCCTGGCCAGCCGCTCGCGCTGCCTGGTTGCCTCGCCGCTTGACCACACATTCAAGAAGGTGAAACCGTGTCGGACCAGATCGGCGAATTGCCTGGCCACCTCCTCGGCGCTCCCAGCGATCTGATCCCTGGTGGTGACGGTTCCCTCCTCCACGAGCACCGGGACATTGTACGCGTACGTGAAGTCGTCCGGGTTCCGGCCCGCGTGTTCCGCGACCGTGCGGATGCGTTCCAATTTCCGGTAGGCTTGCTCCGGCGCGAGCAACGGATAGGTCGGGAACCAGCCGTCCGCTTTGCGCCCGACGAGGTCGATCATCTGGTCCCCGAACACGCCGAGCCAGAGTGGGATCGGATGGCTGGGCTTCGGCTCTATCGTCGCTCCCTCGGTCTGAAAGTGCTGCCCTGCGTAGGAGAAGCCGGAGGTGCTCCAGAGACCGCGAAGCACGTCGATGGCCTCTTCAAGCGCTTCTACCTTTTCCCGGGGCGAGCGTTGGGCGAGACCAAAGGCTCGGTATGCTGGCTCGTTCATCGGCCCACCGCCGCCGAGCACGAGGATGAGGCGTCCATTGGAGAGGCGGTCGAGCGTCTCGGCCATCTTAGCCAGGACAGCCGGATGCCGGTGTGGCAGAGCCAGCACGACCGGCGCCACCCTGATGCTGGTGGTGCGCGCCGCCAGCCAGGAGAGCAGCGTCCAGCTCTCGAACGAGGGATCAGTGCCGTGCAGGACATCACGATGGATCGTCACGACATCGAAGCCGAGGTGCTCGGCGTGCAGGGCCTCTGCCAGCGGGTCCACGTCCGGTCGCATCCCCGTGTGGAGGTTCACGCCGAACGCCGGGGTCTTGCAGTACATAGCCATAGTCTCACTCCTTCCTTGGGCTTCGGCAGCCCACCATTGCTTCCGTGATTCGCTACGCCTACGTGCCGCCCTCTTGGCGGAACCTCGGGCAACAGACGCAGAGCTACCAGAGGAAAGGGCTTCGCGAGCCATGCTGGCTCGCTGTTTTCCCGCCACGCACGACGACAAGGAGCGGTCCCCATCTTCTCATCCCGTCTGTTGCTCCGCCCGCAGGTGCTTCTCCACCCCTTTGAGCAGCACGGCGTTCGTCGCGACCGTAATCGAACTGGCGCTCATCGCGAGTGCTCCGACGGCTGGGCTGAGCAGGATCCCCAGCGGATACAGCACCCCTGCCGCAACCGGAATAGCAATGACATGGTAGATGGGGGCCCAGAACAGGTTCTGCTTCATCTTCCTGACGGTGGCTTTGGAGAGGCGAATGGAGGCCAGCACATCGAGGGGATCACTGCGCATGAGCACCACCTCTGCCGTCTCAATGGCCATGCCCAGGTCTGCCTGTGCCAGTTGAATTGGCGCAAGCTTGCCCAGTCGCTTCTCAATCTCACGACTACATTCGGCGAAATTGAGCCCTTTGACTGGCACTGTCACTGTTTTCATGTCTTCCCCTCGCCTTTGCGCTTGCATCTTTCGTTGCGAGGAGAAACTGCACTCCCTTGTAGCGTGGGGGCAGTTCCTGGACCGCAAACCCGGCCTCCTCAAGAAAGAATGGCAATTTCCCTTCCGTGTTGTCCTGCATGTATCTGGCTTCGGCAGCCCACATGAATCGACTGAGGGCAAACAAGGTGCTGAGCAACATGCCCTCTGGTTTTCCGAAATCAGCGAGCAGAAACCTGCCACCAGGCGTGAGCACGCGGTAGATGTCGTGCATGGCCTGTTGTTTGATCTCGGTCGGCAGATGATGGAATACCAGGGTGCTCATCACCACATCAAAGGAGGCAGATGGAAAAGGGAGCTGTTCCGCCCTGGCTTGCACCACCTCCACCGCGATCTGGTGCCGTGCGATTTTCTTGCTGGCGATCTGCAGAGCACGCTCGTCCGTATCGACCCCCACTATGTGAGCCGTTGGATAACGAGCTTTGGCCGCGATCAGCCGTGTGGCTGTTGCGCAGCCGACATCCAGCACGCGTTCTCCGTCCTGGATGTGTGCCCGCTCGAACACCCTCTTGGTGAGTGGCGCTCCCAGACCCCCCAGAGCAAGCAGCACGTCATAGAAAGGCGTCAGCCAGTCTTTACCCAGAGCTGGTACCGGTTGATAGCTCATAGTTCCTCCTTGTTTCTCTCTCTGTCCCCTGCTTTGCATAAGGGGCAGTATCCCCTTTCCGCGCCAGGGCACACTGCAGGTCGACTACGTCACAGTCACGTCGAGCTTCATGCACGCTTCATAATGCCCTGGGTAGTAGCAAGCGAACTGGGGATGGGAGCCTGCTACACTCGAAGGGACGATGTAGTCAAGCGTCTTGGTCTGCCCCGGCGCGATAGTGTCCACCATAGCCCTCGCCATCGCATCCATGTTTCCCATGGGCATGCCGCTCATGCTCCCCTCGGCTTTGGGCATCATCATGAATTCATGCGCCGTCTGAGTGTTGTTTGTCACGACGAAATGATAGGAGGTGCCAGGGGAAAAGGTCGTGACTGACGACGTGATCTTGAAATCGGTTTCCGTGACCTGCTCAGGCACGGATCCGGATGATGCGCCACTTCCGCCACAGGCGGAGAGCACCATCACGAACAGGACAAGAATGAACCAGAGGATCCATCGATAGTTCATCTATATACTCCTTTGCTCCCTCCAATCTCGAAGTTGGTCATCGTTGTCTTTCGGTTTAGCCGAACGCTGCGTGGGAGAACTGCTTCTGCGCATCTGTTGTTAGAGGACACACCACAGCATGGTGGTTACCCGTGATGGTGAGCCATTTCGTGCTCTGGTGTATTCATCATCCGCAGCATCGGTATGCCACCCGTTCGGAGAAAGCGAATCACCAGGATGGCTGCCAGCACCAGAAAGATGATATTCAAGATACTGGTGTAGTTCCATTGAATCCCCTCCGTAATCGCAACCACCTTGCGGTCTTGAGGAATAATCCCAAATGCCTGGAAAAGAAACTCGATTACATACCCCGCGGCAGCCATGGTGATGTAGAAGGTCAGCAGGATATAGCCCATGACTTTCCATCCATAATATTTGCGGTAGATATCAAGAACGGGCAAGGTAATCAGGTCTGCGAAGATGAAACTCACCACACCGCCGAAACTAATCCCACCCCTCCATAACACTGCTGCTAGCGGGACATTGCCAACAGAACACACGAAACTCACAATGGCTACGAATGGGCCAACGAGTGGGCCTTCTATTTTTGCGAGCGTTGGATTACTCGTGAAGAAAAATGCTTGCCAGAAAGAATTTGGGACCCATGCGGCTAATGCACCTGCAATCAGCAGCCCAAGCACGATATCGACCCACACCGAGGCCCAATCCATGACAAAATACTGACTGACCGCCGTAAATCCTCGCCCACTGAACAGTCGTGAGAAAAATGACCCACCTGAGACACTCATATCCATCGCTGCATGTCCCTCCATTCTGCCCACCAGGCCTTTCTCCGCTTGTGTCTTTGCCATCTGCACCAGCCTGGGCGTGAGGGTCAAACGGAAGATGAGCGCGATGAAGATTACCATCAGAATGCCACCAACAAACTCTGCTGCCATAAACTGCCAACCCATCAGGACCAGTAAGATAATGCCAAGCTCTATCACCAGATTCGTGGAGGCCAGTTCAAAGGCCATTGCGGCGGTAAAACTTGCTCCTTTCAGAAAGATGGAACGAGCAAGAGCCACGGCTGCATAGGAGCACGAGCTTGAGGCAATGCCAAAAAGCGTGGCAAAGGTGAGACACTTGGGACCATCACACCCAAGTGTCTTTGCCATGGCCTGATGAGAGACAACAGCCTGGACGATGCCTGAGAGGGTAAAGCCCAGAATTAACGGCCAGAGGATTTCCCACAACATGCTGAAGGACGTAAATAATGCTTGTCCGATGCTCGTGACGATCTGCATAGCAATTCGCTTCTCCCAAGTTCTGTATGATGGGCGGAATAAAAGGAAAGCGCTACCCCGGTGAGAACAGGGATGACAGGACAGACCTTCGCTCCGCCTGATCGCCATCCCTGTATCTTGCGGGACACGCAGTGTTGCTACTTGGCGACGGTGTATCCAGTATCGTCGAGTACTTCCTCGATCTTCGCCAAGGTCACTTGCTGCGGATCGTAATCGATATGCACCGCTTTCGTTGGGATATCGACCTTGACCTGGCTCACGCCTTCCAGTTTTCCAACGGCCCCCTCGATCGCATGCTGGCAATGCTCACAAGAAATGTCGGGAGCAATAAGCGTTGTAGATTCCATGGGACATATCCTCCTTTGGTGTATCTGAACCATCTTGAACGTAATGGGTACTATCCATCCCTCCTACGCTGCGAGAGCAGTGTGCTACACAGAGAAAGGATGAAAGAGTCTATCGAACTCCTTCTCCCACTCCTGTTGTCGCAGACGGCTCCATTCTGGAAGGATGGAAGGTAGCTACTGATTCCCGGCAATCGTGTAGAGTTGAACCAGTTCCTGAATGACCTGCTCTTCACGGTCGCCCTTGATCCCTTCGGGTACACAGGTCCGTAAGTGCCCCTCCACGATAATCGCTTCCAGTTTCTCCAGGGCCTTGCGTACCGCGTAGGTTTGACGTAAGATGTCAACGCAGTATTTATCCTCCTCCACCATCTTGCGTATTCCCGCTACATGCCCCTCGATATACGAGAGTCGTTTCAGCACATCCGGCTTGCGATCTTCTTGCATCTCGCGTCTTCCCTTCTTTATGATTCATTTAACGATCTCTCTCTCGCCCAAAGCGCCGCAACCGCAGCGAATTGCTCACCACTGTCACCGATGAGAGCGCCATTGCTGCTGCCGCGAAGATGGGCGCGTTCTCCCTCAGGGGCGGGATGAGTGGCGAAAGGATCGCTGTCGGAATTAAGATGACGTTGTAGGCAAAGGCCCAGAAGAGGTTCTGCTTGATCGTGCGCAGCGTTGCCTTTGAGAGGGCCAGCGCGGTCGCGACACTCTTCAAGTTGCCCTTGACCAGGGTGATATCCGAGGCCTCCATCGCGATATCCGTCCCCGTCCCCATGGCGATCCCGGCATCCGCCTGCACCAGCGCGGGCGCATCGTTGATACCATCACCGGCAAAGGCCACCACCAGACCTTTTTCCTGTAAGCGCTTGAGCTGGTTGGCTTTGTCTTCCGGTAAGACCTCCGCCAGCACATGCTCGGCTGGAATGCCCACCTGCGCGGCAATCGCCTGCGCGGCGCGCCAGTTGTCGCCCGTAATCATCCAGACGGCAAGCCCCTGCGCATGTAACTGCTCGACGGCCTCTCGTGAGCCAACTTTGAGAGTATCGGCCACGGCCACCAGCCCCACGACTTCGCCATCGATGGCGACGAGCATGGTCGTCTTCCCCTGCTGTTCCAATGCGGCCAGTCGCTCATCCAGCGCATCATACGCGAGAGAACGTTCACCTAGCAGACGACGGGTGCCGACCAGCACGGTGTGTCCCTCGACGGTTGCTTCCAGGCCGCGTCCGGCAATGGCGGTAAAGTGTTCTGGGGATGCGCCAAGCGTCACTCCTCGCGCCCTGGCCCCTTCGACAATCGCTGAAGCCAGGGGATGCTCGGAACCCTGTTCCGCCTCGGCGACAAGACGCAGCATCTCGTCGGCTTGCCTGTCGCCAGCGGTGACGACATCGGTCAACTCAGGCTTGCCTTTGGTGATGGTGCCCGTTTTGTCAAGCAGTATCGCCCGCACCGCGTGAATGCGTTCCAGGCTCTCTCCGCCTTTGATCAGGATGCCCTGTTCAGCGCCCTTGCCTGTCCCGACCATGATGGCGGTCGGGGTGGCTAATCCTAACGCGCATGGGCAGGCCACGACCAGCACGGCCACCGCCGCGACAATGGCAACGATCCAGGGATTGCTGGCGCTTGCCATGCCAGCAGCCGTCGTAGTACCGGTGACGTTCCCGACAATAGCCCAGGCGACGAAGGTCAGCGCGGCGATGACCAGTACCACCGGCACAAAAATGCCCGAAATGGTGTCGGCTAAGCGCTGGATCGGGGCCTTCGAGCCCTGTGCTTCCTCAACCATACGGATGATACTGGCGAGGACGGTATCCGCCCCCACCTTGGTAGCGCGCATGCGCAGGAGTCCGCGCTGGTTGATGGTCGCCCCGATGAGTGGATCGCCCACACCCTTTTCAACAGGCATGCTTTCGCCGGTAATCATGGACTCATCTATTGATGAGAGACCGCTCTGCACGACTCCATCGACAGGAATCTTCTCTCCGGGGCGTACAACCAGTTCATCGCCAACCTGCACCTGCTCGATGGGAAGCTCTCCTTCGCGCCCTGCGCGTATGACATGAGCGGTACGCGCTTGCAGGCCGATCAGTTTCCTGATGGCTTCGTTGGTCTGCCCCTTCGCACGGGCCTCCAGGTACTTCCCCAGAAAGATCAAGGTCACGATCAAGGCCGTGGTGTCATAGAAGGTGACACCTCCAACCACCTGCGGGAAGAACGTGGCGACCACGCTCATGAGGTAGGCCGCCGTTGAGCCAAGTGCAATCAGCGTGTCCATATTCGCGCTGCCATGGCGCAGCGTCTTGATGGCTCCCCGGTGAAACTCCCAGCCAACCACGGCCCAGACCGGGGTGGTGAGCGCTAACAGGAGGACATTCTCTCCAGGAAACCGGTTCATGAAAAACATGCTCAGGATCACAACGGGCAAGGTGAGTACAACCCCCAGGATGAGCAGGTTGCGTTTGCGCACAATCTCTGCCCGCTTCCGCTTGCTCTGGTCGTCCTCCTGGAAAAGGTCGCCAGCAGGCGTACCGGCTGTGTCAGGGAGGTACGCTTCGGTACTACCTGGCATCGTTTCTTGGACGGACGAGACCTGCGGTGCGGCCTTGTAGCCGACTGCCTCGACCTTCTGTATCATCTGCTCCACATTGATCTGCGCTGGATCGTAGGTGACAGTGGCCTGCTCAGTTGCCAGGTTCACGCTGGCATCCCTCACCCCAGGAACCTTCTTGAGACCTTTCTCGATACGCATGGCACAGGAGGCACACGTCATCCCTTCGAGGTCGAGGACAGCATGCGACTCGGTCTCCGGTTCTTTCAGGGCAGGTTTTGGCGCTGGCACGACCAGTGGTGTCGCCTTGTAGCCGACCGTATCTACTTTCTGCACCATCTGTTCAATGCTGGCCTGAGCCGGGTCATAGGTGACGGTCGCCTGCTCGGTGGCAAAGTTCACGCAAGCATCTATCACGCCGGGGACTTTCTTCAGTCCTTTCTCAACGCGCATCGCGCAGGAGGCACATGTCATCCCTTCGAGAGCCAGCATCGCGTGGCTCTCCGCCATCGGTTGGGCCTGAGGCGTCGTTCCTTGTTCGTCTACAGCATGCTTAATATCTGAAGCCATCATTATTACCCTTGTCTTCGTTTATCGTGTATACCCATACCCCCCGCCAGGGGGTATAGATAGTATACCGTGTGATGAAGCGAGATGTCAAGTGACGAAGATAACGATACAAAGTACGTCTGCCATGCAAACGTGGTTTTCAAGACCGGCCAAACCCACATGGCATTGCACGTCGTGGTCTCTCTTTCACGCGTCACGTTTGAGCCTGTGTTGAAGCCAGAGCGCAGGCCAGAGGTTCACCGCCAGGCAGAGAGCAAGGGCCAATCCGACTAGTCCAGAGAGACCGAAGAAGATGGAATACAAGGAAACCCCTGCGAACGTTGCCGTTGTCAGTACGGGTGCCAGGAGGAGTGATCCCACGCGCAGGAGTACCGCTGTATTGCCGAGCAAGAGCGTTGCTCGTACCAATCCTGGTGATGCAATTTTCCGCCCGAGAATCCAGGAATCATACGTGGGGCAATACCACAGATGAGGAGCGCGATAAAACCTATGGCCAAGCTGTGGCGTAGAGCATCAATCGCAAAGAATGGCGCCCCGCCAATGAGCATCGTCACCCCATCAACAACCAGCATGGCACCGCCAAGCATGGCCCAGAGATAGGCGCTTGCAACCAATGCCACAAAAGGTCCATACGCGCGTCGCTCGGCGCTTATCCGCTGGTGATAGGCACGTGCGGCGGCTTCTGGTGAAGGGGCTACCTGTGCGACCCGCTGTGGAAGTTTCCCACGCAGACGCATCATGCGCATGAACACGCCGATGAAAATCAGCAGAACGCTTCCCATCAGCGGCATTCCCAGACCTTCCAGCACGCCCGGCCAGACTGCTTGTTGGGAGCCACTACTGGTTCCAACGCTTACGAGCACGAGTCCAGTGAAATAGATTCCGGCCAGGGGCCACAGTATGCGACGGGGAAACGCCTCAAGCCCCGCATACATCGGTAGTGATTGTGCAGACATTGCCAATGCTATCGGCACTAGAAAGCCAAGCAGGCCTAGCGTCACATTGAGATCGTCGCTGGTACCGGGCACCAGGCCCGCTGCCGTCACCGCTAGCACCATATTGAGAAGGTTGACAACGCTTGCCAGCCCAAGCGCGCTGAATCCTCCCACGAGGAATGGTAATACCCCTAAGAAGGTGGGTTGTGTAGCCAACGATGGGCCCCGCCATACCGTCATACCGAGCAACCATACAGCTCCTACCAATGCCGCGCACTCGAGCGCGCCGCTTGTGACCAGCAGTACACCCCAAATGGGGACACCCGTTGCCGCAAAGAGTGGTTGGCTCGTGGCACGTACCAGGAGCCCTGTCACCTGGGCTCCGAGAATCCATGGAACGAGCTTGGGGACTATTAGCGGTGCCCCGCGTAGTCTTGGCAGAAAATGCAACGCCACCCCCAACACAAACAGACCTGCCCAGCCGTAGAGTTGCAAATGACCATGAGCCTGTGCTAGAGCTGGCCACCAGGATCCAAGAGATACCTGCAACAACTGCGTCAGGGTGAGAACCGTGGCGAGCGCGAAGCCTCCTCCTGCACCCAATAGCAACGCCGCGCTCAGTAGCGGCGCGACTCGTTTGAACGGCTCTTGATGCTGCATCTTTTCTGCTGATGAAAGAGTCATCTCTCTATCAGTCCGCATACAGCCGACTCCTGACCTCTGAAACGATATACCCACACATTACCCCGGCAATCTCACAAAGAGATCACAGCATGGCACCGCTTTCTCACAATTAGCACACGGCCTTCGAGCGATGTACCCTACGGGATTGCTCCGCTATCCATAATTGTTGAGTGAAGAGACTCTCGTGTTGCTCACTGGTGGCCGGAACAGTGTTGAAGTATGGTTCCAGATTATTGTGGAGTTCGAGAAGACCTTCCTCAGGGTCTCTTCACTTCAGAGCTTCCTTGCTGGAGTTGCTCCGCTCTTCAGCTTCCTCGGGAGGGCATGCGCTGTGACCGCAATCTTCAAGCTCTCCCTGCCTTCACCATTGTGTGAGCATGGCTGTTGCGCGAGGTGAGGGAAGTCTGCGTGGACAACTGCTTGGGCCAGTGGAATGGCTCTCTCGCTGGCATCTTGGTTGTTATGGAAGAGCATATCAATTACTAGGACTTCGTGGCGAGCAGAAAAGGAATACCCCTGTGTCTGGGGGGAACTTCTTTCACTTCAAAGCCCACCTCTTCCAGAAAAAGCGGCAACTTCCCCTCCTTATTGTCCTGGATGTATTTGGCTTCATCCGACTGTATCATGGCTCCAAGGGCAAAAAAGGTGTTGAGGAGTATTCCTTCCGGTTTCCCCAAATCAGCTAATACAAATCTTCCGTTCTGCCTGAGGATCCGGTATATTTCTTGCATGGCCAGTTTTTTGATCTCTGTCGGGAGATGATGAAAAATGAGTGTTGAAACCGTTCTCAAGAAATAATAGCAAACATTGTCAGACGATAGCAAATATGGTAGGCTTCTACTATGAAGTTAAGTCAGTATGCAAAGCAGCAGGGAATTAGTTACAGTACTGCGCTTCGTTGGTGGCATCAGGGCGCGCTCCTTGGCTATCAATCGCCATCAGGAACGATCATTGTCGAGACTGAGGGAAAGCCAAGAGCCCCAGAAGAGCGCGTAGCGATCTATGCACGCGTGTCTTCTCCTGAGCATCGAGAGAACCTGGAGCGACAAGCAGAGCGGCTCACGCAGTATTGCACCATCCGTGGCTATCAAGTTGTCAAGCTGGTCAAAGAGGTGGGGTCAGGTGTCAATGATAGCCGTCCGAAACTGTTGTCTCTGCTCAGAGATCCGCTGATCACGCGGGTGGTCGTTGAGCAGAAGGATCAGCTTACCCGCTTCGGTTTCCGGTATATCGAGACCCTTTTAGAAATCCAAGGAAGAACGATCGAAGTGGTCAATCCAGCAGAAAACAACACAGAAGACCTGCTTCACGATTTAGCCAGTCTTGTGTACTCGATCTGCGCCAGGCTCTATGGGCAGCGCCGGGCCAAACGGCAAGCAGAACGCCTCGTGGAACAGTTAGAAGCTAAGGATGGTTAAGAGTGAGATTAGTCGAGCAGCACATTATCGAAAAGCATGATCCGCGCTACGCGGCCATTGATGCCGCTGCTTTTGCTGCTAAAAATCTTTCCAATCAGGCCACCTACCACATGAGACAAGCCTACCTTCACGAAGGCAAGTATCTGCCCTATGCGGAACTGTTTCATCGGGTAAAGCATCTGGAATGCTATCAAGCCCTCCCCCGCAAGGTCTCCAACTCCATCCTGATCCAGATCGACAAGACGTGGAAGGGGTTTGGAGCGGGCCTGAAAGAGTGGGATGAGCACCCCGAAAAGTTCAAAGGTCGGCCCAAGATCCCTGGCTACAAGCACAAAGAGCACGGGCGCTATCTCTTGCTTTATGATATTCAAGCCATTGGCAAACGAGCCTACAAAAAGACGGAGATGATTGTGCCATCAGGGCTTGCCATCCAGATCAAGACGAAGGTGGCCTGGGAGGCCATTGATCAGGTCCGCATCGTCCCTCGTCGAGATTTTTATGTGGTGGAAGTGGTGTATCAGAAAGCTGAACAACAGGCACCTGTGGATCCAAAGCTGGTGGCGGCTCTTGACCCAGGAGTGAATACCCTTGCAGCTCTCACCTCCAACAAACCTGGATTTATCCCGCGTTTGGTCAATGGGAAGCCGATCAAAAGCCGAAATCACTACTACAACTAACAACGAGCAGATCATCAGAAGCAGCTTGCCAAACAGCAGCGTTGTACCTCTCGCAAGCTTGATCACCTCACGACGAAGCGTAATCGCCGTATCAACGCCTACTTACACACGGCAAGCCGTCGGATTATTGATCTGCTGGTTGCAGAGGGGATCGGGACGCTCTATATCGGCAAAAACCCGCTCTGGAAACAAGAAGTCGAGATGGGGAAGAAGAACAACCAGCAGTTTGTTCAGATACCTCACGCCCGTTTTATTGAGATGGTGCAATACAAGGGGGCGCTCGTGGGCATTCAGGTGATTACCCACGAAGAAAGCTACACATCCAAAGCTTCTTTTCTTGATCTGGACGACATTCCCACCTACGATCCAAAACGAACGGAGCCCCATCAGTTTAGCGGGAAACGGATTGCACGCAGTTGGTACCGCGCGGGAAACGGACAAGTGATCCATGCAGATGTGAACGGCAGTTACAACATCGGCAGAAAAGTAGCTCCGACAACCTTTGGTCTAGGAGTAGCGGGCGCAGCAGTTCGTCCCAGGCGGCTTGCCGTCTGAAATGAGAGTGATGGCGTATTTGCTATTCTTTTCTGATACTGTACTGACCACGACATCAAACGAAGAAGATGGAAAGGGAAGCTGTTCGGCTCGTGCTTGCACGACCTCTACTTCAAGGTTGTTGTCTTGTATCTTCTTTCTCGCAATAGCGAGTACACGGTCATCGGCGTCGATGCTAACGACGTGAGAATCGGGATAGCGAGATTTTGCGGCAATGAGGAATGTTGCCGTCCCACAGCCGACATCCAGCAAACGTTCGCCCACCTGGACTTGCTCACCGTTTAACGTAATAACTTGACCGGCGACAGAAAAGAAGGGTTGCTTCACTTTGCCATTGGGTACAACAGTGGCGCCAGCAGCACAAAGATGGTCGATCAGGGAGACATAATCTTCAACGGGTCCACCATGCGAGGTTGGTGGCGGAGCTGAGGCTCCGCACGCTGCCAGTCCGAAAAGAAGGAGGACTAGGAAAGCGCCTATGACTCTACAATTTTTCATCGAAGCCTTTCCTTTTTCTCTAGGTCTGTTCCGTTCCCGTTCTCTCTTAGGGATACTGACGTTGACAAATACTTGTTTGTTCCCGCTGCTTTTCCAATTTGCTCACGAACGATCGGAACCTGTATACTATACAAAAGAAGATGGCAGTAACTCATTTTTCTCCGTTGGCTGTCCGGTCTGCAACAAGCTGGTCGTCTTGCTGCTTGGGATAGGTGGAGCAATGACATTTTTCAACCCACTGCTGCCATTCCTGGGAATGGCTTCCATTGTTCTGCTCGGTGTCACGTTGTTCCTATGAGTGTGCGTGCTGCGTTTGGCTGTCCAGCAAGCTTCAGTGATGCCGTTACAGTGAATGAGGAGCGTTCTTCACAAACCAATTAGGGATGTCAACACGAGCATCAACAGGGAAATCGCATGGTAGCACATCGCAGCAATTTCATCTGGACAGCTTTTCCGATCTACCTTCTGTTCCTCACCGCCTGTACTCCGTCCTCTCCTTCGGCCCCGGCAGTACCGACCAGAACAGTCGTTGCTCCTCCTACAGGTTCCGGCTCTTCGCCCACGGCTACAGCTACACCCACTGCTACCCCCCGGCCTACGCCCACAAGCACACCCCCGGCACACTACACTGCCCATATTTTGCTGCGAGGAGTCGGACGCCCCGATGACCTGGCCTTCGATCAGCAGGGACGCTTGCTCTTTAGTGATGAAATCAACGGAACCATCAGCAGACTCAATGCGGATGGCTCTGTGACTGTTCTGCTGGTTGACCGAGCAGGGCCAGAAGGCCTTGTCGTCAAGCCAGATGGACCCATCATTTTCGCTGAGCAAGACACGAATCGTATGGTCTCTCTGGCTCCTGGAGCCAAAACACCTGTGGTTCTCCATACATTACCGGGGACCCCAAGCAATGCATCTTGCAAACGTGGCGTCGATGGCATTGCATTCGATCCCACCACCAATACGATTATTGTGCCGGATAGCCCGATTGGTAAGGTCTACCGGATGAGCCTGGATGGGAAATCCTTTACATTACTGGCTTCTGGCATGATACGACCCGTTGGCGCTGGGGTAGACAATCAGGGCAATATCTATGTCGCGGACGAGTGCGGAGGTGCCATCTGGCGCATCACTCCCACTGGCAAGACGACGCGCATAGGCGGCTTTGGCATGCCGGACGACGTGGTTCCCGACGGGTATGGCAATGTGCTGGTGATTGACCTCCAGCCTTCTATTCACGCGCTGATGCGTTTGAACCTGGCAACGGGCAAGCGCGAGACACTGGCCAGCCAAGGGTTCATCGAACCGCAAGGGCTTGCTGTTGACGCCCGGGGGAATATCTACGTGGCGGACGATTACGCGAACATCATTATGAAGTACACACCTGCATAAATCGCATCCGTACCTCGTCTTCTTACACATATTTGTTGGAGTCAGATCTCACACGTGTCCTGCTGGCCGATGAGCTACATAAGCTCCTACCACTGAGTACTGCACTCAGTGGGTCAATCTGCAATTAACTTGCGTAAGCCAGAACGGCCGCTCCAGAGCCAGCGACACGCTTGAGCCGTGCGCGCTGCCGACGCTCTCTGCGCTTGCCGTTCCATACAAAGGGTGTTGGGTCCTGGTTCCAGCCCGCTACCGTCTGTTCCAACCACTCGATGAGTTGCTCGGGGCTTTGCGGGTATTGCCCGGACAGGGCTCGGCGTACCAGAATACGCTGCATCGACTCGGCCATATTCAACCAGGAGCCACCGAGCGGGGTATAGAGCGGCATGATGCCATGCGCAAAGAGCCAGGAGACCATCGTGTCACTGCGATGACCTGCCAAATTATCCCAGATGAGAATCATGCGCAGTGGCGGATAGCGGTCGCTCAGTCGCCAGCCCAGCCAGGTCTCCCACTGCTGGCATGGGGCTGCCACCTCCGTCTGTTCAAGCGGGGCAGGCTGATGACCTTCCTGGGTGCGAGCCTCTTCCTCGCCTGCAAGAATGCTGAGCAGTTGCTCTTGCAGCCAGGGATGTAAGACCGCATTGGTCACCGAGATGACCCCTTTGGCCCGCACCTCGCCGGTGGCCGGACGAAACAAGGTCATCAGTTTGGCGCCTCCATCGCGCAGATACTCATGTGGCTGCAACTTAGGGTGGCCTTCTGGTTGCCAGTTCTCTCCCGGCTGAGGTCGAGTGGCATAGGGACCCGCTTCATCTTGATTCCACAACGGGAGGCCACAGGCCTCTGCCAGCTGATAAGCCCGTTCAATCAAACTTTTTTTTCTGGGCATGCGGATCGCGCACACGGTAGACCCCGTCTTTGCGTTTGCGTAACGCGTAGCCTGTGTCGCACCAGGTGCGGTCGCGTTGCAGGCTATAGCCTTCCTCATGCAAGATGCGCCCAATCGTCGTCGCCCCGATGGCAGGCAGACCCGTCCGGCGTAAGGCACGCTGCAACAGTTTAAGTGACCAGGTCGCGCTTTGATCGCTCTGGCGATCGGGTTGACGGCGCACCTCCTGCAGCACCCGTGCTCGCGCCTCAGCTCCATACGTCGGCTTGCGGCCTCGTCCCGGGGCAATCACCAGCACCGCTAATCCTCGCTGGTTGAACCGTTCGACCAGTTGCGAGACGCCCTCACGGGAGAGACCCGAAAGCCTCCCCACCTGGGTCAAACTCTTCCCTGCGGCTACCGCCAGCAGAGCTTTGGCTCGTTTGACCGTGTCCACCCGTTCACTGCTGGCTTTGGCAACTCGGTGCAATGCCTGCTGTTCTGCCTGGCTCAAAGGACAAAGGGAGATTTTTGGTCGTGCGCCCATGGGTCACCTGTTTCTTTGCTGCTCTTCGCTGCTGTTCCTTCCCTGACCATGGAAGCATACCACTCCCTGCTCTTTTCCGCAAATCATTTGCAGATTGACCCACTCAGTTGTTTACCATCACCGACCTGTGTTGCTGGTGGATGTTCCAGAGCAGGTAGGCAATGCCGAACAGGTTCATCGCGATCCCCAGCCACAACAGTGGCGTCTTATAGGCATTCAGGAAAATCGCGGCACCGGACAGCCCAAAGATGGCAAACACCTCGCCGAGATGGTGCGCACAGCAAGCCAGCATGGCTACTGTACTTGTGCCCGTGCTTGTCGCCACGCCGCCAACTCTGGCATGCAGATGCATGCCTCGCAGGTAGGTATACAGCCCGATCTGCGTTCCGAACCCTGCCATGATTGCGCCAACGAACCAGCGATCAGCAGCCAGTTGCTCTATGGCATGCCCCCACCCCTGAGCAAGCGTAATGATGCCCAGGTAGAAGGCGAGCAGCCCGAGAGCAGCAAGCCCGCCAAAGATGAGTGTGTGCAGGAATGGTCGAAACCGTAGCCCTCTCCCGATTGCTGGCAGGCCTGTCTTTAGCGTGTCCATAGGAACGTCCTTTCTGGAATGCCTCCCACTTTGCGGATAAGCAGTTTGATGATGTGCGTATCCGACCCGATGATTGGACTACCGGAAACTGTCGTTGCCGGGAAGGAGAGCGTGCCGTTGCGGTGATGCCCGCCGGATGGCGCATTCCAACTGGTTGGGCGAATCTCCTGTCCCTGGTCGATGTGCAGCACCGCCAGTTGCCGCAGGTCATAGCCATCGAGGTCAACGGCGTGCGTGTCCATCTCCACGGCAAAGACCGGCCCGGCATTCTGCCCTTGCCAGGTCACCTTGATGGCGATCTGGCCGCTTTCATTGGTTCGCGTCATCGCGCCGGGTGGCGTGGTTGTCGTGGCACTGCCTGTGGTTTCTGAGGTGTTACGTGCCCAGAGGACCAGCCCTGCTATCACGGCCAGCACAGCGAGCGCTATCACCCCTATCTGTACCCATCCTGTAGCCATGCGTTTTTTCGTCTGTCCTTTCATAGAACCGACCGCCTTTCTCTCTCGCCGGAGTTATGCTTCCACCGGCCTGCGGCGCAAGCGCGGGAAGAACGCCGGTGTGCTGGCAGCGTAGCGGGCATAGGCTGCGCCAAATTCTGCCTGCACCTCGCGTTCCTCGCGGCCCGCGAGCCGCACATACATCACTTCCAGGATGGGGAACATGCTCAGTGTCAATAGAGTTGGCCACTGGAGCAGGAACCCGACCATGATGAGGATGAAGCCCACATACTGCGGGTGACGGATGTACGCATAGAGGCCAGTCGTGGCAAGGGTATGGGTCCGCTGCGCCTTGAAGAGCACGTTCCAGGCTCCGGCCAGCAGCAAGAACCCTCCGAAGAGCACCACGTAGCTGAGCAGATGCAGCGGGTTGAGATGCGGGTCGCCTTTCCAGCCCAGGAGCGTTTCCCAGAGGTGTCCCGTGTTGTGCGAGAGCAGATTGATCCCTGGAAAGATGCTACTCAGCCACCCGGACAGCAGGTAGTTGGTCAGGGGAAAGCCGTACATCTCCGTGAAGAGCGCCACGATGAAGGCCGAGAACGCGCCAAAGGAGCGCCAATCACGGCCTGTCCGCGGGCGTGCAAAGCTGAACGCGAAGATGATAAACACCGCCGCATTGATCAGCACAAGCGGCCAGAGGCCGTAGGCAGACACATAGGTATTCATTGCCTTCCTCCCCCCGGAGGTTGATCGTCATGGCCGCCATGGCCACCGTGCATCATGAAGAGCATCATCAGTGGGCACAACAGAAACAGCGCGTAGGGTAGCAGTCCAAGGACGTGGGCTGTATGCCCGGTTACGAGAAAGAAGCTGCCGATGGCGATAAGGCCAAGCAGCACCCAGGTGAGCCTTGATTGGTACCACTTGCCCTGTTGTTCTTGCGTATTCATCATTTTTCTCCTTCTTTTATATAGATGAGATGGTTCTTCATCGCTCATGATCTTCATGGCCGCTGCCTCCCCACTCACTCGACAATCAGCTTGCCGCGCAGCATGCCCATCTGGCAGGTGAACTCGTACTCGCCGGGCTGCACCGGCAGGAACGCCACCGGGACGGTTTTGCCGGTAGGCAGGTGCGCGCTCTTGCCGAACTCGTTGAAGATCACCATCTCCGAGCAGGCCGCCGTCTCCTCGCGGCGGAAGTTGAAGCGCACCGGCTTGCCATGCTGTACGACAATCACGTCCGGCGTATAGCTTCCCTTGACCAGGATCATGGCCTCCTGGTAGCCACTGGAGGTGACCGCCGCACGCGCTCCGCTCCTGCGTGGTCCCCAGAAGAACCAGGCAATGCCCCCAATCAGCGCCAAATCGATCACAATGGCAATGACGTTCGTTCCGCTCATGATCTTTTCTCCTTTTCCCGTTGTGTTTCCTTTGGGTGCCAGCCGCGCAGGCGGTTGGCATTGGTGACGACCGTCACGGAACTGGCCGCCATGGCTGCTGCTGCGATCAGGGGACTGAGCAGCACACCGATGAATGGATAGAGCAGCCCCATCGCAATTGGGATACCAAGCGCGTTGTAGATGAACGCGCCAAACAGGTTTTGCTTGACATTGCGCATGGTGGCCTTGGAAATCTCGATGGCGGTCACCACTCCTGTGAGGCTGCCGCTGATGAGGGTGATGTCTGCCGCCTCGATGGCGACATCGGTGCCCGTGCCAATGGCCAGACCTACATTGGCCTGGGTCAAAGTGGGTGCATCGTTAATCCCGTCCCCTACCATGCCGACCTTTTTGCCCTCAAGCTGGAGCTTCTGCACTTCGTGCGCTTTGTCCTGCGGGAGCACTTCAGCCAGCACGCGATCCACCCCGACCTGGCGGCCAATGGCATCGGCGGTGCGCCGGTTGTCACCTGTCAGCAACACCACTTCCAGTCCTAGCCGCTTGAGCGCGGCGATGGCTGCCACCGATTCTTCCTTGACCGTATCGGCTGCGGCAACAATGCCGGCGGCGCGCCCGTCCAGGGCCACATACATGGGGGTCTTGCCATCATCGGCCAGGTGCCGGACCTCGCCTTCCAGCCGCCCCAGGGGAACCTGGTATTTGACCAGCAATTTGGCTTTGCCAAGCAAGACATGCTTTCCTTCCACGTCAGCCTCGACGCCGTAACCGGGGATCGCCTTGAAGTTGGCGACCTCGGGGAGCGACAGGTTGCGTGCCCTCGCACCCTCCACGATGGCGCTTGCCAGGGGGTGCTCGGAGCTGCGCTCGACTGCTGCCACGAGTCGTAGAATCTCGTCTTCGTCGAAGCCTGTCTCTGCTATCACATGCGTGAGTTCGGGCTTGCCGCGGGTTACGGTGCCGGTCTTGTCCAGCACGATGACCTGGAGATGTTGGGTGGTCTGCAGCGCGTCACCGGAGCGGATCAGGATGCCCTGCTCGGCACCTTTGCCGATCCCTACGGTCAGGCTGGTGGGCGTCGCCAGGCCAAGCGCGCAGGGGCAGGCAATAATCAGGGTGGTGACAAAGACGATCAGCGCGTAGATGAACGAAGGCCTCGGCCCAAAGACGTACCAGATCGTGGCTGCGGCAACTGCCAGGATCATGACCGTTGGCACAAAGTAGTGCGCGACCTGGTCCACGACTCGCTGGATGGGGGCTTTCGAGCCCTGGGCGTCCTGCACCAGGCGGATAATCTGCGAGAGCGCCGTATCTTTCCCGACTTTCGTCGCGCGGAAGCGGAAACTGCCCGTCTGGTTCATGGTGGCCCCGATGACTTCATCGCCCGCGTGCTTTTCGACGGGGATGGACTCCCCGGTAATCATGCTCTCGTCCACCGATGAATTGCCGGAGAGCACCATCCCATCCACCGGGATCTTTTCTCCCGGTCGCACCACGATCGTCTCGCCCACCAGGACTTCCTCGATAGGCACGTCTACCTCGGCGCCATCGCGCACCACACGCGCTGTCCTGGCCTGCAAGCCAACAAGCTTCTTGATCGCTTCACCGGTCCGCCCGCGCGCTCGTAGTTCCAGCAGCAACCCCAGGTTGACCAGGGCAATCACCACGGCGGTCACATCGTAGAAGGTCTGCGCCAGCGCTTGTGAGGGGAACAGTTGGGGCGCGGCAACCGCGACACTCGAATAGAGCCAGGCCGCAGAAACGCCGATCGCGATTAAGGTGTGCATGTTGGCCTGCCGGTGCTTGAGGGCCTGCCACATCCCGCGAAAGTAGTGGCTCCCCGCCCACAACATGACCGGCAGCGTCAAGAAACCCAGGAACGCCCAGGCGAGACGCAGCGCAGCGCTTTCAGAGGGAAGCCAGTCGCGCAGCCCTGGGAAGAACTGCGGGTAGGAAAGGATGATGACGGGCAGCGAGATGAGAGCGGCGAACCAGAATTTGCGCAGCAGGGTTTTATACTCATGCGCCCGATCCAGATCGGCACGATCAAGCGCCGTCTCGGCGGGAGCCGATTCTGCTCGCACCCGGTAGCCGGCCTGTTCGATAACGCGCGCCAGCCCTTGGCGGTCAACCAGCCCGGACACATACTCGATATGCGCCTGCTGGGTCGCCGGGTTGACGCTGGCCGCCAGCACTCCGGGCGTCGCTTTGAGCGCTTCTTCGATGGTCACGACGCAGGAGGCGCAGTGCATCCCCCCAATATCAAGTTGCGTGGTCGAGGCCCCGAGCGTATAACCTGCCGCCCTGGCTCGTTCAACGATCGTTTCCACCTGCGTTGTGCGTGGATCGTATTCAATAGGCAGCAATCTCGCCCGCGCGTTCGCTGTAACCTGCCATACTCCTGGCAGCGCTTTGAGTTGTTCTTCCAGGCGTTTCGCGCCCTGCTGGCCACCCAGATCGGTCACCGTCAGTTCAATCCGGCGCAACTGTTGCGTTATGGAAACATCGGTGGTTGCCGAACTGGTATGCGCACGATCATACTGCTGGACGCAGCGCTCCGAGCAGAAGTACAGCGTTTCGAGGCCTTCAGTGCGGGTCGCAAACGCCCGCGCCGGATCGATGCTCATGCCACAAACGGGATCACGCACGGCGGCTTCTGATGGCTGTGTTCTTATCGCTACCATACTTTTCTCCTTCCTGTGAGGAGTCTGGTTCTCCTCTGTACACCCCCAGTGTGACATGCTCTGCTGAGGCTGCCTTGAATGCAACCTGAGGCTACGCTGAGTCTTTGAGCAGCCAGAGATTGGTAGAGGATGATGGAACGCGCTCTTTTCCGGCAAATGGCCGTCATTTTTTCCCGTTGCAGATTCCACCATGGGCCAGGCTGAGGTCGGTTTTTTGAGAGAGGCTCTTGTAATGGTCAGCGTTCTTATGCTATACTCCTATATACCCCTACCCAGGGGGTATGGATTAGATACGAGCGACGAGTGAGGCGGTCAATTTCAGCAGCAGAGAGCCGAGATGGATTGGCCGATTTCTTAGGAGGAGTGAACAGATGAGAACCGTCACATTGCCAGTCAAAGGTCTCAACTTTGCCGGGTGTGCTCGCGAGATTGAGAAACACCTCGGCAAGCTTGCACCAATCGCACACGTAGCAGCAAGCTATGTCTTGCAGACGGTCACGATTACCTATGATGAGACGCGGCTCGGTGAGGCACAACTTCGCGAGATGGTCAAGGATTGCGGTTTTGCCTGTGGAGAACCTCTCACCAGATTCACAGGACCAAGCGCCACTGTTTTACAGCCTGCAGGAGCAGCTCGTGCCCCTGGGACGACGGGACATCCCGCCATGGAAGATCGTGCGGCTTCAGCCCCCGCGAAGATGGACATGGGTATCGTGGATCACCGCACGATGGGCCATGACATGAGTGATCCAGCCATGGCGCGGGCCATGGAAGCCGACATGCGCAACCGCTTCTTCGTGTCGCTGGTGCTGACCATCCCCGTCATCCTGTACTCTCCACTGGGCACGAGTCTCTTCAAGTTGCACCTACCTACCCCCTTCGGCATCAGCCCCAACTGGGTCCTGCTCGTGCTTGCCACCCCGGTTGTCTGGTGGGGCGGCTGGATCTTTCACTCAGGGGCCTGGCGCTCATTGCGCAATCGCACCCTCGACATGAATGTGCTGGTCAGCCTGGGCGTGCTGGTGGCCTACTTCTTCAGCGTCTTTGTCACATTTTTTGCTCCGCAGATAGAGACGAGCTACGATGCGGCGGCCATGCTCGTGACCTTTGTGCTGTTTGGGCACTGGATGGAGATGCGCAGCCGCCGTGGCTCCTCCGACGCGCTCAACGCTCTGCTGCGACTCGCGCCCGCACAAGCCAATGTCATCCGGCCCGGGGGAGAGGTAGAGACGGTGCCCGTCGAACAGGTGCAGGTCGGCGACCTGCTGCTCCTTCGTCCTGGGGAGAAAGTGCCGGTCGATGGCACGGTGACCGAGGGGGAGAGCGCCATTGATGAGAGCATGGTGACCGGGGAAAGCATCCCCGTCAGCAAGCAGCAAGGCGACGAGGTGATCGGGGGTACGGTGAACGGGTCCGGGTCGCTCCGGGTCACCGCGACCAAGGTAGGAAGCGACACGGCGCTCGCCCAGATCGTGCAACTGGTGCAGACGGCGCAGAACTCCAAAGCGCCAGCCCAGCGTCTGGCGGACCGGGCGGCAGAGTGGTTAGTCCTGGCGGCGGTGAGCGCCGGCGTGCTCACCTTCCT
>WNFX01000167.1_pt1 | contig 66814 bp, 50 predicted proteins | sample 5400111 | NCBI WGS metagenome assembly WNFX01 (sample SAMN13153363, study PRJNA577476) | soil metagenome | isolation source: 40 cm soil or saprolite under grassland replicate 1 | place: USA:California | collected 2016-06-15
TGCACCCGCGCCGGATCGGTCGAGAGGCTGTAGCGGCCGGCACTGGGGTCCTGGGTCCAGCTGCTCAGGTCCCCGCTCTCGAAGCCGTCCTGGAAGATGATCGGGTCCGACGGCCCGGGCTGCGGCGCGCCACTGCCGGTTACGGATCCGGTCGTGGTCGCCCCGACGATGTTCGAGAGCCCCCCGAAGACGGCGTTCAGGGCCAGCGTACCCCGGAACGCGACCAGCTGGAACTGATACGCGGTGGCCGGGGTGAGGCCCAGCACGGTGCAGGTGCGCTTGGCCCCGATCGCGGTCCCCGCGACTGGTGTGGCGCACGTGCCCGGGGACACGCTCGACGCCGCGCCGCCCCAGGTGATCGTGCCCACCTGGTAGCGTACGTCATAGCTCGCCGGCTGGCCGCTGCCGTCGCTCACCTCCGTGAACGCCAGGGTCACCCCCGTGTCGGCCACGCCCACCACCGCCAGATCCGTCACGGTCCCGGGGTTGGTCACGGACGTGGTTACGGTCACAGCCGCCGTGTTGCTCTTGCCTTCACTGTTCGCGGTCACCGTGGCCGAGCCCGTCGCGACGCCCGCGACGAGACCAGTGGCCGACACAGTCGCGACCCCGCTGTTGGTCGTCGTCCAGGTCACGGTCCGGCCGGTGAGAACGTTTCCAGCCGAATCCCTGGTTACGGCGGCGAGTTGGACGGTCTGGCCGGCTGTCAAGCTCGCTGCGGCCGGGCTCACCGTCACCGACGCCACAGGCACGGCACTTATAGAGACGAGTGCGGTGTCGGCCAGCGTGCCACGGCTCTGACTGGCGATCACGCTGTAGGATCCAGAGCTCCGCCCGGCGGTGTAGAGCCCCGTCGCGGAGACGTTGCCACCGGTGGCGGCGTATACGACGCTTACCGCCACGCTGTCGCCGTTCTTCCTTTTCCCATAGCTCGTGAACTGCACTGTTCCTCCGACGACTGCGAAGGCTGTCGTCGGATTCAGCACGATCTGTGATAGGGGGCCCGGGTTCTTGACCACCGCACTACCGGAGACCGCGGTACTCGGGGAGGTTGCCGTCGCCGTCACCGTATAGCTGCCGGCGACGGTGTCCGCCGTGTAGAGCCCGCCACCCGTGATCGTGCCCCCGGACGCACTCCAGCTCACCGCGACGGGAACGCTGTCGCCGGCCTGTGTGCGACCGTACGCGACGAATTGCCGCATGTCGCTGGGATTGAGTGTGACCGAGTCGGGAAGGGTGACGATCCGGACGACGGGGCTGTTTGGCGCTTGCGGGCCGGTGACGGGACGCTCGCACGCCCAGACCGCCAGGGCGGCGGCGTGCGTCGTCACTGAGAGGAGGACCCATCGGTCTTTGAGCAGCGCCAGTCGGCGCGACAGCTTGTACTTGAACGTCATGGCGTCGGCCGAACCGCCCACGCCGGGGCTGCCCAATTACACGTGACCCGAAAACACATAACCCCTCCCGGGAGATTCGGTAGCCCGACTGGCGTGGCACGCGACGGCGTGCGGTAGCCTCGGAGCTTTGCGTCGCCGGCTTTCGCCGGGTTTGCCTTTGTCGCGCTCCCCCTAGAGAGGGGTGCGTTCCTACCGTACTGCGATTGTGCTATTACCTGAGAAACGAAACGGCCGCCAGAGACTCGAACACCTCTCGAGTCGCTGGCGGCCGGGCTGACATGCGACCGTTGGTCGCCCTAGTCCCCTTAGCTCTGCGTCACCGCCTTTCGGCGGGTTTGCTCTGAGCAGCGAACGTTTCAGGCTGATGCCCTCACAAAGCACTGAGGCATCGGCGCAACGGCCACAAAATGGGGCTCCGGTCTCAGAAGCGCAAGAGTTCCGGGAGGCGAATGTCGTCCCAGAGACGAACGGCAGCCGAGAACAGGTTGCGACACGTGACCCGGAAGTCTGGTCACGCCTCACGCCGCGGTGTGCTTTCTAGGCGACCCGCCTCGCCGTCACAGCCGTGGGCAGCGCCCTGGGATCCTTGAACGCGGACGCCGCCCCTCGACTCGCACAGCGAGCCGTACAAACTCAACACGGACTCGCCAATCCGCTCCCAACTGTACTGCAGCTCGACCGTACGACGCCCTCCCGCCCCGAGCCGCTGGCGTAATGCAGCGTCCCGCAACACGGCACACACCGCCTGCGCGAAGCCGTCGGGGTCGTCCCGGATTCTTCAGCCGGGTGCCGCCGCCGACGCGCAGCGGCACGACGTAGCAGGTGGCATCCCGCACGTATGGGCGGACGTCGGCCACGTAGCCGGTGAGCTCGACGTCGTAGCGATCGCGGTACGTGTGACGCAATGCGTCGGAAGCACGCCCGACCCACCGGACCGGTGCCGTCTCGCCGGTTGCTCGGATCCTCGGCAGAACCTCGTCGCAGAAGTACTGCATCCCGTCGCGATTTGGGAACCACGTGGATTCGCCGACGAACACGATCCCCTGCTCGCTGCCCGAGCTTGGCCGGAACGTCTCAACATCGACACCGTTGGGGATGACAGCACACGTCGCTCCGGGAACGCTACGCTGGAGCATCAGACGGTCCGCTTCCGAGACGAGGATGTTGAGATCGCAGCGCGGACACCAGCGTTGCTCCTCGCGCTCCATCAATCGCGCCTGGTGGCCGAGGTACACCCGGCGCCACGGGGCTTGCTCGACCAGGGCCCGGCGCCGCAGCAGTACAGACTCCACGTTGTGATGGCCGCAGACCAGCGGTACGCGGCCGAGGAGGGGCAGGTAGCGACACAACTTGAGCGAATCGACGTGTATCACGTCAAAGCGACGCGCCCGGAGCAGGTGGACAAGTCGGGCTGTGAGCGTCGGGGAGTCATAGACAAACGCGGTGTACACCCGGTTGCGGCTGACGCTCCGCACGTGATCCCAGGCGAGGCGCCAGACGCTGTGGTCCTGGGGGACGGGGAATACCTCGACCTTGACGTCGGCCAGTTGCTGAAGCGTGTCCAGTCGCTCGGGAAGATCATTTTGCGGGACCGCCCCACCCTTGTGAGACGAAAAACACAGCGCCGACACATCGAACGTGCGAGCGAGCAGCCGCAACAGGTGGAGGCAACGGATGGCCACTCCCGAATCGGGGGGATATGGCAGCGTCTGGCACAAGAACAGCAGGCTGGGACGCTGGTTCATCATGCCGGGCCCGGCCTCCACGTCCTGCAGGTAGACGCCTTCGTCTCTGGCCCCCGAAGCAGGGCCGACGGGACCGGACGGGCCGGGTCTGAGCGTACGACTCCGACGATTCCACACATCGCACAGGCCTGTTCAGCAAGAGGGGGGCCGCCTGCCGTGGGCGGGGTTTTGGCCGCGGTAACTCTTCAACTGGAGACTGCCAATGGCGCATGTGCACCGACGCCACAGCGCGGCCGCCACAGTCCGCGGCGACCTCAGCGGCGCTCGGGGCTCCAGCGCACGACCTTCACCCGGAACAGCACGCTCAGGGCCCCCGCCAGGATGGCGCTGTTAGAAATCGCGAAGGCGCCCACCAGGCGAATCATGCGCGGACCCGACCCGCGCCACTCCATGACCGCGCCCAGCAGCACTGCGACCGCGGTTCCCCCGGCCAGGACCCGCGCCGCGGCACTCGCCGTGGCGTCCGTGAAGCCGAGGGTGAGCAGGCTCGTCCAACCGGCAAGGAGGAAGAATGGCGAGAACCAGCGCATGAGCCGGTGCGAGCAGAAATGAAACGCCGTCCACCCTCCCCGGAATGGGTTCCGAGCTTCCGGAATCGACGCGAGCGCCCGCAGCGCCCGGTTGACGATACGTCTCCGACGCTTCCACTGTGCGGCCAGGGAGAGGGCGAACACCTCTTCCGACACCGCCTCGGGCTCATAGACGACACGGTATCCGGCGCTCGCGATGCGAAGCGGAATCACCATGTCTTCCAATGAATCGCTCGGCAGATCCGGCATCAGGGACCGACGGATCGCGAAGATCGACCCCTCGGCGACGACCGGGACCCCTAGCTGGCTCTGAGCGCGCTTGATGCGATTCTCGTAGGACCGATAGGCGCCTTCACCGGACCGCGTTCGGTAGCGAAGCTCTCCGGCGACGCACCCCACCTCGGGGTCTGCGAAGTGGGAGACGAGACGCCGGATGGCATCCGTCCGATACATGCTGTTGGCGTCCGAGAAGACCACCACATCGATACTCTCGGGAAGGGCCCGGACGGTTTCCAGCAGCGCGGCCGTCTTTCCGCGATTGACGGCGTGAGCCATAAGCCTGACACGCGCGTTGGCGCGAGCAAACTCGCGAACGATCGGGCACGTCGCATCGCTCGATCCGTCTGACGAAACCCAGATGCCGAGCTGTGCAGCCGGATAATCTATCGAGATCGAGTTCTCGAGCTTGGCACGGATTACCGCCTGCTCGTTATATGCCGAGATCACCAGCGCTACGCGCGGGAGCTCGTCGGGGCAGGCGTGCCGAGCGGGAGGCGGCTGGCGGGAATGACGGAACCGGGCGAGCAGCCGAAGGGCTGCCGGATACAACAGGAACGTGTAGGCCGACCAGATTCCCGATACCAGGATGAGTCCGAACAACACCGAGTGCGCGGTCGTCACCGGGAATCAATAGGCACCACGCTTAAGCGCGACGGCCTGAACGGTCCGCAACATGATCCGGACGTCGTTCCGCAGGGACCATTGCCGCAGGTAGGCGAGCTCCAGGTCCGCGCGCTGGGGATAGCTGACGTCGCTGCGACCGTTGATCGCCCAGTTGCTCGTAAGGCCCGGCTTGCGCGAGAGCAGCAAGGCAGCGGTCCCGCCGTAATGGTCCAGCTCGTCGGCCACGATCGGCCGCGGGCCCACCAGGGACATGTCTCCCACCAGGACGTTGAAGAGTTGCGGTAACTCGTCCAGGCTGTATTTCCGCAGCACGGTCCCGATCCCGGTCAGCCGAGGGTCCAGGTGCGGGGGCAACTTGTAGTTGTTGTCGACGTAGAGCTGGTATAAGTGAGGATCGATCTGCAGCACTTGTTCGGCATGCTGCCGCATCGATCGAAACTTGTAGCACCGGAACATCCGTCCCCCCGCACCAAGCCGCCAATGCCCGAAGATCGCCGGGCCCTGAGACTCCAATTTGACGAGCACGGCAAGGATGGCGAACACGGGGCTCAGCAACACCAGGGCGAGGGCGGAGAGGCAGACATCCAGGACCCGCTTCGCCGCCAAGTGCCATGCGTGGAGAGCCGGTGCAGTCAGCTCCACCAGAGAGGCGCCCTCCTCCCAAACCACCCGTGGGTCGACGCCGGCGACGCGCGCGGTGCGCGGAGCCGCGAGCAGCCGACAGCCGCTCGCCAGCGCCGTGTCGACCACGAACGCGAAATCGCGATCCGCCAGGGGACCGGCAATGAGAATCGAATCGGCGCCAGTATCGTCGATCACCCTGGGGAGCTCACGGAGCGCGCGGCGCGACGAACCCCTGTTCGTCGCCACGGTCGCAACGATGTGAAATCGCGCGTCCGGACCGGAGCCAAGCAGCGCGGGATCGATCCAGTCACTCGCGCCGCCACTAACCAGCACGACGCGGCTCGGGACAAGGCTGGGAACCACTCTGCTGATGAGCTTCTCAGTCAACGTCCGCGACAGGAGCAAGGCCGGTGTGAACCCGGCAATGACGGTTGCCAGGCGCATCGCGACGGCGTCGGCGGACCGCGCCCACAATTGCGGGTACAGCATCATCAGCGCGGCAACGGCCACGGCCCCGATGATTCGGCCCTGGTCTCGACCCCGACCGCGGCGCCCGTACGCCCCCGTAATCGTCAACGCCAGCAGACAGGCGACCGCGAACTGCCAGCCGCCCAGGGTACCGGGTGGAATCAGTGCCCTCAACAGCACGCCTAGTCTGTCGCTCAGAACCGCGTGATCCTGAACGACCTGGATCAGTGCGCGCACCGACACAACGGTGCCCAGGTCCGACATTCCGAGCAGGAGCGTCCGCACGACATCGCGCGCCCAGTGGCGGCGGCGATTCCTGCTCGCCCAGTGAAGCTGCGGGGCGCGAGCCCAGAGAGACAGAACCGAATCGAGACGGATCGCGGTCGTCATGTGCCCCGCGTTGTGTAGCAAACACCGTGCGCGCGCAGATCGCTAAGTGCTTGTGCGCGTTGAGGTAGCAGTTGCGGGTCTGCTACATTGCGCGTCGGCGTCATGTGCCGCGGCGTCGCATGTCGGAAGGTCGCCACGTTGCAGAAACTCAGCGTGGACCGAACGCCGTCGCTGGAGAAGTTGTTTGGCTGCGAATGTATCAATCGTGTGACCGGAGCGGCGCGGTCTGCGTGAGCTGCTGCGTTCCGTGGTTACAGCGTGGAGGCGCGTGCGAACGAAGGCCGCTTCTGCACTGGTCGCGGTGTGACCTGCACGGCGAGCGCGCCTACCACGAACCAGAGCTGCTTGCGGTTATCCCAGGAAAGCGACATCGATCCGAGCGCGAGGGCGAGCAGCAGGACGATGGAGAACCTTCGTTGGACCGGTGGCAGGTGCCGCAGGGGCCCGAGCACCGCCGTGATCATCGCGACAAACAGGAGGAGTCCAACGAGACCGTCCTCGACCAGGACAGAGAGGAGGACGTTGTGGGCTACCATCTCCTCGTGGATCGTCGGTTCGACGGCTGCTTGGAACGCTCCCGCGCCGACGCCGACCAGCGGGTGCTCGCGCGCCACCTCCAGGCCGGCCATCCAGATCGCCCCCCGGCCTCCGAAATGGCCAGCCTCGATGTCGGCCCGGGTGCTGGCGATGCGTGCGACAGACGATTCTGGAACGACGTTACTCGCGACCACGAGCGATCCGGCAACGAGGGCGTACAACGCGGCTTTGGCCCTGAGCCGCAGCCGCCCGAGGGTCAACGGAACGATCGAGAGTCCCACGAGCGCTGCGAGGACCGACGCGCGGGAAGCCGTGAGGAGAACGGCTGTCATGCCAAGCGGGAGGTACAGTCGCCACAGCCATGCGCTGCGCCGGTGGGGGTGCGACAGGCTCACGTACCACGCCATGGGAAGACCGAGCGCGAGCGTCAAGCCGAGCTCGTTGGCGTCTTGGTTGAGCGCTGTGAAGCGCGCGATACCGGTCTCGGGGCCCAGGGCGCCAGAGAGAAAGTTGTGGATCGTGACGAGCGCGGCGACGCTCGCTCCCACGACATAGGCCTGAAACAGTGCCCGTTGGCGGGCCGACGACCACGCGATCTCCCAGATCAGCCAGACCAAGACGACCAGTTGGAGATACGTGATGACACGCGTCCGCGTCGCCTCCGGATCAATCGACCAGAAGCTGCTTACCCCAGCCCAGAGCACAAACAACCCCGCGAACATGTGAAACCAGGACAATGGCGTGAGGCTTCGTCGTGCCAGGATATACAGCACACCGCCTGCCGATGCGACGAGGCCGACAATGCGCGGGACGGAACCCACCACAGGCAAGTTCACGAACACGTCCCAGGGGAGGACGAGGACGAAGCACCAGAGCGCACCGTATGCGGCCTTACCCATGGCCCTGCCGGCTGCTCGCATAGGCTGTGCCTCTTCCGTAGTCCTGCTTGATCGTGGCGGCGCTGCCACACGCTTGGGGTGGCCGGGGACGGTTCTCTAAGCACGGTCCTTGCGGCTCCTCAACAGGTGCCGCCGAGACCTCTCACGCGGAGAAGGAGGATGAACCTGAGTAGCTGGGCTGTCGCTGCGCTCTTGCTTGCGCCCGTCGCGTCCGCAGCGGCGCAGGCGGCTCGCAGCGATCCCGTTCTGCGACCCGGTGACATGCTCCGGCTCAGCGTGTGGCGCCACCCCGAGCTGAGCGGCGACTTCTTAGTCGCTCCCGACAGCACGGTTGTGCACCCGCTGTACCAGCGAGTGCAGGTTGCGGGCGTACCATTGCCGGTGGTCAAGGAACGGTTGAGGGCCTTGCTCGTCACCTATGAGCAGGGCGTAGAGTTCGCCATTGAACCCCTGTTCGCAGTCACCGTCGCAGGAGAGGTACGGCAACCCAACCTGTATCGCCTGCCACAGGGCACCACGTTCGCTCAGGCAATCGCCCAAGCAGGCGGACCAACGGAGTTGGGCCGGCTGGATCGGGTCCATGTGATCCGCCGAGACAGTGCGATGGTGATAGACCTGGCCAGGAATTACTCGAGGTATGAGAGACTGCCGATTGCTTCCGGTGACCAGGTGCTCGTGGCGCGTCGCTCCGACTCGAACTTCCTGCGGGACGTGCTGTATCCCCTGGCCAGTCTGACGGCGGCGGTGGCGGCCGTCCTCGCCTACAGTCGATATCGCTGAGCCGGAGCCGGACGATGTCAGAGCAAGAGCACACCCCTCACGGCGCGTCGGTCGCATTTCGGGACCCAGCAGAGCTCGAGGCGCCGGCCGCCACCGTGCGTCTGGAAGACCTGCTCGCGACGGTGCGTCGCCACATCTGGTTGGTGCTCGGGGTGGCGACGGCCGCCGTGGCGGCCGCGGGATATGCGGCGCACGTGACGGGCCCGGTGTATCGCGCGGTCGCGGTCATTCGCTTGTCAGATCCTCGGCGCGCGTTGACCGGCGGCGTGGTGGAGGACCCAGCCAGTGCGGACGAGCGGTTCGCCGATCCGCTGTTGTCGCTGGTGGAGCTCCTAAAGAGTCGTACGGTCGCAGGAGCCGTGGTGGACAGCATGCCGACGCTGCGGATGTTTCCCCGAAAGTTCTCGGCGAGTCTCGTGACGGACGTGGCCATTGCGGCGGACGCGGTGGCCGAGTCGCTCCACGTGACGTTTGACCAAGACAGCTTTGTCGTCGAGACGCCGTCCGGGCTGCACCGTGCGGCCTACGGCACCGTCGTCGATGTCGGGGACGTTCGGTTCGCCCTCTCGCATCGGCCGGATACGAGACGCGGGTTGCTGCGCGTGCTCAGCCGCGACGCCGCGATCAGCCGGCTGTTCGATGAGCTTCGCGTCAAACCGCGACTGCGCACGGACATCGTCGACGTGGCCTATACCGCGCAGGACCCGGCCCGCGCTCAGGAGGTCGTCAACCGCGTGGTCGACGTCTTCCGAGCCGCGAGCGCCGACGCCGCGCAGCAACAGTCGAGATTGCGACGCGAGTTCCTCGAGTCCCAGCTCCAAGTCAACGACTCCCTCGTGGCTGCCGCCCGGCGGACCCTCACGGAGTTTCAGCGGCGTGCTCGTTCGGGCGGCTCGGCTGAGCCCCCGGGACGGGAACGGATCGAGCTCCCGGGAATCGAACTGCAGCGGGAGCAACTGCTCGCCGAGCGGCGGACAGACGAGGATTTGCTGACAGCGCTCCGCGACAGCGGCGCGAGCCGCAGAGCCGTCCAAACTGCTCTGTCAATCCCCGGGGTTGCGGCGAGTCCGGCAGTGGTCCAGCTCAACTCGCAGTTGTTCCAGTACGAGAAGGCGCGCGACTCGTTGACCAGTCTCTCGGCGTCGCATCCGGACCTACCGCGTCTCAATCAATTGATTTCGTCTGCAGAAGCGAAGCTGCTCCGCGCGGTGCAGGCCGGCATGCAAGGCACAGTCGCCTCACTCGACGGGCGCATCGCGGCGATCAACGACCTGCGGACCCGGCGGACGGGGAGCCTGCAGCAAGACGCGGAGGAGGCGCGATTGACGGAACGCGTCGAGAACGCGCGAAAGGTTGCGGATGAGCTGCGCGTCGAGTACGAGAAAGCACGGATCGCCGAGGCCGTTACCGCTGGGCAAGTGGAGATCGTTGACCACGCCGCCCGCCCGGTCAAACCTGCCGGCATCGGGCTGGCGCAACTGCTCGCGCTCGGGTTGCTCGTTGGCCTCGTGCTCGGCGGAGCAGGTGCCTTCGTGGCCGACCACTTCGGTCGCTCGATTGACCGCCGAGCGCAGGTGGAGCATCTCGGCATGTCAGTCCTCGGCGTCGTGCCCCGCTGTGCGAGTAACGGCGACAAGATAGGTCCGAAGGGCGCGGACGCGGTGGTCGAGGCGTTCCGCGGAATCAGGCTTAACGTACTGAACGTGCATGGCGCGGCCGGGCCAGTCGCGGTGGCGGTAACGAGCCCCGGGAGTGGAGATGGAAAGTCCTTTGTGAGCTCCAACCTGGCGCTCACATTCGCGTGCGCGAATCGTCGCACCTTGCTGATCGATGCCGACCTTCGGCGTGGGAGGCTGCACCGCGGGCTGACGCTGCGCCGCCAGCCGGGCTTGACGGACTTGCTGGTCGGCGACACCTCGCTCGAGCAGACCGTGCAAACAACGACCTATCCGTCCCTCGACTTTCTTGCCAGCGGATCGCGGCGACGCGACGCGCCCGAGCTCATGGCCTCGGCTGCCATGGCCGACCTTGTGACCAGTCTGCGCTCGCGCTACGGAGTCATCGTGGTTGATACCCCCCCGCTCGGAGCAGGCGTAGATGCCTTACTCCTGGCCATGCTGACCGGGAGCCTGCTCGTGGTCCTGCGGCTGGGCCGTACCGACCGGGCAATAGCGGAGGCCAAGCTCGAGATCCTCAGGAATCTCCCCGCACGAGTGATCGGTGCGGTTCTCAATGACGTGCGGGAAAGTTCAGAGTATCACGCCTACCGCTACTATTTGGATGGCTACGAACTCACGAACGAACCGCTCTTCCAGCCGCTCGTCGCCGGTGGTAAGCAGGGGAACACACGCGATGGAAAGGCGGGTGCCGCGCGGACCGGTCTCACTGAGGACCGATCCAGGGAGGAGTGAGGCCACCCCTTGTAGGTACGGTGGAAGCTCCAAGCGCGCCTCACCGTAGTGACCCGCCTCACGGCGAGGAAACGCGATGGCCAAAACCACGACGACAATCGGAATCATCGGTGCCGGACACATTGGAAGTCAGATCGCACGACTCGCGGTAGCAAACGGCTACAATGTAGTGATCAGCAATTCACGCGGGCCGGAGACGTTGTCCGCGCTCATCGCGGACCTTGGTCCAAGAGCCCGCGCGGCGACCGCCGTCGACGCTGCAAAGGCTGGAGATATTGTCGTCGTTTCGGTGCCGCTGAAGAACTACCGGAAGGTTCCGATCGAGCCCTTGGCGGGCAAGATCGTCATCGACACCAACAACTATTACCCTCAGCGGGACGGCCATATCCCCGAGCTCGACAACGAGTCAACCACCACGGCCGAACTGCTGCAGGCGCATCTGCCAACCTCGAAGGTCGTCAAGGCCTTCAACCATATTTACGCCGCTGCTCTCACGACTGACAGACAGCCGTCGGGAACGAAGAATCGTCGCGCGCTGGTCATCGCTGGCAACGACAACGACGCCAAGACGAGAGTGACCCGTCTGCTTGACCAGTTCGGCTTCGATACGGTGGACGCAGGCCCGCTGAAAGAGGGATGGCGTATCCAGCGCGATACCCCCGGTTACGGTCCGCGTCGAACGGCAGAGGAACTGCGCCGGGACCTGGCGGCGGCCAGGCGGTATGCGCTGGACGACCCTGCGTGAGCACAGGAACGGCGGGCCCGCGTGGACCCGCCGTCTTGGAGACGGTGCTCTACCCATTGAGATACGGACCTAAAGGCTAGACGCCTAGACGTACAGACGCCGAGACGCCGAGGAAAACCTAAACCCTCAAATCTTAGAACCACTAGGCGTCTGAGCGTCTAGGCGTCTGCGCGTCTAGTCGTTAGGGTGGCTGACGGGAATTGAACCCGCAACCTCCGGAGCCACAGTCCGGCGCTCTAACCGATTGAGCTACAGCCACCACGGGCGGTGGCAAATCTAATGGGTCGCGCTGGTGGCTAGAAGCGGCCCGCCCACCGGGCGGGGGGATGGCCCGGTGGACGCGTCGGCCTGCTCCGCGCAACAGCGCCGGAACAGGGCGGCAAAATGCGCTGCGAAGGGCTCGCGCAGCATGGTGTCGTTGTCGCACCCGGGAGGCCCGACGTACTCGTCGGTGCGCTGCGCCAGGGACGCCCACACGGGCGTCGCGGATGGCAGCCACTGCTGGGACGGAAGGAACAGGCTCAGCCGGCCCCCGAACGGCTTGGGCCGATAGCCACGGATCGCCGCAATCGTGGCGCGCTCGACAGCGGCGCGTCGCACCAGCACGAGATCGAGCGCAGCCGCCTGCGCGGCCTCACGCCGCTCCATGCGCAGCCGCCGTCGCTCGGCGATGTAGCCGCCGAGTTCTCGCCACGGGAGCGACCAGAACGCCCGCGCGTGCCCGGCGACCCGCGTCACCTGCTGGCGCAGGCGCCGCCCGAGCTGGGAGGGGAGGCGATACCAGGTCGGATCGGGGCAGCCGAACAGCGCCACGAAGCGCACGCTCGCTCCACCCTGCGACAGCTGACGCGCCAGCTCGAACGCCACGGTGCCGCCGGCGCAGAAGCCTGCGAGAATGTACGGGCCGTTCGGCTGGAACGCCCGCATTTGCTCCGCGAAGTACGCCGCGAGGTCCTCGACGCGCCTGAGCGGCTCGCTCTGGCCATCGAGCCCCGGCGGCTCGAGCCCGAAGAAGGGCTGGTCGTCGCCCAGGTGCTGGGCCAGCGAGCGGTAGCAGAACACGTCGCCGTTGTGCCCGGCCACCGCAAACACGGGCGTGCGCGTGCCGCGTCGCTCCAGCGGCACGATCGCGCGCTGCTGCCGCGCAAACGCTTCGCCCGCTCGCAAGAGCTCCAGGATCTCACTCTTGTAATGCTGCAGCCGATCACGCAGCTCGGGCGTCAGCACACCGGGCGGCGCCGTGCAGCGCAAGCGGTCGCCCTCGGCGTGGAGGTGGACGCCGCGACCACGCAGATCGGCGAGGAAACGCTGCAGCGTCACAGCTCGATCTCCTCGCGCTGCCGGGCGACCTCGATCGGCGTGTGGCGCCGGGTCGACCACATCACGGCGTCGATGGCGTCGGCCAACTGCACCACGCTGGGGCACTCGAAGAGACTGCGCAGCGGCAGGTCGACGCCCGACACGGCGCGCAGCTGCGCCATGAGTCGCGCTGCCATGAGGGAATGACCGCCCAGATCGAAGAAGCTGTCGTCTACACCGAAATCGGTCCGCTCCAGGACGGCCGAGAAGACGGCCATCACCGTCTGTTCGGTCGGCGTGCGCGGCGCCACCCGCTGCGCGCGTGGCCCCGTCGCGCCCAGGTCCGGCGCGGGCAGCGCCTTGCGGTCGAGCTTGCCGTTGGCGGTGCGCGGCAGCGCGTCCAGGCGGACGAAATAGGCGGGCACCATGTATTCGGGGCAGGCGGCGCGAACCAGTGTGCGCAGCTGGTCCACCAGATCGGCGGGCGGACGCGCCGCCACGAAGTACGCGACGAGGTGCTTGTCGCCTGCGTCTTCGCGCGCGACGACCACGACCTCGCCGACCGCCGGGTGCCGTTTGATGGCCGCCTCGATTTCTCCCGGCTCGATCCGGAAGCCGCGGACCTTCACCTGGTGGTCGAGCCGCCCCAGCCACTCCAAGCCCCCCCCGAGGAGCCAGCGCGCCAGGTCGCCGGTGCGGTACAGGCGCGCGTTCGGGGCGAACGGGCTCGCGACGAAGCGCTCCCGCGTCAGCTCGTCGCGGCGCAGATAGCCGCGCGCCAGGCCGGCGCCGCCGATGTACAGCTCGCCCGCCACGCCGGGAGGCGTGGGCTGGCGATGGGCGTCGAGCACATAGACCTGGGTATTGGCGATCGGCCGACCGATGGGCACCTGGCCGTCGGCGGAGGTGACCCGATGGATGGTCGACCAGATGGTGGTTTCCGTCGGGCCATACATGTTCCACAGCTCGGCGCAGCGCGGGAGCAGCGCCTGTGCCAGGTCCGGAGGCAGGGCCTCGCCGCCACACAGAACCTTCAACCGCGCCGACCCGCTCCACCCTGCCGCGATCAGCGCCCGCCACAACGCCGGCGTCGCCTGCATCACGCTGCACGCCGAGTCGCGCATCCGCTCCATCAGGCGCGCGGGGTCGAGCGTGTCGTCGCGGCCGGCGATCACGACGCGTCCGCCGGTCACCAGCGGCAAGAACAGCTCCAGTCCGGCGATGTCGAAGGACAGCGTCGTGACGGCGAGCATCGTGTCGGCTGGCGTGAATCCCGGCGCCCGTTGCATCGACAGCAGGAAATTCACCACCGCCGAATGGGGGATCTCCACTCCCTTGGGCTTGCCGGTCGAGCCGGAGGTGTAGAGCACGTAGGCGAGGTTGTGCGGCTCGGGATTCGACGCGCCCGCGTGAGCGCTGCCCGGAATCACCCCGGCCTGTCCGTCACCCTCGAGCCGGACGACGCGGGGGGCGCGAAGCGACAGCGCCTGGTCCAGCCCCCGGTGCGTGACCAGCACACTCATCCCGCTGTCCTCGACGATCCCGGCGAGACGCTCGGCGGGGAACGCGGGGTCGAGCGGCACGTACGCCCCGCCCGCCTTGAGAATCCCCAGTAGCGCCACCACCATGTCCAGCGACCGCTCCACCAGCAGCCCGACGAGCACATCGGGCCCGACCCCCTGCCCTCGCAGCTGGGTGGCGAGCCGGCCGGCGCGGCGGTCGAGCTCGCCGTAGGTCAGGTGCTCCTGCCCCCACACCACCCCAACCTGGTTTGACCGCTGCCGCACCTGTCGCTCGATCAGCTGGTGCAGACACAGGTCCGTCGCAGGGTCCGCCACCGTCGTGTCGTTCCACTCGACCAGCACCTGCCGGCGCTCGACGTCGCTGAGCAGCGGGAGCTGAGAGACGCGCTGATCGGGATCGCGCACGATCGCCCCGAGCAGCATCGCATAGTGCCCGCACAGACGCCGGATCGTCGCGGCCTCGAACAGATCGGTGTTGTACTCGATCATGCCCTCGATGCCGTGGTGCGTCTCGGAGAGGAGTAGCGTCAGATCGAATTTCGACGAGCCGGTCTCGAGCTGTCGGTTGCCGGACACCTTCGACACCTGCGATACCCCTTCGGGGTTGTGCAGCACGAACATCACCTGGAACAGGGGCGTGCGGCTCGCGTCCCGGTCGGGTGCCAGCGCCGCGACGAGGCGCTCGAAGGGAACGTCCGGGTGCGCGTAGGCCCCGAGTGCCCGGTCGCGCACCTGTCGCACCAGCGCGCGGCAGGTCAAGCCCTCGCTGAACCGCGAGCGGAGCACGACGGTGTTGAGGAAGCACCCGATGAGTCGTTCCGTCTCGCTGCGCGTGCGGCCGGAAATGGGGGTCCCCACCAGCAGGTCGTCCCGGCCGGTATAGCGGTGCAGCAGGGCCGCAAACGCCGCCTCGAGCGTCATGAACAGCGTGGCCCGCTCCTGCCGTCCCAGCGCTTTCAGCCGATCCAACAGCGGGCGCGGCAGCTCGAAGCCCTCCGTCGCGCCGCGGAAGCTCTGCACCGGGGGACGCGGCTTGTCCGTGGGCAGGTCGAGCACGAGGCCCGCCCCCGCCAGCTCGTTTTCCCAATACGCGATTTCCTGGTCGAGCACGGGCCCCTGCAACCAGGCGCGCTGCCAGCACGCGAAGTCGGCGTATTGAATCGGCAGCTCGGGCAGCGATGCACGCCGCGCGTGCGTGTAGTCGTCGTACAGCTGCAGGACTTCCTGGTGGATCAGCTCCATCGACCACTCGTCGGCGACGATGTGGTGAATGGTCAGGAGCAGCCGGTGATCCACGTCCGAGAAATGGACCATGGTGGCGCGGAACAGCGGCGCGCGGGCCAGATCGAACGGCTTGCGCCCGTCGTCCCGCACCACACGCAGCCACGCCCGCTCGCGCTCCGGGTCCGGCAGCGCGCGCAGATCGAGCTCCTTGAGCGGCGGGTCGATCGTCGCTGCGACGACCTGCTGCGGGTGCCCGTCGCTCTGCGGGAACGCGGTGCGCAGCACGTCGTGGCGGCGCGTCAGCTCCTGCAGCGAACGCCGCAGCGCATCGGCGTGGTACACGCCACTGACGGGGATCACGTCGACGATGTTGTAAACGGGGCTCCCCGGCGCCAGCTGATCCAGGAACCAGAGCTGTTCCTGGGCGAACGAGAGCGCGCACGGTCCACCCTCCGAGCGTCGCGCGATGTGCGGGGTGTTGCCCCCCCCCGATCCCTTGGCTTCGGCCAGCACCGCCGCCAGGTCTCCGATCGTCGGGTGTTCGAATAGGGTCCGGGTCTGCAGGTCCACGCCGAAGACGTCGCGGATCCGTGCCACGGCCCGGATAGCCAGCAACGAGTCCCCGCCCAGGTCGAAGAAGTCGTCCCTGCGCCCGATGTGCTCCACTTTCAGCAGCTCGGCCCACAGCCCCGCGATGGCCTGCTCGGTCTCGCTGAGCGGCGCTGTCACCGCCGGGGCGGGTTGGGTGCGCTCGAACGAGACGGCCGGCAGCGCCTGGCGATCCACTTTCCCGTTCGCGGTCAGGGGAAGCTTATCCAGCAGGACGAAGGCCGCAGGGATCATGTACTGCGGCAACCGCGTCTGCAGGTGCTTGCGCAGCGACGCGGGCGTCAGGACTTCTCCGTCAGCGGGCAGCTCCGCGCGCACAAAGGCGTCGGCGGGTTGGTGCCGGATGAGCCCTCCCCGCTCGGCCGAAGGCCTGATCGCGTAGACGTAGCACAGCTCGGTATGTCGCAGCAGCGGGTCCTGCTCGACCATCGTTTCGAAGCCGTGACGCTCGAGCAGCTGCGTGATCGGCTCCACATGGTCGTGCTGATCCACCTCGATTACCGCCTGGCGGATCTTGGCCCAATCGTCCGCGTCGATTCCGCGCAGCACATCCAGCTCGCTCTTCTCAACGTTGACCTTGAGGAGGTCGATTCGCTCCATGCCCTCCTCCGCGATGACGCTGGAGAGGGTGCGCAGCCGGGCCGCTACCGTCCGGGCGCGGAGGCGGTCATCGATCACGTCGCCCACATCCGCGACGAAACGCTCGTTGTCAGGAGCCCCCGCCTGCTGATTGAGCACGTAGCGCTTGACCATCTCGCGCTCCGTCGCGGCATCGGCGTAGAAGCCCGAGAGCAGCGACAGGCCCTCGAACCAAGTGAGGTCCGCCGATCCGCTTTCGCGCGACAAGCCGAGCGGCAGGCAGCGCACGCCCGCGCCCCACGCCGCGGAGTTCGCCTCGAGACACGCGAAGGCGGCCGGGTTCGGCTCGCAGGCAACGATGCGGAGGTTCTTGGCGAGCCGGCTCGCGAACACGGTGAACAAGCCGATGTTGGCGCCGACGTCGACGATCGAGTCGCCCTCGCGTATCGTGATGCCGTGCCGCAGGTACGCCTGCTGCACGAAGATCTCGTTGTAGATGTACTCGGTCTCGTTGCGGTTGAGGTGCGCCACGGGGGCGCCGTCTGGCAGTACGTACGGCGCCTGCCACCCCCACAGCGCCTGGTTCGGCCGCTGGGGCACGACGTACGCGACCAGGTGTTTGCCGCCGGTCGCGTCGTCGAACGCCCGGACCACGGCGTCGCGCACACCACGCTGCGCCCGCAGCGTGCCTTCGATCTCCCCGAGCTCGATGCGGTAGCCGTGCAGCTTGATCTGGTCGTCGAGTCGACCGCAGAACTCGAGGCTCCCGTCCGGCAGCACTCGCGCCAGGTCACCCGTCCGATAGAGGCGCTCCTCCGCCCCCTGGGCGAACGGATCCGCGATGAACTTCTCGGCGGTGAGATCCGGGCAGCCGAGGTAGCCCCGCCCGACCGCGCGGCCACCGATGTGCAGCTCTCCCTGCTCGCCGATCGGTGCGGGTCGCCCGCTCGCATCGAGGACGTGCACGCGGATGTTGGGCAGAGGGCTGCCGAGCGGCAGCGTGCCGGACTGGGTGACCGGCAGCGCGGGCCCCACGCTGTACGTCAGCACGCCGACCGTGGTCTCCGTGGGCCCGTAGTGATTGTAGATCTCGCAGCCTGGGGCCAAGGCGCGCAGCCGCGCGATCCAGTCGAGCCGCGACGCCTCGCCACCCAGGATGAGCCGAGACCGGGGCATCACGGCTTCCGGATGGGGGCCTGTCTGCAAGGCGGCGAGGTGCGACGGTACGATCTTCACGACGTCGATCCGCTCGCGCTGGAAGTATTCCGCGAGCTGCGCTGGGTTCTCGGCTCTCTCGTGCGAGACCACGTGGAGGCAGCCCCCCGTAGCGAGCGCCGGGAACACGACCGTGTTGCCGAGATCCGCCGCGATGGTCGACACCGTCGCGTGATTCATGCCCGGCTCGAGTCGCAGACGCTCCGCAATTCCCAGGACGTAGTTGACGATGTTGCGATGGGCGATGCAGACGCCCTTGGGGCGGCCGGTGGAGCCGCTCGTGTAGATCACGTACGCGAGGTGGTCGGGGCGCACGGGCGGCGGTCCCGCCGGTGCCGCCGGTGCCGGGGCGTCAAGATCTCCGTTCAGGCACACCGCTCGCGAGCTGTCGATCGGGAGGCGGGCCACGAGGCCCGACTGTGTGACCACCACCGCGACGCTCGCGTCCGAGAGCATGAAGGCGACCCGCTCCTGCGGGTAGCCCGTGTCGATGGGCAGGTACGCCGCCCCGGCCTTGAGGATGCCCAAGATGCCGACCATCAGGTCCACCGAGCGCTCGACGAACAGGCCGACGAGCGCGTCCGGCCCCACGCCCCGACCCCTCAGGTGGTGCGCCAGCCGCCCGGCGCGCCGGTCGAGCTCGCCGTACGTCAGCCGCTCCTGCTCGAATACGACCGCCACGTGATCGGGGGTGCGACGCGCCTGCGCCTCGATCAGCTCGTGCAGGCAGAGATCGGTCAGAGCGAGCACGCGATCAGCTCCTTCATGATTTCATTGGCGCCCGCGTAAATCCGCTGCACGCGGCTGTCGGCCCACATGCGGGCAATCGGATACTCGGTCATGTATCCGTAGCCACCGTGCAGCTGGACGCATTCGTCCACGATGCGGCACTGGCAGTCGGTGAGCCAATACTTGGCCATGGCGGCCAGGGTGTCGTCGAGCTGGCCCGCGATGAAACGCTCGATGCAGTGGTCGAGGAACACCCGGCCGACATGCGCGGCGGTCTTGCACTCGGCCAGCTTGAAGCGGGTATTCTGCAGCTCGATCAGCGGCTTGCCGAACGCCGTGCGCTGCTTCACGTAGTCGGTCGTGATGGCCACCGCCTGCTCCGCCGTCGCGACCGCCACGACGCCCACGCCCAGGCGCTCGTAGGGCAGACGCTCCATCATCTGATAGAACCCCTTGCCCTCGGCCCCGCCGAGCAAGTTCGTCGCCGGGACTTGGGACTCGTCGAAGAACAGCTCGCACGTGTCCTGGCCGTGCATGCCGATCTTGTCGAGCGCGCCGCCGACCCGATACCCTCGAAGGCCTTTCGTCTCCACCATGATCAGGGAGATACCCTTCACGCCGGAGGCGCGCGGGTCGGTTTTGACCGCCAGGCACACGAGGCCGGCGAGCGCACCGTTCGTGATGAACGTCTTCGAGCCGTTGATGATGTAGTGGTCGCCCTCGCGCCGGGCGGCGGTCTGGATGTTCCGCAGGTCGGAGCCGGCGCCGGGCTCGCTCATGGCGATGGCTGCCACCAGCTCGCCCCGCGCCATGAGCGGGAGCCAGCGGCATTTCTGCTCTTCGCTGCCGTAGGCCAGGACGTAGTGCGCCACGATGCTCTGGATGCCGGAGCCGAAATGCACGCCCGCGTAGGCGAGCTCCTCCAGCACGACGGCGGCATGGGCGAAGTTGCCGCCACCACCGCCGTACGCGTCGGGCAGGTCGGGGAGCAGCAGGCCGGTCGTGCCGGCCTGCATCCACGCCTCCGCATCGGGACGCCGCTGCTCGCGCCAGCGGGCCTGGTGCGGCACGAACTCCTTCTCGACGAACTGATGGACCGTCGCGCGGAACATTCGCAGCTCGTCGTTCATCCACGGCGACTCGGTCGCGGTCGGGGCCATCAGCGGTCGTCCTCGATCGGCCGCTCCGCGACCACGGCCGCCACAAACCCCGGCACGGGCGAGAACCCCTCCAGGCGCCAGCGGCAGCGATCGCCCGGGACGTCCTCGACCCGGAGGATCCGAGCCGGCTCCCCCGGCGCGAGCGATACGTCGAAGCGATCGAGCGGGTGGAACAGGCCGTCGCCCAGCGCCTTGATGAACGCCTCCTTGCGAGTCCAGCACTGAAAAAATCCCAGCGCCCGGTCGCCCGGCTCGAGCGTCCGGTACGTGGCGTACTCCTGACGAGAGAACCAGCGGGCGGCTACGTCGTCGGCGTCGGGGAGCTCGCGGACCGCCTCCACGTCGATGCCGACTTCCCGGCCCGAGGAGAAGGCGTACACGGCGACATCCTGGCAATGCGACACATTGAACCGCAGGTCGGAAGCCGCCAAGCACCCGGCCAGCGCGGGCTTGCCGCGCGCTGCCGCGGCGAGCTCGATCGCTTCGGGCCGAACGCCGAGCCGCGCCGCGAGCAGCTGCCGCAACAGCGCTCGCGCGACGATGAACCGGCGGCGGTCGGGCTCGAACGCGAACCGAGCCGCCCGCTGTCGCTCCCGGTCCGACAGCAGCTGCGCCGAGGCGGACACGGCCTCGGACCCGACGTCCGGGCGCGCCACAATGACTTCGACCTCGTCGTCCGTGAACGACGCCGCCCGCTGTCGGGCTGCTGGTGCTGTGGTGACCATCTGCTACGCGCCTCGCCTGTCGATCAATCCTCCCCCGCACGACCCGCAAGCCCGTTTCGAGCCGCTCCCAGAGCGCAACGCACTTCCCGGGCCAGAGCCGTCACGCTGCGTCGGGGCCGTTGCCGCACGGGTCCTATCTGATTGTCGCGCAATTGCATGGAGCCCTGATCGGCGGCGTGGCGGTGCTGCGCGGGCGCGGCGAATGCGCCCCAGAGTAGTGCGTCGCCGCTTCGGGCGGCATTCGGTCCCGCACCGCAACGCTCAAGCAGCGGGCCAGAACCGGCCGGCGAGCTCCGCCGTGCGGGGATCGGGGGGCGCTGGTGAGCCGTCGAGCGAGGCGATCGGCACGACGCCGCGGACGGCATTCGTGAGGAACAGGCTCCTCCCGGCGAGGTGGTGCCGCGCGTAACGACCCTGGTCCACGGGCGCCACGAGCTCGAGCACGCGCTCCCGCCCGATGCCCGGGAGGATGCCGAGGTCGAGCGCCGGCGTGCGCAGCATGTCATCGTCCCACCAAAACACATTCCACACCGTGCCCTCAGCCACGAGCCCGTCCTGCGTGAGCAGCAGGGCGTCGTCCGCTTCGGACCGCTCGGCCTCGGCGGCCGCTTCAACGAAGCAGTCGCGCTCGGTCGTCTTGTGGCGATAAGGCTGATGCGGCTCCGACGCGGCGATCAGGGCCGGAGCCGCCAAAGGCGGCAGCGCGCGGACGGTCACGTTGGCGTGCCCGTCGCGGACTTCGATGCGGAGTACGGCGTCGCCGGTTGCCGCAAACGGGGTTACCAGCGCGGCGAGATCGTGCGCGGGTTTCGCCAGGTCGAGCTCGTTCAGCGAGCGCTCCAGGCGCGCGAGATGGCGTGACAAGAACGGGATGCGTCCCTCCCGCACGCGCATCGTCTCGATGAGACCGTACCCGGGCTGGTCCATGGGCACTAAGGCTCAAGCCGCAAGCCCCAAGCCGCAAGTTGCCTATCGGCACCCGGTTTCACATGTTGCTTGCCGGCCGCTGACCCGAAAGGGATCGCCATGCGACTCTTCCCGACGTTGTTCCGAGACGTCTCTCTGCAACGTCTCTCCGTGACGGTTTTCGCCTTGACGCTCTTAGGCTGCTCCCACGCCCCGCCCGCCGACTTCGCCCCCGACCCCGGCCTGGTCGCGCAAATCAGGGACATTCGGATCGTCACGAGCTACGCCCGCGCCTGTCCGGGGAGTGTGATCGCAACGAGCTACGAGGCCGTGCTGGCGAGCGCTGAGCGCGTGCCGTTCGCGCGGTCGTACGACAAGAAGCACCCGCCCCGGCTGCACGTCGTGTTTCTCGATCGCGAGAGCCCGGACGCGGTCTCCCAGGAAGACGGCGACTGGGTCACCGAGCGCGATCCGCTGGCGACCGTGTCCACCGGGTTCCGGCTCACGGCGACCCTACGAGCCAACTCTCGTGTCACAAGCACCGTCGTGGTGCCCCCCTACTACGGCTGTATGCCCCACACGTTCTCGTTCTCGGGCGAGCCCGGCGGCGCGGGCCAGGCGGGGGGCAACGGGCCGGACGTGACGGTGCGGCTTGCAGGGGTGCGCTCCCCCTTCTACGACAAACTGTACGTTGCCGGAATCCAGGTGGGCGTCGCGCCGCCGTTCTACGTCCTGGGCGATGCGACGAGCGTCGCCCCGGCGGACTGGCTGATCGTCGAGACGCGCGGCGGCCGGGGTGGCGCGGGCCTCGCGGGTCCGAACGGCAGCGACGGCTCCCCCGGCTCGGCGGGGTGTCCGCCGCAGCCTGGCGCCCCCGGGGGCAATGGCGGTACCGGGGGCCAGGGTGGCCCGGGCGGCCGGGGCGGCCGGATTACGGTCGTGGTACCGGTGGACCAACCGCTCCTGGCCGGATTGGTAGACGGCCGCAGCGCGGGCGGCGCTGGAGGCCCCGGAGGCACCGGCGGAGCGGGCGGGAAGGGCGGCAAGGGCGGGCAGGGTGGGGCGAGTGGCGATCGCCGGTGCCCGGACGCGGCCGACGGCGCCTCGGGCCGGAACGGCGCGGCCGGACTGGCTGGAAGCGACGGAACCTCAGGGCCGCGCACGATCGTGGTCACCGCCCCCACCAGGGAGATTTTCGGCGTGCAGCTGCCGCCCGGGCTGGGGGCGCTGCTCGAGCGGCTGCAGCGCAGGCCTTGAAGGGCTACCGCACCACGAGGTGCGAGTACTGCAGGAAGCTCTCGACGACCAGCTCGAATTCGTCGCCCGGCATGACGGCGGGAAGCGGCGTGGTCCAGGGCCGCCGCCCCGCGACGGGATCCGCCACCAGCGTCACGTTTCCGGTCGTGGTGACGAACTCGACCGGCACGGTGAACTCGACGGTGCTGTTGGTGGTGACCAGGCCCAGCCGCACCCACATGGCGCCGCGGGTGAGGTAGATTCTCACGTCCGACCAGTTGCTGTTGGTGACGCGCAGCGTCACGGGCTCGCGGGCGGAGGTCGAGTCGGCGGAGGGGGTAGTGGCAGCCGGCCGGTGCCGCGCGCACCCCGTCGTCGTGAGGGGAGAGACGGCAACGCAGGCGACCGCCAGCAGCGGCACAACCGTTCGCATCATGGTGCGACGGACCCGCCTGTAACATAGCGCACCACGCCGGACCCTTGAAGGGATCGAAGGGATCGAAGGGATCGTCATGACCGCGTACGACATCATCATCGTCGGGGCCGGTCACAACGGCCTCGTCACGGCGGCCTACCTCGCGCGCGCCGGCAGGCGCGTGCTGGTGCTCGAGCGGCGTGACGTGGTGGGCGGCGCGTGCGTGACCGAGGAGCTGTGGCCGGGCTTCAAGGTGTCGACGGCGGCGTACGTGAACAGTCTGCTGCGACCCGAGATCATCCACGACTTGGAGCTCGCACGCCACGGCTTCGAGCTGTTGCCGCGCAGCCCATCGTCGTTCACGCCGTTCCCCGATGGCCGGTTCCTGCTGATGGGGCCCGACAAGGAGCTGACACGCCAGCAGGTCGCCAAGTTCTCGACCCGGGACGCCGAGGCTTTGCCGCGCTACGAGGCGATGCTCGAGCGTGTGGCCGACTTCATCGAGCCCACCCTGCTCCAGACGCCCCCGAACCCCTGGTCCTTCGGTCCCAAGAACCTCGCGCACCTCGCCAGGCTGGGCTGGCGGTTTCTCAGACTGGGCCGGGACGGCCCGGGCGCCCTCGAGATCCTCACCGGCGCCGCGCAGCCGATCCTGGACCGCTGGTTCGAATCGGAGCAGCTCAAGATCGCCCTCGCCACCGACGCCATCATTGGCGCCATGGCCTCACCCTCCATGCCGGGCACGGCGTACGTGCTGTTCCACCACGTGATGGGCGAGTGCAACGGCGTGCGGGGGATGTGGGGCTACGTCCGGGGCGGGATGGGCGGCATCACGCAGGCGCTCGCGTCCGCGGCGCGGGCCCACGGGGCGGAAATCCGCCTCAGCAGCCCGGTGGCGAAGATCCTGACGCGCCGCGGCCGGGTGAAAGGCGTGGCCCTCGCCGACGGCAGCGAGTTCCAGGCCAAGCAGGTCGCGTCCAACGCCGACGCCCACGTGACCTTCCTGCAGCTCGTCGACGAGCGGGAGCTGGATCCCGAGTTCGTGGCGGCGGTGCGCGGCATCGACTACGCCAGCGCCTCGCTCAAGATCAACGTCGCGCTGTCCGAGCTGCCCGATTTCACGGCCGTGCAGGGGAGCGGGCTGCCGCCCAACGGACACCTGCGCGGCACGATTCATCTCGCGCCCACGCTCGACTACATGGAGCGGGCCTACGACGACGCCAAGTACGGCCGCCCCTCCGCCGACCCGATCCTCGAGTGCACCATCCCGTCGGTCGTGGACACGACGGTGGCGCCCGCCGGCAAGCACGTCATGTCGTTCTTCGTGCAATACGCGCCGTACCAGTTGCGGAACGGCGGGTGGGACGAAGTGAAGGATCGGTTCGCCGACCGCTGCTTCGACATCCTCAACGAGTACGCGCCGAACTTCAAGCGCGCCGTGATCGACCGGCAGGTCCTTTCCCCACTCGATCTGGAGCGCCGCTTCGGACTGACGGGGGGCAACATCTTCCAAGGCGCCATGACGCTGCCGCAGCTGTTCTTCCTGCGGCCGCTGCCCGGATACGCCGACTACCGCACCCCCATCAAGGGGCTGTACCTCTGCGGCTCGGCGACGCACCCGGGCGGCGGCGTCATGGGCGCGTGCGGATACAACGCCGCACGCGAGATCCTCAAGGACCGCTAGTCCATCCCCTTCTTGGCAGTCGGCGGCAGCAGTCCGTTCAAGCGTAGATAGATCGCCATCTGGCTGTAGTGGTCTGCCCAGTCGGCCACCGTGATCAGCCCCGCCATCCCCTTCGTGACCTTGCGGCCGCCGAAGAAGTCGATGCTGTCGGCCAGCTGCGCGTCCTGGATCCCGGCCAGCGCGGTCTCGCAGAACTTGAACGAGGCCTTGAGGCCCGTCACGAGCTTGTCCTTGGGGTCCGTCCCCGCGAACTTGTCCGCGTCCGGCTGCTTCATGCCGGACGCCGCGCTGCAGAGATAGTTGTTCCCTTCCTTGATCAGGTGGGCGACCACGTCCCCGTAGCTCATCTGGGCGGGCGTGGGTTTGTAGCCGTACTTGTCGGCCGGCATTTCCTCCGCGGCGTCCACGATGTTCTTCGTCTGGCGTTGCGCCATGGCCCGGATGCCGTTCGAGACCGGGTTCTGGGCCCGTGCGACAGCGACGACCGTGAGCGGGACTGTACAGACGGCTAGCAGGGTGGTTCCGAGCCTGGCTCTCATCCTCGAATCTCCTGTGAAAGGCGTGGTGGGCGGCCGGAGAATTTTGCACCGGAAAGGGCCCCGCGTCCAGGCTACATTAGGCGGATGCGCCCATCACTCGTCTGCACCCTGCTCTGCGGCCTCGCCGTGCGCGCGGTGGCCCAATCGAATGCCGAGCTGGTCACGAACGACGCGTACACCCGGTCGCACGACTACCATCTCGTGCACCAGCGCATCGAGGTCCGGAATTTCGACTGGGATTCCACGTCGTTCGACGGCCGGGTGACGACGACGCTGGTGGCCCTGCGGCCCGGCCTCGACTCCGTGATCCTCGACGCCGGCTCCCGGCTCGTCGTGTCGCGGATCGCCGACGGCCGCGGGGCGACCCTCCGGAGCGAGCGCCACGGCGATACGCTCGTCGTGTACTCCGCGCGGCCCGTCGCCTTTCACGACACACTGCGCTGCGTGATCGACTACCACGCGCCGCTCGAGAACGGCAAGGGCCTGACGTTCATCCAGCCCGAGGGCCAGGAGCATCGACCCCGGCAGATCTGGAGCCAGGGAGAGGATCACAACAACCACTTCTGGTTTCCGACCTACGACTTTCCCAACGACAAGATGACCTGGGAGCTGGTCGCCACTGTGCCTCAGCTGTACACGGTCGTGTCGAACGGCCGGCTGGTGGCCGACCGCCCGCTGCCGGGCGGCGCCCACAGCGTCACCTGGCGCCAGGACCTGCCGAGCTCCACGTATCTCGTGTCGCTGATCGTCGCGCCGCTCGTGAAGCTGCCCGACCGGTGGCACGGCATTCCCGTGGACTACTACGTGTATCACGCCGACTCGAGCCGCGCCCGGCGGCTGTTCGGCGTGACTCCCGACATGATCGACGTGTACTCGCGCCTGACCGGCCTCCCGTATCCCTGGGCCAAGTACGCCCAGACCACAGTCGCCGACTTTTTCGGCGGGATGGAAAACGTCAGCGCGACGACTCTCGTCGACTGGCTGCCGGACGAGCGGGCCTACCTCGACCGGCCGTGGTATCAATGGATCCTGATCCCGCACGAGCTCGCCCACCAGTGGTTCGGCGACTACGTCACCACCGAGAACTGGGCGAACATGTGGCTGAATGAAGGGTTCGCCGAGTTCATGCCGGGCCAATACTGGGGCGCGCAGCTCGGCCGCCACGCGGCGGACGATTACTACCTCGACGAGTACCGCCAGTATCTCGAGATCGACGCCCGGCGCCGCATGCCGCTCGCCGCGCTCGGCTCGAACAACATCTATCCCAAGGGCGCGCTGGTGCTCCGCATGCTGCGCGAGTACCTGGGTCCCGAGCGGTTCTGGGCCTCGCTGCATCGCTATCTCACCCGCCACGCCCTCGGCAACGCGACGAGCGACGACCTGCGGCAGGCCGCGCTGGACGCGACCGGCGAGAACCTCGACGGCTTCTGGAGCGAGTGGGTGTATGGCGCGGGGCATCCCGCCTTCACCGTCGCGGCGGCGTACGACAGCGCGGCCCGCACGCTCACGCTGAGCGTGAAGCAAACGCAGCGCGACAGCGTCACAGGCGACAGCACCGCGCCGCGCTACCAGACGGCTGCGGTGTTTCACATGCCGCTGAGTATCCGGGTCGGCACGCCGGGCGGTGACGTGGTCCGTCGCGTGCAGCTCACGGCGCGCGAGCAGACGATCTCGTTTCCGGCGCTCGCCGGCCCGCCCACGATGGTGGTGTTCGACGACGGCAACACGATCCTGAAGGAGCTCAGCTTCGACGAGCCCACCGCCTGGCTCGCGACGCAGCTCGACCGTGATGCCGACCTGTGGAACCGCGAATGGGTAATCGAGCAGCTCGCCCAGCGGCCGGCCGACGCCGCCGCCCTGGCCGCGCTCGCGCGGGCCGCCACCACCGCCGACTACTTCCTGACCCGCGCCCAGGCGGCGGAGGCACTGGCGCGATTCCCCGCCGCCGGCGCCGCGACCCCACTCGCCGCGGCCCTCGGCGACAGCTCGGCGCAGGTGCGTCGCGCGGCCGTGGCCGCTCTGGGTCGGATCGGCGGTGCGCGCGCGGCCGAGCTGGCCCGCGCGACGTGGCGCAGCGACTCGAGCTACGAGGTGCGGGCTGCCGCGCTCACCGCCCTCGCCACCGCCGATTCGAGCGCGCGCGACAGCGTGGTGGCGTGGGGACTCGCCGCGGCCTCGTACCAGAACGTGATCCAGCAGGCGGCGTATCGCGTCATCGCGCAGACGGGTGACACCGGCGCGATCCCGCGAGTCGAGACGCGGCTCGGCGCCGACCGCTTTCCCGCCCACGTGCTGGCGGCGCTCGCCGCCCGCGGCAGCGTACGCGCGCTGTCCCTGCTCACCGCTCACCTCGACGACGACCGCGCCTACGTGCGTCGCTGGGTGATCGAGGCGTTCCGCTTCACGCTGCCGCGTCCCCTCGCCATCGAGCGCCTGAAGGCCGTCGCGCCCAAGCTCAAGTACCCGAGCACGAAGGACGAAGTGGAGAAGGCGCTGCAACAGCTGGAGAAACCGGGGGCGGAGCAGGAGTGAGCGTCAGCCCGCTCGACGTCTCCAGAAGTACAGCGGCAGCCCCGCCAGGATCAGCACCGCGCTCATCGCGGCGTCGGCGGGCTGCTCCCGAGCCGTGTTGAACACCAGCCAGAGCGAGAACAGAATGAAGACGATGGGGGTGACCGGGTAGCCCCAGGTCCGGTACGGCCGGGCCAGGTCGGGGGCGGTGCGGCGCAGGCGGAGCACCGCGCCGCAGGACATGGCGTAGAAGACGAACTCGGCGAGCACCACGTACGTGAACAGGCGGCTGTACGAATCCTTCCACGATGGCTCCGTCGAAATCAGGGTCAGCGCGATCGAGATGACACCCTGCACGGCCAGCGACGGGACGGGAGTGAGAAACCGCGGGTGCACGCCGCCCAGCCAGCCGGGCAGCAGCCCGTCGCGGGCCATCGCGTACGGCACGCGCGCCGCCGTCAGGACGATGCCGTTGTTCGAGCCGATGGTGGCGATCATGATCGCCGCGGCGACGAGCCCCGCGCCCGCGTGTCCCAGTGTCACCTGCGCCGCGTCGGAGGCGACGAGCGACGAGGCCGCCATCCTGGCGGGCGACAAGACGTAGGCGAAGGAGGCCGTGACCAGACAGTACAGCGCCGCACCGATCAGGGTCGAAAGCACGATGGACCGGGGCACGTTGCGCTCCGGGTCTTTCACCTCGCCGCCGACGTAGGTGACCTCGATCCACCCGTCGTAGGCCCACAACACGGCCACGAGCGCCACCCCGAACGATGCGATCTGATGTCCCAGTGGGGCGTCGGACCAGAGCGGCGCCAGGTTCGCCGCATTGCCCCCCGGCAGCACGAATCCGACGACGATGAGCACGGCGAGCAGACCCATCTTGGTCAGGGTGAGCACGTTCTGCGTGATGGCGCCAAGTCTGACGCCCAGCGAGTTGAGCAGCGTGAGGCCGACGATCGACACGACGGCCACGGTCTTGATACCGTTGTCGCCGAGCGGCACGAAGAACCCGAGGTACGTCGCGAATCCCAGCGCGATGGCCGCGATGGACGCCGGGTTGATCACGACCCCGCTGGTCCAGCCGTAGAGGTAGCCCCACACGGGACCATAAGCTTCACGCAGATACACGTAGATCCCGCCGGCCTTGGGCATCGCGGCGCCGAGCTCCGCCACCGACAGTGCGCCGAGCAGCGACACGGCGCCGCCCGCGATCCACACGAGAATGCTGGGCAGCGAGGCGTGCAGCTCGAGAGCGATGGCGCTCGGCACGATGAAGATCGCCGACGCGATGATCGTCCCGACGTTGATCATCGTCGAGTCGAGCAGCCCGAGCTGTCGCTGGAGCTCGGGCATCAGCGCTCGAGCCAGGCGCGATACGCGGCCTTCAGGAGCTTCTGGAAGTGGTAGACGCCCTCCTCGAACCGCACGGAGAAGCGGCCTTTGTCGTACGCGCGCGAGGTCAGCCCGCGCTGCACGCGCTCGCAGATCTCGGCGTCTTCCTGCTGCACCTTGTCCGAGAAGGCGATGTCCGCCTCGATGCGCTGCGCCGCCGCGGGCGAGGTCACGTCGTCATAGTAGTAGCGAAAGATCACCTTGCAGCGGTCCGGCGCGACGGGGATCACCACGTTCGATTGCAGCCGTCCCGGCACGACGTTCAACATCAGGTTGGGAAAGATCTGGTAGTACAGGGCATCGCCGCCGCCCGCGGTGTACACGTTGCGGTCGCCGGTGAGCGGACCGACCTGGACCGAGTACCAGTCGTGCACCTCGGTGACGTAGCCCTCGTAGTCGTACAGTGTGTACAGCTCGGGGTGGACGTACGGGACGTGATACCCTTCCAGGTAGTTGTCCACGTACACCTTCCAGTTGGCGCGCACGTCGTAATCGATCCGGCGCGCGAACTTGAGGGTGCCGAGGCGCGTCGGCGCGATGCGCTCGCGAATGTCCTTCAGGTAGCCCTCGAGCGGTTTCGGGCGCTCGGCCAGGGTCACGAACACGAGGCCTTCCCACTCGGCGAGGTGCACCGGCGTGAGCCCGTAGTTCCGCTTGTCGAACAGCTCCACGCGATTGAAATGCGGCACGCCGCGCAGCATCCCGTCCAACCGGTACGTCCAGCCGTGATACTTGCAGATGAGCATGTCGGCGTTGCCGTCTTTCATGGCGAGCGGACCGCCGCGGTGGCGGCAGACGTTGTAGAACCCCCGCAGGGCACGGTCGGCGCCGCGCACGACGATGAGCGGCTGCTCCGCGACGTCGGTCACGATGTGATCGCCCGGGTGTGCCAGCTGGTGCGCGTCGGCCACGTATTGCCAGGTAGTGGCGAACACCGCGTCGCGGTCGAGCTCGTGGCTGCGCGGGTCAGTGTACCACGCCGAGGGTATCGTCTCGGCGCGCGCCAGGGGACGGACGCGGAGATCGGCCGGCCGGATCAGGGACCGCCCTGACGTCACGGATTGAGCCGGTTGTACTTGCGGAGCACCTCACGCAGCCGGTCGTGCGGCAGCGCGTACACCGTGAGGTCGTCGGCGCCGGTCATAGTGTCGGCGGCGAGCATCGCGTTGACGATCGCCTCCTCGGTCGCCTGCACGGTGGCCTCGAACAGCGGCGTGATGCGCGCGTCGGGGGTCATCACGACCTGGGCGAACCCGGAGTCCCGGGAGGCGCGGGGGTTCGCGGTCGAGAACGCGATGAAGATGTCGCCCGACGAGTTGGCGGCGAGCCCCCCCATGCGACCCACGCCCAGTGCGGCGCGCTTGGCGATCCGCTTGAGCTGATGCGGGAGCAGCGGGGCATCGGTCGCCACGACGATGATGATCGAGCCCACGTCGTCGGCGAGGCGCGCGTCGCGCGCCGATCGCCCCCCGTCTCCCCCGCACGGGGCGCGGCATGGCAGCAGGTCAGCGATCTCCCGGCCCACCGGCACCCCGGCGATGCGCAGCGGCGCGCGGGCGCCGTAGTTGCACTGTACCAGGACTCCGACCACGTAGCCGTCACCCGCCACGCGGCGCGACGCCGTCCCGATGCCGCCCTTGAAGCGGTTGCACACCATCCCCGTTCCGCCGCCCACGCTGCCCTCGGCGACCCGGCCCCCGCGCGCGCTGTCGAGCGCCGCCCAGGCGTCCTGTTTCGTCACGTGGAAGCCGTTGATGTCGTTCAGGCCCCCATCCCACGTCTCGGCCACCACCGGCAGCGACCATTCGTCGTGCTGCATGCGGCCCTGGCGCACGACCCACTCGATCACCGCGTCGCGCACCACGCCCACCGAATGGGTGTTGGTGATCATCACCGGTCCCCACAGGAACCCGGATTCCTCGACCCAGGTGGTCCCGGTCATCTCCCCGTTGCCGTTCATGGCGAACCAGCCCGCGAATACGGGGTCGTCCGAGGCCTTGCCGCGCGGGAAGACGGCGGTGACGCCGGTGCGCACGGGACCCTTGCCCACGACGAGTTTGCCCGCGCCGGCGATGAGGGTCCGGTGCCCGACCTCGACGCCGGCGACGTCGGTGATGGCGTCGAAGGGGCCGGGCGTGCCCTCGAGCGGGATCCCGAGGTCGCGGGCGCGCTCGCGACGCTGCGCCCGCGCCGCGCTGAGTGTGGCGGCGGAGAGCAGGAGGAGCAGCGCCCGAACTTTCATGCGGCCGGTCCGTAAGGGTGGGCTACGATAACCGGCTATTCGAGAGCGCCGCAAGCCGCGCCACGACTGCGCCACGACCTGCGATAGATTTCTTGACCCTATGACCGCGCCGTTCTCCGCACCGAGCTCCTACTGGCAGACGAGCCGGGCGCCGCGCTACAGCCTGTCGTTCGCGTTGCCCCTGTTGCTGTTCTATCAGGTGCTCGCCGTGCTGCTGGCGCACGGCACGCGCTCGGTCCGGAACGGCGCCGACGTCATCCTGCAGAGCCTGTTCGTCGCGGTCGCGGGCTCGTGGGGCCCGCTCGTGTTCATGGTCTGTCTGATCGGCGTCGGGCTGTGGCTCGTGGCGCGCGATCTCCGCAAGAGCTCGCGGCTCCGCGCGACCATCTTCTGCGGCATGCTGGCCGAGGCGCTGCTGCTGGCGCTGTTGTTCGGGTTCCTGGTGGGCGGTGTCACGAACGGCGTGCTCGGCGGGTTGCAGATTCTGGCCCGCCCTGCTGGGGGCGACCTCGACCGCTGGACCCGGCTGATGCTGTCGTTGGGCGCGGGGATTTACGAGGAGCTCCTGTTCCGCGTGCTGCTCGTTGGCGCGCTCGCCGCGGCGGCGCGCGCTCTACTCGGCTGGCGCCCCCTCACGGCGGGCGTGGCGGCCACACTGCTCGGCGCCGCGATCTTTTCCGCGTTTCACTACATCGGCCCGTACGGCGACCGGCTGCAGCTCTACTCGTTCGTGTTCCGGATGGTGGCCGGGCTGTTTTTCTCGGCGCTGTACCTGGCGCGCGGGTTCGGGATCACGGCGTGGACGCATGCGTTGTACGACGTATCACTGCTGCTCTTACACTGAGCTCCGCTCTCCATGAGCCCCGCCCGTTTTCTCCCCTTCCCTTCGCACAGCGAGCGGGCGTGTCATCCTGAGCGCCGTAGGCGCGAAGGATCCGCTGCTTGCGCGTCCAGGGCGCGGAGGTCGGCGCAAGCAGATCCTTCGCCCACCCGTGAGGGTGGGGCGAACGAGAAGATGATCTAGCTGTTGCCTTTCCTCTCTGGTTCTCTCGCCATCTCCCTTAGCTTGAACCTCTGAATCTTCCCCGTCGCCGTCTTCGGCAGCTCCTGTACGAACCGGATCCACCGCGGGTACTTGTAGTGGGCGAGCCGCTGTTTGACGAACCCCTGCAGCTCCGCCTCGAGCGCGGGCCCCGGCGCGTGGCCCCGGGCGAGCACCACGAACGCCACCGGCTTGACGAGCTCGTCTTCGCCCGCGGCGCCGACCACCCCGGCTTCCACCACCGCCGGGTGCTCCACCAGCGCGCCCTCCACCTCCGCCGGCGAGACCCACATCCCGCCCGCCTTGATCATGTCGTCGCCCCGGCCGGCGTACCAGAAGTAGCCGTCCGCGTCGCGCGTGTACTTGTCGCCGGTGCGGACCCACTCGCCCTGGATGGTTTGCTTGGTGCGCTCGTGCTGGTTCCAGTAGCAGGCGCACGCGCTGTCGCCGCTCACCAGCAGGTTGCCGATCTCGCCCGCGGGCAGCTCCTGTCCCTGGTCGTCCACGATCCTCGCGTCGTAGCCGGGCACGAGCGTCCCGCTTGAGCCGGGGCGCACCCGGCCCGGGCGGTTGGCGATGAACTGATGACACAGCTCGGTCGACCCGATGCCGTCGAGAATCTCGATGCCGAACCGCTCGCGCCAGCGCTCGTAGATCGCCTTCGGCAGGGGCTCTCCCGCGGAAATGCACAAACGCACCGAGCCCAGGTCGCGGGTCAGCGCCGAGTCTGGCTGCTGCAGCATTGCGGCGTATGCCGTGGGCACGGCGTAGAACAGCGTGGGACGCTCGCGCGCGATCACGTCGAACACCTTGGCGGGCTCGGGACGGCCGGGAAACAGTACCGTCGCCGCGCCGACGTGGAACGGGAAGTACAATGCGTTCCCCAGGCCGTAGGCGAAGAACAGCTTGGCGACCGAGAACGTGCGGTCGTCGGGCCCGATCTCGAGCACGTGCCGGCCGAACGTCTCGCAGCATACCTGCATGTCGTGATGCAGGTGTACGGCCGCCTTGGGCGTCCCAGTCGTGCCTGAGGTGTACAGCCAGAAGGCGACGTCGTCCTTGGTCGTGTCGGCAGGATCGAGCTCGGGCCGCTCGGCACTTACCAGGTCATCGTACGCCAGGTCGCCGGCAGAGGCCCGGCCGGCGACGACGATGTGCTTCAGGGCCGGCGCGCGCGGCCGGGCCTCCGCCAGCGCCGGCGCCAGGGCGCCGCTCACGATCGCCACCTCAGCACGGCTGTCTCTCAGCATGTACTCGTAGTCGTGCGGTGTGAGTAGCGTGTTGGTGGGAATGGGCACGGCTCCGATCTTGAGCGCGCCCCAGAAGCTCCAGACGAACTCGGGCGAGTCGTAGAGGAGGAGCACCACCCGCTGCTCCCGCTGCACCCCCAGCCGGCGCAGCGCGTTGCCGAGCCGGTTCGCTCCCGCGGCCACGTCGCCGTAGGTGAGGCGGCCGCCCTCGTGGATCACCGCGAGCCGCGCTGCCCGGCCTTCGGCGAGGTGGCGGTCGACGAACCACGTGGCGGCGTTGTACTCGCGCGGGATCTCCATCGCGGCGATGTTAGCTCCGGGCGCGGCGCCGTCAAGCTCGCGCGCCAGGCAGGGGCGGCGGTATGTTGGCCGGGAGGACGATCATGGCCATGCTCGCAGTGCTGCTGCAGATGCTCGCCGCCGGCAACTCGCAGGCCACGCCCGACTCGGGCGCGATTCTCAAGTCCGCGCGCCGGGCGCAGGCCGCGTTCGAGAGCACGCGGCGGGCCAGTCTCCCTGAACTCTCCGGCGGTTCGCCCGGCGGGCGCACCGAGATTATCGGCCGTATCACCCTTTCGTTCGAGAGCGGAGGAGACGACGAAACTGTGGTCCCGGAGCCGCCGCGGATTCGTTCGGCGCGCGCCCGCCTCCTCTCAACATTCCAGGAGGCAAGCGCTGCCCTCCCAGGAGACGAATGGATCGCCGGCCAGCAGGTGCGGTACCTAATCGAGGACAGCCAGCCCCAGCAAGCGGCCCGCGTCGCCCAGCAGTGTCGGGCCGTAAGGTGGTGGTGTGACGCACTGATGGGTCTAGTGCGGCACGCGACTGGTGACTACGCGCGTGCGGACAGCGCGTTCACCGCAGCCCTGGCCGAGATGCCCGACGAGGAGCGGTGTCGCTGGAACGACATCTCCACTCTCCTCGAGGGCGAGCCGGCGGAGCGCTACCGGACGTTGGACTGCGCTGACCGAGCAGCCTTCGAGACTCGGTGGTGGTGGCTCGCGCAGCCGTTGTATTCCCTCGCCACCAACGATCGCCGCACTGAGCATTTCGCCCGGGTCGTTAGGGCCCGAATGGAGGAGGGTCGCCGCACTCCTCACGGTTTGCTCTGGGGTGATGACCTCCGTGAGATCCTGATGCGCTACGGATCGCCGACGTGGTGGACGCGCGATCCGCCGGCGTACCTGCTGGTACAATCCGACCCCAAGGTCACCGGACACTATCCGTCGGGCGCAGTGCAGTTCGCGCCTAGCGCACACGCGCTGGTCGACCCCGCCGGGGCAACACCCGAAGACTGGAACCTCGATCCGCCGAAGACGCGGGAGCAGTACGCACCAGCGTACGCGACGTCGTTTACGTATCTCGAGCATCAGGAAGCCCTGTTCCGGCGGGGGGACTCGTGCCTCGTGGTCGCCGCCCCTGACCTCTCGGGTGACACACTCTTCGCACAGCGCGCCGTCAGCGTCGCCCTTGCCCTCGCGCCCGACGAGCACACCATCGTCACCGCACGGGACTCCGGTAGCGCGGCCGCTCCGCGGGCCGTGGTCGCCGCCGCTCCCTGCCAGCCGTACCTGCTCTCCCTCGAAGCCGTCGCGCCACGCGAGCGCCACGTGGCACGGGCGCGCTACGGCGTGACGCTCAAGCGCCGCACGCTCTTACACCCGGCGATCTCCGATCTGTTGCTGTTCGACCCGCCGGATTCGCTCCCCGCGACGCTCGACGCCGTCCTGCCGTACGCATACGGATCGACTCGCGTCCCGGCCGACCGCAAGCTGGGCGTGTTTTGGGAGGTGTATGGGGTCGATCCGGCAGGCGGCGCCGTCGCGGTTTCGCTGACGCTGGCGCGCCAGGGCACGGGGTTCTTGCGTCGGATGCTCGGGCTCGCGGGGCGGCGCCACGACGTCCGGCTCGAGTGGCAGGACGTGCCGCAGGACTCCTCAGTGGCCCCGCGAGCACTCGCCATCGATCTCGCGGGACTCGCGCCGGGACGCTATCAGATCGTGGTGGACATCACGCCACCCGGCGGCACGACGCTCGCGGCGCGGCGCGAGATCCGGATCGAGCGACCCTAGGGCCGCCCGGCGTACACGCCCCGCGCCTCCGCCAGCAGCCGCAGCACGTGCTCCCGCTCCGCTGCCGTGTTCCATCCCTGGTGCGCCTGCGCCGCTTCGTCCAACCGATCGATCCAGCGCGTGAAGAATTCCGCGTCCTCGGGCGATCGTACGGGCTGGTTCCCGACCGTCACGTACACCGGGCTCGTCGAGCCGAACGGATAGCGATCGAGCACGGGCAGCTCGGCCCGATCGGCGTAGGCGCGCAGCACGTACCATCCGCTGCCCGCGACCGGGAGCGGGACCGCGGCACTCGCCTGGGTGCGATCGCCCGTGAGGGGGATCGCAGCCACGACTCGACCGTTGCCGATGATCTCCAGGTGATCGACGGGGACGCTCGAGCGCAGCCGCACGCGCGCCGTGAGCGTCCCGCCGCCGCGCGGCAGCCGGATCTCGTCGCCGATCTGGCGGCCGTCGAGCGTGAACTCGAGCAGTGGCGCGTTGCTCACGAACGTGCGACCCGCCTTGAGCCCCGCGAGAAAGGCCCGGCGATCGAGCCTCGTGCCGGCCTGCACGAACACCCGCACCAGGCCGGGGGGCCCGCGCAGCGAAGCAAAGTTGGGGAAGGCATCGGTTCCGGCCCCGGCGGGCAACCGAAAGCCGCAGTTCAGCAGGCGGTACCAGATCTCCGACGTGATGAGATGATCGGAGTACCCCATCACCTCGATGTAGTCGACCTTGCCGAGCGCCACGTCCACCGGGAGCTCGTAGGTGAGCGGGGCGGTCGTGTCGCCCGGATCGGGCTTCGCATCGAAGGGGTGGACATACCCGAACAGCGCTCCTTGCGCGTGCGCCAGATCCGCCACATCGGCGTTCGCCGGAAACAGGCTGGCGGCGGCGGTGTTGGGATAGCCCGCGTACTCGGGCAGGAGATAGTGGTCCGTCAGCCCGAGCAGCGCGGTATGGCCCCAATAGCTCGTGTGAAACTCCTGGCTGTGGAGCAGTAGAAAATTCCGGCTCGACGCGGGGTCCGGGTCGGTTCGGAAGTACGCGATGTCGGGGATGCGCTGCTCCTTGTTCACTACAAGATTCTCGACGACGTGCAGATCCTCAGCGCGGCCCTGGAACGCGAGATGCTCGGGCGTGTTGCGGTACGCCCCGCCATAGTTCATGTGCACGTGCAGATCCCCGCTCCACCAGCCCTGTGCCGGCAGATCCGCCACGCGATCGAGGACGATGCGCCGCACCGTCGTGCCGCCGGCCCGTACCGTCGCCTCGGCCCGCCCGACGCGGAATTCGGGCCCGTGCCACGCCGCGACGTGCGCCGGCCCCGCGGGCACCGTCAGCTCGGCCGGGCCGGACGTGTGGAAGTAGCCGTACTCGAAGCTGCCCTCGCCTCGGTCGAAGGCTTCATCGGCATGACGCCAGGCATCGTCCGGGGCATACGCCCGCCCGTCGGGCCGCGTGACCGAGATGCGCGCCGGGAGCGGACGCCCGGCGTGATCGACCACCTCCAGGCGCAGCCGCCCAACCGGCCCGTGGTAGCGGCGCCGGGTGGCGAGGATACGCTGCCGCCGTCCCCCCGGCACATCGATCACCCAGAGCGAGGTGTTGCCACCTTCGTTCGAGACGTACGCGATCCGCCGGCCGTCGTGCGACCAGCGCGGCGCCGTAGCATCGAACTCCCCGTAGGTGAGCGGAAACGCATCGCCCCCCTCGCTGGTCATGAGCCACAGCTGATTCCACTGGCGGCCGAGGTAGGAGCTATAGACGACCCGGGTGCCGTCGGGGGACCAGTCGGGGTGAGCTTTCCACGTGGTCTCCTCGTAGCGGATTTCCCGCAGCGGCGCTCCAGGCGTCGCCGGCATGCGCCAGAACCCGCCGCTGCCGTGGACATGCCCGCGATTCGAGACGAGGACGAGCTCCTTCCCGTCGGGCGACCAGGTGGGCGAGAGGTAGTGGTCCCAGGTGCTGTAGTAGTAGCGGGGCAGCTTGCTGTCGTTGTCCTCGGTGAGCCGGGTCGACTCGCCCGGCGTGCCGCCGTCGACCGGCAGCGCGAAGATGTGCCACCGTCCGCTGTACGCGGTGGAGACGAAGGCGATGCGGCCCCCGTCGGGCGACCAGCGCGGCTCGACGTTCACCGCCCCGTTCGCGGTCACGGGTCGCACGGCGCCGGTCGCCAAATCGAGCAGCTGCAGCTCGATCGCGTCGTTGGCGTAGCGGGCGAACACGACGAAGCGTCCGTCCGGGGACCAATCGGGCTGATAGTCGTACCCGGCGTCCCCCGTGACTTGGACGGCTACGCCCGAGCCGATCTGCTGGCGCCAGAGCGAGCCCTGCATGGAATAGATCAAGTCCCGGCCGTCGGGAGACCACGTGACCGCGCTGGGACCGCTCGTCACCTGCGGCACGTACATCTCGCGCCAGTAATAGGGGTGCGGCACGGCCACCTGCTTCAGCACCGGCTCGCGCTGGGCGGCGGCGATTCCGGGAAGGAGCCCCACGCACGCGCTGAGCGTCAGCCACGGGACTGGGCGCGGCGTCATTGCTTCAGGAACAGGCGCTTCGGGTCGAGCACCTCCCGCAGCAGCCGCAGGTCTTGCGTCGTAGGAGGCGCGATGGAGGCGAGCGTCGACCGGCGGCGGATTGGCCACGCGACGCCGGCCTGCACGTCGGCCACGCTCACGCCGGGGTACAGCGCCGCCAGCACCATCTCCCCCGTCGCCTCGTCCGGCTCGAGAATGGCCTTGTCCGTGATGACCTTCACCGGTCCCGCGCCGGGCATCCGCAGCTCGCGCCGTGTCCGGCCCGCGGGCCTCTGTCCAGGGCTCGTCACGAAGTCCACCCGCTCGGGAAAGGCGCGCGGTCCGAGCTTCGCCACGATCAGCGTGCGCCGCGCGTGGATCGCGATCTCCGCGGCTCCACCCGAGCCAGGCAGCCGGACCTTGGGATGACTGTACGGCCCGATCACCGTGGTGTTGATATTGCCGAAGCGATCCACCTGGGCACCACCCAGGAATCCGACCTCGATGCGTCCGTTTTGCAGCATGCACTGGAATACGTCGGCCATCCCGCACACCATGAGTGATCCGGTGACGAGCGCCGGGTCGCCGATGGAGACGGGGAGGCGCTCCGGGACGGCCCCCACGGCCCCCGACTCGTAGATCAGCACGAGGCGCGGGGCGTGCGTCGCGCGCGCCAGGTTGCAGGCCAGGTTGGGGAGCCCGATGCCGACGAACACGACCTCGCCGTCCGCGAGCTCGCGGGCGGCCACGGCGGCCATCATCTCGTCGGGCGTGTACCCATCAGTACCCGTAGTTCACCCCGGCGCACATGCGTTCTTTCGCCTTGAGCCTCGCGACTTGCGGCTGTTTTTCGAGGTACGCCGCGCGGTCCGGCACGCCGTAGACGAACTCGTCCAGGTAGCGCGCCAGCCGATCGGGCGAGCGGGAGACGTCCTCCCAAGCGACGTAGAAGTCGTTATCGCGGTCGTAGTAGCCTTGGGCGTACGAGGGGTGGGCACCCCATGGCTCGACCACCACCGCGTCCACGATCATGCCGGGAATCACGGTCCGATTCGGATCGGATCGGATCACCCGCTCGTCCACCAGCTCCTCCACCACCACGATGACGCGCTGCGAGGCGAACGCGGCCTCGCGTTGTACGCCGAGCAGGCCCCAGATCTGGGTGTTGCCGTCGGCGTCGGCGCGCTGCGCGTGGACGATCGTCACGTCGGGGTTCAGTGCCGGCACGGTGGCGAGATCCTCCCCGGTGTAGGGACACGTCACGCTGTTGATGCGCGGGTTGACCCCCGGCAAGTCGGTGCCCGTGTAGTCGCGCAGTGGCCAGAAGGGGAGCCGCGCGGCGCCCGCGGCAAAGCGCGCGACCATCCCGAAATGTGAGTATTCCTCGATTTCGAATCCGGAGTCCCGAGTCCCGACACCCTCCACGGCGCGCCGGAACGCATGCAGCGAGCCCACGCCGGGATTCCCGGCCCACGAAAACACCAGCTTGCGGGCGCATCCCGCGCCGATCATCTGATCGTAGATCAGGTCCGGGGTGAGGCGCGCCAGCGTGAGGTCGCGCCGCCGCTGGCGGATGATCTCGTGGCCCGCGGCGAAGCAGATGAGGTGGGTGAACCCCTCGATGACAACGGTGTCGCCGTCGTGGACAAAGCGCGCGACCGCGTCGCGCATGGGCATGACTTTGGAGGCGTGATCGCTCACGCCTAATCCGTCATCTCGCCCAGGCATTCATCGATGATCCGGAGCGCCGTGTCGACGTCGGCCTCGTCCACTACGAGCGGCGGAGCCAGCCGCAGCGCGCTCTTCCCCGCCCCGAGCAGCAGCAGACCCTTGCGGAACGCCCGCTCGACCAGCGCGTGCGGCACGTCGGGGGCGGGCTCGCGCGTGACACGGTCTTTCACGAACTCGACACCGATCATGAGGCCGCGTCCGCGCACGTCGCCGATCGAGCCATACTTCTCCTGCAGCCGCGTGGCCCCGGCGAGCAACCGCTCGCCGAGCCGCGGCACCCGTGGGAGGAGGTCGTGCTCGACGACGTCGAGCGTCGCCAGCGCCGCCGCGCAGCACACCGGATTGCCGCCGAAGGTGCTGCCGTGCGCGCCGGGCTGCCATTTCATGATCGACTCTTTGGCGATGATCGCACCGATCGGCATGCCGCTGCCCAGGCCCTTGGCGCTGAGCAGGATGTCGGGCTCGATCCCCTCGTGCTCCGACGCCCACATCTTCCCGGTGCGTCCCACGCCGCACTGCACCTCGTCGCACACCAGCAGGATGCCGTGCCGGTCGCACAGCTCGCGCAGCGCCTTCACATAACCGGACGGCGGCACGACGTAGCCACCTTCCCCCTGGATCGGCTCCACGAAAATGGCGGCCGTGCTCTTCGGGTCGAGCCGCTTGGCGAACAGGTCGTCCTCGATGAACGACACGCAGCGCATCGTACAGGCGGTCTCGCCGCGGCAGAAGTCGCAGCGGTAGCGGTAGCCGTAGGGGACGTGGTACACCTCGGGCAGAAACGGCGCGAACCCGGCGCGCTGTATCGACTTGCTTGCCGTGAGACTCAAGCCACCGTAGCTGCGGCCGTGAAACGCTCCGGTGAAGGCGACGATCGCCGGCCGGCCGGTCGAGTGTCGCGCCAGCTTGATGGCCCCTTCCACGGCTTCCGTCCCGGAGTTCGACAGAAATACCCGCTTCTTGCTGGGTCCCGGCGCGAGACGCGCCAGCCGCTCGCACAGCGCCGCAAAGCTCTCGAAGTAGAAATCGCTGCCGCAGATATGAAGGAAGCGCGCCGCCGCCTCCTGGATCGCCTGCACCACCTTGGGATGGCCGTACCCGGTCGACGCCACCGCGATGCCCGCCATGAAGTCGAGGTAGCGGTTCCCGTCCACGTCTTCGACCATGGCCCCCGCGCCCCGGGCGATCGCCAGCGGGTATTCCTTGGGATAGGACGTCGAGGACCAGCGATTCTGTCGCTCGACGATCGCCCGCGCCTTGGGGCCGGGCGGCGCTACCACGATGCGCGGGTAGTCCTTCATCGCGACTCCTCGATCACCGTCCGGCTCTGTTCGCGCAGGAATTGCGCGACGTAGTACGGCCCGCACCCGCCCTTTCCGGTCGAGCCCGATCCCTTCCACCCGCAGAACGGCTGCGCCCCGGGCCAGGCGCCGGTCGTGGCGCCGGTGCGTTTGTTCACGTAACACACACCCGCGTCGATCTCATCGAAGAAGCGCTCGATCTCCTCGGGCTTCCTCGAGAAGATGCCGGCGGTGAGGCCGTACTCGACCTTGTTCACTTCGACGATAGCCTCCTCCAGCCCCGACACCGCGCCCACGGCCAGGATCGGCACGAACAGCTCCTCCCGGAAGAGCGACGAGGAGAGGGGCAGCTCGGCGATCGTGGGGGCGACGTAGTGCCCGTGGTCGAAGGGCTCACCGCCGAGCTGCTGGCCGCCCAGCACGATCTTCCCCTCGCGGCGCGCCCGCGCCGCCGCTCGCCGGAACCGCTCCACCGCCGCCGCGTTGATCACCGGCCCGAACACGACATCGCGCTCCGTCGGGTCCCCCAGCTTCAAGGCCTTGGTGCGCTCGACCAGCTTCTCCACGAACGGCTGGGCCACGCGCTGGTGCACGTAGACGCGAGACGTCGCACTGCACTTCTGGTTCTGGAGGCCGAAGGCCGACCGCGTCACCCCTTCCGCCGCCGCGTCCAGGTCCGCCGAGTCGAGCACGATCGCCGCGTTCTTGCCGCCCATCTCGAGGAGGCAGGGCTTGATCCAGTCGCGCGAGAGGCCCTGGAAGATGTGCATGCCCACGGCCTTCGAGCCCGTGAAGACGACGCCGTCCACACCGGAGTGACGCCACAACGCTTCGCCCGCGACCTCGCCCGATCCGGGGAGATAGTTGAATACGCCTGGGGGCAACCCCGCGTCACGGTACACCTCATACAGCTTGAGCCCCGTCCACGGCGCTTCCTCCGCGGGCTTGTAGACGACCGCATTTCCCGCGACCAGCGCCGCCGCGGACATGCCGGTCGAGAGCGCGAGCGGGAAGTTGAACGGCGCGATGCAGGCGAACACGCCGTAGGGCCGGAGCACGTCGGTGTTGCGCTCCGCCGGCGTGACTTTGGCCATCTGACGGATGAAACCGTTGGCGTCTTCGACCTGCTGGCAATAGTAGTCGAGCAGGTCGGCCGCCTCTTCCGCGTCCCCCATCGCTTCGAGCCGGCTCTTGCCCACCTCGAGGCTCATGATCGCAGCGAGCTCGAATTTGCGCTCGCGGATCAGGCCGGCAGCGCCGCGTAGCGTCGCGACGCGCACGCGCCACGGAAGGTGGGCCCACGCCTTCTGCGCCGCCTTGGCGGCCGCCACGGCGCGGTCGACGTGCTGCACGCTGGCGGTGGCGAAGCGCCCCAGGACGATCTCCGTATCGATGGGCGAGGTATCGACGATCGGGGCTGCGGACGAGGTGATCGGCTCCCCTCCGATGTAGAGCGTATAGTCGCGGCCCAGCTGGCCGCGCACCACGCCCAGGGCCGCGTCGAACTGGCGGTGGAACGCCTCCCAGTCCACGTTGGCCGACGTGTAGGTGACCTTGGACGGTGGCGCGGCGGTGGTCGTCATGCCGTCAGCGCGCTCCCGCCTTGACGGCCGACACGGCCGCCGCGTGAGCCGTGGTGAAGCGCGTCACGATCTGGTCGATCTCCTGCTCCGTGATAATGAATGGTGGCGCCACGACGACCAGGTCACCGTTGACGCCGTCGGCGTGCCCCACGTTGGGCCAGACCACGAGCCCGGCCTCCAGCGCGGCCTCGGTGAACGCCTCGGCGAACCTGGCCGCTCGTGGGAACGGGGCCCGGCTGGTCTTATCCTCCACGAACTCGATGCCCGCAAGCAGGCCCCGCCCCCGGACGTCCCCCACGTGGGGTAGCCGCGTCAGCGCCGCGAGCCGCTCGTGCAGCACCCGCCCCAGCCTGGCACAGCGCTCCACCAGCCGATCGCGCTTGAGCAGGCGGACGGCGGCGAGCCCGGCCGCGCATGCCACGGGGTGAAACGAGAAGGTCTGGGCATGCAGGAAGCTCCCCGAGCCCTGCGCGATGACGTCGACGATCCGCTCGGGCGCGGCGACGGCCGACAGCGGGGCGTAGCCGCCGGAGATCCCCTTCCCCATCGTCATGATGTCGGGCGTCGCACCGTATTGATCGACCGCCCACCAGGTGCCCGTGCGACCGGCTCCGCACAGGATCTCGTCGGCCACGAACAGCACCTGATAGCGGTCGCAGATCTCCCGGATCATGCGGAAGTACTCCGGGCGCGGCGTGGACGCCCCCGTTGAGGAGCCGCCCACCGGCTCCGCGATGAACGCGGCCACCGTGTCGGCCCCCGCCCGCCGGATCGCGGCCTCGAGGGCGGTGCCGCTGCAGGTCGGGCAGGCCGCGTCCGCGCCGCGACAATCGCAGCGGTACGCGTAAGGGGCGGGAATGCGCGTGACGTCCACCAGCCACTCGCGGAACGGCAGCTTGTACTGCTCGCGCGCCGATGCCGAGAGCGCCAGCAGGGTGTTGCCGTGATAGGAGGGCGCGAGGGCGATGATGCGGTGCTTCCCGGGCTTGCCGGCCTCGACCCAGTATTGCCGGGCGAGCTTGAGCGCGGCCTCCACGGCCTCCGATCCGCTGGAGAGGAAATACAGCTTGTCGAGATCGCCCGGCAGGGTCGCCGCCAGCTCGCGGGCGAGCTCTTCCACCGGGCCGTGGGTGAACGCCGTCGCCGAGAGATAACCGAACTCGCGTGCCTGCCGCGCCAGGGCGTCGGCCAGCTCGGGGTTCGAATGGCCGAGGTTCGCGACGTACGCGCCGCCGACCGCGTCCAGGTAGTCTTTGCCCTGCTCGTCGTACAACCAGCAGCCCTCGCCGCGCACGATACGCGGGTAGCTGCGGCCGAGCTTCCGGTAGAAGACGTTGCTGTCGGGATAACGGTACGCCGTCACTCCTCCCCCTGTCTTCCTTCAGGCCATATGGAACCGCGGAAAGCTACGATGCGGGGCGGCGCCCGGCGAGCGAGCGCCATGCAGGGGATGCCGTAGGGGCGCAGCATGCTGGGCCCCTACACTACATCTCGCAACCATCCTGACATCGCCGTAGCTTGTTTCGAACCTACCACACCGCTGAGACCCTGTATGCCGATCTGGCTTCGTCTCGTGCTTGTCGTCGCCGCGCTCGTCCCCAGTCGCGCGTTCGCCCAGACTGGCGCCGCCGCGACGGGGCCCGAGAATCTCGTGATGGACGGGGTGCCGCCGATCCCGTCGCGCATCGCTGACGTGGCGCGCCGCTACGGGGAGTTTCGAGCCGCCGACTTCTGGGACTGGCACCCGACGCGACGCGAGATGATCATCGCCACCCGGTTCGGCGACGCGCCCCAGCTGCACCGCGTCGCGTTTCCGGGCGGGGCGCGCACACAGCTGACGTTCTTCCCCGACCCCGTCTCCGGCGCCTCGTACCAGCCCGTCGACGGCCGCTACCTCGTGTTCACCAAGGACGTCGGCGGTGCGGAGTTCTTCCAGAAGTACCGCTACGATGTCGCGACCGGTGATATCACCCTGCTGACCGACGGCAAGTCGCGGAACGTCGGCGGCGCCTGGTCGCACAAGGGCGACCGGTACGCCTACATGTCCACGCGCCGCGACGGACGCGACCTGGACCTGTGGGTGATGGACCCGTCCGAACCGGCGAGCGACCGCGTGGTGCTCCAGTTGGAGGGCGGCGGCTATGAGCCCGCCGACTGGTCCCCGGACGACCGCCAGATCCTGCTGGCGCAGGCGATCTCCGTCAACGAAGGCTATCTCTGGCGCGTCGACGTCGCGAGCGGGCAGAAGACACTCCTCACGCCGAAGCAGCCGGGCGACAGCGTCGCGTACGGCGCGGCCCAGTTCAGTCGCGACGGCAAAGGCCTCTACGTCACGACCGATCGCGGCTCGCAGTTCCAGCGCCTCGCCTACCTGGACCTCGCCACGGGACGCTATCGGTTCCTCACGAGCGGCATCCCGTGGGACGTGGACGAGTTGGACCTGTCGCCCGACGGACGCTCCATCGCCTTCGTGACCAACGAAGCGGGGATTAGCGTGCTGCGCGTGATCGACGCCGCGACGGGCAGCGAGCGCCGCCTGCCCAAGCTGCCCACAGGACAGATCTTTGGCATCCGCTGGCGACGCACCGGCGCCGAGCTGGGGTTCACGCTGACCTCGGCGCGCGCCCCCGCCGACGCCTACTCGCTCGATCTCGGTAGCGGCAAGCTCACGCGCTGGACCGAGAGCGAGACCGCGGGCCTCAGCACGCGCGACTTTGCCGAGGCCGAGCTGGTGCACTGGCCCAGCTTCGACGGCCGGGAGATTACCGGCTTCCTCTATAAGCCGCCCGCCCGATTCGCGGGCCGCCGCCCGGTGATCATCAACATCCACGGCGGGCCCGAGGGACAGTCGCGCCCCGGATTCCTGGGCCGCGACAACTACTACGTCCAGGAGCTGGGGATCGCGCTCATTTTCCCGAACATCCGGGGCTCGACCGGCTTCGGGAAGACGTTCGTGAAGCTCGACAACGGCGCGCTGCGGGAGGGCGCCTACCGCGACATCGGAGCCCTGCTGGAGTGGATCCGCACCCGACCGGACCTCGACCCCGAGCACGTCCTCGTGACGGGCGGCAGCTATGGGGGGCACATGACGCTCGTCACGGCCACGCGCTATGACGGGCCCATCTGCTGCTCGGTCGACGTGGTGGGGATCTCGAACCTCGCCACCTTCCTGCAGCACACCTCGGGGTATCGCCAGGACCTGCGGCGCGTCGAGTACGGCGACGAGCGGGACTCGACCACGCGCGCGTGGATGGAGCGCACCGCCCCGCTCAACAATGTGGACAAGGTCACGAAGCCGCTCTTCATTATCCAGGGCATGAACGACCCCCGCGTCCCGCGCAGCGAGGCCGAGCAGATGGTCGCCGCCCTCAAGCGGCGCAGCGTCCCCGTGTGGTATCTGATGGCGAAAGACGAGGGTCACGGCTTCCGCAAGAAGGGCAATCAAGACTTTCAGTTTTCAGCGACGATCCTGTTCACCGAGAGCTACTTGCTGGGCCTCACCCCCTGACCCCTTCTCCACAACGTGGAGAGGGGGGACTTAAGAGTGGTCAAGTCACCCGTCCAGGAGTCGCATTCCGGTCTCCGCGTAGCGCGCGCCCGCGGCGACGCCTTTCGGCGCCACCGCATCGATCCGCGCGAACTCGCTCTTGCTCAAGGCGATGCCGACCGCCTGAGCATTCTCCTCGAGCCGGGCGCGCTGTTTCGTGCCCGGGATCGGCACGATGTCGTTGCCGCGCGCCAGCAGCCAGGTCAGGGCCAGCTGCGCCGACGTACAGCGCTTCTCGCGCGCGATCTCCTCGACCTTGCGGACGAGGTCCAGGTTCTTCTGGAAGTTCGCTCCCTGAAACCGCGGAGAGCCGCGGCGGAAGTCGCCGGCGGGCAAGTCGTCGAACGTCTGGAACCGGCCCGTGAGAAACCCGCGTCCCAGCGGGCTGTAGGCTACGAAACCGACGCCCAGCACCCGGCAGGTCGGCAGGATCTCGTCCTCCGGATCCCGACTCCAGAGCGAGTACTCGGTCTGCAGGGCGGTGATCGGATGCACGGCGTGGGCGCGGCGCAGCGTCGCCGGCGCCGCTTCCGACAGACCGATGTAGCGCACCTTCCCTTGCCACACCAGCTCGGCCAGCGCGCCTACGGTGTCTTCGATGGGGACCTTGGGATCCACGCGGTGCTGGTAGTACAGATCGATGTGATCGACGCCGAGACGCTTGAGCGATGCCTCGCAGCAAGCGCGCACGTACTCGGGGCGCCCGTTGACGCCTCGCGCCTGGGGATCGGAGCCCCGCACGATCCCGAACTTGGTCGCGAGCACCACGTGGTCCCGTCGGCCCGCGATCGCCTGGCCCACGAGCTGCTCGTTGGTGTACGGCCCGTACACGTCGGCGGTGTCGAGCAAGTTGATGCCCAAGTCGAGCGCGCGGTGGATGGTCGCGATGGATTCGACCTCGTCCGCGGGGCCGTAGAACTCGGACATCCCCATGCATCCCAGCCCGAGGGCCGACACCATCGGTCCCTGCCGTCCCAGTCTGCGCTGCTGCATACGAACCTCGCTCGGGTGCGATGTAGGACTGCGTTCAACTCCGGGGACGCGGCCCAGGTTCCGCGGATCTCGTGCCGGCTCAGTCGCGGTCCCGCAACAGCCGCCAGGTCACGCCGCCCGAAGTCGAGTCGAGCACCACCAGCGTCTGCGCTTGCCCATCGCCCAGCACGAGAGCGCCGGTGGCGAGCAGCGTATCTGTCGTCCCGGCGTGCGAAATTACGACGGACCAGCTCCCCGGCGCGGCGTCGAAGTAGCGCGTCACGGCGCGGAAGTTGAGCGGCGCGGCGGTGCCGAGCAGCGTCGCGCTCCCCGGCTCGGTCCGGTATGCGTCGACCGGAGGCGCGGCGGCGGCGAAGCTCGCCAGGCGCAGCCGCGCATGCCCCGCTGCCGGTACGGCGCCGCTGTCCGACACCACTATCGGAAGGATGGTCACCGATCCGCTCACCATTGTGTCGATCGCAAAACCACTGTAGTTCACGCCTTCCATCGTGTTGAAGAGCAAGATGAGGGAGGGCGTCGCGTCGGCAGGCTGAAGTGTGAGGTCGTGCTCACCAGGCGACAGGGAGATGGCTCGGCTCTGCTCACCGAACGCGAGCGCTTGCCCCCGGCCACCGTCCACAAAGACGGTGAGCGGCGGTCCGCCCGGAATGGTGTGCAGCAGGCGCAACTGAGACGCCTGGGGCGGCGGCGGGCCGCTGCCGTTGTCACACGCCCCAAGCGTGAGAACGGCGACGACGGCGACGAGCATCCGGCCGGTCACGCAGGTCCCCGGTCCACCACGTACACGTTGCGCTGCGCCGTCGGCACGAGGATCAGGTCCAGGATATTCACGTGCTCCGGGAGGTTCACGATGTAGGCGATCGTGTCGGCCACGTCGTCCGCCGTGAGCGGCTGGAATCCCTGGTACACCGCCTTGGCGCGCTCCCGGTCGCCGTGGAACCGCACCTCGGAGAACTCCGTCTCCACGAAGCCGGGGTCCACCTCGGAGACGCGGATCGGCGTCCCCGCCACGTCGAGGTTCATCCCTTCCGTCAACGCCCGCACGCCGAATTTGGTCGCGTTGTAGACGTTGCCCATCGGATAGGTCTGATGCCCGGCCGTGCTCCCGATGTTCACGACGTGACCCCGGCGCCGCGCCACCATGTGCGGCAGGAGCGCCCGGGTCACGTTGAGCAGCCCCTTCAGGTTGGTGTCGATCATGCGGTCCCAGTCCTCGGGATCGCCTTCGTGCACCTTGGACAGACCGCTCGCGAGGCCGGCGTTGTTGATCAGGACGTCGGGCACCTGCCCGGCCGCGACGAGCTGCTCCGCCGCCTGGCTCACCGCGGCGCGATCGCGCACGTCCACCTCGGCGAGCTGTGGGGCCACGCGATGCTGTTTCTCGAGCGCGCGGGCGAGCGCTTCCAGCCGCGCGCGGCGCCGTGCCCACAGCGCGAGCTGCGCACCCTCGGCCGCGAAGCGGCGCGCGCACGCCTCGCCAATTCCAGAGCTCGCACCCGTGATCAAGATCAGCTTTCCCTTGATGCGATTCATCCCACCCCTCCCACGATTCTCCGTGACGTCTCTCCGTGACGCCTTTCCGCGACGTCTTTTTATTCTCTATCTCATGTTCCCCGTATGCCCGAGCGAGTATCTGCCCGGCTGCGGCCAGACGCATAACCCGTGCGGCTCCCGCCCCACCTTGATGCGGTGCGTCAGGTGGCCCGTCCCCGTGTCAAAAACGTAGACTTCTTCGTCGTAGCGACCCGACACCCACAGCTCCTTCCCGTCCGCGGTCACGTTCCCCATGTCCGGGCTGCCGCCGCCCGGCACCGGCCAGGTCGCGACGATCTGCTCGGTGCGCGGATCGAGCACGGTGACGGAGCCTGGACCGCGCCGCCCACCCGCCGTTGTGTTCCACCCGCGATTCGTGATATAGAGCAGCCGGCCGTCCCGGCTCGGGTAGATGCCGTGCGTCCCCCGCCCGGTCGGGATGAACCCGACGCGTCGGAACGCCTCCGGGTCCACGAGAAACACGCCGTTCGCTTTCATATCGGCGACGTAGAACACGCGGCCGTCCGGGGAAGACCGGATGTCCTGCGGCATGGCGGTGCTGTCGAGCCCCCCGGGGTCCAGCGTCAGATATCCCACCACGGCGCGCGCGTCCAGGTCCACTTTCACGAGCTGGCCCGAGAACTCGCACGTCGCGACGCCGAACCGACCGTCGGCGGTGAACTCCATGTGGTCCACGCCCTTGCACTGAACAGGCAACGACTGCACCAACGTCATCGTCCGGGCGTCGCGGAAGTCGAGCCGCCGCCGCCGCTCGGCCACCACGATGGCGAACCGGCCGTCGGGCGTGAAGTACAGGTTGTAGGGATCGTCCACCGGTACGCTCGCGCCTTCCTGACCGGTGGTGGGATCGATCGGTGTGAGCGTGCCGCCGAGATTGTTCGCGACCCAGAGCGTCGTGAGGTCGTACGCGGGCACCACGTGCTGCGGCAGCGCTCCCGTCGGGAACGTCCGCAGCACGCGATAGCTAGGCGCGTCGATCACGGTCACCGTTCCGTCCTTCGAGTTCGGGACGTAGACCAGCGGGCGCGCCTGCGCCGCCCGCGGCGAGAGACGGTTCGCGCCTGCGGCGGCGTACAGGTTCACGGTATCGGTACGCGCCGCCGTGTCGGGAGCCGCGACGCGCCCGGCGGGCGCCGGCCGCCGCTCCCCCCGGCACGAGGCGGCGAGCACGAGCGCCCCGACGGCTGCGACTAGTCGCGTGGCCATGCGATCAGGATCTTGCCGACGTTGCGGTTCTCCCGCATGCGCTGGAACGCCTCGGCCGCCCGGTCGACCGGGAACACCGAGTCCACGGGCACCCGCAGCTCGCCCGACGCGAACCCGGGAAGAATCTCCCGCGTGAAGCGCGCCACGATCGCCCCCTTCTCCGCGCGGCTCCGCGCGCGCAGCGTCGAGCCCAGCAACCGCGCGCGCTTGTGCATCAGGAGGGTGAGACCGAGCTCGGCGTGCGCACCCCCCATGGTCGAGATGAATACGACCCGCCCCCGCCCCCCGGTCGCCAGGACGCGCATATCGCCCGCGAGGCTCGGCGCGCCGATGGGATCGAGCACGACATCCACCGCGTCGCGCCCCCAGCGCTCCTCGATCTGCTCGGCGAAATCCTGCCGCCCCGTATCGATCACCAGATCCGCCCCCGCGCTTGTCAGGGCCACCAACTTTTCAGAGGTCCGCGTCGTGGCCGCGACCCGGGTGCCCAGCAGCTTTCCGAGCTGAATCGCCGCCAGACCGACTCCCGACGCGCCCGCGTGCACCAGCAGCGTCTCGCCCCGGCGAAGCCCTGCTTCCATGACCAGGTTGACGAACGCCGTGAGAAAGGCCTCGGGGATGCCCGCGGCGGTGACCAGGTCCAAACGCGTGGGCGCCGGGAACAGCTGGCCCGCCGGGGCGGCCACGTAGTCGGCGTGGCCGCCCCCGGCGACCAGGGCGCACACCGCCTCTCCAGTCGCGTCGCTGGTTCCCGACAGCTCGAGCCCGATGATGTCCGGCTCACCCGCCGGAGGCGGGTAGCGCCCGGCGATCTGCAGCAGGTCGGCGCGGTTCACTCCGGAAGCCGCGACGCGCACCAGGACCTCGCCGTCGCGCGGCACCGGCCGCGCGGCCTCCGCCAGCGAGGCGACGTAGCGACCCTCGAGCTCGCTGACCTGGAGGAACCTCATGGCGCGAATACTAGTGCCGTTCCAACATCATGGGAGTGGGCATCGGTCGCTCGCGTTCGCATCACAAATCGTTGGAACGGCACTAGCCGGACGGGGCACGTCCGTGCAAAATTCCGGCGCCATGAAACGACGCTGCTGGGCCGGGGACGACGCCGAGCCGTTGATGCTCGCCTACCACGACGAGGAGTGGGGTGTCCCGCTGCACGGCGATCGGGAGCTGTTCGCCAAGCTCGTGCTCGACGGCTTCCAGGCCGGCCTCTCGTGGCGCGTGATCCTCAACAAGCGGGCGCGCTTTCTCGAAGCGTTCGATGGGTTCGACCCGGAGCGCATGGCGCGCTACGACCGCAAGAAGATCGGCCAGCTGCTCAAGGATCCGGGCATCGTCCGCAACCGTCAGAAGGTCGCGGCCGCGGTGTCCAACGCCCGGGCCTTTCTCCAGTTCTCTCCGCGCGAGGGGCCGTTCGGCCGCTTTCTCTGGAGTTTCGTGGGGGGCCTCCCCAAACAGAACCGGCGCCGCAGCCTGCGCGAGCTGCCGGCGCGCACCCGTGAATCCGACGCCATGAGCGAAGCCCTGGTCGACCGCGGCTTCCGCTTCGTCGGGCCGACCATCTGCTACGCCTTCATGCAGGCGGTCGGGATGGTCAACGACCACCTCATCACGTGCTTCCGTCACGCAGAAGTCCGGCGGCTCAGCGTTCCCCCTCTCCCGAAGGGAGAGGGGGTCAGGGGGCGAGGACCGCGGTAGGCAGGAATCGCGGAGACCGCCGAGCCTTCATCGCCTGCTCGAACGCGTACGCGAACTTGATCAGGGCCGCCTCGCTCCAGGGACGCCCCACGAACGACAGCCCCACCGGCAACCCAGCCACGTAGCCCATCGGCACCGTCACGTGTGGATAGCCGGCCACGGCCGCGGGACTGGAAAAGCTGCCGCCACCGCCCGGGTCCCCGTTCACCAGGTCGATGAGCGAGGGCGGGCCGCCCGTGGGGGCGACCAGCGCATCCAGCTGGTGCTCTGCCATCACGACGTCGATCCCCTGGGTGCGCGCCAGCAGGTGATTCTTGTCCAGCGCCCGCAGGTAGTCCTGATCGGTGAGCGGCCCCTTCGCCTCGGCCTGCGTGAAGATCTCCTGCCCGAAGTAGGGCATCTCCTGTCCCTTGTTGCGGTCGTTGAACGCGATCAGGTCAGCCAACGTCTTCGCGGTCGCTCCCGGCGCCCATTCGGCGAGGTACCGGTTCAGGTCCGCCTTGAACTCGTACAGCAGCACGGCGAACTCGCTGTCGTCGAATTGGCCGACGGTGGCGATGTCGGCGGGATCGACGATCACTGCCCCGAGCCGTTTGAGCGCATCGATCGCGCTCTCCATCAAGGCGTCGGTACCGGGGCTGTTGCCCATGAAGTGGGAGCGGCACACGCCGAGGCGGGCGCCCTTGAGGCCGGCGGAGTCGAGCGATGAGGAATAATCCGAGGCCGAATGGCCGGCGCTCGCCGCCGTCGCATCATCGTGGGGATCCACGCCGGTGAGCGCGCCCAGCAGGGTCGCCGCGTCGGCGACCGTGCGGGCCATGGGGCCCGCGGTGTCCTGGTTGTGGGCGATGGGGATGACGCCGGCCCGGCTCACGAGGCCGAGCGTCGGCTTGATGCCCACGATCGAGCAGCAGGTCGAGGGCGACACGATGGAGCCGTCGGTCTCGGTCCCGATGGCCGCCGCGCACAGGCTCGCCGCCACGGCGACCCCGGACCCCGAGCTCGAGCCGGACGGCGTGCGATCGAGCGCGTAGGGGTTGCGACACTGCCCTCCCCGCCCGCTCCAGCCGCTCGACGAGTGGGTCGAGCGGAAGTTGGCCCACTCGGACAAGTTCGCTTTGCCGAGCAGCACCGCACCCGCCGCGCGCAGCCGCTCCACCAGGAACGCGTCACGCGGCGGGGACACGCCCACCAGCGCGAGCGAGCCCGCCGTGCTCTGCATGCGGTCGCGCGTCGCCACATTATCCTTCACGAGGATGGGGATGCCGTGCAGCGGCCCCCGCGGGCCCTTGGCCTTGCGCTCCGCATCGAGCGCCGTGGCCTGAGTGAGCGCGTCGGGATTGGTCTCCAGCACCGAGCGCAGTCCCGGCCCCTTCCTGTCCAGGGCTTCGATCCGCTGCAGATACGCGGTGGTGATGGAACGGGCGGTGTACTTCCCGGACGCCATCCCCGCCTGCAGCTCCGCGATGGTCGCGTCCTCGAGCTCGAACGGAGCAGGTGGACTGACCCCGGGCGCAAACCCGGGGATCACGGAGCTGATACTGGCGACCCCCGCCAACTCGACGAACGCACGACGGTCCATCACCGATCGGGTCATTGGCCGCTCCCGCGTGAATGACACAGGGTGGGTGGGCGGCTAAACTTGCTGCCACCCTTGCCGGACGGCCAGCGACGATGCGGGTGGGCGGACAGTCGGAAGTCGGGAGGCTCCTCTCGGTGGCGATCAAGCCCGCGGGCGACGCGTTCCAGAGCGCGGCCGCGGTCGATCGCCAGTGGCGCGACCTGGGCTACACGGCGCCGCCGGAGCTCGGGGCAGCTAGCCCCGAGTACCGGGCGTTTCTCGCCCTGCTCGAGACCGCGGGGGCAGAGGTCCTGTGCCTTCCGCCGGACGACAGCGTCGGTCTCGACTCGCTGTACGCCCGGGACGCCTCGATCGTGTGCGATGCCGGCGTGATCCTCTGTAACATGGGAAAGCCGCAGCGTCGCACCGAGCCCGCCGCTCAGGAGGCGGCGCTGCGCGCGGCCAGCGTGCCGATTCGCGGCCGCATCACCGGCGACGGCCGCCTCGAGGGCGGAGACGTCTGCTGGATCGACCAGCGCACGCTGGCGGTGGGCCGGGGTTACCGAACCAACGATGCGGGGATCAGCCAGCTGCGAGACTTGGTGGCGGGATGCGTGGACGAGGTGATCGTCGTGGCCCTGCCGCACTGGCGCGGGCCGGAGGACGTGTTTCACCTCATGTCGATCGTGAGTCCAATCGCCCGCGACCTGTTCCTCGTCTACGCCCCGCTCCTGCCGGTGCCGTTCCGCGAGGCCCTGCTCGCGCGGGGCATCGAGCTGGTGGAGGTGCCTGCGCCGGAGTTCGAGACGCTGGGCTGCAACGTGCTCGCGATCGCGGAGCGCGAGGTTCTGATGGTGGCGGGGAACCCGGCGACGCGGGCCCGGTTGGAGCAGGCCGGCGTGACCGTGCACGAGTTCGCGGGGCGGGAGATCTGCCTCAAGGGGGGCGGGGGGCCCACCTGTCTGACGCGGCCGCTGGCGCGGCAGGTCGGATGACCCCACGGCGCCGCCGGTGGCCTTATATTGGCACAACCCCGCTCTTGGAGGCCCGCATGACGAGGACCATCCTGGCAGCCGTAGGGTTGATCGGATTGGCCGCCTGTGGCGGCGGCAGCCATCGGACGACGAGGACGAACACGGCAACGCCGCCCAGGACCGAGTCCCGGGCGACCAGGGCGACCTCGCAGAAGCGCAAGGGTGCCGCCCGGCGTGACACGACCACCCAGCGGAACCCGCTCACCAACCGCTAGCCCCGCACCTCAGGCGGACATCGCCCGCAGCTCGGCGTCGACGCGCTCCCGCTCGACGGCTTCGCCCAGCGAGTCGAACAGCTCGCGGGCGCGCTCGAGGTAGGCGCGAGCTTCTTCATGCTGGCCGAGCCGGCTGCGGAACAGCCCGTAGGCGTGGTATACCTGCGCTTCCGCGCCGGGAGAGCGCTCCACCGCGCGGGCGAGCTCGATCGCCTGCTCGAAGAACACGAATCCGGTCTCATCCTGCTGGGCGCCGCGCAGCTTCCCCATCAGCGTGTAGATCTGGGCCAGCCGGCCCGCCAGATTGGCCGCGATCGCCACCTGCTCCGCCCGGCGCAGCTCCCCTTCGGCGTCGAGCCAGCGCTCCATCTCGAGGTCGAGCTCAGCGAGATTCAAGCGGATCGCCAGCTCCAGCCCCGGCGCCCGGGGCTCTCGCTGTGCCCAGGCGAGCGCCTCCCGGTACGCCGCGTCGGCGGCGGTATGCCTCCCGAGCTGGGCGTCGAGCCGCCCCTGGGCGTCCAGCACGCGCGCCATCTCGTCGGCGCGTCCCGCCGCTTCGAACCGCTCGCGCGCGCGCCGCAGATAGTCACCGGCGGTGGCGAGATCGCCCTGCTTGCGGGCCAGCACGCCGAGCCGGCGCTCCAGCCGCCCCATCTGCCCCTCGTCACCCGACGCCTCGGCGAGGCGCAGCCCGCGACCGTACCATGCCAGGGCCCCCCCCCACTCGCCCTGGGCGCGCGACACGTCGCCCAGTCCCTCGCACGCCGCGATCGTGCCCGCCTGATCGAACTCCGCTTCCGCGAGGGCGAAGGCGCGCTGGAACTGACGGGCGCCTTCGACATACTGGCCGAGCCGGAGGCACAGATAGCCGAGGGCGCGCAGGGCGTCCACTTCGGGACGGCGGTCCTGCAGGCCTTCTGCCACGCTGAGCGCGAGCTCGTACCACGCTCGCGCCTGGGGGAACCGCCCCACTTCCTCCTCGAGATGGCCGCCCCGCACGAGCGCGCCCACGACGCCCGCCGCGTCACCGCGTTGCCGGGCTTCGAGCGCCTCCACGTACGTCTTGCAGAGCGCCTGCACGTGCTCGGCGATGCGGTGCAGCGCATGGGGCAGACGGCGCCGCAGCTCGTCGGGGTCGACGCCGCGCTTGCCCAGCGTGAGGTACGGCCCCGAGCTCGACCACAAGGCCCGCTCGTCGGGGCGCGCAATCGAGATCAGCAGCGCGCGCAGCGGGGCGAGTGCCTCGAGCTCGGGCATGAGCTCCAGCGCCTTTTCGACGCGCACCGGAGGAAGCGGCGAGCTCACAACCCGTACTCCTTCATCTTCCTGGTCAGGGTGTTGCGATGAATGCCCAGGATCTCGGCCGCCGCGCCGATCTGCCCGTTGGTGTGCGCGAGCACGCGCGCGATGTAGCGGGCCTCCACTTCCGCGAGCGCGAGCAGGCCGCCCTGCGGGCGGTCCGTCAGCGCCGTCTCTTCGCCGCGGATCTCGTCCGGCAGGTGCTCGGCGCGCAGCGTGTCGTCGTTCGCGACGATGACGCCCCGCTCGATCACGTTGCGCAGCTCGCGCACGTTGCCGACCCACGCGTGGGCACGCAGCAGGTCCATGGCCCGGTCCGAGATCGCGATGATGCGCTTGCCGTAGCGCTCGGCGAACTGGCGGATGAAGAACGCGGTCAGCAGCAGCAGATCCTCGCCGCGCTCCGCCAGCTTCGGCAGACGGATCGTGATCACCGCCAGGCGGTAGTACAGGTCCTCCCGGAACCGGCCCTGCTTGATTGCTTCCTTGAGATCGCGGTTCGTCGCCGCAATGAGGCGCACGTCCACCGGGATCGTGTCCGTGCCGCCCACCCGCTCGATCTCCCGCTCCTGCACCGCCCGCAGGATCTTGGCCTGGAGGGCGAGGCTCATGTCGGCGATTTCATCGAGGAACAGGGTCCCGCCGGCGGCGTGCTCGAAGCGGCCGACCTTGCGGGTCACCGCGCCCGTAAACGCGCCCTTCTCGTGGCCGAACAGCTCACTCTCGAGCAGGTTTTCCGGTATGGCGGCGCAGTTCACTGCCACGAACGCGCCGGTGGCCTTGGGGCCGTGCAGGTGCACGGCGCGGGCGACCACCTCTTTGCCCGTCCCCGATTCGCCCTGAATGAGCACGGTGGCGGTGCTGGCGGCGACGCGCGCCAGCAGCTTGTAGACGTCGAGCATGGCGGGACTCTGCCCGACCAGCGCATTCGGGCCGACGGCGTGATGCTCGACTACGGGAAGCGGAATCGTCGTGTCCCGGGCCGCGGAGCGCAGCCGCTCCAAGGCGCGGATCAGGTCGTCACGGCGCAGCGGCAGGGCGAGCACGTCCAGCACGCCGAGCTTCTCGGCGCGCAGCGCCAGTCCCATCGACGGCGTCTGCGCCGCCGCGATCAACCGCGGGCCACCCGTGGCGGCGCGCAACGCGTCGGCCCACCACCCCAGCTCCTCGTCGGGGCGCTCGCCCAGCGCGGCGAGGACGACGTCCCACCGCTGGCCCGCCAACAGACGCACCGCCCGCGGCAGATCGGGCGCCGCGTCCACCTCCAGCCGGCCGTCGTCCGCCCACTGCCGCAGACTCTGGAGCAGGGCGGCGCTCCCCGCACCCTCACCCGCGACGACGAGAATCCGCAAGCGCGCTGCGTCCTCCTTCCGCGGCACCGCGGGCAGAGGCGAAGGCTCCATCCCGATCGGAGGGGTCATCCGCTCGTCCGGGTGCCGCCCCGATAGCGAGCCACCAGCACTAGGGCATCATCCGTGCCCTTGCCGTGCTGGCTCAGGATGTGCTCGGCGAGCTGTTGCGGGGGTGCCTCGAGCTGCAGCCCGTCGCTGAACCCTTCCCGGATCCCGTCGGTGGCGAAGATGAGCACGTCTCCGCGGGCCAGGGGGACTACCTGCGCGCGGACCTCTGGCAGCTCGGATCCGACAATGCCGCCCCGCGTGACCAGACCGGCGCGCGTCGGCTTGGCCGACGGGGCCGCGCCGACATGGAACAGCATGCAGTCCACGTTGCCGACACCGGCCCACGTCAGGGCGTTCTGGTGGCGGTTGGCGAACGCGAGGCTCATCACCACGCCGCGCGAGCCCTTGAGCGCCACGTGGCAGCGCTCGAGCAGCGCCAACACCGATTCGGACGCGTGCTCATCCAGCGTATTCACGGCCGTGCGGGCTGCAGTCGCCGCTTCCGTGCCGTGGCCTAGCCCATCCACGACCGCGACGAGCACGCCGGTGGCGACCGGCTTGACCAGGTGCAGGTCCCCGGACTGGGCCTGGCCCGGCAGCGCCGACGCGGCGACGCCCCAGTCGATCAGGGCCGAGGCGTCCACCGACGCCCTAGGCATTCATGCGCCGCCATTTCTTCATCGTCACGGTGGTCCCCTTGCCCGCATCGGAGACCACCTCGAAATCGTCCATCAGACGGCGGGCGCCGGGCAGCCCGAGACCCAAACCCCCGGACGTGGAGTACCCGTCCTGCATGGCGCGGGGCACGTCGCGGATCCCGGGCCCCTGATCGCGCGCCACGACAATGACGCCCTGACGGTCGCCGTTCGCCACGACGCTGAGGGCGATTTCGCCACGCTTGGCGTACATCAGGATGTTGCGCGCGATCTCGGAGATGGCGGCGGCGATCACGGTCTGGTCGCCGCTCGAGAATCCCGCCTCCGCGGCCAGGTCGCGCCCCCGCTGCCGGGCGGTGACGACGTCCACATCCGCCGCGATCGGGATCAGCAAGTCGTCAGCCACGGTCGAGACGTCCCGGTCCGCCGCGCTCGATTCGGATCTGGGTCTGGACGTTGAGGAACGCCAGGCCTTCCTCCAGGTCGAGGGCGGTCGACACCCCCTTGAGCGTCAGCCCGAGCTGCACCATCGCGAACGCGACCTCGGGCTGGATGCCCACGATCACCGTTTCCGCACCGCGCAGCCGCGCCATGTGCGCGATGTCGCGCAGCGTGCGGACGGCGAACGAATCCATCACGTCGAGCGCCGTGACGTCCACGATGACCCCGCGCGCCCGAAACCGCCCCACGCGCTCGATCAACGCCTCACGCAGCTGCGACAGATCGGCGTCGGTCAGCGCCGACTGGATGGACGCGATCAGGTAGTGACCCTGCTTCAGAATGGGAACTTCCACACGCCCCCCGTCGACGGAGTGGTGTGCCGGCTCACGCCTTCGGAGTCAGCTCTTCCAGCGGCACGACCTTGTACCCCAGCAGCCGCTCCGCCTCCTCGATGCCCCCCTGCAGATCGCCCACCGTCGCCATCTCGCTCAAGTCGACGCCGATCGTCACGAGTGTCTGCGCGATTTCGGGCGAGAGACCCGTCACGATCACCATGGCACCTAGCAGGCGCGACGCTTCGACCGTCTGCACGAGGTGGTTCGCCACGTTTGAGTCCATGGCCGCAACGCCCGTGATGTCGATCACGACCACCTTGGCGCGGTTGGTCCGGATGGCCCGCAACAGCTGCTCGGTGAGCTGGCGCGCGCGCTGCGGATCGATCACGCCGATGATCGGCAAGATCAAGAGCCGCTCGCGCACCTGCAACACCGGCGTCGATAGCTCCCGGATCGCCTCCTGCTGCTGGCGGATGATGCGCTCGCGCTCTTGCACGAAGCCGACCGCCACCGTGTTGGCGATGCGGTTGGCGGCCGGCTCGTAGGCGTCGAGGATGCGGTTGAGTTTGTCGAAATCCTCGTGGTATTTGCCGAACAGCGAGCGGGCGAGCACGTCGCGCAACAGCAGCACGATTCCGACCACTTCGTGCGTCTCGACCCCTCGCGGGATGATGCGCTCCGACAGGTTGCGCGCGTAGGCCTGCAGGGCCTCGAACGTCCCCGTCTCGAGCGCTTCGACGTAGTTGTCGTACACCGAGGTCGCTTCGGCGAAGATTTCCTCCTCGGTCATCGCCGTGAGCAGCTGGGCTCGCGTGATGCGCCGGGCCCATTCCTCACGCAACTGGGTGCGATTCTGCCGGAGGTGCGCCACCAGCTCGCGCAACAGCGCCGCGGTGGATTCCGTCTGTGCTTGGGAGTCAGGCAGCGGCGACTGTGCGTCTTTTCCTTTGGTGGCCATGGCTGGCGCTCCCCGCCTGGTCGAATGTTGCCGCGGCGCAACAGCAAGGCTAGTGCCAACTTGTTGGATCGGCTCGACTACCGTAACTGACGACTCCCAAGAGCGTTACAAATCTACTCGCTGTACGAGGAGAGCGTCAGTGCAACACTTCGAGGCGCGCGCGTGCGGCTTGATGCACAAAAAAAAGGCGCAGGGGAGCGAGCCACCATCGGGGCCCACCCGCCCGCGCGCTGCAGTCGGGTGGACGCAATCCGCGAATGGTCAGCTCAGTTGGCCCGCTTCCCCGCGTACATGTCCTGCGTATCGTCGTGGCGCGCCGCATCGCGGCACCCACGCTACTACGGGTCCCTTCGCAAGACGGATGCCGCGCGCGGTGCCTTGATTCGTGTTACTCGAGCGGGGCGCGGGGCGGCCCCATGTGGTCGGAATGCAGCATCATGCCGCACGAATTGTACGACGCAGTCGCAGCGCCGCCGCGGAGCTTAGGGAGAGCGCCGCGGGGAGCGGCGTGCGGTCCGCTCCCCGCCGGGCTCTGCATCGGTCATTCGCTGACCTCCGGGTTAGGCACACTGTTGCGACGGCTCATCTGCGTGCGACGCTCAGCCGGTGCCGAGCGGGTGCGGGATCGCGACCGCGCGGCGGGGGGTGTGGGGCGAGGTCGCCGCCAGCGGGACGTCGAGCTCGAACCGCTCCTCGTCGCAGAGGACGCGGGCGATGCGTTCGGCCGCCCGGCCGTCCCACCGCTCGATGACCGGTCGCGCCGGCGAGCGGCGCGCCAGCGCCCGCTCGGCGGCCGCGAGGATCGCGTCGCGCTTGGGGAGTACGAGACGGTTCGTGCCGTGGGTGCAGGTGATGGGACGCTCGGTGCTGGGCCGCACCGTGAGACACGGCACGCCCAGGAACGACGTCTCCTCCTGGAGCCCGCCCGAATCGGTCACCACGAGCGCCGCGCCCGCCACCAGGCTGAGCATCTCCATATACCCGAGCGGCTCGAGCACCTGCAGCGGGCCGTCATCCGGGAGCCGGAGTCCGTGCGCCTGGAGGCGCTGGCGCGTACGAGGGTGCATCGGGAACAGGACCACCACTCGCTCCGCCAGCAGGACTAGGGCCTCGACCAGCTCCCGGAAGACGACGGGGTCGTCGACGTTGCCCGGCCGGTGCAACGTCACCATGGCGAACCGCTTCCCGCTCAGCCCGCGGCGCGCCGGGACTTCCAGCGCCAGCGCCTGCGGCAGCGCCCAGCTGAGCGTATCGATCATGACGTTCCCCACGAAGTGCATCCGATCGAGCCCAATCCCCTCGCCGGCGAGATTGGCTGCGGCGTCGCGCGATGGCAGGAACAGCAGGTCCGACAGGCGGTCCGTGACCACCCGGTTGATCTCCTCGGGCATCGTCCAGTCGCCGCTGCGCAACCCAGATTCAACGTGACCGATGCGCACCCCGAGTTTGGCGGCCACGAGGGCGGCGGCCAGGGTGGAGTTGACGTCGCCGTAGACCAGCAGGATCTCGGGCCGGAGCTCCGCTAGGATGGGCTCAAGGCGCTGCATCACTTCGGCTGTCTGGCGCGCGTGCGAACCCGAGCCGACCCCGAGATGGTGGTCGGGCGCCGGGATCCACAGCTCTTCAAAGAACGCGTCCGACATGTCCCGGTCGTAGTGTTGTCCGGTGTGCACGATCACGTGCTCGATGCCGCGCTTCACCAGCTCGCGATCGACCGGTGCGAGCTTCATGAAGTTGGGGCGCGCGCCCACCACGGAGAGAACTCGCATTCGGCTCAGCGCATGTGCGTCGCGATCAGAATCGCCGCTGGGATCCCCGCGAGGATCGCGATGATCCGCCACTTGGATTCGGGGTCGGCGCGCCGGGGCACGATGATCTGATCGCCCGAGCGCAATCCCATGCCGTCGACGGTCGCGCCGCGCGCGATCGCCTCCTGCAGATCACTGCCCGTCACGCCGTCCCGTCCGATCCGGTCGATGCGCGTGCCGGTGAATTTCGCGTCCTTCGTGGGTCCTCCGGCCGCCATCAACGCGTCCGACACCGGGGCGTCGGCCGCGACCGGGTAGAACCCTGGGTGCTCCACTTCGCCCAGCACCGACAGCCGCACCAGCACCTTGGCATGGACGACGGGATCCTTCATGTAGCGTTTGAGCTGGTCCCTGAGGTACGTCTCCACCTGCGCGCGCCGCACCCCCGCGAGCGGGATGGGGCCGATCACCGGGAGCATCAGGGCCGGTCCGGGACCGACCGTGAAGGCCTTGGTGAACTGGCTGTCCCCCTCCACCTCGAGCTGGATCTGGTCGTTGATCTGGAAGTCGCTGGTCGCGGCCCCGTTTGCCGTCTGGGCGGCGGCGGGACCTGCCAGGAGCATCAGCGCCACGAGGCGCACGATCGTCTTGGCTATCATGGTATCACTCGACTGTTACGCTTTTCGCCAGGTTGCGCGGCCGATCCACGTCGCAGCCACGCAGCACGGCGATATGATAGGCCAGCAGCTGCAGCGGGATGACCGTCAGCACCGGCGCCAACAGGGGTGAGCTCGCCGGCACCGCGATCTGGTAGTCCACGAGCCGCCCGAGATCACCGTTGCCCTCGCTCGTAATCGCGATGATGCGGCCGCCCCGTGCCTTCACTTCTTGCATGTTGGATACCACCTTGGCATAGACCGAGTCCTTCGGCGCGAGACACACGACCGGCATGTTCTCGTCGATCAGGGCGATGGGCCCGTGCTTCATCTCCGCCGCGGGGTAGCCCTCCGCGTGGATGTAGGAAATCTCCTTCAGCTTCAGGGCTCCCTCGAGCGCCACCGGGAAGTTGACGCCACGCCCCAGATACAGGGCGTTGCGCGCCTCGGCATAGCGCTCGGCGAGGGCGCGGATTTGGGGCTCCATCTGGAGGGTCCGCGCCACGAGATCCGGCAAGCCCAACAGCTCCGTGACCATGGCACGCCCCTCATCGACCGACATGCCGCGCTGGCGTCCCAGCCACAGGCCCAGCAGCAACAGCGCCACCACCTGGGCGGTGAACGCCTTGGTGGAGGCGACCCCGATCTCCGGACCGGCGTGCAGGTAGATGCCGCCGTCCGCCTCCCGCGCGATCGTGGAGCCCACCACGTTGACCAGACCGATCACGGTCGAGCCCGCCGCCTTGGCAGCGCGCAGCGCCTCCAACGTGTCGGCCGTCTCGCCCGACTGCGAAATCGCGATGGTGAGCGTCCCCGGGATGCGCAGCTCGCGCCGGTAGCGATACTCCGACGCGTACTCGACCGACACCGGGATCTCGCTCAGCTCCTCGAGGATGTGACGGCCGACCAGCCCGGCGTGCCACGACGTCCCGCATGCCACGATCACGATGCGCCGGATGCGGCTGCACTGCGACGGCGTCAGGTTCAAACCGTTGAGGCGCGCCGTCCCCTCGCCGGCGAGCAACCGTCCCCGCAGCGTGCTCCGCACCGTCTCCGCCTGCTCGCAGATCTCCTTCAGCATGAAGTGCGGGTACCCGCCCAGGGCGATGGCGTCGAGGTCCCATTCGATGTCGTCCACCGCTCGATCCTGCTCCTGGGCGTGACTGTCGAGCACGCGATACCCGGACCGCGTCACCACGGCGACGTCGCCGTCGTTGAGGTAGACCACCGATCGCGTATGGGCGAGCACGGCGCTCGCATCAGACGCCACGAGGAATTCGCCGTCCCCGACCCCGAGCAACACCGGCGAGCCGCGCCGGGCGACCACGATCTTCCCGGGATCCGCCTCGGAGACGACCGCGATGCCGTAGGTCCCCTCGACATGGGCGAGGGCCGCCATGACGCGCTCCTCGAGCGTCTCGCCCACGGAGTCTTCGATCAGGTGCGCCAGCGTTTCGGTGTCGGTGTCGGTCGTGAAGCGGTGGCCTTCGCGCTCGAGCCGCGTGCGCAGCACGTCGGCGTTTTCGATGATCCCGTTGTGGACCAGGGCGAGCGTGCCGCTGCAGTCGCTGTGGGGGTGCGCGTTACACTCGGTCGGCGCGCCATGCGTCGCCCAGCGCGTGTGGCCGATGCCGCAGCTGCCGTGCAGCGGCGCCTCCGACAGCAGGTCCCGCAGGCGCGCGATGCGTCCCGCGAGCTTGCGGGTCTCGACCCCACGCCCGTTCAGGACCGCGACTCCGGCGGAGTCGTAACCGCGATACTCGAGCCGGCTCAATCCTTCCACCAGCACCGACGCCGCTTCTCTCGGCCCGACGTACCCGACGATTCCACACATCGCTCACGCGTCCTTTGTTTTGAGTTCCAGTGTCTTGAGTTCCAGCAGTGGCTTCCCCGTGATCGCGAGACCGAACCGGGCGAGCTGGGCGAGCCCGGTCCGGCGCACAAACCCGGGCGGGGCGCGCCGGCGGCGCGGTTGCCCGCGGCGCCAGATGCGACGGAGGCTCAGGGTCCTCAACTGCGCGCTCGTCCGATCCACGTCCCATCTGCTCCCTTCAAGTTTGAGGCCCGGCCGCGTTCCGGCGCCCTGACGACGTCGCTACCGATTCACCGGCACAATGGGTTAGCGATGGTGCGCCTGGCTCGCGCGTGCGGCGCTGCGACCGCGTGTCCGTTGCGCTCGCGCGGCAGGCCCGCCGCGCGGCGGCCGCGCTTTGGCGGCGCGACTGAGGCTCAGCACGGCACACGCACGACGGCCCCGTGTTTGCAGATAGCACCAGTGCCCTAACGGGTTATCCCGACACGCTGTTCGGGGGGGAGCGAAGCATGAGCGAGCGAATGCCACAAGCCGGATTGCCGCTGGTCCTACTCGGCGGTGACGGCCAGGAGGCCACGCGGTGGCTGAAGAGCCTGCTGGAAGGCGGCGGCTACGCCGTGCTCCAGGAGCGCTTGGCTCAGCACGTGCTCGAGCGCGCTCGTAGCACGGAGCCGGACCTCATCATCGTCGACGCGGAGCTCCCCGACATGCCGGGCGCCGACCTGTGTCGCACGCTCCGCACCGACCCGCGGGTCTCGAGCAGCACGCCGATCTTGCTCGCCGTGCGTGAACCGGCCAGCCGGGCCCAGCGGCTCGCCGCGCTGCGCGCCGGCGCGTGGGAATGCATCACGCCGCCGCACGACGCCGACGAGATTCTGCTCAAACTCGGCGCCTACGTGCGCGCCAAGCTCGATGCCGATCGCGCCCGAGCGGAGGGGCTACTCGATTCCACGGGACTCTACAACCGGCAGGGACTCGCCCGTCGCGCGCGCGAACTCGGCTCCCAGGCGTTCCGCGATCATGGGCCCCTGGCGTGCGTCGTGCTCGTGGTCGACCTCGAGCCCCAGGACCTCGCCCCGGGTCAGCAAGGGAGCGGCATCGTGGGGCGGTGCGTGCAGGCGCTCAAGGCCTCCGCGCGTCTGTCGGACGTGATCGGGCGGTTGAGCCCGACGGAGTTCGCGGTGTTGGCCCCGGGCACGGACGCCGTGGGAGCGCGCCGGCTCGCCGAGCGGCTGGCGAGCTCTGTGTCCACACCGAACACCACGGGGGAACTGGCGACCGCGGGCTCGACCGTCACGCCGTCGCCTCGGGTCCGCTGCGGCTACGAGGCCGTCGCGAACGTGGGGTACGCGCCGATCGAGCCGGTCGATCTACTGGTTCGGGCCGCGGCCGCCGTCCGCACCGGAAAGACGGATTCCGGGAGCTGGCTGCGGCGCTTCGACGAAGGAATCGGTACCGCCGCTTCTTAGACCGGAACCCGGGGCGACCCGCTGTTCTCGTCCATCGCTTCATACCCCGGCAGATAATAGGAATAGTACCGGTAGGCGCCGCCTGCCGGTACGTCGTTCAGCACCGCTCCGAGCATACGTACCGGCAGCCGCTGCAGCACCTCCAGCTTGGCCGCCGCCACGTCACGGTGGCTGTAGCCCGTGCGCAGAACCAGGGCGAGCGTCCCGGTCAGGGTGCTGAGGATGAGGGGGTCCACTCCGGCAGCGAGCGGCGGGCTGTCGATCAATACCACATCGTAGCCCGACCGCAGGCCGTTCACCAGTGACGTCATCGCCGGCGAGCCAAGCAACTCCGGCGCGTTGTAGGCGCGTGTCCCACAGCCGATCAGCGAGAGTGCCGGGAACTGCGTCGCCTGCACGATGGCGTCGAGCTGCGCCTCGCCGCGCAGGAAGTCGCTCAAGCCGGGCCGGCGGCGCACGCTCAGCCGGCGGTGCAGTACGCCCCGCCGGATGTCCGCGTCGATCAGCAGCGTGCGGTGCCCGCCGTCGGCGAAGGTGTGCGCCAGGTTCGCCGCGATGAACGACTTGCCGTCGCCTGCGCCGGGACTGGTGATCGTCACCAGCAGCGGGGCCCGGCCGCCGTGGGCGTACACGAGGTTCAGGCACACGCCGCGCAGGGCCTCGACGACTTCGTTGACGTCGTCCGGCACGCGGGCGCCGCCGCCCCGGCCGCCACGCGGCAGGTTGCGGAGATGGGGGACCGCACCCAGGATCGGGATTCCCAGTCCGCGCGAGACCTGGTCGGGATAGCGCACCTTGGGGTCGATTCGATCGAGCACCACGGCGCCGCACAGCCCCAGCGCCAGGCTGGCGGCGAATCCCAGGAAAATCACGCGCGGCGCCGTATTCCGCACCGGATCCTGCGGCATGACGGCGTGATCGAGAATGCGCGCGTCGGGAACGGCACTCTCTTCGGCGAGGCGCGCTTCGTCGTAGTTCTTTTGCAGGTTGGTATACAAGTTCTCCGCCAGCGTCACCTGGCGCTGCAGCCGCGCCTCGTCGATGGCGCGCGGTGGGACCGCCTGCAGCGTGCGCGAGTCCGCGGTCACCCGGCGCCCCAGCTCAGCTTCCCGGCCGGAGAGCTCGGCCCGCAGCTGGCGCGCCAGGTTCGGGATCGTCTGCCGTTGCAGCGTGGCGATTTCGCCGAGCCGCTTCTGCACCAGGGGGTACGCGTCCGCGTACTTGTATCGCAGCGCGCGGAGCTCCGCCTGTTTCGTGGTCAGCTCCGCCAGCGCCTGGGTGAGCTGCACGTTCTGCTGCACCGACCCGACGACCGCCAGCGCTTCCGCCGACAG